>Ga0272443_10000195_pt1 | contig 117379 bp, 114 predicted proteins | sample SSMAcet12_FD_193581 | JGI IMG/M metagenome (GOLD analysis project Ga0272443, IMG submission 193581) | Marine sediment archaeal communities from Little Sippewissett salt marsh, Falmouth, MA, United States - SSM-Acet-12 | ecosystem: Environmental > Aquatic > Marine > Wetlands > Sediment ... | reverse complement strand
TTTCCACCGGTGGGTCCTCGAAGGCGGCCCGATGCCGATGGAGATCCTCGAACGCGTGATCGTCGACGCGTTCGACGCCCGCGAGAGCTAGCCGCTGGACCCGTACGGCAGATCGCTGGGCGCGACATCGACGTAGTCCGGTTCCGGATCGACCTCGGATCGTACGGCGCGGACCGTCTCCCGTCCCTCGACCAGTGCCCTGCAGATCCGGTGCATGCCGTCCATCACCCGTCCGTCCCGCGACAGCTCAGCCAACCGGTCGACGTCCCACGCTAGCAATCCTCTCTCGGTTCGCCGGAAGTGGTACTGCTTCCTCATGTCGGTCACTGTATCCCGTCGGCTCGCGGGATTCGAAACGGGGTCCGCTCCCCAGGGATCCCCTCCCCGAGGCGAACGATCGCGATCGCTGGGGCTCAGCGAGCTACGTCGCTGCACTCGACGGTCGATTCGCAGAGACGGGCTCGCCCGTAGACGACCGGGAACAGACGCCGGAAGAGAGCAGTGATTCGTCGCTCGATCAGCCGGGTCGCCCGAGGTGGCATGCCGTGGCGAAGGAGGTACTCCGTACGCGGCACGTCACCCCGGCTTCGGGTAACGTTCGCCACGTGTCCAGGGATCGGGTACCAGATGACCGACCTCGCGCTCGGTGAAGCCGCCGCGTTCCTGGCAAGTCACTCGCTGGCGGGAGAGGACTGCGACGAGTGGCCGAGTGCGAGGCAGCGGTTACGCTCGCACGAGCGCCACGGCGCGGACCGGCGATCCCTCGATGCCACGCAGCTTGAGCGGGAACGCCGCGAACAGGATCTCGCCCTGCATCGAGAGCAGCGTCCGCAGGTTGACCAATCCCTCGACGATCGGAACGCCGGCCCCACAGAGGATGTCGTGGACCGGGTGCGCCGGTGCCGCGTCCGCCCCGTCGACCGACGGGCCATCCAATCCGACGAGGGCGACGCCGCGATCGACGAGGAGTGCCGCCGCCTCGGGCGTCATCGACGGGAAGCCCTCGTAGTAGGCGCGCGTGCCGGCGCGATCCTCCCAACCCGTCGAGAGCAACACCGCGCACCCCGCGCAGTCCGCGGGAACCGAGGCGACGCCGATCCGAGTACCGTCTATCGGCACGACGATCGCCCGGAGCAGGCGAAGCGGTAGGTCGGCGACGTCCTGCCCGCCGGGCGCAAAATGAAGCGGCGCATCGAGGTGCGTCCCCGCGTGCGCCTCGAACCCAGAGAACCGCGTCACGGTTACCTTCGGGTCCTCGATTTCCAGTCGCTCGGCCGTCCACGCCGGAACCGTTCCCGGATAGCTCAGGCTCTCGGCGCTCAACGTTTGCGTCAGATCGATGAGAGTGAACACGCCGCCCTCCCGGAGCGAAAAGTCCCAGCCACGTCAATCTCCCAACAGGATATCAAATGGAAGTCGATCCGTCCGGCCTGCGGTCGCGGTCCGATCGCGTATCCTTTGGAACCATCCGGTCGCTCGGACCCGATGCGAATCCGATCAGCCCCACGGGAGTGCGGAGGGATCCGAGTCGATCAAAACGGACGCAGGATCCAGAGTCCCATCGCGAGGGTGACCGTTGCGAGACCGATCGAGCGCCACATCGCACGATTGCCCCGCTCGTGACGACTCTCCACGGCCCGGCAGATCGCATCGGCGAAATCGAGTACCGGGATGGACGATCCGTCGGGGGCCGCGACACGAACCGGCGATGCCGTCAGGATTTTCTTCACTTCGTTTGGCGTCAGCTTCGGATCGATAGAAAGGACGGCGGCCGCCACCCCAGATACCATTGCGGCCGCGTACGAAGTCCCTTCGACCCGCCAGACGTAGCTGCCGTCGTTGTCCGTCGTGTAGACGTTCTCCCCCGGCGCGGCCAGATCGATCGCGGAGCCGTAGTTGGACCAGGTAGCAAGCTCGGTCCCGGACGCGTTGGTGGCGGCCACGGTGAGGTTGTTCGGCGCATCGACGCCGCCCGGGGCATGGAGATCATCACCGATCTCGATTCGTCTGCCTGTACTGCGCGAGAGATCCCCTGGCGCATCGCCGTTGCCCGCCGATGTCACGAAGAGCGCCTCCGGGTACTTCTCGAAGAGTTCCCGGAACGTGTCGCGCGCAAGGCGCCTTTCGTCACCAGGAAGAGCCGTCAGATCCCATCCCAAGCTGATATTCAGGACGACCGACTTCCGGCGCGTGCCCGCTTCGACAGCCGTCGCCCAAGCATCGAGTTCTTCCGTTGCCTTGCTGACGGCGATGCGCAAGCAATCCCAGACCGAGAACATGTCGCCAATGACGCGATAGATCTGCATCTCGTAGTGCCCGGAACCCGCTGAGAGAAGACCGTTCATTCGCCCGTCGCCGTTTTCCGCTCCGATGATCCCGCTGATCTGAGTACCATGTCCGCCACTGTCCTCATACCAAGGCTGCAACTGCCCGTCAGCCCGTTTGACATAGCTACGACCCCGCAGTGGAATGACGAACTCGGCATGATCGGCGTCGATGCCCGAGTCGATCACGGCGATGCGGACCGGTTTCAGTTGGACGTCCGCATCCGCGATCTCCCGCCACGCTTCGGAAGCGCGGATCGTTTCGTAGGCCGCGCGCAGATCGGAATCGAGCGAGTCGAGATCGCACGAGCCTCGCGGTAGCGCCGTCTCCATCTTCCCTTCAAACAACCCCATGTAGTTCCGGCCAACTTGCGCCCCATGGGGGAGTACCCTGGCGAGGCGCTCGCCGATCGCCTCCAGCTCTTCGGCGGCCTGTGAAGGTGAATCCGCTTCAATCGGGAGCTGGACCAGGAACGCGTTGAGGGAAGAGAAATAGCCGATGACCCTCGCCCGGGGCACGTTTCGCTCGATCAGCTGTCTCACATCCGTCTCGTCCCAGGATCCGGGGAATCGCAGAATCAGCTGATCCACCGGGAATCGATTGGAGCCGAGTTCATGAATGATCGATGCGACCACGAGCGCCGCTCCTGGCACCGCCGCCAAGAGCAAGGGCGGCGCCAACCCGACCGCATAGGTCGCAAGCCCGGCCGCGACGGCCGCTCCGGTGACCCCGGCCGCCTCGACCAGATCGGGCGAGACGTCCACCGCGAACACGTACGGATCGGAGGCCATCTCGCGGTTGTTCCAAACGACCAGGCGAACGCTGTGAGTCCCCGCGCGGGCAAACCGATGAACCGGCCGAACGCCCGTGGCCGTCGATCCGTCACCGAAGTCCCACTGGTACGCCGTGATCGCTCCCTCGGGATTGGGATCGAAGGAGGTCGATCCGTCGAATTGCACGTCTCGCCCGCAGACCGGACGCCCCGGCGAGTGCGTCGCCCTCGCCTCCGGCTTGGCGAGCGCGACCCCCACAAGCAGGATGTTCACCGTCGTGCACTGATACGTGTAGTACCCCTCGACATCGCCGAGCGCGATCCCTCCGTAGACCGGCTCATCCTCATGCCACGTCGCGAAGCAGTATCGAATTGCGATCGTCTGGGTAAACCGCCCGACGCTCGACGGCGCGAACCCGATCTGGATATCGCGGCGACCTCCGAGAGGGATCACGATGCGGATCGGCGCGTAGGTCATCACGAACGGCAGACGAGGCGATACGGTCACGTCCTCCAACCAGCAGAAGTCGTGCATCTGACAGCTCAGCGTGATCCGCGAGTGTGCTGTCTCACCGACCATGACCTCACCGAAGTCGACCGTGTTCTGAGCGGCGTCTGTCGGGGACACAGCCCCGCAGACCACGCAACCCACATCTTCGAGTCGCACCGACCGCGCCCCGCGCGAGGAGGCGACGGCCGGGATGACACTATCCGTAAGAGGTTCAGGCGACACAGCGCCCGGATCCGCCGTCGGCAGGATCGGATGCCAAGAGATTGTGGACACCGTGCCCGATGGTTCCCAGCGCATCGTCCGGGTGAGTCCGAGCCCCAGGGAGGGAACGTCCACGGAGTACGCTCGATTGTGCGTGCAGTCATCGTTCCACGCCGCGTGGTACGCGACATCGGCCAGCCCGGTTCGGGCCGAGACGTCAAACGAGGCAAGCTGCACGCCCCCATCCGTGAATCGAAATCGCCCTCCGAGCTGCACGCCCTCCATCGGACTCAGTTCCATGTCGAGGCGCCGTGCGCTCCACAAGGATCGCCAGGAGTCCAAGGTGATAGACGTGTCCAACTGGATCCTCGCTCGGTCGCCCCCGACACCAACTCCCACAAGAGCAAGCGGCGATGTCAAGAGCCGATCCACTCTCCCTAGGAGATGGAAGCTTCCCCGACACGCCGTCGCCTCGATGGAAAGGAGCGACGGGCCTCGCTCTCCATCATCGGAGATCTCAAGACGAATCTCGGAATCCCCCCAACAGGAAGATAGTGAACCCGTCACAACACTCGGACGTGGAAGATCGAACGAGAGGCCAATCGAGACCGTTGCTCCCCCCGCGCCAAGGACCGCAGCGGACACCGACATCGCCAACAGAAGAGACACGGCGACCCTGTGAAGCGGAGCAGGATCCCGGCGCAATCTCAGGTCACGGGTAGATGAGAATGAACCGGTCACCAAGGACCTCCGCATCCGCCGTCTCGATTCGCTCGCCAGGCCCGTCAACCGCCCAACGACCGTCCCGCTCCACCATCCGATCCCACGCCGTGAGATAGATCGCGTCCCTTCCGGACGGGACGGCCCAGCTGATCTTGATGCTCTCCCCGCTCAGAGCAAGCTGTTCCCCCGGAGAAGGGATCCCCTCGTACAGCAATCGGCCGTCGACTCTCTCTTCGACGCGGAGCGCGCCGGTCATCGTCGTGCGAACGTCGATGAGGAGAGCCGACGACACCGTGCTCCCCTCGAGCCAGAGGAACACCGAGGCCACCGGATCTCCTTCCGTCTTCTCTACGAGGTCCCGTGCTTCTTCGACGACAGCCAGTGCGCCGAGATCGAGAATCCGCTGCTCCTCCTCCAGTCTTTCCAGCACGTCCCCCAACCGCTTTAGCTGGACGCACAACTCCTCCTGACGCAGCGAGTACCCGACGAACGAACCCAGAAGGACGACCACGGCAAAGGCGCCAAACAATCGACAGAAGCGCCATCGAAGTTCCTGTTCGGAAGCCATCACGTAGATGGCCAATCCAACGAGAGCTGCGAGCAGTGACGGAATCGCGACGTGGATGATGGGACTCTTGCTGAGGCCGATGGCTAAGCCGACCCCGCCGCCGAGTGCCGCGAATCCGAGCCCGCTGAGAACGTCTCCACTACTGGATCCGACAGCGCTTCCGAGCGCCAGCGCCGCAAGAAGAACTGCGCCCAACCCGAAGAGCACGCGAGGCGCCTGCGCCCAGCCGAAGTCCAATCGGGCGATCGCCCCAAGGAACAAGCCCACAATGAGTAGGATGCCGAAGCACGTGAGGATCCCGCCGATGCTCCGGCGCTGCTCTGCGCCCGTGGAGAACGCGTACGAAGCGGCCCCGGTGAACAGCGCAAGCGCTGCGGGAGCAACGTATGCCACCACGGGATCCGGACTCAGTCCCGTCATGAGCCCGACCACCGCACCGAAAGCCGCGGCACCGAAACTCAACTCCAGATTCTTCGTCCTTCGCCCGATCAGAATCGCTACCGCAGCGGCCAGCGCGAGGACGATAATCGCGCTTGCCAGAGTAGCGGGATCCACGCTCCACGGATTCGTGGTGATGCTCTTCCCCAAGTAGGCACCGAGAAGAAGCGGAATGCCCGACGCTGCCGAACTGTGGCTCATCAGTCTCCCCGTAGGGCGCTTCGCGCTGACAGCACAGACCAGCGTCCCGCCGAACAGCGCGGCCAACGCGGGCACAAGGGCGGCAAAGGCAGCCTGGGGACTCAGGCCAAGTCCAATACCGCACGCCGCACTGAACGCAGCGATGCCGATCAGAAACGAGACTTTGTGAACAGGTTGTCCGAAGTACCAGCCGGCCGCCGTCGTCGCAAGGATCAAGATGACGATCCCGACACTGATCGGCACGTAGTCCGAGGTGGATCGTTCCCCCTCCGCGATGTCCCCGACGCACGTAACGCTCATGAGGAGAAACAGCATCAGGAACATCACAAGGCCGAGCAGGTGGGCCTTCGCTGTGCGTTGCTGTCGCGTGGGTGGCACCGTAGCTTCATCATACGATGCGTATACGTTACTGGCAACACAACGTTACAGATGCTGATGTACCCTGAAGGAGAAGTACCCACTCACCGTGTCTGGGTGAGATTTCATGAAGGTGTCAGCGAGGTGCCCGGCCTGAGGCTATGCGGAAACCCGCGGAGCTGTGCCGGCGGATTCCCCTCGGGTGGTTGTCCGATCGCGTATCCTTTGGAACCATCCGGTCGCTCGGACCCGATGCGAATCCGATCGGCCCCACGGGAGTGTGAACGATGGCCCTGCTCGCAGCGAGAGATCTCTCCAAGACGCATGCCTCGAGCCCGCTGTTCGAGCACCTGTCCATCACGTTCCACCCGGGCGAGCGCGTCGGGCTGATCGGCCCGAACGGCGGCGGCAAAACGACGCTCCTAAAGATCCTGGCCGGGGCTGAAAACGCCGATTCCGGCACCGTCGAGCGCTCGAACGCCGCCCACCTTGCGTATCTCCCGCAAGTCGACGTCTTCCCCGCCGGCGCCACCGTCGAGAGCGCGCTGCTCGATGCTCTACGACACGTCGAACTCGAGGCATACGAGGTAACGGTGCGGGCGCGCAAGATGCTGCGACGTCTCGGCTTCGAAGACGGCGGCCGGTCGATCGAGGTCCTGTCCGGCGGATGGCGCAAGCGGTTGGCGATCGGCTGGGCGCTGGTTCAAGAGCCAGATCTCCTGCTGATGGACGAGCCGACGAATCATCTCGACCTCGCCGGCATCGAGTGGCTGGAGCGCTTCCTCATCCGATCCCAGCTCTCGTTCATCCTGACCAGTCACGATCGAACCTTCCTCGAACGCGTCGCGAATCGAATCGTCGAGATCGACCCTCGCTACCCCGACGGGTTCTTCTCCGTCAACGGGCGCTACTCAGACTTCCTCGAACGGCGCGAAGCGTTTCTCCAGGTGCAGGATGCGCAGCGCCAAGCGCTCGCGAACGAGGTTCGACGCGAGGTCGAGTGGTTGCGCCGGGGACCCAAGGCCCGCTCGAGCAAAGCCGGTTACCGGATCGACGAGGCGCATCGCAGGATCGACGAGCTGTCGGAGGCCAAGCGCCGTCACGACAGCGAAACGGAGCTGACCCTCGACTTCAGCGCCAGCGGGCGGCGGACACACGATCTGATCACCGCGCGCGCAATCGAGAAGTCCCTCGGGGGCCGCCTGCTGTTCCGCGGCGTCGATGCGCACGTTCGTCCCGGCACGCGGCTCGGAATCGCCGGGAACAACGCCAGTGGCAAGACGACCCTGCTCAAGGTGCTGGCCCGCGACATATCGTCCGATGCCGGGCGCGTCAAGCACGCCGAGGATCTACGCATCGCGGTGTTCGATCAGCAGCGCAGTCAGCTCGACGACTCCGAAACCCTTCGCCGAACGCTCGCCCCGAACGGAGACATGGTCTCGTACCTCGGGCGAGCGTCCCATGTGATCGCGTGGGCGAAGCGGTTCGGCTTCCGGCCCGATCAGCTCGAGATGCCGGTGGGCGAGCTGTCCGGCGGCGAACAGGCGCGGGCGCTGATGGCGATGATGATGCGCGAGCCGGCCGACGTGTTGATGCTCGACGAGCCGACCAACGACCTCGACATCGCATCGATCGAGGTGCTCGAAGCGGCGCTGGACGACTTCCCCGGAGCGGTCGTCGTCATTACCCACGACCGCTACCTGCTCGACCGCATCTGCACCGAACTGATCGGGCTCCACGGGGACGGGCGCTGGGGAACCTACGCCAGCGTGGCTCAGTGGTTGGAGGTCAGCGCGTCCGAGAAGAAGGAGGACGCGGAGGCTGGGACCGATCGAAGAGCTAAGGCGACGGCGAAGTCCGGCGCGCCGCGGAAGGGGCTCAGCTACCACGAGAAGCAGGAGTTCGCCGGCATGGAGGAACACATTCTTGCCGCCGAAGAGAAGGTCGACACGCTGCAGGCTCGGCTGGACAATCCTGAGATAGCTGGCGATCACGAACGATTGCATGCCACCTATGAAGCACACCAACAAGCCCAAGCCGAACTCGATCGGCTGTTCGCCCGCTGGGAGGAACTCGAGCGCACGTCGCTCGGGGAGTAGGCTGCCTGCGCACAGCACAGGGAGCCCACCGGCCAAGCATGATCGGCAAGTGGGATACCGGAGCCGCTCAGTAGGGGCCGAGTATCGCCCATATGGCGAGCGGCATGCTGCGCCGCGGCGCGAAGGCAACCTGCCGGACCGGCGAGACGCTTCATGCGCACGTCCCTGGAGTTGCAGGGCAACTCCGAAGCTGCTGCGCCCCTGGCGCAGTAGGCGAACATCACGAATGAAGACCGGCCCCCTAGACGCTCGACAGGGCGGAGTCCTGCAGACATCACAGATCGAGACCTAGCCTCCGAGAAGTGCGTTAACCTTAGTAGAGGATCTGATCATGGGGAGCGCAGTTCGAGCATCGTGCTGACGTACGGATTACCGCCTCCATCGACGTTGTAATACACGCCCAGAGTGACCCCCGGAGGATCGATGAATCGATCCAAACTCGCAGGGGCGTAGTAGGTCACGTACGCATAGCCCTCACTGTTTGTGAAGGTCGTCTCGAGGTTGGTGATCGGTTTGAATCCGCCTCCCGGCCAGATCCCGCCGAGGAAGTAGCGGGGCCAGTTGATGAAGCGGACCTGCTGATTGGCGATAGGATTCCCGCCGGCGTCGAGGACGCGAGCGGTTACCTGGGCCGTGCTCGTCCCATCCGCGACCAGCGGATTGGGAGTAACGTCGATCTCCATGATGATGTCTCGCACCGGAAGAGGCCAAGGGTCGTACACGAAGCTCGCCGGTCCCGACCACTTCCCCAAGATGGCGTCAGAGGACGACCCGCCATAGACCGGCCGGACGCCCCAATACAATCTCTTCCCAATGGAGGCTGGCTTGTACCAAGCCAGATCCAGCGGAAACTCAGTGAAGTGGGACCCAAACGCATCGGTCAGGATCACGTTGGAGTCCATGACCCCGAAGTCAGTGTTCAACCGGACTTCGAAGACGTAGCCAATGGCATCACCCAACGCCGGCCACGAGAACGGAATCGTGCGATCTGTTACGGTGCCGCCATCGGGCTGAAGCCCGTGCGCAACCCCTGTAGCGTACGCATCATCGTATACAGCACTCATAAGGCCGGTGGAGTCCACTGCGAAGATGTAATACCCGTAGTGCGCGCCTTCGGCCAGCGGGGAGTCGACGAAGCGATGGGCATCGCCCGTAGCGCTCTCCGTGGCGATGAGATGAAGGGGATCGCGATTCGCCGTGATCGGAGAACGATAGATCCTGGTGCCGACGAAGTCGGGATCCGGTGGATTGGCCCACTCCAGGACAGTTCCATAGGCTGTCGCTTCCGCCACAAGCTGCCTAACCTGCCCCGGAAGAGGATCCGGCCCCAGGGTCACCCCATCCTTGGCTCGAACGATCGCCCGATGAAAATTCACTCGCCCGATCCCGGCAAACGCGACCGGGTCGGAAGTCAGCTCGATGATCGCACGGACATCCTCAGCCGACAGCGTGGGGTCGGTTGCCAGAATGCAGGCCGCGAGAGATGCGACGGCCGGCGCCGCAATCGACGTCCCGGCCGCGGTCACGGCATCACCGCCCATGTGAGTGGTGTAAAGGATGTACGGAGCGTAGACCGCTTCGGCGTGGTAGTTGCTGCTCATCGAACGGCCATCAGTCACCGTCGTCCCGCCTACCGGGAGAACCGACCCGTACGCGGCAGGATACATCAACGCGTTTCGCCCGTCGTTCCCTGCGCCAGCGATCACCAGACAGCCCGCGCTGGCGGCGTACTCACACGCAGACTTGAGGCTGAGAACATCGAAATACCCGCCCTTGCTGACGTTGATGACATCGGCACCCGTATCGACAGCTGCTCTGATTCCCTTCGCAAGGGACGCGGCCGTGTCGTCTACCTTCGCACACACGAACTCGGCCGAGGCAGGCGCCAGTCCGGTGATCCAGCCGTTGCCGTGTCTTGCAGCTATCACCCCAAGCACTTCGGTTCCATGGCCGTCTTCGTCCTCAATCGTGGCACTGCTGGGGATGACTATGGCGTCAATGGACAACCCCTGAAACTCGGGATGATCGGTGTCGTAGCCGGTATCGATCACGGCAACCGTCACAGCGTGGCTTCCAATCTGGGATCGTCCCTTTTCGGACCGCAATGTGTTGAGGCCGTGACCGAGCTGTTCGTGGTACAGCTCATCCGGTACATCCTGATAGACGACATCGTAGAGGATACAGGCATCGCCAACCGCCAATACGTCGGGAAGCGTTGCAAGCTCGTTTCTGATAGTTGTGCTTTGAGTTCCAGCTTCGATCATTACCTCGAAGAAGCCGGTCCGCTCACACCAGCTGATGATCGACACCGGTAGCGATGCGAACAACGAAACGGCCTCCGAGAACGTGGTCCCTGGAGAGAGAGAGACCTCGAGCCTGTCCAGGAGCCTACCATCTTCAGCATCCACGTTTTCCCAGACCTGAACGGGGTAGTCCACGCTCGTCGCCGACGAGACAAGAACGCCAGTCACCGCGCGATAGATCCCACCAGATTCGCTTGTGTAGGTCAGCTCAACGACGAAGTACCCCTCGGAGCCGTATGTGTGGGTCACGGATCGGCCAACTCCTGCTGTCCCGTCTCCGAAGCTCCACTGATACTGAGTGTCGACCGCATCCGCTGGGTACGAAATCCGAATGGCGCTTACCCCATGGCTTCCGTGCCACTCACCCGTGAACACGACCTCCAGCTCGGGGCTCCCTGCATATTGCGATTGGCCGATCGACAACATCGACGATCCTGAGCCGAGAAAGAAACAAGATGACAGAAGAACAGCGGTACAGCAAATGGCGGTTAATGTAAGAATCCTTTGAACTCTCGTGCCTGTACGCATTAACAAGCAGGATACTACATACACAGGATGGTGATCAACTCGTTCTACCTTTACGTCGTCCGAAACGGCCGCACCAAGCGATCCCGAAATCGCTGCCGACCGCGAACGGCTTCACGTAACCTACGAAGCACACCAAGAAGCCCAAGCCGAACTCGATCGGCTGTTCGCCCGCTGGGAAGAACTCGAGCGCACGTCTCTGGGGGAATAGCGCTCCTCGTCGCTGCACGAGATGCCCAGGGTAGAGCTGGCTCTTGTTGCCCCCTTGGTTCAGGAGTATGCCGGCGGCTGCATGGACTACTCGAAGATCATAACGATCGAGCCGGGGCAGCCAAGAGGCAACCCGTGCATCCGCGGAATGCGGATCACGGTGTCCGATGTTCTGGAGTACCTGGCTTCGGGTATAAGCGCAGAGCAAACCCTGAATGACTTCCCTGAACTGACGGGCGAAGACATCCGCGCTTGCCTTGCATTCGCTGCCAATCGAGAGAAGCGCCTGATCGGAAGGCTTGCGGTCAGGCCTTTGCTTTCGAATCCGCACACTCTCCCTGCGGGCGAGCAAGCCTCCTGAGCGCGTCAACGAGAACACGCGTAGCCCGACAGTCGTCTTCGTTGTATTCGAGGATCCTCCGGCGGATCGAGGCGTCGCCGGTTTCGACCCACTCGTGGAACCACTGGATGGATCCTGCCCCTGAGGGATCCGTGTCCCGCCAGGCAAAGCCGACGAACTTGGCCAGCTCCTTCAAGGACAGAGAGACCGTCGGCCAGATCATGTGCGGCTTAACGACGTCTGAATAGAGGTCGACGAAGCGGTCTTCCTCGAACAGGGCCGTGACGTCGTCCTCCGTTGCGACATCGGGGAAGCGGCCGGCGAGCTGCCTCCAGATCGTCCGCTCGTAGTGCGAGTAGTAGTAGACGACCGCATCGCTGTGCGCTTGCACGTACGCCCAGGCCTGCGCGAACGCGTCTCTCTCGTCTTCCTCGATCGCTTCGTCGGCGAAGAAGGCGACGTACTTCTCGGCGTCCGATGCTCTGCCCGTCCGCTCGACGAAGCCATGCAGGTAGCAGAGCCCGCGGAACGGGTCGGTCTCGACGTCGAAGAAGAGCTCGGTACCGCTCGTCGGCAGCCGCACTTCCTCCGTGAAGTACGGCGCGGGCTGCTCCTGCTTCTGGAGCACGGCGCGCGCGTGGTACTTCCGCAGGGTCTTTTCCCCGATGCCGGGGATCGTGCTCTTGCCGCCCGAGATCAGGTCTGCAAGGTTGGCGCGGGCTAGGCCGGAGACCGTAGCGATGTCCGGCGGGAACTTCTCCCGCGTGCTCGTTCCGAGCTCTGAGATGAGGGTCAGGTCATCGGCGCCGACGATCTCTCGCCGGCAGTGCGACCGCCAGTGGCACAGCGAGCAGTCGCTGGTGAGGCCGGGCTTCGTCGCGACGCGCCGATCGACGATGTCCTCCACGCGGACCAGCGTCTCGCCGTACTCGTCCCACATCGACGTCTTGCCCGTCTTCGTTCGCGGCTTCGAGAGGTCGTAGGCGACCTCGTCTCCGTGGATGTCCCACACGAAGCTGTCCCTGGAGGTCGCAAGCCCCTTCTGCTGAAGGATGTCCGAGTAGAGCGCGAGTTGAACCGCGTAGTGTCGCTTCGGCTTGCCATCGGAGTCTTCGTTCGCCCCCTCGACGCCCGCGCCGCTCTTGATGTCGCCGGGGATGTAGCCCGTTCCGGCGCGCCTGAGCAAGTCGGGTTCACCGAGCAGCCGCCCGTGCGAGATACGACCGCCGTAGATGAGATCTTCTCCGTCCTGCATGGCACGTAGCGTCAGGTCCTCACGGTCGTGAAGGGAAACCCTACGGAGATTGAGGAAGGGAACCTCGAGTGCCGCGATCGTCTCTTCCTCGAACGCGTGCCCGCGCTCCCAGAGCAGCTCGACGAACGGGTTGACCTCGTCACGATCGGCCGGATCGCCGAAGAGATCCAGGGTCACCCTGTGCGGGCACGTCGTGTAGCTGTACAGCATCGAGGCCGTGATCATCCTGGTCAGTGTACTGCCCAGCCGGGCCCCAAATGAAAGCAAGCTGAGCACAGACCTTCATCGCGGGGTTCCGGGATCGCTTGCTTCGGTCTGTCTCATCGGGCCCGACGTTCGCCAAGCCACGTAGACTCCTCTCGGCTCGCCCGCGTATGGGTGTGTCGGTTCTCGCGCTGGGATTGGGCCGGTCCTTGAGGTGAAGGCTATGTGAGATGGCAGCGTGGCCGAACCATTGACTATTTATATAACTAGTTGTATAATTCCGCAAATGGCTCGCCGGAAACGAGATCCCAAGAATCCGCTCGTGATGAAGAACTTCATGGCTCCGGCCAAGTTGTTGGCCCAGCTACAGGACCTATCAGAGCGGGAAGGGGTCTCGGAATCTGAGATCATCCGTACGGCTTTGGAGGAGTATCTGAAAGACAGCTAAGAAACCCGCTCGATCCTTCGGAATCGATGCCCGTCACAACGCACTGAGGCCGTCGCTCAGGCGAAGAGCCAAAGAGAGGGACACCACGAATATCCTGTTGATCTACCCGGAAGTGCCGCCGACATTCTGGAGCTTCACGCGCGCATTGGGGTTCATTGGACGCAAAGCGGCCTCTCCTCCGCTCGGACTGCTCACGGTGGCTGCGATGCTGCCCGCAGAATGGTCCGTCCGGCTGGTGGATGCCACGGTGAGAAAGCTGACCGACAAGCATCTGGCGTGGGCCGACTACGCATTCATCAGCGGCATGATCGTGCAGCGCGAATCCGCGCGTCAGATCATCGCCCGGTGCAAGGAGGCCGGCGTCAAGACGGTCGCCGGCGGACCTCTCTTCACGAGCGAACACGCTCGCTTCGACGATGTCGATCACTTCGTGCTGAATGAGGCCGAGGTGACGCTCCCGCAATTCCTGGAGGATCTCGAGGCGGGCTGCGCCAAGCGGCTCTACGCGACAACGGAGTTTGCCGACATTCAGCAGACCCCTGCTCCGAGGTGGGAGCTGGCTGAGCTGGATCGCTACGCCTCGATGAGCATTCAGTACTCGAGAGGTTGCCCGTACGACTGCGAGTTCTGCAACGTGACGACTCTCTTCGGGCACAGGTGGCGTACGAAGACGACCGGGCAGGTCATCGCGGAGCTCGACGGTCTGCATGCCGCGGGATGGCGCAGAGGCGTGTTCTTCGTCGATGACAACCTCATCGGCAACCGCAGGGCCCTCAAGGAGGACCTGCTGCCGGCCTTGATCGAGTGGCAGAAGGGCAAGCACATCCCGCTTCAGACCCAGTTGTCCATCGATCTCGCCGACGACGAGCCTTTGATGAAGATGATGGTCGACGCGGGATTTCGAACCGTGTTCATCGGGATTGAGACGCCGGACGAGGAGAGCCTGTCGGAGTGCAACAAGCGGCAGAACAAGGGACGCAATCTGGTCGATGACGTAAAGCGCCTGCAGCGGGCCGGGCTGGAGGTCCAAGGGGGCTTCATCGTCGGCTTCGATCACGACTTCGCCGACATCTTTCAGCGCCAGATCGACTTCATCCAGAGAAGCGGGATCGTGACCGCCATGGTGGGCTTGCTTCAGGCTCCTCCGGGCACGAGGCTCAACGACCGCCTGCAAAAGGAGGACCGCCTGCTGCCGCAGGGATCCGGAGACAACGTCGATGGCACGACAAACATCATCCCCCTCATGGATCTTGCAGCGCTGCGTGAGGGGTATGAGAGAATCCTGCAGACCATCTATTCACCGACGCACTACTACACGCGTGTGAGAACCTTCTTGCGCGAGTACAGGGCGCCGGCCGTCGAGCTGTCCTCGTTGAGCGCGCGACACATCTTGGCGTTCTTCCGCTCCATCGTCCGCCTGGGGATTGTCGGGAAGGAGCGCCTCCAATACTGGAAGCTGCTCGTGTGGACGGTATTCCGTCGCCCCAAGCGGTTCCCGATGGCGGTTACGTTCGCGATCTACGGATACCACTTCCGCAAGACCTGCGAAGGACACGTCGCATCAGGGTAGCGCACAGGAGGATCTCCTCTTTCAGCGCCAGAGCGCGCCCGACCCTGGGCGCAGACAGGGATCAGACACGAGGTAGACGCGCGTGAAGCTGTCGGCGGCACGGCTGCCGCTCACCATCTCGAGCGCGTGAGTTACAGGGATACACGGCCACCGCCCCGGCTGGAAAGGTTCAGTGGCTTGCAGGCCGAACGTTGCGCTGTGAGCCGATTGGCAGAGTGCATCACGCACGGGTCTTCGACATCGGGCCCAACGTACAGGAGGAGGATCAACCATGGCAGAGCGCGAAACCGGGAAAGTCAAGTGGTTCAACGACGCCAAGGGATACGGTTTCATCGAGCGGCCTCAAGGCGGAGACGTGTTCGTCCACTTCAGTTCCGTTCGTGGGACAGGCTTCAAGAAGCTGACCGAGGGGCAGGCGGTGGACTACGTCGTTGCCGAGGGCAAAGGAGGCTTGCAGGCACAAGACGTGGGTCCCGCTGCGGCTGACATTCCCCAGAAGCTGAGGAGCCTAGAAGCGGCAAGCGTCGCGACCGCAACGGCCGAGCCCCCAGGTGCCTCTGACGAGGCGGACGAAGCGGGCCCCATCATCGCCGAGGACGAAGCTGATCCCGAAGAGGCGGAGGTGGAAGTAAGCCTCGTCGTGGCCGAGGACGCAGCCGACTCTGAGGCGGAGGTGGAAGAAGCAACCTTCGTCGTGGCCGAGGACGCTGCTGACTCTGAGGCGGAGGTGGAAGGAGCAAGCGTCGTCATGGCCGAAGACGCCGCTGACTCTGAGGCGGAGGTGGAAGCAAGCCTCGCCGTGGCCGAGGACGCAGCCGACTCTGAGGCGGAGGAAGCGAGCCCCATCGTGGCCGAGACCCCATCCACCTCTGAGAAGGAGGAATCAACCTCCGTTTAGAAGAAACGCGGGTCTCGAGCGAGAAGGAGATGGAAATCGGCGGTGCAGGCGCTGAGTCTGCACCGCCTTCCGTGCGAAGGGTTCCTCGCTTGGGTGACAATGCAGTTGGAAGCGCAGATTTGGAGGACAGCCAGCATGGCCACCGGTGCGCGGAAATCCATGCACAAACCAGTAGACCTTCAGCAGATGACACCATCCGATCGCCCACACGAGAGAACGAAGAAGCGCTGCGTAGGCTCCCTCGACGGAATGGCCGTGTATTTCGTCGGATCGCGAGTGGGCTTCCATCTTGTCATCGAGTACTCCCCGGGGGAATTCCACAGGCTGTCGGAGTCCGACCATCTTCGATTCAAGCGGCAAAGCCGTATCGAAGGGCACCACTACGAGCAGTAGGAGTGGCTGTTCGCCCGTCGGCCCCGCGAGCGGGCATGCCCGAGAAGCGGAAGCTTCGGTGGCCGCCGGCCGGTTCCGAGGGAATCGGGCTACGTGTACTCCACTCTCGTGATGCGGTATGCGCACTCGCCATGCCCGAGTCCCACTGACATCGGGTATCCTGATCGATGGCTTCGAAGAGGAGACCCGCATGAACATCACCGGGCTGCATCTTCTCTTGACGTATCAGTGCAATCTCGAGTGCGAGCACTGCTTCGCGTGGGGAAGCCCGTGGCAGACAGGGACGCTCACGCTGGAGCGGATCCGGGAGATCCTACGCCAGGCGAGCGAACTGGGGACGATCGAGTGGTTCTACTTCGAGGGAGGGGAGCCGTTCCTCTTCTATCCGATCATGGTCCGAGGAGCCGAGGAAGCCGCGTCGCTCGGGTTCAAGGTCGGGATCGTGACGAACGGCTACTGGGGGACGGAGCTGGAGGATGCGCTCGAATGGCTTCGGCCATTCCAAGGGCTCGTCCTGGACCTGTCGGTCAGCAGCGACCGACTCCACTGGAATGAGGCGCTCAACCGCCAGGCACAGATTGCCACCCAGGCGGCGGGGGACCTCGGGATCCCACTAGGGATCATCAGCATCGCGTCCCCGGAGACGGCCGACGCTCCGTCCTCCGTCGGGGTGCTTCCGCCGAGCGAGTCCGGAATTATGTACCGCGGACGCGCGGTCGCCAAGCTGTCCGACCAAGCGCCTCGAACACCGTGGACCGAGTTCACCGTCTGCCCGCACGAGGACCTGCGAGACCCCGGACGCGTGCACATCGACCCATTGGGGAACGTCCACGTCTGCCAGGGCATCTCGCTCGGGAATGTCTTCCAGAAGCCGCTTCGTGAGATCAGTGGCACCTACGATGCGGCGATCGAGGCCGGTGCCCATCCGATCGTGTCGCCGCTCCTCTCCGGCGGGCCGAAGGGGCTGGTTGAGCAATACGAGCTCGATCACGAGGACAGCTACGCCGATGCCTGCCACCTCTGCTATGAAGCGCGCCTGGCCCTTCGCGATCGATTCCCTCAGATCCTCACGCCGGACCAGATGTACGGCGTCGTAAGCGGGGAAGGCGAGTGTTAGGAGGCCGGTTTGCTGCGTGAGATCATCGATGTCTTGGATCTGCTCGACGATGCACGGGTCGACGGCGCGGCGGTCGAGGCGTTCCTGTGCTCGGCCGGAGCAACCGAGACCCGCATCGAGCGCGTCCACGGAGACCGCGGATTCACCGACTTCGTCCGCGCGACGATCGAGCCCGAGAAGCGAGTCGGCCCGACGCTCGGGATCATCGGCCGGCTCGGCGGGATCGGGGCACGCCCCGATCGCCTCGGACTCGTCTCGGACGCCGACGGCGCGATCGTCGCCCTCGCCTGCGCGGCGAAGCTCGCGAGGATGGCGGCCCGCGGAGATCGGCTGCCGGGGTGCGTGATCGTCGCGACGCACGTCTCGCCGCGATCGCCCATCATCCCGCACGAGCCGACTCCGTTCATGGCCGCGCCGGTCGACATGGCCACGATGAACGAACACGAGGTCGATCCTCGAATGGAAGCGATCCTGTCGATCGACGCGACGAAGGGGAACTGGATCCTCAATCGGCGCGGCGTTGCGATCACGCCGACGGTGAAGGAGGGCTACATCCTTCCCGCCAGCCCGGACCTTCTCGAGATCATCCGGCACGTCACCGGCGAGCCGCCGGCCGTCCTGGCAATCGCGGCCCAGGACGTCACCCCGTACGCCGCGGGCTTCGATCACGTGAACAGCATCCTTCAGCCGGCGACGGCGACCACCTCGCCCGTTGTCGGCGTCGCGACCAGCGCCGCGATCCCCGTCCCGGGGTGCGCGAGCGGCGCGAACGATCCGCTCTCTCTCGATCAGGCGGCCAGGTTCTGCATCGCGACCGCGCTCGCATTCACGACGGGTCGCTGCCGGTTCTTCGACGAGAAGGAGTACGAGCGACTCGTCGAGCGATACGGCACGATGAGCCATCTCCAAGGGCTGGGCCGGGGGGAGACGTGAGGCGGTCGAGGTGGAGCCGTTCGACATCGTCGAAATAATCTCCCCGAGCCGCGCGCCTGCGTGTTGCTCACGTCGGTCGAGAAGGCGTACACCGCGCCCGAGGATCTCACACCGGCACGCTTGCGGAAGGTCGGGCCGGGCGACGCGAGACCTCCCGGAGCGATGCGAGCGACTCCTGGCCGTCCTCTCCGCGTACCGCGCGCGGGATCTCATGGCGGCTTGGGCCTGCAGCAGTCCGCAGATGCGCACGACCGGCCAGGCCCGCCCGGTCGGATCTGCGGTCGACTTCAATCAGATCTCGTAGGAGGCGCCAACGGGTACGCTCTCGCTTCCCCCTGCGGTCGATTCGGACGTATCATCTGCTCGAGCTTTGACTTGGAGGTGGAACCGATGGCCCGTGTCTTCCTAGCCGCCGTCCTGCTTGCCGTCCCGATCTCGTACGGTGTCTTGTGCGCATCGCATACCGAGCTTTCCGTGACGGGGACGGTGATCGCCGTCGTGTCCGGAGCGGAGATCGACGTGCTCGTCACCCGCTCCTCGCTCGAGAAGACCGTCGCCGAAGGAGTGATCGCGCGCGTCGTCTACCACGGCCTCCTCACGCCCGGACGGTTCGACCCCCTCTACATGGAAGCGTTCGATCTCAACTGGAACCTGGTAGTCGACTCCGAGGTCTACCTCGATGTGGCCGACGCACCGTGGGACGAGGAACGCCGCCTTCATGCCTACGTCTACCTCGACCCGGGCGGCTACGGGATGCTGAACGCAATCCTTCTGGCATCCGGCCTCGCGGCGGTCGATCCGGTATTGGATCCCGCCGAGCCGCACGCCGCGTTCCTCACCGAGATCGCGGCGGCCGCGGAACGATGCAAACTTGGCATCTGGGCCGAAACGGGAGAGTAGAGGCAGTCGCTGTGTGCGCGGCGGCCCGTGGGAACGCTACTCGCGCCGTTCGTTGATCTCCGGCCAGGCTCGGAGGATCTCGCCGGACAGCGGGACCGGACGCCCCGACTTCTCGTCGACGAACATGACCGTGACCTCGGCGTCGACGCAGACGTCATCGGACGAGGCGAAGCGCGCCTGCTGCACGATGACGATCCTGCGGCGTCCGGCGGATGCTACATCCGCTGAGATCACGAGCACGTCGCCGGCGCTCGCCGGACGACGGTAGGAAATCGATAGGCGCACGACGACAGGGAAGATCCCGCGCGACTCGAAGAACCCAGGATCCAGCCCGCGCTCCTCTAGATGCGCCCATCGCGCCTCCTCCAGGAGCTCGAGGTAGCGGGCGTTGTTTACGTGTCCGAACCGGTCCTCGTGATAGCCTCGCACCTTGACCCGCGTTGTCGTCACTCGATCGATCCCCCCTGAAGCGGAGCCCGCAGGAAGCGACGCATCGCCTCGACCACGTCGGCTTCGCGATCGAGAAAGCAGTAATGGCTCGTGTTCTCGAACTCGACGATCTCGATGTCGGCAATCTCACCGCGGGCGCGCTCGATGCACCGGCGCTTGTATCGGGTATTCACCCGCTTGACGTGCTCCTTCATCGCCTCGCGCAGCACGTTGTCCGAGCCGTCGGGTAGCGACCAGCTCTCGTCCTGGAAGGCGTAGAAAGCGAGGACCGGACACCGGATAGCTGCGTAGTCGGGCCGGAACGCATTTCGTCCCTCAGACAGCTTGCTTGCCGTCTCCGGTCGGATCCGCTCGCGCAGCCGGCCTTCGGACGTCCGTTCCAATCCCAGCGCCCAGAGCGCGTCCCACCGTGGCGAGCGAAGCCGTCTGTACGTGGGGTACCGGGCCACGAAGTCGGCGCAATACGCGGCGACCGACTCGAACGTCTCCGGCGGCGGGGCGCTCGGCGGAAGAGGGTTCTCGGCGAAGAGCGCCGCGTCCCCCTCCTCCGTTCGGTACAACGCGTCGAGGAAGACGAGCTTGCCGACCCGGGCCGAGAGGGCGGCCGCCAATTGACACATCTCGTGCCCGGCGAACGAGTGCCCGACGAAGGAGGCTCGCTCGATCCCGTACGCATCGAGAAGTGCAACGATGTCGTGCGCGAGGGTCGGGATGTCGTAGCCGTCTTCGGGCTGATCGGATGTACCGTGTGCCCGGCGGCTCAGCCCGAGAACACGGAATCGGCTCGTGAACGATCGCGCGACGGCGTCGAGAAAGTGGGGCGTGTTTGCGTAGCCGGCGAGGAAGACGAGCGCCGGCCCGTTTCCTCCCCAATCGAGGGTCTGCAAGCGCACCCCGTCGACGGAGATCGTGTCGTTCAGCGGCTCGGGAATCGTCATCGCCGCGCTCCTTTCGGGCAGACCTCCGGAGTCTACCGACTGGTCGAGCCGGCCCCAAGGCGAGACACTTGAGGTTGTGTCGGAGTGTCCCGCATGATGTCTTGCGCAGCGCGGAGGTGGAGCGATGAACGTGCTCGGAATCGTCGGTTCGATGCGGGCGGGACGGAACACGGAGAAGCTCGTTCAGACGGTCTTCTCGGAGATGACGGCGCTCGATGCGTCGGTGAGAACCGATCTCGTCCGCACGTCGAATCTCAACTGCCGTCCGTGCCGCGTCGTTTGTCACGAAGCTTACTGCTCGTTGCGCCGGTTCCAATGCTCGATCGAGGACGACGTAGCGGACGTGCTGTCTCGTATGCAAAGGGCCGACGCAGTCGTGATCGGCGCTCCGCAGTACTTCCGCGCACCACCCGCGGGGTTCCACGCGATGATCGAGCGGATGCAGTCGATGGCTTTCTTCTACGAGGCCGCCGGCCACAAGCACGAACGGTCGCCGCTCGAAGGCAAACCCTGCGGCCTGATCGCCGTTGCTGAGTATTCCAATCCTCACGCGATCCTCGAGTACCTTCACGATTTCTCGCTTCTGCTCAAGATGCGTCCGATCGAGCTGAGGTCGTTCCCGTACCTGGGTGTCGGGGGACACGGCGAGCTCGAGCGGGACGAGATCTTCCGACCGTTCGAGAGAGCCGGCGAATTGGCGGCCGGATTGGTCGCGGCAGCGCGCGAGAAAGGAGAAGCCATATGAAGAGATCGCTCGGACGAAAGACGTTGATCCTGCCGTCGCCTACCTGGGTGATCGGCACGTACGACGCAGACGGAGAGGCCAACGCGATGACGGCGGCGTGGGGCGGGATCTGCTGCTCGAAGCCGCCGTCCGTCTGCGTTTCGCTCCGAGAGGCGACCTACACGTATCGGGCGATTGTCGATCGGGAGGCGTTCACGGTGAACGTCCCGGCCGCGCGGCAAGTGAAGCAGGCCGACTACCTCGGGATCGCCTCCGGCCGCGACGCGGACAAGCTCGCGGTCGCCGGGCTGACCGCCATGAGGGCCGAGCACGTCGACGCGCCGGCGATCGCGGAGTTCCCGCTCAATCTGGAGTGCGCGTTGACGCACACGGTGAAGATCGGGCTTCACACGCTGTTCGTCGGCGAGATCCGCGACGTGAAGGCCGACGAGTCGATCCTCAACGAGAAGGGCCGCCCGTCGATCGAGAAACTGAACCCGCCGATCTTCTCCGCCGGTGAGGCCGCGTACTACGCTGTCGGCGCACCGCTCGGCCCCGCGTTCACGATCGGCAAGGAACTCATCGACGCCTAGAACCTGCGCAAACCATCGCGCTCTCGCAAGGCTCTCACTCCGCCCGTGGGCGACCAAGAATCGATGGACACGGCATGCTGCACCGTGCCTAACAAGCAACGGCCCGCAGGCTAGGTCGAGGCGTGCCGGCTAGCCGTCCCCCTCACCGATCCGGTCACCGAGCCGGTAGTATGCAAAGCCACCTCCGGGAGTCCAGGCAAACAGGTCCGCCCGCGCCATGTCGATCGTCCTCTCGTCGCACAGAAGGTCCTCGTTGACAAAGGATCCGACCACCCGTCCGATGACGCCGTGGTTGAGTTCCGTGTCGACGATCTCAGTGACCTAGCACTCCATGTTGAGAGGGCATTCCCGGATCATCGGCGCGGTCTTGAGCTCGCCGTAGAAGGTCTCGAAGAGAGCTGACTTGTCGACATCTCGTCCCGACTTACTTCCGCAGATGCGCACCTCAGCCATCAATGCAACTGACGGCACGTTCACACTGAACGTCCGGTGCTCGAGAATCCCCTTCGCCGTATAGCGCTCCTTGTAGAGACTGAAGAAGACCTGCTCGCCGAAGTCGAACGGCGACGCGTAGCCGATGACCAGGTAGTTCGGGCGCCCGTCGACCAGCGCGCCGACCAGGATCACCGGCAAGGGACTGAGAACGTTTCCTTCGAAGGCTCGCTTCTCCACGTATCCTCCCTCTCGGACAGCGGCGGTCAGTCATTCCCGATTGCCTCAAGGAACCAGATGATCCCCTGGATCCATCTTGGCCCCATCCAGGGACCCTCGCGCAGCGGCGTCTCGCCACCGTCGCATGCCCCTCGCCGCGTTTCGTATACTCTGGTCATGCGACGAAAGGACCGAGAGATCACGGATCGGCGCGAGGTCGACGCGCTGCTTGGCCGAGCAAAGGTCTGCCGTGTCGGGTTTGCGGCCAACGGCGAACCGTACGTCGTGCCGCTGTCGTACGGCTACGATCCCGAAGAGAACGCGCTCTTCTTCCACACCGCGAAGGAAGGCAAGAAGATCGACTGCATCGAGGCGAACCCACGGGTCTGCTTCGAAGTCGAGGGAGCGGTCGAGGTCAAGGGAGGCGATGAGCGCGCCTGCTCGTGGGGGGTTCGCTACGAGTCGGTCATCGGCTTCGGCGCGATCGTCGAGGTCGCCGACCCGGCGGAGAAGGCGCAAGCCTGCCTCCTCCTCACCGAGCAGCAAGCCGGTCGATCGACGAGATGGACGGTGGACGAGAAGTCCGTCTCGGCAACCCGCGTCTGGCGCCTGGACATCGAGTCCCTCACCGGCAAGCGGTCGTTCAAGCCTCACGAGAGTGCGTAGAGCCTAGACGTTCGGTCCGCGCAGCAGCGACGGGAAGACGGGATCGATCCTCGAAGCCGGCGTTTCATCCCCTTGTTGATTGTACGCCTTCGCGGGCCCGCTGACAGCGGCCGCACGTGGGTGCACACTGGCGAGGACCTCCACGAACCGAAGGAGCGAACTCGATGAACGAAACGTTGCGGCTCATTGATGAGAGGGTCTCGCTGCGCCGGTACGACGAGCAACCGCTCGAGCCGGGGGAGATCGATGCGATCGTTCACAGCGCGATGCGGGCGCCGACGGCCGGGAACATGATGCTCTACACCATCCTGCAGGTCGATGATTCGGACAGGAAGCGCCGCCTCGCCGAGACGTGCGGACATCCGTTCATCGCGAACGCGCCGCTCGTCCTCCTGTTTCTCGCCGACATGCAGCGTTGGGTCGACACTTTCGAGTCGAACGGAGTACCCGCTCACTGCTCGGAAACGGGTCTCGAGTACCGCTCGCCGGGCGCGTCCAAGCTCCTGATGAGCTGTTGCGATGCGTTGATCGCCGCGCAGACCTCGGTCCTCGCTGCCGAGTCGCTGGGCATCGGATCGTGCTACATCGGCGACATCATGGGGAACGCCGAAACTCATCGCGAGCTGTTCGATCTCCCGCCGTTCGCGTTCCCGATCGCGCTCGTCTGCTACGGCCGTCGTGCCGAAGGTCACGTCCCAACGCGCACCGATCGGTTCGACCGACGGTTCGTCCATCACGTCAATCGGTACCGGCGGTTTCCCGCGAACGATCTACGCGAGATGCTCTCCGAGATCGAAAAGAAGTTCTCTTCGGTTCTCGAGAAGCGCGGTGTGAATCTGGCGCAACTGACCTACGGTGGGTTCATGATGGGTGCCACCGCGCGCGAGGGAAATCGGTCCGTCGCCGTCCTCCTCGAACCGTGGATGGAATCGCCCGAGGCGTGACGAGGCATCACCCTTCGCCGAGGATCTCGCTCAGCCGCTCGCGCAGCGTCTCGCACGTCCACGTCGGATCGACGCGTACCATCACGAACCGGTGCGCCGAGGGGTCGGGATCCGGTGCGCCGATCGTGTCCACCTCGAGAAGCGGGTTCGTCGCCTCGAGGACCGTCTGCTCGTCGGTCCAGTCGATCCACCCTTCGATCCGATCAGGCGCGACGAGCCAACCGGTCAGGCGATACGTCACCCGCTGAACGACGTACGTCTCTCCTTCCAAGATCCCCAGTATCGTCACTCGAACCGTCATCCCGGGGTTCCCATCGCCGTCCTGATCGATCACGCGGGGATCGTCCGGCTCGATCGGCAGCGGATCGGCGGCCGGGTCGGCGAGAACGGCGCCCCGCACTTCGAGGTACGGCGCACCCTCGAAGAGGACGCCCTCCTCGGTCTCCCGGAGAACGGCAGTTCGTGGCGTTGGACGAAGCGACGCCATGAACTCAGACGGGATCACCGTGTTCACGAGCGGCGTCCCGTCGTCGACGTCGGTAAAACAGTACCGATCGATCAGGGTCAGAACCTCGCCGTCCTGTGTGACGTCGACGAATTGGGCCACCGTGCTCGATCGACGCACTTCCCCTGCGATCGGCAGCTTCGCGATCTGCGGGTAGACCTGCACCATCGCCCAGGTCCCCGACAAATCGGGTGACTCCGCCCGCACGGCGCAGACGCCCACGAACAGAAGCAGTGCGACACACGCGGCCGCTCGCATGATTCCTCCTCTCGGCTCGCCTATCCTACACCCGAATCGATCCGGTACCATCGCTCGGGAGGAGGAGCCGATGTCCGAGCGCGTGAAGGTGAGTCTGGTCAAGTCGGAGGACCGCGAGGTCGGAATCCGCAGGGCGGTCGAGCTACTCAGCGTCGTCGAGTCGCCGTTCCAAGACGCGCATGTCATCCTGAAGCCGAACTTCAACAGCGACGACCCGTTCCCCGGCTCGACACACGTCGATACGCTCCGCGCCCTCGTCGTCCTTCTCAGAGAGCTCGGCGCAGCCGAGATCACGATTGCCGACCGGGCGGGCGGAAGCTGGGTGACCTCGGAGGTCGTTGCCAAGAAGGGAATCCCGCAGCTCGCCGAAGAGCTCGGCGTCGGACTCGTCGTCACCGACATGCAGCCGGCCGAGGCGTGGGCGCGCGTTGACGTTGCCGGCGGCCACTGGAAGCGCGGGGTGGAGATCCCGAAGCTGTTCCTGGAGGCGGAGGCGATCGTCCAGACCTGCTGCCTGAAGACCCACCAGTTCGGCGGCCACTTCACGCTCAGCCTGAAGAATGCCGTCGGCGTCATCGCCAAGGACTCCGTCTTCGACGGCTACGGCTACATGCGCGAGATGCACGGCTCGCAACACATCCGCGAGATGATCGCCGAGATCAACCAGCTGTACGCGCCGAACCTCGTGGTCATGGACGCCTTGGATGCCTTCGTACGGGGAGGCCCGGCGACCGGGGTGCTCGAGCACCCCGGGATGATCCTCGCGTCGACCGACCGGGTTGCGATCGACGCTGTCGGCATCGCGATCCTGCGAACGTACGATACGACCCCCGAAGTCGCCAGCGGCCGTATCTTCGACCTCGACCAGATCCGCCGCGCAGCCGAGCTCGGGATCGGCGTCGGTTCGGCCGATCGAATCGATCTCGTTCCGAACGGCGATCCGGAAAGCGAGAGCGCCGCCTGCGCCATCGAGAAGGTTCTCTCCGCTGGCTAGTCCGGCTTGTTCATCCACCCCACGGTCCCTAGTCTGTTGCTCAGCGGAGGTGAATCCCTTGAGCAACATGACGTGCATCCTGGGGCTCGCGGCAACGATCCTTGTTTCGGCCGGTTTCGCGATCTTCGGCAGCCCCGTTATCGGCGTGATCGACAGCAAAACGATTGCCGATCGGACGATCAGTGCGATGATCCGGCTTCCGGATCGCAACTACCTGCTGGTCGGCGGCCACTCGATCGGCGAGCAGCCGTGGGAGACTGAGCCGTCGGTGTCGTTTTACGGAGGGACGGCCGCAGAGAACACGTTCACCGTCGACGGACTCAGCGTCTCCAACATCTCGGAGGGAACCGTGTCCTCGGTCGCCTACGAGTTCGTCGAGGAAGTGCAGATCCAGACCTCGGGCTACGAGGCCGAGTACGGCGGCGCGATGTCCGCCGTTCTCGACTACCGGCACGGCGGGACAAACGTCGTCAACATCGTCACGAAAAGCGGTGGGAACGAGTTCGGGGCGAGCTTCTATACACGTCTGGAAGAGTCGTTGGAGGACTTGGCGTACGCCGAGGATGGCACGCTATGGGGCGCGGGAACGGTCTTCGATCCGGAGCCAACCCCTGTGCTCGGTCACTTCAACATCGCGGGAGAGTTCGTCCGCGCGGACAACCCGCTCGGAGCACAGGGCGGTTTCCTCAACGGCGTCGAGATCATGGACGTCGGCCTCGCGTTCGGCCACACCGTGCCCGGCGGCGATCCGACGAAGCCATTGCTGATCATCTCGCAGGATTCCGGTCGGACGTGGGAGGCCCCGCCGAGCCTCCCCTGGAATCAGGGGACGATCAACACGGCGGCGTTCCTCGATCCCCTCAACGGATGGGTCGCCGGCGAAACACCGGGCGGCGCTGCGTTTGCGCACACCCAGGACGGCGGGAACAGCTGGATGAAGCAGACGATGCCGGATGTCACATACATTTGGGACGTGGAGATCGCCTGGGTCTGGCCGGCGTGCGAAGATCTGGGAACGTTGGGCGATCCGCTTTCTACGCCGTACATCTCGGAGCCGTTGATCCTCGGCGCCGCGCTCGGAACCCACTACCTCAACGACGGCTCGAAGGAGTCGATCGTCTTCCGCACGCTCGACGGACAAACCTGGGAGGAGCTGTGGCGCGTCGACGGGTACGGCGGCGACCTGCATTTCGACGACCGCATCGACGGGGAAGTCGCGATCGTGCAAAACGGCCTCGATGGCGACGCGACCTTCTCGCGCTATGCGGCGCACGACTTCTTCGGTGCGGAGAACCTGATCGTCTGTGGCGAGATCATCTACGAAAGCGACACGGTCTACACGGATGAGCCGTTGACGCTGCAACTGGCCGTCCGGGGGCCGTGGGGCGGAAGAATCGCGGTGGATACCGTCGTCTGGGCAACGGACTTCGGCGATCTCGTCGTCGACCCGGACGACCCGATGCTCGCCACCTTCACCGCCTCCCAGCCAATGGATGTGACCGTCACCTGCACGCTCCCGGACCGGGACGTGGAACTCGGCCGAAGGTTCCAGGTGAAACTCAAGAACTGACGCCAGCAGAAGCTACGTCTGCCCATCGCTCTCGCACGTGGAAGAGCGATGGGCGGAATACCGTCCGACTCGCGCCGTCTGGCGGCTTTGCCAACGCCGCCTTCCTGCCAAAGAGAGAACGCTCTGCGTTGGATCCGCGCCCCTGGATGAACCACTCCAAGTCGCCTCAACACTTCCTCCCTCCCAACCGTCGTATAGACGAGAAAGGAGGGACGGCATGTACGAGGCGATCCTCACTGAGACGGCGCAGATGCTCCTCAAGGAGCGACACAGAAAGGCGGAACAGGCGCGTGTGGTGCGCATCGCCCTGAAGCATCGAGCGTCTCAGAAGGCGGATCGAGCGAGGGCGCCACGGGCGATGTGTCGAAGATCCGGCCAGGCCGCATACTAATGAACGAGACCACCTGCGTTACCGACCGGTGGCGCAGGCCGGGCAGGAGGGATCAAACGGGTCGTGTATTCGGCGGAGTCTGGAGCAGCGAGCATCGCCGATCTCTTCGAAGCGTCGAGGGATCAGCTCTTCCGGTACGCCCTCAGTCTGTGCAAGACCATCGACCGAGCCGACGACTTGGTCCAAGAGACGTTTCTTCGCGCGCTGCAGCATTCGGTCACTCTGACCCATATGAACCGTTACCAGCGCGACGCCTGGCTAAAACGCGTCCTGCGCAATCGCTTCTTCGACGAGGAACGCTCCGGGAAGCGTGCCCACGCCGCCTTTGTCGAGATGATCCGCCACGCGAAGTGCCGATCGGACAGCCGAAGGGTCGACCGATTCGACGACATTCTCGATCGGGTTCCCGAGCGGTTGCGCGGCGTGCTCGAGAAGCGGTATCGCCTCGGAATGAACAGCAGCGAAATTGGAGAGGAAATGGGAATCCCCGCAGCGACCGTCCGATCGCACCTCCATCAGGGAATCCGGTGGCTGCGCGGCGAGATGGCGAAATCCATCCGATGAAAGGAGCGACAAATGACCGAAGGAAAGACCATCGGTAACGTGAACATCCTCGACGTGCGGAAAGCCACGGAGGAAGCGATCGCAGACATCAAGAAGATCGGCAACATCAACGTGCTGCTGTACTCCGCCTCTACGGCGTCGTACATCAGCCGTCTCAATCTCGGCAACGTCAACATCTCGCTCGAAGCGCCCGAAGAGGGAGAGACGCGGACCATCATGGGACACCTGCGCCTCACCCCGAACGCGCTGTCGGGCGAGGGCGAGCCTGGGTTCTACGTCGTCATGGGCCACGTGATCGTCGAGAAAGGATCGGACGTCGATGCGATGAACGCGTCGCTCGCGGGGATGTCGGGGCTGGTCGTGATGGGGCATGTCTTCTGCCCCGAGTCGTTGAGCAGCCTGATCCAACAGAAGATCAAGCAGCAGATGGGGCATTTCATCCCCTATCCGGACGACGCCACACTCGTCGGCGGAACGCTCGAACTGACCGCCGGCTTCCTCGAGCAGCTCGAAGGGCCGACCGGGTTCGTCGTCATCGGCTCGCTTCGCGCCATCGAGGAGATCCCCGAGACGCTGATGCCCAAGGCCGAGTATTTCCAGGTCCGTGGCAGCGTCCTGTGCGCCGAGAAGAACGCCGAGGCCGTTCGAGCCAGGCTTCGCGGCGGCACCTCGGAGATGACGATCGTTCCTTCCGGCTACCGATTCCATGAAGGAGACCTCACTCTCGATGCCACAACGCTGGCATCGCTCGCGGGTGCGAAGCTGTTCTGCACGGGGAACGTCCGTTTCGGGGAGGATGTGACGGCAGAAGCCATCGAGGCGGGCCTCGCCGGCCTGCGCGGCCTCGGGCTGATTGTCTGCCCGGAAGCGCTTCAGGACGCCGTGAAGACCAAGCTCGATCTGGTGGCCGATCGCGTCATCTTCTACGCCGGCCAGCTGTGGCTGTTCGATCAAGACCACACGCTCCACGCGTCCCGGTTCGACTACACCGAGGGCAAAATCACCGCACTCGTGACCGGTGACCTGCGGATCGCGCCAGATGTCGAGCCCGACGTGCTGGCCGATCGCCTCCTGGCTATCCACAACTTCGGCGACATCCGCTGCGCGCCGGAGCAGATGGGTGCGATCGAAGCGCGCCTCGGAATCCACGAAGGCGCCCTATGCGACTCCACGCCGGAGGAGCAGGACGAGGAGTGCGGCATCGGGAACGCGAACATCTTGGCGCTCTGAAGGCGAAGACTCCAGAGTCCTGGCGAGTCGGGGGTGCTCCAACAGCACCCCTAGCTCGTGTTAGTGAAGCATCCACGTTGGAAGGGAAGGAGCACTCACGCACGCACAGCGCGGCCGGCCACATCTTCTGCTACGCGAAGCGGGCCACGGCCCCTCTTCATCTTGCCGACCACATCGACCCCAAACGAGGCATCTGGGCGCTTGTCTCTGACATGCGCCACGCGAGTTGCGCGCGACCTGCGCTTTGAGCAGATCGCGGACGAGTTGTTCGACAACCTCACAACTCGTGGATGGCGAACTCTCGTGCAAGCGGCCTACTGCGCGAAGAGAGCAGCAGCCTCTCTCATCTTCGCGACCACGTCCACACCAAAGGGGGCATCTGGCCGCCTGGCCTGCGGACAGGCAGCACGCAAGTTGCATCGACAGAAGGCAACTTGCAGAAGGTAGCCCTCCTTCTGACTCAATCCTTCACGCGAACAGCCTGACGGCTTCCCTCATCTTGCTGATGACGTCGACACCGAACGGGCATCTTGGGGAACACTGGCCGCAGGCGATGCAGTCGGAGGCGCTGTAGTCGAGGTCGGCGTACGCAGCGCGGAGTTCCTCGGTCAACTCCAGTCTTCCCTGTTCGAGCAGGCTGATCGTGCGCCCAATGTCGATCCTGGACGGGCACGGGAGACAGTGATTGCAGTAGACGCACTCGCCCGTCGCGAACTTCGCAAAGGTCGCAAGGATCGGCGCGTAGTCCTTCTCCTCGGCGCTCGCTTCGTAGACGTACAGCGTGTCGTGCAGCTCGGAGATGCTCTTGCAGCCGGGCACGATGGTTGAGATCTCCGGCTGATCGAGAACGTACGACACACACTTCACCGCAGTGATCTCGGCGGTCAACTCGTAGTGCAGCGGCGCACCGGGCAGCTCCTGTCGGCCCATCTGGAAATCCTGCAGCTCGACAAGGCGCTTGTCCCGCAGCAGACTGCCACCACCGAACACCTTCATCGCGACCAAGCCGATGCCGTGCTCGGCGCACGCAGGCAGGAGCTTCTCCCTGCCCGGCACGGCGTAGCTGGCGAGGTTCACCGGAAACATCAGCACATCGATCGCCTCGCTGCCGATGGCGCGCATCGCCGTCACGACGTTGTGGCAGCTCAGGCCGACAAACCGCGCCTTCCCCTGCTCGACGAACGACCGCGCCTGCTCAACCAATCCGCCCGGCGAAGAGACAGCTTCGTAGTCTTCCGCCGAGTTGCAGTTGTGTACGAACAGGACGTCGACGTAGTCGATCCTCATGCGCTTCAGCGAGTCGTGGAAGAAGTCGGCGCAGACCGTGCAATCGCGCGACACAGCGTACTGCCCGTCACGCACAATCGAGCCGAGGTGAGCGGTGATGAAGGCGTCCTTCCGATGCGCGCGGAGCGCGGCGCCCATGATGTCGCGAAACCCTGGTTGGGCCCAGAACATGTCGACGTAGTTGATCCCCCGATCGATCGCCTCACGAATGACCCCGACCGCCGCTTCCCGCGAGAGGCCGAGAAGGAACTCCGTGCCGAGGCCGATCTCCGAGACGGACAGCCCCGTCCGTCCGAGCGTGCGGTGGTTCAAGGTCCACCTCCTTGGGTCACTTGCGGTTTCCCACCGATGAGCGAGTGCGGCAACATCCTATCACGCCCTCTCACATGTACGCCGGCGTCAGGCAGACCGGGTCACTCGGATGCGACAAGCCCGGCAATCCGGTGCGTCGCCGCCTCGGCCGCCGCTTTGAGTGCGTCGATGCCAAGGACGGCCACCCGCTCGAAGTCGTGGCGCTAGTAGACGTACGCGATGCCGTGCGTCAGATCGAAGACGTTCGAGTACATCGTCTCGGAGGCACCGGAGACCATCGCAACGGAGCCGAGGATATCGACGAACGTATCGACCGACAGGCACGATTCCTCGGTCTCGATCTTGGCCAGTGCCAGAGTCGCTCGTCTGTGCCGCGAGCAGTGCTTGTGCAGCTGGGGATAGATAGCGGTATTGGTGTTCGTCGTCACCTGATACCGCGAATCAGAGTAGACGAATGCAATCACGCGATCGGGGCCGGGGGCGACCACCAGCGACGCCCCGGTGCGATCGGTAAACTGGAACTGGGCCATCGTTACATAGCTCAGATTGTACGAGCCAATCAGCTCGACGACCTCTTCAACCGTCGCACACCGATGGAGGACGATCTCGCAGAAATTCATCGGATCGAGCGTCGGCAACTCCGGGTGATCATGGAGTGGCACACGATCGACCCCGGCCGCATCGAACGCGAGCCCCTCGGAATTCATGCCGCCCTGAGCGAAGCCGGTGTCAAACCCCAGGAACAGGCACCCGTACTCTTCGCCGGCTGCCGGGACGTACCAAACCACGGGGTTCTCGTCGTAGTGATCCTCGCTGTTCCCGAACAGGACGAGGTCGTCGCCGGCGTAGGAGAAGAACGTACACGCCGCAGTAGGGAGGCAGGAAACACACAAACAGGCAACGGCTAGGATCAGCGTTCGACCGCATCGCGCCTCCTGGTAGAACGCTCAATCTACTCCACTGCTGCCGGCCTCTCAACCAGCACTCAGAGGAGCCAGCTGTCAACGCGCCGAGGTGCGGGCCGGTGGCTGACTGTCTATCCTCTCAACATGAACCGCCTTGAGGCCGTCCGAGGGATCGTCGACGGGATCCTCCAGAGCATCCCCGATCTGGAGGCCCGGCGCTGCGCGTTCGTCCATCTGTACGGCGTGTCGATGACTGCGGTGATGCTTGCCGATTCGCGCGGACTCGATTCGGATCTCGCCGCCGTCTCCGGGATGCTCCACGATCTGGCAACCTACGAGTCGGGAGACCCAACCGATCATGGTCCGCGAAGCGCGGAGCGAGCCGTGCAGATCCTGCGCCAAGCGGGCGGTTTCTCCGACGCTGAGATGACGGTGGTCCAGTCGTGCATCGCTCATCACTCCGACAAGGCCAGCGTCCATGGGGCGTTCGAAGAACTACTGAAAGACGCCGATGTCCTTCAGCACTACCTCTACGACCCGCTGCAGGATGCTCAGCCGACCCATCGGGATCGTCGCAGGCGGCTCGTCCGGACGGGGATGTCTCGATCGAGTCCCGAATCGCCATCGTGACGGCAGCCACGCTGACGTAGATCGTGCTCCCCTCCTCATGGACGGCCATCCCGCTTGCGCGCTTCCGCCGAATCGACGACGGGCTGTCGATGAGAAGGAGCCTTCTCAGCGCGCGCTTCCTCCGATACCGGGCGATCGAGGAGCGCCTGCAGCCTGTTCGACATCGGATGCGGGCCCGCGGTCATGCGGCCTCCTCTCCACACCGGGCCCTCCGTCGTAGATCGCCAGGGGCGGCTCTTCGGTTCAGCCGCCGACACACGGCGCGCCGGCGGACGGTTGGACGTCGCGTCGCCTTCTCCCTACAGTGATGTGCGTCGAGTGCGGGGCGGCTCGATCAAGAAACGAAGGAGGAGGGACGCCATGGTTCATGCGAGATCGCAATGGCTGGCAGCGGTGCTGATCGCTGTAGCGCTTGCGGGAGCGGTCGGGGCCTCCGAGCCGGAGTACATCATCGGCGGAGGCGGTGCGGGGTTCGGGCTGTCGATGCCGGATCTCGCCGAGATCAACGAGTTCGTCGACGGGGCCGGATTCGCACCGTTTGGCGACCGCATGATGCTGATCGGCGGCGGTGGTCGCGGCGGATTCGTTCCCGGTCCGATGTTCGGCGGGGCCGGGTGGGGCGCGTGGATCGAATCGCGCCGTGGCAACTTCCACGCTGAGTACGGGGTCGGGCTCGGCGGATTCGACATGGGCTACGGGATCGGCGGAACCGAGCGGTCCGTGTTGACGATCGGCGCGGTGGTCGGCGGCGGCGGCGCCGAAGTGGTCCTGACCGAGGATCCCGTACCGACGAATCAGGGGATCGGCTCCCGGGGAGTCGTCGTCGAGCCGACCCGACAAGTCTACGACAGCGCGTTCGCCTTCGTCGCGCCATACCTCGACGTGCAGATCCAGCTCCTCGACTGGATGGGCTTCGCTGTTCGAGCCGGCTATGTGCTGCCGTTGTTTGAGCTAAATGGCCAAGACCAGGGGCCGCTCTACGCGCCCGCCCTGGCGTTGGCCGGACCGTACGTCCGCGTGTCGGTCGTCTTCGGCGCAATCACCGCGGTCGACGCCGAGATCTAACCTCTTCGTTGCCTACCCAATTGCACGAGCAGCGTTCCGGCGGCGACCGCTAGGAACCCGAGGATCTCGACCGCACCGAGTGTCTCTCCGAGGAAGATCCAGGTCAAAACGGCGATCTGAATCAACATCGTGTTGTTGATCACGCTCGACTCCGTCGCGGAGAGAGACCGCAACGTGTGGTTCCAGAGCGTGAAAGCGAGCGCCGTGTTCACAATCGCAAGCCACAGGACGCTTCCCCAACTTCGCAGCCTCAGGGTGGGCAACCCTTGTGCCCCCCACCCCGCTGCCAGAAGACAGACCGCGCCGATTCCCAGGCTGATCGTTGTGACCACAAGCGGAGAAGCGCTCCGAGTCCGGTTGACAAGGCGGCCGAGAAGCGACGCGGCCGTGTTGGCGCACAGTGTCAGCCCCGCGAGGACGAATCCGATGCCCGTCCCGCGAAGAACCGCCATCGGCAGGAAGTAGACCGCCGCGCCGGCGAGGACCAGTCCGATACCGAACCACTGCCCGCGTGACGGGATCTCTCTCAGTGCGAGCGCGCCAGCAACCGCTACCGACAATGGCGCGAAGCTCAAGATGAGGCTGAACGGGATCGCCTCCAGATGGGCCAGCGTGAGGAAGTTTGGGTGTAGAAGACGATCCCGAGGAGCGCAAGCTGCGCCCATTGCGAGAAGCCCAGCTTCCGAACCTCGTGCCGTCTCCGCCAGAGACAGGGAAGCAGCGCCGCGAAGGCGATCGTGTATCGCAGGCCTGCGAACGTCAGCGGCGGGATCTCCCGCAATCCTCGCTTGATGAGAATCCACGACGTGGACCACAGAAACGTGACGAGAAGCGCCTCGAGAACAGCGCGACGCTTCGCAGGCATGCGCACCGCAGTACCCCTTCCACGGACGGCTCCGCGATAAGCCCGGTGCGGACCTGCTCCCTCCCGGCTTCTGTCCGATCAGGGGCTACGCACGACGGCTATCGTGGCGCTCGGTCCGGACCTGCGTCGCAGCGGAACCCTGGTCACTCGGATCGGCCGTCCCATTGCCGGACGTTCGATGGCACCCGCCAAATGTGTGCTCGAACGAAGAACGTCCTCTGGGCATGGTCGGATCGGCCGGCGGTCCCCCGCCGATCCAACGTGGACCCAGCAAGCGATTGACGCCCCGGGCGACCATCCCGCCAAACCCTCTCCGACGTGCTAAGGCGGCGCAGCCGATGCGCTGCGCCGCCTGATGGCCTCACCTCAATTCGAAGGCTCCCAACTAGCAGCAGGGACGCCCGCTGAACCGGTGCTCAGCCCGCTGGACAAGCCTGGAGAACTCCGTCACCAGCTCCGTCGTGCTGCCATCTAGCTTGACGGTCTCCAGGATTGCCTTCCGCAGGCCGCTGCGGATTCGCTTTCGCCGATGTGCCTCCGTCGCCTGCCTGACACGTGAAGCCTTCTCCAGCCGTTCCCCGTGCTCCCGAAGAGCCTGCCTTGTCGTTATCAGCGCGAAATCCATGACGAACCTCCCTTGCGTAGGTCTTCCCTCGTCCCAATCCTGGGTCTCACGAGTCATCGTTCCCCGCGCCCTCCGAGGACGGGCGGAGGAACTCCTCCAGCATCGTCATGACTCCCTGCACTCCCTGAAGCCGCAACGAGAGAAGCGCCCTGTGCTTCTTCTCGGCGTCGGCAAACGAGATCCGTACCAGTCCGGAAAGCCGCAGCCCGTGAATGTGATGCAGTACGGTCGGCGTTCTCAATCGCAGGCTTCTCGCCAGTTCCGCCGCGCCCATCGGCCTTTCGGCCACAAGTCGGAGGATCCGCAGGCGCGTTGGATCCGACAGGACCTTCAACGCGCGAACCAGACTGTCGGGAATCGTTTCGCCGGGGACGATCGAGTCGTTCGCGGGCCGAGCGCCGAACACGAACAGCACCCGATCCGCGTCGATTCTCATCCTCAGCATCAGCGGCGTGATCCAGTACGAAGGCGCGAGTATGAACTCCGCCGCCTTCGGCAGATCGTCGAACCGCAGCCCCCCCGAAATCTCCTCGATCAGGTCGGCCAGAGACAGCACCTCTGCTCGATCTGCGGTCCGTTCGCCCGCAACCTGGATCGCGGAGAGAATGCGTTTCTCCTCCTCGTGGAAAAACACTTCGTAGTAGTTGCGAAGCGCCAAGACATACGCCCCTCCGAACGCCTCGGCATCCGCCCACGCATCGAGGATATCGCCGAGCTTTTCATCGGAGACGGTCTTCTCCGGGTCGCTTCCCTGTTGAAGCGAGCCCTTCAGCTGCTTACGATCTGCCTCGGTCCACCGGCCCCGCTCCGCCACGTCGACGAGGATCGACGGACATCCACCGTCGTTGAAGTACCAAGAGCACGCGAGTTTCCGCAGACGTTCGATCGCATCCCATCGCGCGAGATGCCAAAGCAGGGTCTCGACGTTCTTCGGCTCGGGAAGCGACGGAACGATGTGCGCTGGGTTTTGCATCAGGTGCTGCGCCCGGCCCAGCGTCTCACGGGATTCCGGCGACAAGCGGGCAAGCATCCCGGACGCCCAGGCACCGCGAACTCCGAACTTCTTCGGCTCGTGGAGCACGTGCAAGCTCGTGAGGAAGTCGTACGCGGTTCCCACGTCTATCGTGATCTTCGTCGGTCGGATTTTGCCCTTGTCACTCATCACGCGACCTCCTTCGCCAAAGCTTCGACGTTATTAGATGCCCAGCTACTGTAGATCCCTGTCTAGCATAGACCGTAGTCTAACATAGATCGGCATCTAAGTCAAGGCCGCCACCACGCCGTGTCAAACGAGCCCGGGGTGCGGCCGACCGATCCGCTCCGAGGCGACCGGGATCTCGCAGTGCCGGTCCGGTCAACCCGCTGCGCCTTGTGCCGTACCGCCACGGCCGATATCCTGGCCTGCCGGACATCGCACCACGGATCCACTGAGGGGAAAATGGATCGAGCCACTCTTGCGGAACTTGAGACCGAGCGGATCGCAGCCGCCTTGGCGAGCGGCACGTCGGCCGATCGCTGGACGAGACTCGTCGAACGGGCAGGCGAGGACGCCGCTGATCTGTTGCAGCTCGTCTGCCGGCTCGCTCCGCCGGAGCGGATCTTCGAGCTGTGCGACCTGGAGACGCGGCAGTGCGAGCGCGGAGCCGGCTTCCTCGGGATGCTCCCGGATCAGATCCCCGGTGACCTTCCGGTCCCCACGGACGTCGATGGATCCCTGGAGAGCGCAATCCGGCTGGCCGAGGTCCGTGCTGCAAGCGTCGAAGCACTGTCCGAGACGATGCCGGACTACCCCCTTTCGTTCTCCGGTCACACGTTCGATCCGGACCCCGTGGGAGATGTGCCCGCCGGCTGGCAACTCGATGTCGACGTCGACGCGATCCGCGCCGTTCTCGATTTCCTCGACGCCGGCAAGCCGGACGCCGAGGCCGCTGCGGCGATCGCGCGGATGCGCGCGCTCACAGAGATGATGCGGCACCGCCGGGAACTCGGTTACGTCCCCGAACCGCTGATCGATGAGGACGGATTCGCCTGGTGTTTGGTTCATGCCGCGTCGCGCGATCCGGTCGACGCCCTGTGGAAATGGCTTCATCCACAGAACCTGTTCGATCTGAGCGACCTCTTCGCCCATCGCGACGACTACCGGCAACTGATCGATCGGCTCGTGGACGGCGATCGACTGGCGGCCTACGTCCTCGGATCGATCGCCCCGTACGCCCCACCGTATACGCCGTTCGAGGATCGGTTGTCGTTTGCCGTCGGATGGGGGATCCGCGGGTGGGCGACGCAGGAGACCGGCGGAATGAACATCGAGCATACGAAGGATGACTTCGATCGGCTGTTGCCAACGTTGATTCACGAGACGTTCCACCGGCTCCAGACGTCGATCGCGCTTGCGAACTCCCAAATCGAGGAGCCCGGGTTCGATCGGATCACCTCGCAGCCGTTCGAGTCCGGGGAGGACCGCCAGCTGTACCGGGCGCTCGCCTACGTGATGCTCGAGGGATCCGCGACGTACGTTGCCACGCCGGAGCCCGCCGACGACACCTGGAGCGACGACGCCACGGCCGGGCTCGCCCTGCTGAAGAGGATCCGCGCGGTCAACGCGTCGACGGAAGCTTCCGAGACGTACGACGAGCTTCTCAACGAGGGGCTCCGCTCCAACGGACCGTTCTACGGGCTCGGCGCCTTCCTCTCGCGAGCCATCGTCGAGGACGCAGGCCGATCAAGTCTCGGCGCCGCCCTCCGACGAGGCGCGCCGTTCTTCGTCGAGCGTGGACTCCAACTGGCCGATGGCGTGTCCCTCGCGCGATCGGACAAGCTCGCCGAGCGGATCAACCACCTGCGGGCACGACTCGAAGACGCCACGTAGAGACGATCCCCTCGGTCACAACTCACCCGGCGGGCTCGGGTGCTCGGCGAGGCTCTGGAAGCGCGCTTCCCCCTGGTCCCTAGTGATGGCGCGAAACGCGGCGCCCGCCCGTTCGAGCAGCGATTCCAGCGTCTGTGCGTCCGCCTCGCCGAGTTCCGACCGAACCGCGTCGTCGATTTGCCCCAGCTCCCCGGCAATCGCATCGCGCAGGGCAACGCCCTTGTCAGCGAGGTAGACGCGCCACATGCGGTAGTCGTACTCGTCCTGGCGGCGCTCGACCCAGCCGCCCGAGACCAAGTGTTTGAGCATGTTGGAGATGCTCGCCTCGCTCGAACCGGTGGCCGCCGACAGCTCCACCTGCGACATGCCGTCCTGAATGAACAGCCTCTGAAGGATCCGTCGCAGCCCCCAGTGAAGCCCGGTCCCTCGAAAGTGGCAGCGGATCCGCTTCTCTACAAGATGGATCAACGAAGACAAGGTCTGCGGGATCCCCTCGCCGGGCAACCACCGCTCGTCCGTCGTCATCGGCGTTCGTCTCCTGAGCCCCTGGCTCGAAGCTACCTCTCAACCGACGCCGATGCAAGTCACCTACCACGCAAGTCTACACAATTTCCGCAGAGAGCTGAAATTCCGAAAGGATCTTGACGAGGCGTCTTTCGCACCCTAGCATGACCACCTCCGATGGAGGCTCCAGTCTCGTCCATCCCGGGATGGGAAGAAGGCGGCGTTCGGGCCGCGCCGGGATCCAAGCTTGTTTGGCCCGTACAAGGAGGACTGATGACCCATCCCGAGGCGATGACCGAAGCAATCACCCGTATCGATCGGCTACTGAAGCGCCGCGTGAACACCCATCTCGGCCCGGGCCTATCCCTCGCCCTCACTACCCGAAGCGGCCTCATCGCCACGCGTGCGTACGGCGCAGCCAACGCGGACAGCGAAGAACCCGTGACGGAGCGAACGCTGTTCCAAATCGGTTCGATTAGCAAGCACTTCACGGCCGTCGCCTGTCTCCGCCTGCAGGAACAGGGCAAGCTCGATGTGATGGCCCCCGTGATCGACGTTCTGGATTGGTTCAGCGTGCGGTCGCGGTTCGACATGCCGATCACGATTCACCATCTGCTCACCCATACGTCCGGTCTGATCATGATGATGGACTGCATCCCGTCGAGTTGGGCGCAAACCTGGGCGCTTCGAAACACGGAACTCGGGTTCGAGCCCGGGACGAAGTTCTCGTACTCCAACGTCGGGTACAACGTCCTGCAATGCGTCATCCAAACGGTTACCGGGAGGAGCTTCGACGAAAGCTTGCGCGATCTGGTCTTCGCGCCGCTTCGGATGGACGAATCCTATGGAAAGATCAGCAATGACCTGCACGGCCGATTGGCGAAGGGGCACAGGTACTCCACGCACGACGACCGCCCGGTTCCCCGTCCGGAGCGGCAGACGGTCGTCAACTGGTACGAACTCAGCGAAGGATGCGGCTCCGTCGTCACCACGCCAACCGACCTCGCCAAGTTCCTTCGGATGGAACTTGACGGCGGCCGAGGCGACGACGGTCGTGTCTTCCTCGCGCCGGAGACGTTCGAAGCGCTGACCCACCCTTACGTCGAGATGTCGGGATCCTTCCCGGGAACGGCGCAGGGCTACGGCGTGCTGATCGAGCGGTCCGAGGAGACGAACGACCTCCGCCGCGTCATCGGCGGAGGAGAGAACCTCGGGTTCGAGGCGGCAATGTACGGCGATGTCGACGCGGGCCTCGGTGTCATCCTGTGTGCCAACAGCTACGACGTCCCGTGGCGGGAGACGCGGTGGATCCTCGACGTGCTCCTCGCCGCCGCCGAGGGGAAAGCGCTTCCGAACTGGCCGCACGGGCACAGCGCGGATCGGATGCAGGTCGGCGATGCCGCAGCGGACTACGCCGGCACGTACCGCGACGGGGATCGATTCTTCGAGATCGCCGCCGTCGACGGCCGGCTTGAGTTGTCCGCGAACGGCAAGACCGTGCCGCTCGAGCGAATCTGGGGCGATTCCTTCGTCGTGCCTCATCCTGGCTTCAGCCACGCGATGGTCTCGTTCGGCCGAGACAAGGGCGGGGCCGTCGTCGAGGCGTTCCAACTCGGAGATTGGTATCGCAACGACGCGTACGCCGGGCCGAAGCGCTACGAGGTCCCGTCCGAGTGGGACGCCTACGTCGGACACTACCGCGCGTTCGGCGTCCTCGTTGGCAGTCTGAAGTTCTTCGTTCGCAAGGACCGGCTGATCTGCCAATCGTTCGGCGGCCACGCCGACAGCCAGCTCGTGGATCTCGGGGGCGGCACGTTCCGAATCGGTGACGAGACGTCGCCGCACCGGATGAGGTTCGATTGGATCGCCGACGGCAAGGCGCTGCGCTGTCGCGCCTCGGACGGCGACTTCTACCGCGTGGAGTAGGTTTCGGTGACGCAGGCGTGAAGCGGAGATCCTCCCTTGGCGGTTGATCTGCGACGTCTCACCGCTATACTGACGCTCAATCCTTGGGACGCGCCAGGCGCATCTCTGATACGCGACGGACCCAGGGACGAAAAGGAGGCCGCGATGACCAAGAGTCGATCCCGAGTGCATGCGGCCTCGTCTGTTGCCGGCGGCCTCGTTCGTTCCCGCTTGGCCTAGGACCATCCCGCAGCCCGCTGGCTGCAACCCTTCTCCCAACAGACGGACCGCCACTGCAGCCGGAGACGAAGCGGTTCGCCGTCTCTGAGGATCGGTAGGAAGCGCTAAGGAGTCCACCATGTTGAGCGAATTGAGTTCGGAGTACAGCGTGCGGCCCGCGCGGCTCGACGATGTCGAAGCCGTTTGCGCGCTGTGCAACGCGTGGTCGAAGAGGATGCACGGGTTCGCGAGCCACGATCCGAACGAGGAGCGCGTCGACTGGCAGGTGCCGGGGTTCGACCTCGAGACCGATACTCGCGTCGTGTGCGATGCGTGTGGATCGCCGATCGCGTTCGCGTCGGTGTGGGACGTCACTTCACCGCATGTCTCGATCGGCAGTTACTACCGCGTTCATCCTGACCACGACGATCCACGCCTCGAGGAGGCGCTCCTCGATTGGCTGAAGTCCCGGGCACGGCGAGCGGTGAAGCGAGCCCCGGCAGACGCGCGGGTGATCGTGAGGCACTACGCGTTCGATCGCGACGATCGCCGGCGGCGGCTCCTCCTGCACCGGGGCTACAGGCGAGTCCGGCAGTATGTTCGCCTGCGCATCGAGATGAGCGGGCCGCCGCTGCCGGCCGAGATTCCGCAAGGGATCGAGATTCGGCCGTTCGATCCCAAGGCGGACCTTCACGCGACGATCCTCTCGGTCCGTGAGACGTTCCGTGACCACTGGGGACACATCGAGCGGGACCTCGAGGAGGACACGAGGATGTGGACGCATTGGGTTGAAGAGGATCGGGACTTCGATCCGTCCGTCTGGCACCTCGCCTGCGACGGAAACGAGATCGTCGGCGTCTCGCTCGGGACCACCAAGCGCCCCGAGTCCGACAACCTCGCGTACATTTACACCCTCGGGGTGCGCCGGGCGTGGCGCGGCCGTGGGATCGCCCACGCGCTGCTCCGGCACTCGTTCGCCGCATTCTACGAGCGCGGCCGATCGGTCGTCGACCTCGACGCCGACGCGGAGAATCTCACCGGTGCGATGCGCCTGTACGAGGGCGTGGGCATGCACGTCGTCTGGCGCAACAACGAGTACGAGAAGGAGCTTCGTTCCGGGATCGATCTGGCCCTCAGATCGCTCGAGAAGGAGGAGGAGCATGCAAGGTGAGGGGGACGATCGATTCACCGTTCGGCCGGCGACCCGGGACGACGTCGATGGTGTCGTCGACCTATTCAACGCGAGATCCCAAAGGTTGTACAACGAGAACCAAGCGACCCGCGACGTCATCCTCGGGTGGTGGAACAGCCCCCGCTTCGATCTCGCGCGAGACACGCGGATCGCCCTCGCCGAGGACGGTCGAATCGTCGCGTGGGCCCACGTCCGGAACCCCGGCAAGCCGTACGTCTCGATCGGATGCGCCGTCACCCTCCGCCCGGAACTCGAGGATGTCGAGGCGCTGTGGGATCGGTTATATGCGTGGGGTCTGGACCGCGCGTCCGACTTCGTCCCGCTCGCTCCGCCGGGCACGAGGGTGGCCGTCGGAGAAGGCGCCAACGCAGTCGATGCGGCCCGCCGGGCCGCGGTCGAGCGGGCCGGCTTCGCGTTTACGCGCATCGGCAACGCCATGCGGATCGACTTCGATGAACCGATCCCGGCTCCCGAATGGCCAGAGGGGATCGACGTACGCACCATCGACATCGACCAAGACCTGCGCCATGTCGTCGCGGCGACCGAGGAGGCGTTCCTCGACCACTGGGGGCACGTCGAGCAGCCATTCGACCAGGCGCTCGCGGAGTGGCGCCAGTCCATCGAGGATCTAGGCGACGCGTTCGACCCGAGCCTTTGGTTCCTCGCGTTCGAGGACGGCAAGATCGTCGGGGCGGCGCTGTGCGACGATCGCATCGCCGACGACACATCCCGCGCGTACGTGCGATCGCTGAGCGTCCGCCCGGCGTGGAGGAGGCGCGGGATCGCGCTCGCGTTGCTTCGCCACGCGTTTGGCGAGCTTCGCCGTCGCGGGTTCGTCGGTGTGGACCTCGAGATGGACTCCGAGAACCTGACCGGCGCCCTCGGGCTGTACACCAAGGCGGGGATGCGCGTGATCCGTCAGACCTACGTGTACGAGAAGGAACTGCGCCCGGGCGCCGATCTGGCCACGCGGGAGGCGCGCGGCTGACGTCGAGAGCCACTCGCCGGATCGAGACACCGCGTCCGCGCCGACAGCGGACGCACGGTATCATGTCACCCATCTGGGAGGCGGGGGAGGCTCATGATCCGAAAGGTCGTCCTGGGCGCCGCGACTCTGGTCGCGGTGCTGTGCTGCTGGTACGTCGGTAGCTTCCTGATCACCCTCGGCTCGTCGAGCGGCTCTGCGGTGCGGCCGATTCCCGAGCGATTGCTCTACCCGACGGAGTTCTTCCGTGAGCAGTGGAACGGCCTGTTCGGGCGGAGCGACGCGTCCTTGACGGGCTGCGAGGACCTATCTCGCGCACCGTCCGTCGATGTCCCGCGCCCGATCGCGCACGTCGAGATCCCCCAGCATCCGTTCATGGCGTCAAACGCGGGGAACAACATGCATTGCGACAGCTACATCAGCGATGCGTACGAGGCCGCCGGTCCGCTCGGGATGGACCTGCAAGTCAGTTCGCGCACGCAGGGGTTCGGCGGGTACGGCACCCTGACCTACGACCGCTCGGGGCGGCTCGTCGCCGTCTACAGCAACGGGCGAAGGTTCCAGCTCGAACTCATGGACCCGTACACGCTGGAGGAGCTGGCGTCGTGCGACCTCCCGCCGCGTCCGTGGTATTGGCTCCTTCAGGGTGTCATGCCGTGGGAGTACATCGGTGCGGGGATGTACTTCTACCTCGACGAACAAGATCGCGCCGTCGTCCCGACGACGCAGAACACGATCCAGGTCATCGCGGTCCCCGGGCCCGGCGGTCGGTTCCAGATGCTCCGCGAGTACGATCTCTCCGAGCACGTCGCGCCGGTGAGATGGCCCAAGCGGGACTCCATCGCCTGGGTTCTCCCCGACTGGTCCGGCACGGTGTACTGGTACGCGACCACCGGCGGGATGGTCGGCACCGTCGCCATCGACTCCGGCGAGGTCCGCACGCTGCGCCTCGAAGGGGAGATCGTCGAGAACTCGTTCGCCATCGGCGAGGACGGAGCGTACATCCTGTCCGACCGCGCGCTGTATCGCTTCCGTCGGGACGCCAACGGAGACATCGCCGTCGACTGGCGCACGGAATACGATCGGGGACCGCGGAAGAAGCCGGGCCACATCACCCGGGGCTCCGGGACCTCGGTCTCCCTGATGGGCAGCCAGGACGGGCTGGTGGCGATCACCGACAACGCAGATCCGCGAATCCACCTGGTCCTTCTCAACCGAAGCGACGGTTCTGTCGTCTGCAACGTGCCGCTGTTCGAGGAAGGCAAGAGCGGGACGGACGTCTCCGTCGCCTGCTTCGAGCACGCAGACGAAGACGGGTCGGGAACCGGCGTTTACTCGGTGCTGATCGAGAACAACTGGGGCCGACACACGTTCCCCCGCTCGCGCCCGCAGCCCGGCCTGGCGCGCGTCGACATCGTCCGGCACGAAGATGGCACCTACCTATGCGCGCCGGTGTGGTCGAGTGACGAGAAGAGCATCGGCGTCTTCAAGCTTTCGCTCGGGGCCGGGCTGATCTACATGTACTGGCGCGGCGAGGGCTGCCCGATCACGACCTGGTACCTCAAGGCCGTCGACTTCGCGACCGGCGAAACCGTCTACCGGAAGCGCGTTGGGACCGGGCTCGGGTACGACAACTGGGCGGGGGCCATCTTCCTGCATCCCGACGGCGGGATCGCCTACTCCACGACGATCTTCGGTCTGGTGATGATCCGGGACGGTTCGCCGTGAGGCGCCCGTCGCGAGACGGCTCACGAGGCAGAAGAGCCCCGACGACCCAGCCGACGCGGCCGTCGAACGCCGAACACCCGGTGGCCCTCGGCTCGTGTGCCGGCTGGATACGGCTGCTTCTCCGAAGCGGGGGCATCGACGGCGCGTTCGTTCCCCGCGCGCTGTTCGTCACGCTGACTACGCTGGCAACGGGTCCTCTTCGACTCTGGGAGCGCGTCCGGCACGGCCGTGCGATCCGCCGCACGCCGATCCGCCCGTCCCCGATCTTCATCGTCGGCCACTGGCGAAGCGGGACCACCCACCTTCAGAACCTCCTGTGTCGAGACGAGAATCTCGCTTCGCTGACTACGTTTCAGGCCATGGCGCCGGGCTTCTGTCTCATCGGTAACGGCGCGATCAAACGGTTCGTCGCGAAACATGCGGCGACACGGTACCCGACCCGTCTGATCGACAACATTCCACTTGCCTTCGACGCGCCGCAGGAGGACGAGTTCGCGCTCGCCAACCTGTCGCTTCACTCCTTCATCCATACCTTCTCGCTCCCGCGGCGGGCGACCGAGATCTTCGATCGGTCCGTCCTGTTCTCCGGGTTGTCACGACGCGCCCAGGGCCGGTGGATCCGTACCTACCTGCGTTTGCTGCAGATCGCCACGCTGGCGAACGGCGGGAAGCGGCTGGTTGTCAAGAACTGCGCCCACTCGGCGCGCATCGGGACGCTCCTCGAACTCTTCCCCAACGCGAAGTTCGTCCACATCCATCGCAGCCCGTACGAGGTCTTCCTCTCGACCGTCCACATGCACCGGACCGTGCTCCCAAGGTCCCAGCTACAGGCGATCGAACCGGATCGGGTCGAGGCGCATGTCCTCCGGTTCCACGAGGCACTCGTGCAGCGGTTCCTCGCCGATCGATCGAAGATCCCGACCGGAAACCTGGTGGAGATCGGCTTCCGCGACCTAGAGAACGCGCCGCTCGACACGCTGCGCCGAGTCTACGACAGGCTGGGACTACCCGGCTACGAGGCCGCGGAGCCGGCTCTCCGATCGTACCTCGACTCCGTCGCCAACTACCGCAAGAACGCCTACGAGCTGAGCGGGGACGTGATCGCGAAGGTGAATCGGAACTGGGCGTACGCGTTCGAGGCGTGGGGCTACGATCGACTGGATCCGTCCGGCGCGATCGGGCCGAGAACGTAGCGTCAGTCGGTCAGGTCCCGCAGTTGGGCGAGCAGTCGCTCGGCATCGATCCTGGCCCGCCGGTTCCAGAACGGCCAATCTCCGATTTCGCTTTCGAGGATGATCGCCGTCTCACGCTCGATGAGTTCGGCGTCCCTGACACCGGTCAGCGCGCCAAAGGTGTTGTACGTGAATCCCCAGTACTCCGCCAGGATGATGCGGTTATGCAGGTAGCCTGGGTTCGCCTCGATCGAGTCCTCGACGAGCGCCAATCCGGCCTCATCGTCGCCGCCCAACGGTCCCGGCAGCATGATGAGGAGCGAGCCCAGCGCGCTCGCGGAGCTGGCGCCCCAGAAGCCCGGCTCGAGGTCGACGCATCGGGAGAACAGCGCGAGCACCGAGCCCTGCTGGAGCAGCCCCGCGATCGGATGGATCCCGCACAGCATCCCCCAGTTGTTCGCCGTCCAGTGCATCGCCGCGGCATCGGTGACGTAGGCAAGAGCCTCTTCGAACCCGTCCGACTCGTGCTCCACGAACTCTTCGTTTAACCGAAGGCTCTGGAAACCGTAGGCTTTGCCCGACTCAAATAGCTTCTCATCCTCGGGCGTGTGACCTTCGGTAAACAGGGCCGCCTCGTAGCACAGCTGCGACAGGCGATTGAGCACGTACGCCTGGTTCCAGGGCGACAGCGCGTCCAGATCCGGCAAGACCGCCTCGTAGAGCGTGATCGCTTCGGTCATGCTCTCCAGGACGTATCGCGTCGTGTAGGCCAAATCGGCCTGGGCCATGAGCTCCGCTGTCGAATCGGTCCCCAAGGCTGAGACCGAACCGACAAGGAGCACGAGAACGAAGCAAAGGACACCCAAGTAGTGCGAACGAATCATGGAACCGCTCCTTCTGGCTGTGTGGGCCCCATTTTCTCCGCTCGATCACTGATTGCCAAGGACGCCGAGAAGATCGCGCTCCCGTGTGGTGGTTTCGTCGCATCCGGGATACACCGCGACGGACGGTCCTTCGCGCTCGACGTCTCTTCGGGCGAACCCCTCGCGTCACGATCCACGACGCCGAGGGGTCGTGGGCCGCGTCATCGCCCAACGGAAAGCGGATCGCGTTCATGTCGGATCGGAAGGGTCGCTTCGGGATCTACGTTGCGCGGCCGGGCGAAATGGATCTTCGTCGTGCTAGGTCGCCGGGGGTCTCGCCTGACCCGCATCGCCGGAACGGATCTGCGGCAGGTCACCGGCCACCAGGCCGACGACGACTACCCGGCGTTGTGGCAGACCGAAACGGCTCCGCCGGAAGCGGAGCCGTACGGCGAGGAAGAGCGCTCGCTGCCCCTCGTGGTTTCGACTGTATCCGGTACCTGAGGAAGCCATTCACGCGCACGCCGCAGGCGGACGGCGGATTCGAGCATGGAAGCGCGACGCCTTGTCTCGCTTCGAGCCTACCGCCGACGTCTCCGCGGTTTTCCTCGGTACGGCTTTTTCTTCTCGGGCTTCCGCCGCTGGTTGCAGTCGCGGCAGAAAATCGGGCGACTGGAGGTAAGCGGCTCGAACGGAAGCTCTTCGATCGCCTTTCCGCATTCGGCACACTTCAGGTTGTAGACGCGAACGTCATACATCTTTCCGCCTTCGGAAGCCATCGATCCCCTTTGAGCTCGGTCTGTACCGCATCGCTTCCCGCCGAAGCGGGAACCCGCTCATACCCTAGGCTGAACTGCCACATCAAACAAGAACCGCGGTGCACAGGACGTGCACCGCGGATTGTGGTCTGTGCGTCGCCCTGTTTAGATCACCGCAGTTACATCGAGAGCCTGGGGGCCCTTCTGGCCCTCACCCAGGGTGAACTCGACCTGCTGACCGTCCTGCAGTGACTTGAAGCCGTCACCGCGGATCGAGCTGAAGTGCACGAACACGTCTTCGCCGCCCTCGCGCTCGATGAAGCCGAAGCCCTTGTCGTTGTTGAACCACTTGACGGTTCCCGTCATGCGATCTGACATAAGTGAAACCTCCTCTATGCTGGGAGCCTTAGTTAGACAGGACGATCTCGAGGAGTTCTGGAGTGAACCGGACTTCCTTGAAAGCGGCTGCACAACTACCAAGCAACGCCCAAGTGTAGTCAACCGAGGCGAAAAGCGCAAGGACACGTGCGATCGTCTCGGACGTGCGGTGACCTTCGGCACCGTCGGGCGGTTTCCCCGTCCGGCGCAGTTCGGGCCTCATCGATCGGCCCACGGCTCGTTGTAGGCAACCGCTTTCCTCGAACCGACGGACTCCAGGCGCGGCTCCGGCTCCGGCACGGCGGCGAGGCCGCTCATCGTCGGTTCGATCCGGACTGCTACCATTCCCGATCGGCCTTGACAAGTCTCGCCCCCCCTCTCTTGCGACTGGCTCCCGGGACCGTACCAACCTCAATCGCAGCGGAAGCGCCGCATCGAGCGTGGGACAACTCGCGGATGCCGTCCGATTCTCGTCTCCGGATCACAGCTTCAGTATGAACGCCGGATCCCGACGGCGTCGGGATCCGGCTTGCGCGCTACTCCTCGTCCGGATCGATCTTGAGCAGCTGGATGCGGAAGGGTCGGCCGGGCATCGCAGCGGATCCGACGATTACGTACGACCCGTCGGGGTGCTGGAAGAATCGCTCGTGCATGTTGTGCTTGACGCTCGGCGTGACGCTCTCCCACAGGAACGTACCGTCACGATCGAACGCGGCAAGCAGAATGTTGTCGGTCCACCTGTAGAGGTCGCGCTCCCTCCATCCGATGCAGACGTAGCGACCTTCGGCGGTCTCGGTCACGACGTGGGCCGTGTCGACCATGTCCGGCTCTCCGTACGTCACGCCCCAGAGCTCGTTCCCGGCAGCGTCAACCTTGATCAGCAGCCCGTCCGCCTTCGCCCGCTCGGGATCATCGGGAAACGCCTGCATGCCCGAGATCAAGTATCCGCCGTCGCTCGTTGCGAGCAGGTGATATCCCGAGACCTTTCCCTCTTCCCACATGCGCGACCAGACCTCATTCCCATCGGCGTCAACCTTGACCAGGCGGATGTCGTTGTCATCGATGGGGTAGTGAAGAACGTACGTCAGCAGGACGATCCCGCCGTCGGCCGCAAGCGCCGCGCCCGAGGCGATGACGTTGTCGTCCGACTCGAATCGACAGGACCAGATCTCGTGGCCTTCGGCATCGGTCCTGACGACGTATGCGTTGCTTCGTCCCGCAAACCCCGCGTACCCGGCCGCACCGGGATTGGCCACCACGTCGTCCCGATCGACGCAGTTGCCGACGACGACGTACCCGCCGTCCGCAGTCCCGAGCAACCTTCCGCCGAACTCGTCGAGCGACGTTCCGAACGTCCTCGACCACAGCTGCGTCCCCTCCTCGTCGACGCAGAGCAGGTACACATCCAGGTCCGAGCCAGCCTCGGATTCGATCGTTCCGGCAATCACGTAGCCGCCATCGCTCTTGGCGAGCAGGGACTGCCCGGCACACGAGCGGTCCCCTCCGTACGTACGTTCCCAGACGGTTTCTCCGTCGGCGTTCAATCTCATCAGCAGAAGACGGCCGATCATGACCGGTTCGTACTGGGTGACCGTATCGCCGAGCAGCAGATAGCCTCCGTCTTCCAACAGCAGCGCGTCGCGCCCGAGGGCGTCCAGGCCACTTCCGTACGTATTGGTCCACGTGGCGGCCGCGACGCCCGGAAGCGCCGCAACAAGCGACAGCAAGAACGCCACTAGCACGGCTGCTCGTACGTTCTTCATCGATTCCTCTTCCCTCGCGCTGTTCGGGATGGCGTTGCCCCTCTAGTCCTCATGCGGCTCCCCGCCCTCCGTGAGCGAGAACGTGTGGACGCCGTCGGCGTTCCGCTCGATCACGAGGCGCGTCTCGAGCTGCGACAGGCCGTAGACGATCGACCACCGCGTCGTCGGTGTCGAGACCGCCTGCAGCAGATCCGCTGCGCCGTCCGCCGACAGCGAGCCGCCGTGCTCGCGAAGCGTGGTCTCGAGCAAGTCGTACCGCCAGCAGCTCCCCGTCGGGTTCCCCTCCGTCAGCACCACCGGGAAGTTCGTCCCGAGTTGCCACGGAGTCTCCGCACTGCTGCGGAAGACAACCATCTCCCCATCGTGATACTCGATCAGCGCAGCCGCGGGGGCTCGGTCGGCGATCAGGTAGTGCATGTTCGGCCCGCCCTGGCTGACCGGGTTGATCGTCTCGAGGAACGCGATTGCCTCCTCGACCGTGGCTGATGATTCGAGGACCTCGCGCATCAAGCGGAGATCCCCGACGTCCCGCTTCTCCGGATCGCTCGGATAGCCGCACTCGTAATCGACCGACGCCATCCCGATCGCCACTCCCTTCTCGTTCATCCCGTCGAACGTTAGGAATGGGGCGCTGAGCAGCGGTAGCAGCTCCTCCACGCCGCATTTGTCGAGCCGATCGATGTCCGCCTGCTCTACCAGATAGGCGATATCGATCGACATGATCGATCGATACCCGTCCTCGGGTTCGAGGAACAGGACGAGAATCGGGCTGTACTCCCAGTCGAAGTTGCGGCCGAACACTGGCCAGCTCGAATCCCCGACGGCGGCGAACAGCGAGCAGGCCCAGTCGGTTGCCTTCAGGGCCGCCTCGTCCGGTTCGGGATCAGGCTGCAGCTCCGACGCGCGGAGGTACGGGCCGAAGTAGCGCATCGTGTACACCGGGTAGTGGTCGATCTTCTCCAGCGTCGAAAGGGTCGCTACGATGTTCTCGGGCACGTCCGACATCCCGATCGCTTCGAACTCCATACGAACACGCCCCGTGTCGATCGATCCGTAGCGATCCTCGCTGGATGAAGCCATCGCCAGGGGGATCCCTGCCGCGCCGTCCACCCCTTCTTCAAGGCGGATCGCGCCTGTGCCGATCAGGATGCCGAATGTGATGCACATCACAATCAGCGCTCCGATTAACACCGCGCCCCAGGAACGCTTGCCTCGCTTCATGCTGTCCTTCCTTCGTTTACGCCGTACGGCGGCCATCGGGTGACCGCGCCTTCCCGCCCCTTCTTGTATGCGCCCCTGCGGATCCGATCGATGGCCCCGTCGATCCACTCCAGATACGCGTAGCGCATGTACACAGCGGAGTCGAGCGTGAGCCAGTGGAAGAAATCGACGCGTTGCGGCTCGTCATGTTCGTACTCCGGTGCCAATCGATACCGCTCAGGGAACGAGGCCAGCAAGTCCAGGATTCGCCTTCTCTTCGCTTCCAGCAGCCGAATCGCCTCCTCGTCGCTCAGGAGCCCAGCGAAGAAGAGCTGCACCAGGAAGGCGTTGCGGCTCGGCGGACCCGGCTGGCAGTCCTCCATCCATCGGTAGAACACGTCGCGCCCCTTCTCGGTGATGCTGTACGGCTTTCGGTCCGGACGTTCCGCCTGCGCTACGACCTCCTGGGAGACCCATTCGCGCTCCCGCAGCTTGTCGAGCGTCCGATAGATGCGGCTTTGGTCCGCGTACCAGAACCCGGAGACCGATCGATCGAATCGTTGCTTCAGGTCGTAGCCCGTTTTCGGCCCGACCTCGAGGAACCCGAGGATTGCGTATTCGAGGGACACGACTGCCTCCTTGTACTGCTCCACGCACTGGGTATTATATGCGCGCGCATATATCATGTCGAGCCCGGCGAGTCCGCGGGCAAAGACGCAAGATACGGCCGAGCCAAATGGAGAATGGATCGCCCGGCTGCAAGAAGGAGGGCCTCGTGATGCTCAAGCCGATTCGCCGAAGCGTCCTCGCGGGACTTATCGCCGCTGGGTCGATGACTGCGCTGCTGCTTTGCACCCTCAGTAGATGCGTGCTCGCTTGCGCAGTTCCTGAGCTTACCGGACCCTATCTCGGCCAGGCGCCGCCGGGAAGCACGCCACGGATCTTCGCTCCGGGTATTGTGTCCACGTGGGCAGGCTTCGAGCATAGCGCAGGGGTGTTCTCACCGGACGGACAGAAGCTGTTCTGGTGCACGAACATCGACATGAGAACCAATCCACCCGGTGAGGGACAGCGACTCTACTTCATGCAAGAGGTCGATGGCGCATGGACGGCACCCGAGGCCGCCCCTTTCGCGGTCGACATTTCGGGTCCGCAGCGCCCGGTTTTCTCACCAGATGGCGCTCGTCTCTACTTCGAGGGCTTCCGCAGTCCGAGCACGATGGACAACGTCGATATCTACGTGGTCGAACGAGAAGGCGACGGCTGGTCCGCGCCTGCACCCGTCTCTCGTGAGATCAACACAGGAGCCATCGAGCGACTGCACTGCGTAACCTCCGATGGATCGCTGATCTTCTCTCGGGATCCCTATACGAGGTGGGAGAGGATCTACATCTCCAGGTTCGTGGACGGCGCCCTTATAGAACCCGAGGAGCTGGGAGAACCGTTCGACTCCGCTGCCTATGAACTCGCCATCGTGATCGCGCCGGATGAGTCGTACATGCTCATCGGCGTCACGCGAACCGGGTTCGAAGACGAGCTCTACGTCTGTTACAGGAACGCCGATGGATCCTGGACCGAGAGGATTCGAGCCCCTTACGAGTGCGGCGGCTTCCTGGCGCTTTCACCCGACGGGGAATACCTGTTCTTCCTCGGCGCGGGCATCTACTGGGTCGACACGTCCTTCGTGGAAGAGCTGAGACCCACGCGGGAGAGTGAACGCGGTTAGCGAGTGCAAGCAGTCTTTCTTGACTCGCGACTGCGTAACCCGTCCCGAGGTCAGATCACTGGCGACACGACACAACAGAAGGAGAAACGCATGATGTGCAATCTCACTCGGCGCACGCTCTGCGCCGCGGTCGCGATCGGAATTGGTGTGTGGCTTACAGCGGGCTGCGGCGCCAGTGCCTCCGAAGTCTCGGATCCCGTAGTCATCACGCTCTCCGCCCCTCTGGGAAACGCGATCCTGCGTACGTATGGCGAGGAGTTCGAGGACTTCGGCTACGATCTTGTTGCCTTGAAGGACGGCGGGGCCCTGATGGTCGGCCAAGCGAACAACACGGGCCCCAACGGTCGGATATTCCCCGGAGACGCGAGAGCTCTTCGCCTCGATGCGGAGGGGAACGTCCTGTGGGAGCAGGACTACAACAGCGACATCGACGGCTTGCTCTACTCCCCCATTCAAGTGAGCGATGCCGGGTTTGTGATCCTGGGATCCCTTGTTGGTTCGTACGTTCGAAACGAGGATGACCTGCATCTCCTCAAGATCGACGAAGGAGGAGACCTCATCTGGTCTCACACGTTCGGCGGGCCCGGAGACGATGTCGGCAAGATGGTTCGCCAAACGTCCGACGGTGGGTTCATCGTGGTCGGAACTCGCGCCGATGAGCACCCATCCTACAGAAACGGCATTCACCTCTATCAGAACGACCTCATCCTCATCAAGACCGATGAAGAAGGGAACGAGGTTTGGTCACGAACGTACGGTGAGGAGATGCTCTACCTCGGTTGGGGCGTCGAGCAAACACCGGACGGCGGGTACGTCCTCACCGGCTGGGAGGCGAAGACGATTGACGATCGCGACGTCTTCCTCCTGAAGACCGACGAGGCAGGCGAGGTCGAGTGGTCCCGAAGGTGGGACTTGGACCCGGGAGAACGGGACGGAGCGTTCGATCTGATCCTAACCTCCGACGGCTGCATCCTCGTTTGCGGGATCCAGTCGATGAACGTGGGCCCCCGTCAAGCCGTCTTGCTGAAGGTGGACATGAACGGGAACGAGGTGTGGTTGAAGCGCTTCGGAGGCGAGGACGTACACACCGGGTTCTGGGATGTCATGGAAGACAGGGACGGCGGGTACATCGCGTGCGGCGATCTCTCCTCCGGCAATTTCGAGGTCCGGGGTTCGTACTCGAGCAAGGGCTTGATTCTGAAGACTGATCGGAACGGCGAACTCCTGTGGCAACAGGTTGTGAGCACGCCGGAGTACACGTCCATGATGTTCAGCTCGGCCGCCGTGCTCCCCGAAGGAGGATACCTTTTCGTCGGCAGAGCGACGCCCACGGGCTCAGCTCACTCGGACATGCTGTGGATGAAAACGGAACCGCCGGCGCGCCATGCCATCACGCCGGAAACCGTTGATTCCCTGGCCGAAGCGACCCGATTCGACGTCGGCATGCACGCGTTCGCAGTGGTCTTCCTATCCGAGAGTCTGCTGGGCGTCTCGGACAGCGAGCGAGCCGTCTTCTGGGATCTGGGGGCGGAAGAGCCGTTGGTCGAGTTCACTCGTTTCCAGCGCGGACGTGTGATCGGTCTCGCTCTCGACCGTACGCTGGTCGCGCTCTTCACCGCCTCCCGCACCCTGGAAATCTGGACCGTCACTCCGCTCGAGAAAGTGACTGATCTGTGCACCATTGAGGACACAGAGTGGCCAAGGGCCGAGTTCTCTGCCGACGGACGGCTCCTCGCCGTCACCAACCGCTGGAACGATATCGAGATCTGGAACCTCGAGGAACGGACGCGAATGCGCAATTGCGTGGGGCATCACTCAAACATGTTCGCGTTGGCGTTCTCTCCGGACGGGCAGTGGCTCGCCTCCGGCGGCGGGACATCCAGTCGCGACGATACCGGCGAATCGTTCATCGGCATCTGGGATGTACTTGCCGGGGACCGGCTTGCCTGGCTCTCCACGGAAGATCTCGGGGACAACCACGATCTGACGTTCTCGCGCGATGGCTCACAGCTCATCTCGGCCGGACAGCGCCGGATGCTCGCTTGGGATACCTCGACGTGGGAGCGGACCTACGACAGCGGACCTTCCTATCCCGGCAGCTACGGGATCGCCTTATCGCCCGACGGAAGTCTCCTCGCGATCGCGACCGACGCACGCCGGATTCGCCTGATGAGTGTCGAAGAGATGCGTGCCGTCCGCGACATCTACACTGGCGCCGAAGTGCTCGACGTCGACTTCTCGGGGGACGGCACCCTACTCGCCGGCTCGTTCGTCGATGGAACGGTCAGGATCTGGGAGACCCCGTGAGGCGCATCCGGTCGGAAGTGATGTTCTGAAGCGCGGTCGATCTCCTCTTATCCTCCCTCTTCCAGGTGGAAGCGGAGGATCTCCAGGCCGTCGGTTCCGTCAGCGACGTAGATTGTGTTCCCTTCAACCCGGAGCCCGTTCGGCCGCCCGCCATCGAAGGCAGAGCCGATCTCGACCGGATTCGCCGGATCATTGACGTCGATCGCCAGCAAGCCTCGCTCCCAGTGGATGACGAACGCGACGTCGCCGACCACGCGCACGCCGACGGTCCCGTCCGCGGCTTCAAACGTACCGAGGAGCGCCGGAGATGCTGGATCCGACACGTCGACGATCTCGAGTCCCTGCTCTTTGTCGCATACGTACGCCGTCGTTCCGACCACCTGAAGCGCGTTCGTTTTGCCCCCGTTGCTCAGCTGCCCCACCCGTGTCGGATGCTCGGGGTCGGAGACGTCGACGATCGCCAGGCCGCCGCTGTACATCGTGACGTACGCGAGGTTGTCGACGATCTCCACCGAGAAGGCGTGCCCGCCGCTTCGGTACTCGCCCAGCCGTCGGGGCGCGGTCGGATCGGAGAGATCGATGACGTCGAGCCCGCCGTGCCATTCTGTTAGATAGCCGAGGTCACCCACGGGGACGAACTGATGCGGATCGCCGTTTCGATCGCCGTAGCTGCCGAGACGGGTCGGCGCCGACGGGTCGTAGACGTCGAACAGCTTCAGCCCGTTCACGTTACAGCAGACGTAGGCGATGTCATCGACGATCGCGATCCCTCGGGCCTGCGCCGTGTTCGGAAGCCGGCCGATCTCGACGATGCTCTCCGGATCGCTGACGTCTAGGATCACCACGCCGCGGTCGAACTCGCAGAGGTAGAGGAGATCGTCGACGACCAGGAGCGCGACCGCCATCCCTCCGTCGGTGTACTGCCCGACCTCTTCAAAGACCACGTGCCGTTCGCCAGCCTGCTCGTCAGTACCCAGACAGGCGACGGTCAGCAAGAGGAGCGTGGCAAAGAGAGCGACCACGGTGTCAGCACGTTTGGTCTTGTGCGGCAAGCTCTTCCTCCTCAATCGCGGGAGACCCTGTCTCCACATTGTACGCAGTGCGTTTCGCAAGCGTCTCGGGGGTGCGAACGCCGTTGCCGGGGTCAGATCTTGTCTTTTGACATTCTCACTCGAGAGGCTGTCCTCCACCTTATCCTTCTCCTTCGTCGCTTCCACACGTCCATGACTCCTTCCCGGAACACTCCTTCTGCCCTGGGAGGACCGGACGTGTCACCTTGAGAAACGCGGATCGCAGTAGCTTTGGCGGCAAGCCGCGAAGAGGAGGATCTGCCCCAGGAGTGGGCGGCCTTTCACAGCTCGTCGGCGGCCTCACCTGGAGAGGAGCCGGCGGCTCTTCGTGAGAGCCGCCGGACAACGTACTGCCTTGGACCCGCGGGTCACTCGTCTTGGCCCGGGATCCTCGGTCCGCCTTCTCGTGGTCTCTCGAACCGCTTCTCGGATTGGAGTCGGTCGCCGGTCGGCAAGATGGGCTCGAACTGCTTCTCCAGCGCCAGGATGTATCGCTCGTAGGCGAGCTCTTCCCTGACCCCCTCGATCCTCGCAAGACAGGAGAATGCGTAGACGGGCTGGATGAACTGTTGGGCGTCGAACATCCCGCGTTCGTAGTACGCGAGTCTCACGCCGGTCACCCGTACCGAGACGACGTCCGACGCAATCACAGGGCCCAGCGGGTCCTCTTTCAGCTCGGCAACGGCCTCTTCCAGCATCCTACGCGGATACGTGCCGATCGCTTCCGCTTCGCGCCACACGCGAAGGTATCCGGCCGGCTCGCCCATTGCGTCGAGGAAGACCTTCACTCTTCCGCCGGGACCGACCATCGCGAGTTGGTCCAGCGTTCTGCGAAGGGTCACGTTGAAGCCGAGAACGATGTTCATCCGTTCGCCCTTCTCCGTCAGCAACTCCGCCTGATCCGTCGCGGTAGAGATCTCGTACCTCTCCTCCGGCAAGCCGTACTCGGAGGCGAAGTCGAACCCCACCGCCCTCAGCTCATCGGTCGAAACCCGTTTTTGCTCGGCCCGTGTCGGAGCCGTGTTCCAGAGCCGTCCCATGTCACCGACGAAGACGCCACCCGAGACCCGTGCAACGTCACCGTCGGCCTTCTCCCCCCAGCGCGAGCGTAGCGCGTCAACCACCCACGATGCCTTGCCGTCCGCGTGGGCCTCGAAGACACGAAGCTCGCGGGTCAGGGACCTCTCCATCTGATCCAGATTGAATTCCACACTCACATCGATACCAGCGAAGCGCTGCGTGACGCTGCCCACACCGAGGAGCCCCACCACGCACCCGACAAGCAGCACGATTCGTAGCGATTTCATCGCATCCTCCTCAGTTGCAGTGGTGGAACGTGCACCAGTAGTACGTGGCCGGATAGGGGTCGGAACACACGGACCCGTGCCCCCAGATGTGGTCGTTGTAGGGATCGTCGGACGAGTTCGCAGCGCCCATCACGGACGCGATCGTCCCCGACCCTTCCGTCTGCTCGGCGGCGTAGAACCACGCTTGGACGACCGTCCACCCCGAAGTCAGCTTGTTCGCGAAGTGTGTTCCGCGAGAGCAGCTGTCGTGTGCGGTCGCCCCAAAGCTGCAGATCAGGTGCAGCCCCCGAAACGCATCGTTCCAGCACGTCCACTCGAAGTTCGGTTTCAGGACCGAACAGTCATCGAGGATGAGCCACTCCAGATCGACGTTCCCCCATCGTGGGCCGTCCGTCGCACGCAGACGGCAGTCCTCGTGTGACGTTTCTCCGAACGCGAAGCGACAGGAATTCCCGTGATCCGCATGCATCGCGATGTCGACCGTGTCGATCCAGGTCGCATCCCACGGCTCCTTGAAGTCCCTCTCCCATGCCCATTCGTCGCCGAAGTTGAATCGCCCCATGTAGCCGTCTGCAACCAGCGCGTTGTAGAAGTTGACCGCGACATCATCCCGGCACCCGAGATTCTCGTTCCCACACGGAGCACAGACGTTAATCCACTCAATCCCCACTTCGAAGATCCCATCCTGAGCCCATCCCACCGCGGCGATTGCGGCAAGAAGAGACAGCGTGATGGTCGCTACTCGTGACATTGGCCCCTCCTTCCCTGACAGCTAAAGGTGTTTCGTGAATCGCCTACGTTTGATGTTTCTTGGATCACCTCCTCTCTGTCATTAAGTGCACTTCACGTCGATTATAGGGTCGACTGCGCGGCGAAAGAAACAATAGCTTGCGCCCGGACCCTCATGCGAAGGTCTGTCACCGTCGAACCGTCCAGGATGTGACGGCCGTCGTGCCGGTTTGCCTGCCAGCAGGAGACGGCGTCCGGTTCCTGCACGTAAACCCCGTCGGCGTTCACTGGGAACCCCTTCGATCCCATCGAACGCTCGAGCAGCGAACACTCGGACCCACTGCAGCCGCTCGCGACCGCGACTCGGCGCTCGAGAAGCCGTCGCACTACGTCTCACCACAAATCGGTCGCCTCGATCACCAACGTTACAGCCTCGTCCAACAGCGACTACGCGAGGGGCTCTACCTCGGGAATCTCCTATCCAGGAGTTCCGGGGACGCAATACAGAACCTAGACTGAGATGGACCGCATCTGACTACCACCTCGTGTTTCGCGAGTCCTCCTCCTCACACACTTCGCCGGCCAGGTGCCAGTACGTTTCGGGACTCAGGAAACCACTCCATGTGCGTCGGCACCTGCGTTGACCGAACCGCGCTGGAAACCGACGGCCCCGGCTTGCACGGGCACGCCGGTTGGCACTAGCGTTCCTTTCGGGCCGGAACGTACGATCGCGTGTCCCGGCACCGGAGGTGGTGGACAACGTGCGGATCGTCTACGGCGTACAGAGCACCGGCAAGGGCCACCTGTCGCGGTTTCTCGGGTTGAAGCCACTGTTCGCTCAGGACGGACACGAGCTTCTCGTGCTCGTCACCGGACGGGACGAGCCACCACCGTACTTCTACGACGCGCTGCGGGACGTCCGGCACCACCGGTTCCAGGGATTGTCGATGATCGAGGATGGAGCGGGCGGGATCTCGCGGCGCGGCACGGTGAAGGCGTTCGCCGGCAAGCTCCCGGAGCTGTTCGAGAGCTTCTGGAGCGCTCACAACATCATCTCGGCGTTCGAGCCCGACCTGATCGTCAGCGACTTCGACCCGATCACCGGATCGCCGTTCGTCGCGCCCGGGACGCGCAAGGTCGGTATCGGCAACGTCGCGATGCTCTCCCATCCGGCGGCCGTACGACCACCGAAGGTGAGAATGGATCGATTCAACATCGGCGTCATCCGCAAGCTATACACGAGCGGACTCGACGTCGAGCTCGGGAGCCACTTCTACCCGCTCGACGCCACCTGCCTTCCGCCCATTCTTCGTCCGGAGATTCTGGAGCAGCCGATACGTGACCTCGGACACGTGGTCGTCTATCACGCCTTCCACGGCCTCCTTCCGCCGATCCAGGACTACGCGCGGCGACATCCGAAGCAACCGATCGTCGTGTACGGCTCCGAGACCCGGCCGGATGATGCACCCGAGAACCTCCGGTTCGAGGAGGACGCCGACCGATTCATCGAGGATCTCGCCAGCTGCAGTGCGTACGTCGGGACGGCCGGGTTCCAGACCATCAGCGAGGCGACCTTCTTCGCGAAGAAGATCGTGGTCCAACCGATCGCCGCCCAGTACGAGCAGCTATGGAACGCGGCGGAGCTGGTGCATCACGCCATGGGACGATGGTACCGGGGCGACCTCGACGACGACCTTCGACAGGCTGTCGATCCCGGTCTGCAAGAACGGCTCGCCGCTTGGTATCGAAACGGTGCCAGCCTCTGCTACGAGCGGATCCTCTCCCACGCGACGCCGGACTGAGCGCCGGTTCGCTCCGGCTCCGTGATGAAACGGAGACGGGTGCCCTGCAAGCTCCCGAGGAGCGGGGACCCGCTCCAGGAGGAACGAAGATGAAGACGCTCGTACTGAAGGCCAGTCCGAACAAGCAGGGCAACACCGCGACCTTGGCAGATCGGCTGATCGAGGGGCTGAAGGACGTGGGGCACACGGACGTCACGACGTTCCATCTGAACGATCTTCGCATTCGCCCGTGCCAGGCGTGCAACGAGTGCTTCAAGCCACCGTACGCCGGGTGTGTCCTCGACGACGACTTCATGACGATCCGCCCGGTGTTCCGCGACGCCGATCTGATCGTCTTCGCCGCCCCGGTGTACTGGTGGCACCTCTGCGCCCAGATGAAGACGTTCGTCGACCGGATGCATCCGATGCTGACCTTCGACCGCGGCCATTGCCTCCCGACGAAGGACCTCGTCCTCCTCACGGCGCACCTGGCGGAGGATCCCTACGGGATCGACCTCGTGATCCGGATGTTCGAATCGATCGCCGGGTGGGCCGGCATGGACTTCCACGCGATCCGCTTCCATTCCGAGGCCGGCCCGGTTCAAGAGAACGAGGCGAAGCTTGCCGAGGCCTACAACCTGGGGCGGTCGTTCTCTGATTGGAAGCAGCCCGAGCTGCTCGTCGGCTGTCCGGTGGAGAACTGCGGTTTCCGGTTCCGCGGCGCCGAGCACGCCGCGCGACACGTCGTGATGGCGGCCGGAGGGGAGCACCTTCGATGGAAGGCCGAGCACCTCTCCGCCGTGCATACCCTCCAAAACACCGATCGCCTCGTGCGCGAGACCGTGCCGATCGTGCGGCAGAATCACGAGTGAGGGCAATCGGAAGCACTCGTTGACCTGGGGAGTTTGCCGGAATACCTTGACGCGAAGGTCGAAATGTGATATAGCACTACTGCTATGTCGCAACATTCCGCTGCGACCGAGGGCTCCGATGCGTCCGTCATCCGGACCGCCGAAACCTACCCGGTCCGGTACATCTACTGGCCAGCGTTCTCCCTGTGGTCGGCCCTGTTCCTGATGGACATGGCCGGCGGGCTGCCTGGCCAGGCCGCCTGGATCGAGAGGACGCGCCGCGCGCTCGATGACGACCTCCGCGACGCGATCACCCTACTCAACGACACCACCATCCTGCACGGAATCCACGGCGAGCAGCTCGCGCGCGACCTGACGTCTCAAGAGATCCCCGAACTCCTCGGCTGGCTGGCCGACATCGAGCCCGCGGGAGTCGCGAAGATGCTGCCGCCCATCGAGAAGATCTCCGCCCTTTCGGACGGACGGGCCCGATTCGGGATGGACGATCCGATCGCCGACTGGGACGGCGTCGAACTCAATGCACGCCAAATCGACCGCCTACGAACGCTGGTCGAAGATCCGGACGCCCTCACGGAGTTCGTGATCGAGACGCTCCGACGATTCTGGCGCGACCATCTCGAGGCCGAGTTTCGGCGCCTCCAGCCGCAGCTCCGGGCGACGGTCGAGCGAGGGAACCGCCGAACGGACCCCCGCACGCATCGCGAACTCGTTCTCGAATTGGCCGGCCGAGAGCCGGCCGGCGAATCGATCGACGGTCGAGGAATCGAGCGAATCCTCGCGATCCCGACGTGTCACGTGGGCTCGTTTCTGCTGACACGGCATATCAAGGATCCGGGCTCCGTTCTGCTGGTCGCGTTCGAGGCCGGCCGAGCGTCCTCTTCGGATCGTGCCATCGCAGCGGCGCCGACGGCCTCGACGTATCGCGCGCTCGCAGACGAGACCCGGCTGGGCATCCTGCGCTTCCTTGCCACGGGGGAGAGGTACGGTGCCGAGATCGTGAGCTACTGCGGACTCAGCCAGCCGACGGTCTCCAAGCATCTACGCATGCTGGTCGCCGAGGGGCTTCTCACCGTGCGCCGCGAAGGCGGCACGAAGTTCTACTCCGTTCATCCCGAGAGGCTGGCGCAGGTCGGGCGCGGTGTCGAGGAGCTCGGGAAGGCGTAGCGCCCACGGACGCGGGGCTCCGCGTTCGCAAGACATCACACAAGCCAGGAGGACAACGTGACGCACCGGAAGCACATCGGCGGTCTCCTCGGAGTCGCTACGGTCAGCTTCGGGCAGTTCGTCTCGATCATCGGGTCGAACATGACCGGCATCGGCTTCAGCATCTGGGCCTTTCAGGTGACGGGCCGCGCCACAGCCCTGGCCCTCATCGGCATCGGGTACTTCTTACCACAGATCCTATTGAGTCCGCTCGCCGGGGTTCTCGTCGATCGTTGGAGCCGCAAGAGGGTGATGATCCTCAGCGACACCGTGCCCGCTCTGTTCACGTTCGGCCTGATTTTCCTCTACCGAGCCGACGCGTTGGAGGTCTGGCATGTCTTCATCGCGGTAGCCGGAATCGGTGCCTGCAACGCCTTTCAGGGTCCGGCGTTCGAGTCTTCGATCTCGCTCATGGTCTCGAAGGAGCAGTACGCTCGCGCAAACGGCTTCGTGGCCATGGCACGGAACGGAAGCGGGATCTTCGGCCCGATGCTCGCCGGTGCGCTCTACGGGTTCATCGGGCTGGGCGGAATCCTTGCCGTCGACATCGCCACGTTCTTCTTTGCCGCGGCCACGCTGCTGCTGGTTCGGATTCCTCGTCCCGCCTCAACGGCAGCTGGATCGAGCGCAGCCGGAGCTTCCCTGCTTCGGCAATCGCTCTTCGGAATCCGCTACATCTTCAACCAGCCGAGCCTGCGTGCGCTGATGAGCGTCTACTTCGTCGCGATCGTCGCGCTGAACTTCAGCGCGGTGGTCCTCAACCCGATGATCCTCGCCCGGACCGGCAACAACTCTCTCCTGTTCGGAAGCTTTCAGACTGCGGCGAGCATCGGCGCTGTCGTCGGAGGGGCGCTGCTCGCCGCATGGGGCGGGCCGAAGCGCAACCGCGTCGGTCGCCTTCTCGTCTTCATCTCTCTCATCGGCGTCGGCTATATGGTGATGGGTACCGGCCGGGGCTTCATCGGCTGGGCGATCGGCGGATTCGCCGCTGCGTTCTTCGTCGCGATAACCGGTGGAATCAACCAATCGATCTGGCAATCGAAGGTCCCCGCGGATATCCAGGGCCGCGTGATGGCAGCGCGATTCGCGCTCTCGAACTGGGGACGTCCGATCATCATGGTGATCGCCGCGCCGTTGGCCGACTACGTCCTCGAGCCGGCCATGCAAGTAAGCGGTCCTTTCTCGAGGATCTTCGGCCCGATCGTCGGGACGGGTACGGGAACCGGAATGGCCGCGATGCTGTTCATCTCCGCCCTTGCGGTCGCTGTCGTCGGGTTCGCTGGGTTCGGATCGCGTGCGCTGCGGCGGATTGACGAGCTGCTGCCCGATCTCGATCACGAATCGGGGGGCTGAGTTCGATCCGAAAGGGTATCCTCTACGACGCTCCTGCCGTTTCTCGCCGGGGATGCTCCAAGGAACATCTGCTTCCTGGGCCATCGGCGGCCGATCTGCCCGGAGATTCCGACCTGCGTTCAGCTGATCCGGGCCGGGTACAACGGCGGCCGACTCGACGTCTCGGGGTGTAACGCGGTGTCCGCGCTTCTTCTCGCCGATGGTTCCCACCCAATCGGCAACCACCGCGAGATCGCCGCGTTCCTCGCCGCAGCAAGGCGCACGAAGCAACGGGTCCCCGAGCGTCCGCCTCGTTGCTCTACCGGACGCAGCGACGTTCTCCGGCGGTGAATGGGCCGAAGCGTTCCTAACGGAGGCGCAGGCAAGAGGAATCGGCGAAGGACGGAGCAACTACGCAAGCGACACCGAGCAAGCCGCGGCAGTCCTCACGTTCCTCCGCGGCGCATCCGAGGATCGAAGCGCTTCTCGACCTTCGGGCCGCGCTCAGCATCTTCGATCGTCCGACCGAGGAGATCGCCCGCGGGCCGTTCGCGCCGCAGGGCGAACTCCTATCTGACCGAGTCGATAACGCGAAGTACGCTGAGCCCACTTGACGTGCTCGAAGAGGCAGTACTGAACGAGGATGCAGTCAATCGGATCTTCTACCTGGAAAAGCCCGTCGCAGGTTTGTCACCACTGGATCTCTTACTGTTAGCATCGATACCGTATGAAGCAGTATGTTACGTAGAGTGCGGGTCTATGGGAATCCCACACTGCCGGCACCGAACGTGAACCGTCCGGGGCTCCCCGCGTTCGCATCCGCTGCGAATGTCGCGGCGAGAGGCGCAAAGGAGGCAACCTCATGGCAACGAAGCGACAGGTGGAACTCAAATGGACAAGGCGGCAAGCGATCGGAGTAGCGATCGCCATCGGCATGGTGTGTGCGACGGCCGGGCTGGCGCTCTCGCAGGACGGCGGGCAGATCACGAGTTGGGGGTTGGTGCAGGTCATCACGGGAGAGACCGGCGACAACATGTGCTATCTCTATCCGACGGAGTGGAGCCGGATTCGAGCTGACTCGACCGGCGGCGAAATCCTCTATGTCACGCGGCTTTCAACCAACGAATCGTGCTACATCCAATCGCGCCTCAGATGGGTGTTCGATCGCGACGTCTCGCGCGTAAACTAGGGCGACATCATCGAGGTGACGCTGTACAACACGCTCGAGGGGTTCTACTTCTGCGGAGATCTGGGAGGGAATCAAGTTCCGCGCATCCAGGCCCACGGAGCGAACAACGGCTCGGCGGGGGGACCCGAGCTGCTGCCCGAGGGGCTGGATCCCGATGCCAAGTACTGGTGCGACGGTGATAGCGGACGGATCTACGGAATCGAACAGCCTCAGACGGTCAGGCCGCGCGTGGTCGGCGTGGGAACATGTACCATCGACATCAACGATCGGACCGACATCGGATCCGAGCAGGATTCGCAGCACGGGTTCTTCACGATCGAGATCACCGGGACGGTCTTCGTGGACATCGTCTACCTCTACGATGCGGGCCGGCACGGCACCGGCGCCGTCACAGGCGTTCAACAGCCCACCCAGAGCGCCGGTCCCCGTCTATCCGTACAACGCCTGGTGCCCGGCGCTCGACCCGAACGACATCACGTTTCAGTGGCAGGATTCCGGCGATCCGGACGCAGACCCCGTGGTGTTCCAACTCGAGATTCAGCAGTACGACGAGCCCACGGAGACGTGGTCTCGGGTTTACATCAGCGACGATCTGTCCGCCACCCAGTTCTCGATGCAGGGATTCGCCCTGGACGCCTACTATGCGTGGCGCGTCTTCGCGATCGATCGGGCCGAGAGGAGCGCCCCGTACTACACTGCGAGCGACTGGTCCTTCTTCTCGACCGCGATCAACTACTGCTCGTGGTAGGTTCGGCGTCCCACTAGAAGGGGAGTGCGAGCAGAAAGCTCCGGTCGGAGGCGCTTGCTACCCGCCCGATCGCTCGCGATGCCCATCGAATCCGGTGTTCGCTACCCTCGGCTGGGCTGGGCCGACACGCGGTTTCCATCCTCGACGCTACAATCCCGGCCATGTGCCGGATGATCGCTGCGCCGATGGGTCTGCCAGGCCGTCTCGTGATCGACGCTCTCGTACGGATGGCGAAGGGCCAGAACGCGTTGAATGAGGTCAATACGGTATTCGGAGAGTGGACGCACGCCGACGGTTGGGGAGCGGTCTACGAAGACCAGGGCAGGTTGCAGATCCAGCGAAGTCTCGCCGCCTGCTGGGACGATCCGTCGATCGAGAAGCTGCGCGACCGGCGTGTCTTCCTGCTCCACGCCCGCAAGGCGTCTGTGGGGGGCGTGACGCTCGAGGACACGCATCCGTTCGAACGGGAGATCGACGGAGCTCGTTGGTTCTTCTGCCACAATGGCACGGTGCGCGACCCGCTGCCCGCTCCCCTCGCGCCGACCCAAGGGAACACGGATTCGGAGGGGCTGTTCCACCTGTTACTGCCACACCTCCACCAAGGCAGCGTACTCACCGGCCTTCGCGAGGTCTGTTCCGGGATCCTGAACTTCACCAGCCTGAATTGCTTCCTTCTCGGCCCGAGCGACCTCTGGGCAGCATGCCTCCACACGGCGAATCCGGTCTACTACACCCTGACGCTCACCGAGACCGACGCCGGTCCCGTCGTCTCCTCGGAGCCTCTTGATGAGTTGGCCGGGAGCAAGACGGCGCTCTCCCGTGGAACCGTCGTTCAGATCGATCGCGCGACCGGGACGATCGAGCTGGAATCATTCATCGACGAACGCTGCGATCCGTCGGCGGCGCATCCGCGCCAATCGTGAAACGAATCGACAACGTCCCGTCCGGCTCGTACAGGCGAAGATCCAAGCCGTCGAGCACCACATCGAAGCAGCCGCCGATGTCCTCGGCTGCCGGCACGTCAACGCAGTACCTGTCCCCGTCGATCCACCACGACCCGGTGAGCGCCAACGCCCCCTGCATGTAGATCAGCAACCCTCCCTCGGGGTCGCTCACCACGACGGCCTCCGATCCGCCGCCCACCGCGGTGAGGGTGCTTCCGGGGATCAGTGAGCGCAGGTCGCCGCCGGTGAGCCGGACGCCGGGAGCCATGTCGATGAACGGCGGCTCCCCGACGTCGGTCTCGCCGGCGGCGTCGAGAATCCTCCACAACAGGACACCGAACTCGCCGTTGGTGACTTCGTCCCCCGACCGGAAGGTGTCGACGCGGTGCACGATGACCAGGTTCCGATGCGGCAAGATCACGACCAGATGACCGCGGTATCCCGAGGCGTAGTAGCCATATCCGGCAACCGTCACGTTCGGGAAGAGGCCGGTCGCCTCTCCCGTCCACCACATGTAGCCGTAGCCGCTGTTCGGGCCGATCTGCGAGTGCGCTGCGGTGCTCTCCCGCACCCAGTCAGGGGACAGGATCCGGTGGCGATTCCACCGCCCCTCCCGCAGGAAGAGAAGGCCGAAGCGCGCCAAGTCTCGGGTCGACATGTCGAAGCCGTAGTAGGGGTGCAGCGAGTAGTGCACGTAGCTGTAGCGAAGTCGGTCCGGCCGGTAGTCCTGCATCCCGATCGGCTTGGCAATCCGCTCGCGGAAGGCCTCGTAGATGCTCTCCGCTCCCGTTTCCTGATCGAAGATCGTGCCGAGCGCGTTGAAGTCCCAGTTGTTGTAGTACCAGAACGTGCCGGGCGCATGGCTGTGCCGTGTGGGTCGCGACTCGACCATCGAGGCAGCTTCGCCCGCCGCGGGAATGTAGACGCCGGAACGGGCCTTCAGCAGATCGGCGACGGTCGCCTGCTTCTCGACATCGGTCAGCGGCGTCTTCTCGTCGATGCCCAGTTGCCCGAGTGTCTGGGCGATGTCGATGTCCCCCTCGGCCACGCCGATCCCGTACAGCGCGCTGAGCAGGCTCTTGCGCATCGAGTGGCAGTGATACGTACGGGTGAGATCGCCCCACGCGTCGACCACGACGCCATCGTCGACAATCATCACGGCCGCCGTGCCAATGCTGTCCGCGTACGCGCGGGTCTCCGCCAGCTTCGCACTCGACCACCCGAGCGCCTCCGGCGATTCGGCCCACGTCCACTCGGCGCCGGGGAAGACATCGCTCAACACGGTGGAAGGCCACATCGCCGATCGCTCCGGAGCTTCGTCTGAGACCCCGTCGGTCCCGTACGATACGAGACTGCACGCGCTGCACGCTGTGATGACAACCAATATCCACGCGTAGTCCTGAATCCAAAGCTTCATGTGAACTCTCCCTGTCGGACGTGTGTTTCTGTGAAATAGTTTACTAGTACGCCAGTATTCTTTCAAGCCGCGTTCCACTTCAATCGATGCCCCGGCACGCGTAGGCGAAGATCCGACCACGCCTTTCGCGTGACCACCTCAGCCCCGCATATCGGACCGTTCGGGCCGGTCGAGGCCACGGGACTACCATGGTCAGTCGATACGTTGGCGATCCGAAGAATCGCCGATGGGAAGGTCGTCGAGCTGTGGCGGCTGAACGACATGCTGAGCCTACTGGTGCAGATCGGGCTGGTTCCGCCGCTTCAGTAGAGGAAAGCGGGGTTCCGACACCTCCTTGAGCTCAGATCCGCCGGGCTCGGCTCACGCCGAGCCCCGGCTGTCCTGGACCCCAAGGTCAGTCTCGAACCACGACTCGGGCCTCACCACCGCGCTGGATCCTGGCCGAAGTACTCGCCGAGCACCGCGTAGAGGTTCGGTTCCTCCGATTCGAGCTGCGTCGGGACAAGAAAGAATGCCTCGGTCGCGACGGCGAAGAACTCCGCCGGGTCATCTGCGCCGTACGGATCGAGCAGGGTGTCTTCGTCCCGTTCGACCGCCTCTCCGAGTCGCTTGAATGCACTGGACATCGCGTCGGCCCAACGCTGGCGAAGATCACGGTCGGCGAGCATCGGGGCTCCGTTCAGGTCGCCGCTCTCCCCGTCGAGCTGGTGCGCGAACTCGTGCAGGACGACGTTCTGACAATCGCTTTCCGAGTCATTCTCAATGTCCTCCCAGGAGAGGACGACCGCGCCAGTCCGCCACGATTCGCCGGCCCGTCCTTCGTCGACCTCTTCGACCAGCCCGTCCTCGTCTTCGATTTCCTCTTGCACGCCGTATTCCCCCGGGTACAGGATGATGCTCGTCAGCGTGGGGAACGGCTCGCCCGCGCGGTGAAGCAGCAGAATGGCCGCCTGCGCGGCGACGATGAGCCGCATCGTATCGGTGACACGCAACCCGGCCGCTCCCTCGAATCGCTTCTCCGCGAGCAGGACCTGGATGTGACCGTGGAGCTCCTCGCGGTCGTCCGGCGGCAGCCGGCGGTACAGGGGAACGGAACCCTCAAGTGCGGATCGCCAGGGCGCGGGGAACGGCCGCTCCCGCAGCTCCTGGCGCCGCCGTCCCTTCATCCATCGAGGCATCGGACCTCCTTCGGTCGGGTGACGGCCCGGCTTCAGAGCAGCGACGCGGCCAGATAACCGATCCCGACGAAGAAGACGGGGACGAACATCAGCAGGAGCGCGCGCCGCCTCAGCAGGATCATCATCGAGGCAACGGTTGCCGAGACGTTGAGGATCAACGCCGCCGTCGACCGGAGATCGGCGATCCGCCCCGACGCAGCCGCACGCGACAGCGCGCGCTCGTATTCGTCGTAGTACCCGATCGCCTTGCCGTCCGCCTCCCGCGCCACGGACGTCTGAAACTCCGACAGCTCAAGTGATTGATCGCCGAGTTCGTTCAAGTACGCCCTCAGCTCGTCGTCCTCGGTGGAGTCGGCCTGCGCGTAGTACATCCCGGCCTGAGTGAGGTAGGACTGGGCTTGCACGAGCGCGGTCGACGCCTCGGTTGCCACCTCGAGGCGGAGCATCATCAGTCCAAGCGCGGCGGTCTTCAGATCCCCGGCCTCGCCGCCCGCCCTTCCCGACGAGATCCACGACAAGGAGGCAAACAGCGTCGCGATCGCCGCCAGAACGGCGGCGACGCTGGTCACGTCGCGAAGCGCGCTGCGGATCCGCCCCGCCTTCATCCGATGCATCGACCTCCGGCTCGGATGCTATGCGCAGGGCAGCGCGGCGTCAAAGCGGCACTTCGGCGTCGCGGCCCGTCGAAGCGGCGTTGCCCGCCGTTCCCGACGCTGACTTCGTCCGGCCATCTCCGGAGAACAGATCGCCGAATCGCATCAGCAGGCTCAGGTCCCCGGTGACGGTGTACTGGCCGGACAGGTACGCGGCCGAACCGTCCAGCTCGCCGGTGCAGACGTCGAGCCACACCCGGGCCGCCGCGTGGATCGTCGCCGTTGGGGCCGGATGCGTCCCCTCGAACGCCTCGCACCGGCCGGCCTCGATCGCGAGGAAGTACGCGCCGGGCGCCTCGTCCGCAATGTCGAACTGAAGGACGGCGCGCAGCTCGCCTGCCGCCTCGGGTGAGAAGGAGCCGGGCATTCGCGACACGAGATCTCGCACCGTGCCCGCATCCTCGGCCGGCTCGATCGATGTGCCTCGATGCTCGATGTCGACCGACGAAGACTGCACCTCTCCCGGCATGTCGACCCCGAGTGACTGCCAGTACGCGTTGACCGTGTTCGCGTAGCCCTCGGGATCGCCGGCCAGCGATCGGCCGAGGATCGCGCCCGTCTCGTCCGAGATTCGTCCTCTCTCCACGACGTCGCGGCCCGCCTGGGCCGTCGCATCGAGGTACCACTGCACGCGGTCCCTCATGCTCGGAATCGTCAGCATCGGACCGGCAGCGCAACAGATCATTCCCGCGAGGCCGGACCGCGGTCCGCGGTCCAGTTGCCCGAACGTCGCCCTCAGGCCGTCGAAGTGGCTCGGCTCCGGGAAGCCGGCGTTGGAGATGACCACCATCCGGAACGAACCGTCGTCGTAGCGCGCCGGATGCCCGTGCCGATCGCCGGCTTGCACCATCGCCGCGTGGGAGAGCGGCAGCATCCGGTCGAGGCAGGTCTTCATCAGCCCCGTTACCATGCCGCCGTACAGCGGGCTGGCGAGTACGACCGCATCGGACCGTCGAACCCTGGCCAGCAGCTCCGGCATGTCGTCGTCGTGGATGCAGGCGCCGGGTGTCCGGGTCCAGCACGAGAAGCAGCCGGTACAGTGGCGGATCTCCAAATCCGCGACGTAGACCGTGTCGGTCTCGGCGCCCGCGCTTCTGGCGCCGGAGAGGAACGCCTGCACCAGGACGTCGGTGTTCCCGCTCGCCGCTCGTGGACTGCCGTTGATCGCCAAGATGTTCATCTTCACGTCCTCCTTGTGAACGCGCCGTCGAGCCCCTTGTCGTATGCCCTGCGGCGGATGCGTTCGATCGCCGATTCGATCCAGCACAGCGAGCCCCGCGCCGATTCGATCCCGAAATCGAGCGTTAGGTACCAGAAGAACTGCTCCCGTTTGGGGATGTGCTTCGCGAACGTCGGCTGGGACACGGTCCCGGTCTCGTACTGCTCGAGAGCATCGCGGATCTCCTGCGCCTTCTCCTCGAGCACCGCGAGGATCTCGTCATCGGGGAGTTCCCCGGCGAAGAACAGCTGGACGAGGAACGGCGCGCGAATCGGCGGCTCGGCCCGCGCCTGTCCCAACCACTGCCGTAGCTCGGTTCGGCCGGCGTCGGTAAGGCTGTACTCCTTTCGATTCGGTCGGTCGTCCTGCCGGATGAGTTCGACGGACGTCCACCCCCGCTCCTCCAACTTGCTTAGCGTCTGGTAGATCTGGCTCTGCCCCGCGGACCAGAAATGGCTGACCGAGGCATCGAACATCCTGGTCAGGTCGTATCCGGTTCGGGGTCCGTACCTGAGAAACCCGAGAATCGCATGAGAGAGGGACACCGAGACCTCCGTTTGTGTATTATTCCTATTCAGGAATATTATATCGCCGTGCTATTCTTGTCAAGCCCTCAGGAAGCGCTCCGCAGGCTCTGGACGCTTGATGTCCCATCTCGCACGGAATCGAAGGGGCAACACGTCACATCGAGACAGGAGGTTCGCCATGAGCCCGGGGTATCGTCACTCGGATCCGCCCGCTTGCCTGAACGCCATTTGTGGCGGTCACGATCGTCGGTCAGGGGCTCGGCGCAATACCGCGGGACACGGCGGTGACGTTCGATAGAATCGAGGCGGACAACACCACGTGGGGCGATACAAGCAACATCGTGCGATCCAGGTTCTCGCAACTCCGTCGTGGGCGCGCGCCGCCGCAGTTCGTCTCCTTCGGGGAAGATCGATCGTGGGAACCGGCACGTCCACCGTCGTTCGCGGCGTTCTGTTCGAAACTTGTGGGGACGGCAACTCCGAGATCTAGCGGATGGACGACGGTGGATCGTTCCAGACGCGCCTCACCACCGATCCGGAGTGGGACCTTCATCCGTTCTGAGGCACGTCCGGGTGGATGCCACCGGTGCAGGAATCGGGCACCGAAGGAGCGTCGAGCGTTCGCCCAGGATAGCTGGTCTCGTCACCCCACTGTTCGACTTCCTCTTGGAAGCCGGCCACATGCATGAGGCCCGCCTGCCAGAGGAAGGCACGATCGCGCTCGGGAATCGCGTCGAGCGCCAGCCATTCAAGTCCGACGAGGATCGGATCGGCGGTGAGCACCTCCGGGTCGTGGCCGAGCCGCGGTTCCTGATCGCCAATGTCAACGAGGAACGTGTAATGCTCGATTCCCTCCGGCCCGACCAGGCAATGAACCGGACGAACGATCCGGCCTTTGACGCGCGCCTCCTCGCGCAGCTCCCGGAGCACGCCGGTCCCCGGGTCCTCGTTACCCTCAAGACCGCCGCCCGGAAGACACCAGTAGGTCTTGCCTCCCTCGCGGTGCTTCGCCATCAAGATCCGTTTGCCGCGACAGACGATCGCCTGAACACGCGGGGCAGTGCGATGCGGAGGATCGACGTCGTTCATGGCAACAGAGTACCGCATTGATAACGGTCCTGTGATCCCGTACGCTTCGGCCTCAAGTCTGTACCTCCGCACGGCGACAACGCGGCGATCCATCCCAGAAACACGAGGTCAGCACGGATTCCGGCTTGCCTTCCGGGCCGTTTTCGTTTGTGATGTGTGAGGGCGGCAAAGGAGCGACGATGACACAGCGGACTCCGATCGAGCACATACGGAACGTCGGCGTGATGGCCCACATCGACGCCGGGAAGACGACGGTAACGGAGAGGATCCTGTTCTTCACCGGGAGGCGGCACAAGATCGGCGAGGTGCACGACGGCGAAGCAGCCATGGATTGGATGATCCAGGAGCAGGAGCGCGGGATCACGATCACGTCGGCGGCCACGACCACGTACTGGCGCGATCATCGGATCAACCTGATCGACACGCCGGGCCACGTCGACTTCACGGCCGAGGTCGAGCGATCGCTTCGCGTCCTCGACGGAACGGTCGCCCTGTTCTGCGCCGTCGGCGGTGTTCAGCCGCAGGCGGAGACGGTCTGGCGGCAGGCGGAGAAGTACGGTGTGCCGCGGATCGCGTTTATCAACAAGATGGATCGCTCGGGGGCCGACTTCGAGCGGGTCGTCGAGGAGATCCGCGAGGAGCTCGGCGCGAACGCAGTTCCCGTCGTCATCCCGATCGGGGTCGAAGGGACGTTTCAGGGCGTCATCGATCTCGTCCGCATGAAAGCCGTCTACTACGATGATGCGTCAAAGGGCGCGACGATCCGCGTCGAGGAGATTCCGACCGAACTCCTCGGGGCGGCTCGAGCGGCCGAAGAACGGATGATCGAACGGATCAGCGAACAGGACGATCACCTGATGGAGAAATTCATCGAGGGGGAGGTCCCCGAGGCCGACGAGGTGGTCCGTGCGATCCGCACGGCAACGATCGACGGACGGTTCATCCCCGTTCTCTGCGGTGCCGCATTTAGGAACAAGGGCGTCCGATTCCTCCTGGACGCGATCGTCGACTACCTTCCGTCGCCGGTCGATCTACCGCCCGTGATCGGTGCGAGCACGGAGTCGGACCAGGAGCTGATTCGCCAGCCGCGAGACGACGCCCCGCTGGCGGCGCTGGCGTTCAAGGTCCAGGCAGACAAGCACATGGGGAAGCTGACCTACGTCCGCGTCTACTCGGGCGCTCTGAAATCGGGCGAGCAGGTTTACAACGCGAGCCGCGACCGGATGCAGCGGATCGGACGGCTGTTCGAGATGCACGCCAACGACCGCGAGGCGATCGAAGAGCTTCGAACCGGCCAGGTCGGCGCCGTCGTCGGACTGGCGGAGACACACACGGGGGACACGATTTGCAGCAAGCAGCACCCGATCCTTCTTGAATCGATCGAGTTCCCGGCGCCGGTGATCGGCGTCGCCGTCTCCCCGGCGTCCCGCGACGATCGCGACAAGCTGTCGACCGCTCTTCACCGGCTGGCCGAAGAGGACCCGACGTTCGTCGTCCGCTCGGATCCCGAGACCGGCGAAGTCGTGATCTCCGGCATGGGGGAACTCCACCTCGAGATCATCGTCGACCGGCTGAAGCGCGAATTCGGCGTGGCGGTGAACTCCGATCGACCGCAGGTCGCCTACCGAGAAACGATCCTCGGACCGGTCGATCACGAGTACCGCCACGTGAAGCAGACAGGCGGCCGTGGACAGTACGCCCACGCGGTCTTCCGCGTCGAACCGACCGATCCGGGGACCGGCTTCCAATTCGAGGACACGATCACCGGGGGCAAGATCACCCGTGAATTCCTCAACGCGATCGAGCGGGGGGTCGTCGAAGAGATGGCCGAGGGGCCGTACGCCGGGTTCCCGATGGTCGACGTGAGAGTCACCGTCGCCGACGGGTCGATGCACGACGTCGACTCCTCCGAGCAAGCATTCCGGACCTGCGGGCGGATGGGGTTCCGCGAGGCCTGTCTGAAGGCCGGTCTGGAACTCCTCGAGCCCGTGATGACCGTCGAGGTGACCGCGCCGGAGGAGCACACCGGAGCGATCACGGGGAGCCTATGCAGCAAGCGGGGCCGGGTCCTCGGATTGGAGGCGAAGGCCGGCGGCACCGTCCTGCGGGCACGCGTCCCGCTGGCCGAGATGTTCGGCTATGCCTCCGAGTTGCGGAACCAAACGAGCGGTCGGGGAACATTCACGATGCACTTCGAGCACTACGAGGCCGTCCCATACGCGATCGCCGAGAAGGTGATCGAGCAGAGCAGGGAGTCCGCCGGTTAGGCGTCGAGCGCCTGGGCCTCCTCCCGGATCCGCCGCCACGCATCGGCGACGTGCCGCTCCTCGGTTCGCGTCTGTCCGACGCAGAGGCGCAGCGCGACGCGCCCCCCGAGGACAGCGTGCGTCAGGTAGAGATCGCCGCTTCGGTTCAGCCGATCGAGCAGCTCTCGGTTCGCGTCGTCGCCGCCTCGATGCCGGAAGCAGACGAGGTTGAGCGGCGCCGGCGCGGCCAGCTCGAATCGCTCGTCGGCCTCGATCCACGAACGGAACCGCTGCGCCAGCTCGACGTGGCGCCGGACGTGGTGTTGCAGCCCAGCGACACCGTAGTGCCGCAAGACAAACCACAGTTTGAGCGCGCGGAAGCGGCGGCCGAGCGGAACTTGCCAATCCCGATAGTCGATCACCGCGCCCGACTCGGTGGCTTCGTTTCGCAGATACTCGGGCAGGACGCTCAGCGCTCGGATGAGGGCAGAGCGGTCGGCGACGTAGAAGCAGTCGCAGTCGAAGTTCGTGAACATCCACTTGTGCGGGTTGAAGCAGTAGCTGTCAGCGAACTGGAGGCCGCGGTGCAGATACCTGAATTCGGGACAGAGCGCCGCCGTCCCCGCCATCGCCGCATCGACGTGCAGCCACAGCCCCTCGCGTCGACAGATCGGACCGATCTCCGCCACCGGATCGATCCCGTTCGACGATGTCGTCCCGACGGTCGCGCAGGCGAAGAAAGGGACGCAGCCGGCGTCGCGATCCGCCCGGATCCGCTCCTCGAGTCGCTCCGGACGCATGGCGAACGACTCGTCCACTTCGATCAGGCGAAGATTGTCCCGGCCGACTCCGGCGATCCCGATCCCCTTGATCACCGACGAGTGGGTCTCCGTCGACGCGTAGGCGACGAACTTGCCGTCGAGTCCGTGCTGGTTCGAGGCGTAGCCGGTCGCTCGCTCCCGCGCCGCAAGGATCGCACAGAGCGACGCGCTCGACGCGGAGTCCTGGATCGTGCCCCCCCCGGTGCTTGTCGAGCGGAACGCATCGGGCAAACCGAGCATCCCAACGAGCCAGTCGAGGATGTGCGTTTCCAGCTCGGTGCAGGCCGGGCTCGTTGCCCAGAGCATCCCCTGCACGCCGAGGCCGGCCGACAGCAACTCGCCGAGGATCGCGGGGTACGACGTATTCGCCGGGAAGAACGCGAAGAAGTCGGGCGACTGCCAATGCGTAATCCCCGGAAGGAGGATCTCGTCCACGTCACGGAGCATCGCCTCGAACGGTTCGCCCTCGGTGGGGGGGGTCTGCGGGAGCTTGTCGTGAACGGAGCCGGGCTCGGCCCGCGACAGCACGGGGAGTTCCTCGACGCGCCGTTCCTGGTAGTCGATGATCCAGTCAATCAGCCGGTGCGCGTGACGACGAAACGCCTCGCCCCGCATGTGACGCGATTCCTCCAAGACACGATCCTCGCTTGTCACAGCAGCGCGCCGAGACGGTCGAGATCGAGGCGCTCCTCGGCCAACGCCGTGAGCCGTTCGATCTTGTCCGTATCGTCGGCCGTGAGCAACGGACGGATCCCCTCGACCTGGAGCGCCGTCTCGTACGTGTCCTTCGGCACGAGCAGAAGTGGAACCCCGAGTTCGCTCGCCTTCGCGACCACGTTGGATGGCGGCACGAGGTTGTTGGTCAGGACGATCCCGGAGGTCCCGCCTGCGTCGAGCACCGCGAGAATCATATCGCTGCGGTCGCCGCTCGAGATCACAAGCTTGTCCGGCGAGCCGATCCGCGGGTCGCCCATCGCGGCGTTAACCGACATGGCACCCACCACGACAGTCTGAATCCTTCGGCTCAAGCCCTCGTCGCCGGCGATCACCCGAGCGAACAGCTTCTCGGAGACGGTCGACACGGACAGCGTCGCGAGGTCGGGGACGTGCGGTACGACGCCGAAGACATCGACACCGATCGCCTCGATCTCCGGCAGGAACGTCTCTTGGAAGTCGTCGAGGTGAATCACCTTGTTGACGATGACACCGGCGATCGTCGCCTCGTCGCTCGTGACGAACCGCTTGATGAACGCCAGGTCATCCGCAATCTCGTTCTCCCCGCCACCCGCGACGATCAGCACCGGCATGCCGGTCTCCTGCGAGATCGTCAGCGGATCGAGATGGACGGAGGCCCCGTAGGAAAGGTCCTTGCCGCACTCGATGAACACCGCTTCGCGGCCTCGGCCGATCTCGTCCACCACGCCTCGGAGTGCCTCGAACACCGACGCGCGATCGTACATGTAGCGCAGCTTGGAGTGGTCGAACCCAATGGAGATCGATTCGGGCTCCTCGCCGAGTTCGAACAGCCGGGTGAGCAGCGCCGCGTCGTAGTCCCACAGCCGCTTTTTCCGGTAGAGGAACCGGTCGCCGAGCGGCTTCGCGTACCCAAACCTTCTCCGGAGGGCCTTCGCGAGCCCGATGATGAGGCTCGTCTTCCCCGCGTCCTCCCGCGTCGACGCCACGATCAGCGACTTCACGTCAGCTCACCTCCTGGGTCCGTTTGATCAGTATCCTCATATCGACCGTCCTTGTCCCCTGCCCGTGGTCGTACGCGATCAGCGGGTTGACCTCGATGTCCGCGATCTCCCGACACCGATCGATCAGATGGCTTAGGCGAACCACGACGTCCGCGATCGCGTCGATGTCCTTGCGGCTTTCGCCCCGCACGCCGAGAAGAAGCGGGTACGACCGGAGATCGGCGATCATCTCCCGCGCTGTCGATCGACCGACCGGCGCCGCGCGGAAGGCGACGTCCTTCATCACCTCGACGTAGATGCCACCGAGGCCGATCATCACGACCGGGCCGAACGACGGATCCTGTCTCGCTCCGACGATCGTCTCCACGCCGGCTCGCACCATCTCCGCCACTTCGATCCCGTCGATCACCGCGTCCGGCACGTGCGCGCGACAGCTCCGGAGGATCGCCTGGTAGGCGTCGACGACCTCGTTCTCGTTCTCCAGGTCGAGAGCGACGCCACCCGCATCGCTCTTGTGCACGATGTCCTTCGAGACAACCTTCATCACGACCGGATACCCGATCTCAGAGGCCGCGCGCACCGCCGCATCGAGGTTCCTCGCCACGATCGACCGCGGCATGGCCAGTCCGAGGTGCAGGGCGACGCGCGCTGCCTCGGGTGCAAGGAGGAACGTCCGCCCATCGGCGCGGGCGCCGTCGAGGATCTCCCGGATCTCGCCGAGCGGCAGCTCGATCGCCTCCGGTCGTTCCGGCTTCTGGCGCATTCGGTGCCGCACCCGGTAGAGCGCTCCGAGCGCCGAGACAGCCTCGTACACGTCGCCGAACACCGGGATCCCCTCCCCTCTCAGGTCGCGGAGGATCGTCTCGATCCGCTCCCCTCCGAACAGCGAGAACACGATGGGTTTGCGCTCGCGGTATCGGCCGTAGACGTCGCGCAGCAGGTCGGCGAACTGCTCCGTGTCGAACAGCGCCGTCTCGCAGTACAGGGCGATCGCAGCGTCCATGCGGTCCTCGGCCAGCACCGCCTCAAGCGATCGAGCGTAATCCTGCGCCGTCGCCTGCCCTGTCAGATCGACCGGGTTCTTCGACGACCCGAAGTCGGGCATCACGCCGGCGAACGTCTCGGTCAGGACGGCCTGATCGTCGTACAGCGAGACGCCGTGCCTTTCGCAGGCATCGGTCGCCATCACTCCGATCCCGCCACCGTTCGTCACGATGACCGCTTGGTCGCCCGGCGGAAGCGGGGCCGAGGCGAGGTAGCGCACCCAGGTGAACGCCTCCTGCACCGACTCCGCGCGCAGGACGCCGGACTGGCGCATCACGGCGTCGAACACCTCGTCGGTCCCGGCGAGCGATCCGGTGTGCGACGCCGCGGCCATCGATCCGCGCTGTGACCGCCCCGACTTGATCACCACCACGGGCTTCGCGCGAGTTACCTCGGCGAGGGTGCGCTGCAGACGATTCCCGTCCTTCACGCCCTCGATGTACATCAGGATCGCACGCGTTCGCTCGTCGGAGGCGAGGTACTCGAGCAGGTCGGCCTCGTCGATGTCCGCCTTGTTTCCGACCGAGACGAGAGCGGAGAGGCCAACCGACTCCGCCGCGGTCTTCCCGATCATCGCGATACCGAGCGCTCCGCTCTGCGTGATGATCGCGACCGGGCCGGGCGTGATGCCGCCAGGGCCGAACGTTGCGTCGAGCGAGGCGGCAGCCGAGTAGATGCCGAAGATGTTCGGCCCGAGAACGCGCATCCCGCGGTCGCGAGCCAGTCGAACGATCCGCCGTTCGGTCTCCAGATTGCCGACCTCGGAGAACCCCGACGTGATGATGACTAGATTCCGTACGGCCCGGTCGCCGCAGGCCTCGACCGTCTCGAGCACCCGCGCCGCGGGGATCGCGATCACGGCTACGTCGATCTCGTCCTCGATCTCGGTCAACGTCTCGTACGCCCGAAGCCCAAGGATCTCGCCGCCCTTCGGATTGACCGGAAGGACGCGCCCGGCGTACCCGGAGCGAACGATGTTCTCGACGATCCGGTACCCGATCTTCTCCGGGTTCGATGACGCGCCGATCACGGCGACCGCCCGCGGTTCGAACAGCGATCTCATCTCCATCCGCACACCCCGCGTCTCAATCGAACAGCATCCTCAGCTCGTAAACCCCGGCATCCCGCCGCTTGTCGATCGTGAACCCGGAGCGCTCGAACAGGTGCATCATCGCCTCGTTCTCCGTCAGGACCTCCGCGGTGAACCCGAGGAGCCCTTCCCGCTTCGCCAGCACCGTCAGGTAGTTGAGCAGCTCCGTGCCGATTCCGCGGTCTTGCTCGTCGTCGCGAACGACGAGCGCCACCTCGGCCGTGTGGGTCTCGGCGTCGATGCCATACTGCCCGACGCCGGCCACGATCTCCCGTTCCTCCTCCTCGATGACCGCGAGGATGACCATCTCGGCGGTGTAATCGATCACGACGAACTCCTGCAGCCGCTCGTGCGGCATGTCCTTCCTCGCCGACAGGAACCGCCGGTAGATCGACTGATCGGAAAGCGAATAGAAGAAATCCTTGAGCAGCGGTTCGTCACTGATCCGCACCGGACGGAGGAGGATCTCGATGTCGTCGCGCGTCGTACGGTGCGTCTCGAGCACCTCCGGGTACTCGCCACGCTTCCCCGGCACGTACGCCTGATCCCGGTAGATCAGGTTCCGCTCCTTCGCCTCGCGGAGGAGCCACGGCCGGAACGACGGATGCGCGACCGAAATCAACGCCATCGCCCGCTCCCGCATGTTCTTGCCGTGAAGATAGGCGATCCCGTACTCGGTCACGACGTAGTGGACATCGCCGCGCGTCAGGGTGACGCCGTCGCCTTCCGACAAGGACGGGACGATCCGCGAGACTTCGCCGCCCCGCGCCGTCGATTGGATGACGAGAATCGACTTTCCCTCCGGCGCGAGGACCGCACCGCGCATGAAGTCGGCCTGCCCGCCGATCCCGCTGTAGAAGGTGCTGCCCAACGACTCCGCCGTTGCCTGCCCCGTCAGATCGATCCGCAGGACCGTGTTGATCGCCGTCATCTTGCGGATCTGCGCGATGACGGCCGGGTCGTTCGTGTAGTCGACACCGCGAAACTCGATCGCCGGGTTGTCGCGGAGGAACTCGTAGGTCGCACGCTGCCCCATCGAGAACGCCGCGACGGTCTTGTGCCGGTCGACCGACTTGCGGCGGTTGTCGACCACCCCGTGGCGCATCAGCTCGACGATCCCATCGCTTAACAGCTCGGTGTGCACGCCGAGGTTCTTCTTGCCGCGGAGGTGAGAGAGGATCGCGTTCGGGATCCTTCCGTAGCCGACTTGGATCGTCGCGCCGTCCTCGACGAGCCGGGCGACGTAGCCGCCGATCCGATCGGCCACTTCGTCCGGCACGTCCGCCGAGTACTCGAGGAGCGGCTCATCGTGGCGAACGGCGTAGTCGACGCAGTCGAGATGGATGAACGAATCGCCGTGCGTTCTCGGCATGTGCGTGTTCATCTGGCAGATTACGATCCGAGCGTTGTCGACCGCCGCGCGGACGATGTCGACAGAGATCCCCAGGCTTACGAACCCGTGCTCGTCCGGCGTTGACGTCTGGATCAGCGCGATGTCGATCGGGATCACCCGCCGCTGGAGCAGCCGTGGGACCTGCGACAGGAAGATCGCGGTGTAGTCGGCCAATCCCTCGTTGACCGCCGCTCGGGTGCTCTGACCGATGAAGAACGAGTTGAGCCGGAAGTTGCGCTGGAACTCCTCTTTGAGGTACGGGGCCACACCGAGCGTCCAGACGTGAAGGACCTCCGCATCGAAGAACGCCTTCGGATGAGCCTGCGTGTAGCGGACGAGCTCATCGAGCAGATACTGCGGCTGGCCGCAGCCCGTCCCAATGAAGATTCGATCCCCACGATGAATCGCTGAGAAGGCTGTCTCCAACGGAACGAAGACGTCCGGATACGCCTGCCGAAGGCGCTCGGTGTCCGTCTCGCCGTTCGATGTCTCGCCTGGTTGCTCCATGTCCCTTCGGGGCCGCGCTGCGGCGATTCCCTCATCTCGCGTCCGGCCGGATCGACCTTCGAGCGTACACGCCGAAGCCAGTCGGGGATCATACCCGATACGGACCGGAGCTCAAACGGTGTCGATCGGGCATCCAGCCGCTTTGCGGATCGTGGCCCGGCCGGTCAGGCCTACGCCGGACTCGGCGCGGTCACGGCGAGTTCGTCGAGCGCCTTCTGAAGCTCCGCGACGTACGTCAGCGCCGGGCCTCCCCCCATCAGCATCGCCACGGTCGCTACCTCCCACAGCTCCTCGGGGGTCGCGCCGGCCTGGAGCGCCTTCTCGGTGTGGATTCCGATGCAGTACTTGCAGCGGGACGTCAGTCCCATGCCCAGGGCGATCAGCTCCTTGGTCTTCAGATCGAGCTTCCCGGGACGGAGTACCGTTCCCATGAACTGCGTGAAGCACTTCATCTCGTCGGGGACCTGCCTCCCCAGCTCGCCCATCGCGCGCTTGGCGCTTCTCATCGCGTCTCTCATTTCACCCATTGCGATCACCCCGTGTCGTGTCGTTCTGCGATGTCCCTCGGCCGCTTTCGGCCTTGGACGCGATCGTTTTGCCGTACGCGAGGAATCCGCCCATGTGGCGTTCCCACGCTCAAGATTCGATCCTGGACTCTGCTCTCTTCCATCACCTCCCTCAGCGGTTCGAACGCCAGTTGCTCGAAGCGGGGGAACGGCCGATCGAGGACCACTCCGAGTCAGCGCGGAGCGTAGGAATCCGCGAACAAGATCCGGCCGTCCGCTTCGCGTACTTCGGACCGTTGACCGCCCGTTTCTCGAGCGAGGTCAGCCGCATGACCCGCCACTTCAACCACGGATCCCCGTCGCTCGGCTTCACGTCCGTTCCTCCCCCGTCCGGCACAGCCCTGCGGGATCGATCCTCGCTAGGAGACCGCGCCCACGCCGGCCGACTCGACGATGGGCGCCACAACGTCGTCCCAGCCGAGCGGCATGAGATGGACCCCTTGGCAGCTCTCCTTCGTCCTGCGGATCAGGTCGGAGGCGATCTCGATAGACACCTTCTTACGATCCGCCTTCGGCGTGTCCCGCATCCGATCGATGATCGAGCGGGGGACGCTCACGCCGGCAATGTTGCGATCCATGTACTCGGCCATGGCGGCGGACTTCAGCGGCACGATGCCGATCATGATCGGCACACCGAACCTCGACGCCTTCTCCATGAACCGGGAAAATGCATCCGGGTCGAACACCGCCTGCGTTTGGAAGAACTGGGCGCCCGCGTCGATCTTCTTTCGCATCTTGATCAGCTGCATCTCGAGGTCGTCCGAGCCCGGATTGACGACGGCCCCGAGGCAGAAGCTCGGCGGTGGATCGACTGCGTGTCCGGCCAGATCCCGTCCCTCGGTCAGCCCCCTCGCGGTCGCCAGCAACTGCACCGAGTCGAGGTCGAATACCTTCTTCGCCTCCGGATGATCGCCGAGCACCATGTGGTCGCCCGTGATGCACAGGACGTTCTCGATGTCGAGCGCAGCGGCGGAGAGCAGATCCGACTGCAGCGCGATCCGATTCCGATCGCGACACGTGAGCTGGAAGACCGGTTCGATGCCCCGTCGCTTGAGAAGGTGAGCGACCGCCATCGATCCGAGGCGCATGACGGCACTCTGGCTGTCGGTCACGTTGACGGCATCGACACGGCCGGCCATGTGAGCCGCGCCGTCGAGCGCCGCCGCCGCGTCGGCCCCCTTCGCCGGGCCCACTTCCCCGGTCACCGCGAAACCCCGTTCCGCGAAACGCGTCGTCAGCTTCATTCGTCTCGACCTCCTCGCGCGTCTTCGTCGGGGTTCTCCGTTCCCGACCATGCGGTGACACCTGCGTTGGAGAAAGTGAAGTCCGCGCGCACGCCCGCCATTCGGAGGCTCCGCGGCGAGCCGGATCGCAGCCAGTTCTTCGGCGGCTGGTACTCGAGCATCAGATCCTCGCGCCCGAGCGCCCTCAATTGCTCGAAGATCAAGCGCCATCCGCAATCTCGGTCGGGATCCACCTCGCACTTCCCGTCCTTCGCCCCGCCGCACGGTCCGTTCAGCAACGACTTCGCGCAGAGGGTGACCGGGCAGAGCCCGCCCGTGCTCTCCAGAACGCACTCGCCGCAAAGCGAGCAGTACTCGGTGATGAAGTCGTCGGCCACCGTCTCGCCGCCGAAGATGGTGTCGCAGCCGGGGTGGACCGCCCGCGCGTCGGTCGCGTCGATCACCGTGTGGATGCCCTGGCCACAGGCCAGCACGAGAAAGGAATCGGCCGCCTCGCTCTCCGCCTTATGGTCCTCGTTGAGGAGCTTCTGCGTCGCCGAGAGCTTGCACAGGCTTCCGCCGTTCGGCGGGACCGCCCAGCCCGTAACTGCTACCCCCTTGGCGCGGAGACGCTCGACCATCGCTTCCGTCTCCGGCTCCCCACCGGATTTCGCCTTGGCGGCGCAGTTGCCGCACCCGATGACCATCACCTTCTCGCCTTCCCTCAGGGCGTCAAGAATCGCGTCGAGGGGCTTCTGGATTGTCGCGTGCACGCTCGTTCCTCCTTCTCCCGTCTCTCTGTGCGGGGTCCCCGCCGCGCACAGACGCTCACGGCACCCACGTCCTTCACCTTCCGGCCGGCCCTCTGACGTAGAAGGTGTGACCTTCGTGATCGAGTCGAACGAGCAGACCCTCATCGACCAATCTCCGGACGGCGTCTCGGTCGCCTCCGGTTCGCTCGAGAAGCTCGTCGATCGCCTCCTGTCGCATCGGGTGCACGGCCGTCGTCTCCAGCAGAGTCTCTTCGACGCTTCCCGATACGGCAAATTCGTTGCCTTCGTATCCAATCAGGAACTCGACGCAGTCGACCGTTTTCTCGAAGGACTGGTGCGCTGCAACGATCGCGCCTGGAAGCGGAAGCTTCACCCACGGCTCCGCCGGCGGACGGATCGGAGCCGCGACGTACGCGACGGCGGGATTCAGACGACCAACGAAGGCGGCAATGCCGTCCACGTGCCGCTCGTCGTCGTTGACGCCTCCGACCAGCATCGTTTCGGAGACGAGACGCCCACGGTATCCGTCTGCGAATTCGAGCAGCCCGTCCCGAATCCGGTCGAACCGGAGGCTCTTGTGGGGACGATTCAGCGTCCTCCAGGTCGTCTCGTCCGCGGCGTCGACCTTCACCGAGACCCAGTCCGCTCGGGCGAGATCGTCTCGCACGTCGGCGCGCCACAGGAGGGACGCGTTGCTGATCACCGCGATCGGGCGTCCGAGCGATCCCAAGACGTCGATCGCCTCGCCCAACCGAACGTCCAGCGTCGGCTCGCCATCCGCGACGACGGTCAGGTAGTCGACCGATTCACCGACCCGCTTCGCCTGTTCGACCCGTTCTCGGACGACCCGGAGGATCTCCTTGGGGTCATAGAACTCAACCCTTTCGCTTACCAGCTTTGTGGTCCGCCCGAGCTGGCAGTACGCGCAGGAGTAGCTGCAGGTCTTCGGCGGCACGCTGTTGATCCCCAGGCTTCGCCCCAATCGCCGCGACGGGACCGGGCCGAATGCGGCGGGCGACAAGTTGGAGAGCGCGCTCGCTCCGGCTCCTCTCGGGTCCGGATTTCGCAGATCGATCACCCTGCGCCCCCCCGCGCCGGCCCCGGGTTGGGACGAACCGTCCGCTCGATGACCGAGGCGATCGCGGCGAAGGCCTTGGCAACGGGGCCTCCCGGATCGGCAATAACAATCGGTCGTCCTGCATCCCCACTCTCGCGTGTCGCCGGATCGATCGGGATGGATCCGAGGAACTCAACGTCCTGTGCCGACGCCTCGCGCCGCCCGCCTCCGGTCCCGAAAAGATCGATCGTCCCACCGCAGTGCGGGCAGATCAGGCCTGACATGTTCTCCACAATCGCGATTTCGGGGACGTCGAGCTTCCGAGCGAAGTTGATCGCCCGGCGCGCGTCGAGGAGAGCCACCTCCTGCGGCGTCGTCACGACGATCGCCATCTGCGGCGACGTCCGTTGCGCAATTGTGAGGACCTCGTCGCCGGTTCCGGGCGGCAGATCCGCGATCAGGACGTCGAGTTCACCCCAATCCGTTTCGCCGAGCAGCTGCTCGAGCGCCTTCGATCGCATTGGTCCACGCCAGATGACCGGCGCACCGGCCGGGAGCATCGACGCGAGCGAGACGACCCGTACGCCGAAGCGCTCGTGGGGCAGCAGGTGCTCTCCGTCCGCTCGTGGCGGCTCGTCGATGCCGATCATCTGCGGGACGTTCGGCCCGGTGATATCCGCGTCGAGCAGGCCAACGCGGATCCCCCGAGCGGCGATCGCGCAAGCGAGGTTCACCGCGACCGTCGTCTTCCCGACGCCGCCCTTCCCGCTGAACACGACGATTCGATGTTCGATCCGTTTCAGCGTCGACTCGAGCTGCCGGTCGGCCTGTTCTTGTTTCTCCTGGTTGCCCCGTGCGGGCGTCATCTCTTTTCGTCCTTTCCCTTGCCTTTCGGTCCCGTCATCGGACGTCGCCGTTCCCGCGCTCCAGCAAGCCTGTGCACGACCTGAGAACGATCGTCCCGATGTCCATCTTAAGCTCGGCCGCCACCACGGGACACTTCACCTTGAGCAGGAAGAAGAGCGGAGCTTCCTCATCCGAGAGCCCCTCGAAGTTCCCTTGCCCCTTGGACAGAATCAGCGTTGCGCGGCTGAATCGATCGAGGAACTCCGGGACGCAGAGCGACAGCGCCGTTCCCGGTCCGTCCGAGCCGCTGGCGAGGATCTCTGCAAGATCGTCCATACCGACGTAACGTGCGTCTTCGACCGTGGCGTCGTTGAGGATCGGGCGCCCGCGCACAACGAACGTCACGCGCTTGCCTCTCTCGACGAGCTGCTCCACGACCAGCTTGTCGAAGACGATCTCCCCGGCGTTGTCGCCGAGGTACAGAACGTCGTCGCTCCGATCGAGCTGCTTGCGGAACGACGGGTAGTCGGTCATCTCCCTGCCGTTCTCCAACGCGCCGTCGATCGCGCCGCGCAGGTCGACCTGGGAGACAATCGCGAGGTCGATCGCGTTGCCCGCCGCGGCCAGCTTGAGCGCTGTCAACAGACGATCCTGGGAGGATGCGATGGCACGGCGAAGCTCGGGGAGATACGTGGCGACGCGATCGTTGTCGCGTCGTTTCACCTCGTGATACGGATCGTCGACCCCGATCGTCTCGCGCGTCACTCGATGGATCTCCCTCCCCAGCTCGATCGGGGTCGCGCAAAGCGGCAACCCCGGGATGAGGGACGCAACCCGATCGAGGACGCCACGATGCACTTCGACGTCGCCGGTCGCCCGCCGCGCCGTCTCCAGCGCCTGTCGGAGAAAGCACGGAAGGCAATCCAGATACGTTCTCATGGCGCTGGGTTCGATCCGTCGAGCAAGTGCCGGCGCCCTACGCTCGGACCAGCTTGACCCCGCATTGGGGACAGGTCATCCGATAGCACGGTGCTCCGGCGGAATGCGCGACGTGTCGCCCGCAGCTCGGGCAGACGCAAGTTCCCGACGGGCCGGCACCGGCGCGGTTTCCGCCCATTCGGCCGCGCCCCCCACTCCGAGCCCCTCCTCCGCCACCTCGTCCCGAACCCGCACCAGCCGGCCCGGTCCCGTCTCCGCGTGGCATGTCGATTCCTCCTTCTCGACCAGCATCGCACTCCCCCGAGGAAGGAACGTCGGACGGACGCTCCTGCTCATCCGGGTCAACCGATCGTCTCCAGCAGTCGCTCGACCGCTTCGTTCATCGCCCGGCCGGCCGGGCTCTCTGGGTCGTCCGCCGGGCTGCGCCCCACGCGCAACGCGTCAAGAACCCGCTCATCGTACGGAATCCGACCGAGCATCGGGAGCCCCTCGCGACGCGCGAACGCCTCGACCTCCTCGGCGAGCGGCTCGCTCAGATCCGCCTTGTTGAGGACCAAATAGGCGGGGACGCCGAAGTGCCGCACGACGCCGAGGATCCTCTCGAGATCGTGCAGTCCGGATCGTGACGGCTCGGTCACCAGGACGGCCGCCTGCGTGCCGGTCGTCGAAGCGATCACCGGACATCCGATGCCCGGGGAGCCGTCGATCGCGATCCGATCCAATCTTTCACGTTTCGCAATCTCGTCCGCCTTCTCGCGGATCACGGAGACGAGCTTTCCCGAGACCTCTTCTCCCGGGTACAGTTCGGCGCCGACCATCGGACGGCGCGCGGCCCGCCCAACGTACCACTCCCCCGATGGACCCTCGACCAATCGAAGGGCGTCGGTCGGACAGGCCGTCACGCATGTTCCGCATCCTTCGCACAGCAGCGGGTCGATCTCCAGCATCGTGCCGACAGCGCCGAACCGGCAGACGTCGCGGCATGCACCGCACGATGTGCACGCTTCATCGTCCCGCACCGCAACACTCGAACCGCGGTAGACCCCCGTCTCATCGATCTCCGGATGGAAGACGAGATGGAGATTCGCCGCATCGACGTCCGCGTCGACGACGACAAGTTTCTCGACCCGCGACGCGAGCACCGCGGCCAGCGTGGTCTTGCCCGTCCCCCCCTTGCCCGATAGAAACACGATGCGCTTCATCGCACCAGCTCCTCCACCCTCTCCGCGAGTTCGACGAACCGGGGACGCCATTCCGGGATCACATCGACGAGCACGCGGGCTTCAGCCCCCGTCTCCGCGATCCGGCGATCGAACGGGATCCGGAGGAAGACGGCCAGTCCTTCCTCTTCACAGAATCGTTCGACGTCCCTGTCTCCGGTCCCCTCCCGATTGATCACGATACCGGCAGGGAGCCCGAGCGTTCGCACGACTCCGACCGCCGCCCGTAGATCGTGGAGGCCGAACGGCGTCGGCTCCGTCACGAGAAGCACGGCGTCGACTCCGTGCAACGTAGTGATGACCGAGCATGCCGTCCCGGGAGGCGCGTCCAAGATGACCCGGTCCCGCTCCGGAGCGTTCTTCTTCAGCTCGGCGATGATCGGACTCGCCATCGCCTCGCCGATGTGAAGTCGGCCGTGTCCGAACGCGATCTCGCCCGCGGCCCCCCTCTCGACCACCCCAAGCGGGTGATCGGCTTCACGGATCGCGTCGACCGGGCAGACGAGCCCACAGCGACCACACCCGTGGCAAAGCTCGTCGAACACCATGATACGATCGCCGATCAGCGCAAGCGCACCGAACTCGCAGGCTTCGCTGCAAGCACCGCAGCCGACGCAACGCGTCTCATCGATGACCGGGATCCTCTTCGACACTACGACCGGTTCGCCAAGCGTCGGCTTCACGAACAGGTGATCGTTGGGCGCCTCGACGTCGCAATCGATCAGCGCCGTCGATCGCTCGGGCGCAAGGACGCAGGCAAGGTTCACCGCGACCAGCGTCTTGCCGGTCCCGCCCTTGCCGCTGGCCACGGCGATCTTCATTCGTGCTGATCGTGGAACGCGTGACGCGTGCAGGCGTCCGATTCCCCGGCCTTCGCCACGTTCCCGCCCTTCCACGCGGCGACAACCTCGGCGACCGTCCCCGTCATCCCGGTGCAGACGGACACGCCAGCATCGGAGAGCAACTGAATCGCACGGCGACCCAGACCGCTACACAGGACCACGTCGGCCCCGGCGCGCATCAGAAGCTCGGCCGGGAGGCCGACTCCGCCCATGTGTTCCGATGTGTTGTCGAGGATTTCGATCGCGCCCGTCTCGGAGTCGACGAGCGTGAACGTGGGCACGCGCCCGAAGTGCTCCCCGACGCGGTCGTCCGGCCCGCCGCTCCCTTCCGTCGGAATGCAGAGCCGGGTCATCGCCGACCTCCCTGGTGAGGGCGTCCCGTCGGCGCAGCGGCACGTCTCAGATCGCCAGCGCGGTAGGCATCGTATGCCTCTCGTACCGTGCCCGTCGCCCCGATGTAGACCTCAATCCCGGCCGCTGCGAGCCCCTGAAACGCGTTCGGGCCGACGCTTCCCGTAACCACAACGCGCGCACCTCGTCCCGAGACGGTCTGCGCCGCCTGCACGCCGGCGCCGTGTGCTCCGGGTTGGTTCTGCACTGCTTCGATCGTCTCGGACTCGGTGTCGATGAACAAGAAGTATGCAACTCGCCCGAAGTTGGGCTGCGTCGGCGCCCCCCAGTCCTCTCCTGCCGCCGTAATGCAGATCTTCATCCGCCGATCCCGCCTTTCGCTTCCAGCCGCGCGCTCAGCTCCTCCACGCGGGACGCGAGGATTCGGACCTGTTCCGCGAGCCCTTCGACGTCCGCGAAGTCGGCCGGCGGGACGTCGGTCGGCATCGGCACCGCCCCATCGTCCCATCTCCACCCGGCACCGCGCCCGTAGCCGCCCCAGCGGGGCCAGCGGCGCAGGCCGAAACCGCGGCGCACGCCTCCTCCCCAGCCGGTGGCACAGTATCCTCTTCCTCCTCCTGTCATGGGTCCCAGTCCTCGAGGACCGGTTCCGTCCAAACCGGGCATGGTTGCACCTCCTTCGGCGGGACCTCCCGCCGTCGCAATTATGTGCATATGCACACGAATTGCAAGCGCGGTCCTTGGCCTTTCGTCGCCGACTCCTTATACTCGGGACACTGTGCCTCGTCAGAAGAAGCTTCGCTACTGCCGAGGGATCGACGGGTTCAATCTCTACAAGCCGTCGGGAATCCCGCTGTCTCAACTCGAGATCGTCGAACTCGGGTTGGACGAGCTGGAGGCGATGCGGCTCTGCGACCTCGAGGGCAAACAGCAGGAAGAGGCGGCCGAACAGATGGGCGTGTCACGCGGGACGATTCAACGGCTGCTTCAAGCCGGACGCAGGAAGCTCCTGACGTCGATCACCGAGGGACAGGCGCTGTCGTTCGAAGACGCCGATCATGTGTGCATAAGCCCACGACCGGGATGGGGGCGCGGGCGGCACGGGCGCGGGCGGTTCGTCGGGGGAATGCGCTAGGCTCTTCGAGCAGGCGGTTGCGCGGGACCTACTCACGAGGGTTTCGGTCGCTTGACGGAGACGAGCTTTGCCGCCAATATTCCATATTGAATATTAAAAACTGGAGGCGCTGCGTGTCGACAAGACTGGTCATCCTCGGCCTGCTGCGGCAGCGGCCATTGCATGGCTACGAGATCAAGCACGTCATCGAAGATCGCATGGGCGACTGGACGTCGATCGCGTTTGGGTCGATCTATTTCGCCCTGAGGAAGCTGGCGGAGGAGGGCATGGTCGACGTCGCCGCCACCGAGCGAGCCGGCAATCGCCCCTCGAGAACCGTCTACGCCCTGACCGACGGCGGCCGAAATGAGTTCCTGAGGCTTTTGCGAGAGATCTGGGGAAGGCCCGAGCGCCTGTACTTCGCCACCGACCTCGGCCTCTTCTTCATGGACGCGCTTCCGCACGAGGAACTCGCCGGCCACATCGACACGCGCATCAAAAGACTGAAGGAGATCCTCGCCCACCTGACGAAGCACCGCGAGGACAGCCTGGCCGATCCGCACGTCCCGCGTCGGGCCCGGTTCATCTTCGACCACTCCCGGGCGCACCTCGAGGCGGAACTCGCGTGGACGCAGTCCCTGGCGAGCGAACTGGAATCGCGGGAGACGGCGGATGAACTCCCGCAGAAGATGCAGGAGGCATGATGGTTCGAGAGCGAGTCGTCGAGACGATGGAGGGGATCCAGGACGCGTTCGCCGTCGAGGCGTACGACCGATGGATGCGCCGCATGCGACGGCGCAGCTGGATCGAGACGAGCGAGGTTCTCAAAGCCGGAATCGGATCGGGTACCGCACTCGAGATCAGTCCCGGGCCCGGCTATCTGGGACTCGACTGGCTGAGCAAGACAGAAGGCACGAGGCTCGTCGGACTCGACATCAGCGAGGAGATGCTGAAACGCTCGCAAACCAACGCGGTCGCGGAAGACCTCGCGGACCGATCCGAGTACGTCCGAGGGGACGCCTGCTCGATGCCGTTCGAGGCCGAGCGGTTCGACGCCGTCTTTGCCAACGGCGGGCTTCATGAGTGGCGCGATCCGATCGCCGTGTTCGACGAAATCGCGCGGGTCCTAAAGCCCGGCGGTCGGTACTGCATCACCGATCTGCGCCGGGACGCAAACCGCATGCTCATCGGGACGATGAAGCTGCTCACCCATGGGAGAGCGATGCGCGACGGGTTCGCTTCGTCCGTCCGCGCAGCGTACACGCCTGACGAGGCCAAGCAGTTGACAGCTCGATCGAGCCTCCCGGAACCTGAGGTCCGCGGGAACTCGATCGGCCTTTCGATCGTCGGTGCGAAACCGTCCGCCTAGCGACATGCGAACCGCGAACAGGCTCTCCAGCATCGCCGCGCTCGCCCAGGAGCTGATCCGAATCCCGAGCCACAACCCGCCGGGCGACGAGGACCGAATCGCTCGGTTCGCCGCCGACTGGCTTCGAAACGCCGGACTCGAACCAGAGCTCGTTCGGCTGGAGGCCGGGCGCAGTTCGGCCGTTGCACGCGTCCAAGGTGGCCGGCGCGGATCGATCGTCCTCTGCGGTCATCTGGACACGGTCGGCACCGACCCCACTGCGTGGCGCATCCCGCCGCACGACGGCCGGATCGAGGACGGCCGGCTCTGGGGTCTCGGGGCGTCCGATATGAAGGGACCCGTCGCCGTGCTGATGCACGTCATGGCTCGTCTTGCCGAGACGGGATCCGTCCCGCCCCAAGACGTCGTGCTCGCCCTCACCGCCGATGAGGAACTCGGCTACCGGGGCGCGGCGGCCGTCGCTGAAGCGGGGCTGATCGATGACGCGGAAGTCCTCTTGATCGCCGAGCCAAGCGCCGGCAACGTCTATGTCGGCCAGAAGGGCGAGCTGTGGGTGGAGGTCCTCTTCTCCGGCCGCGAGGCCCACGGGTCGACGCCGGATCTCGGCGTCAACACGATCCTCCCTGCGGCGCGGTTCTGCGCCCGTCTCCAGGCGGAGATGGAGGAGTTACCCGAGATCGCGGGCCGCGGGCGGACAACGCTGAATGTCGGGCGATTCGAGGGCGGGCGCCGGGTGAACATCGTTCCGGATCGCTCGGTCGTTCAGCTCGATGTCCGCGTCGTTCGCGATGACGACCGCGACGAGACCCTCACGCGCATCGATCGGATCGGGGCGGAGGAAGCGGCCGCCTCCGGCGCCCGGTTCGAGCGATCCATCCTCGGCGACCATCCGCCGATCGTCAGCGACCCGGCCGGCCCGCACGCGAATCGGTTGATCCGGTCGGTCGCCTCCGTCACCGGCCATGAGCCGCCGGTCGGGATCTCCCCGTTCTCAACCGACGCCGTCTCGATCATCCCGCGGGTCGGGGTACCCGTTCTTCTCTACGGTCCGGGCGACATCGCGCGCGCGCACCAACCCGACGAATCCGTCGACCTCGCCGACCTCGTCACCGCCTACGAGGTCCTCCAGCGCTTCGTCACGGAAGCGTAACGTTTCCGGCTAGAATCGGACCGATCGAGAGTCGCTTCGAACCGAGGGAGGCCACCACCATGCCGCGAAGACAATGCGGAGTCGTCGGCCGCGCCGCCCGGCTGTGGAGATGGGCGACGGCCAGTACGTTCGTCGTCGGCTTGCTCAGCCTGGCGTGGTTCGCGCTTCGAACCGGAACGAAGCCATCGCGGGCGGCCTACCCGTGCCAGCGCGTTGCCGCGACCAACGGGACCGCGTGGCTCGCCACGTACGTTCTCCCTCTCCTGTCGTTCAGCGGGTTCGTCGGCGAGAACCGCTCGTGGCGCAGGAAGCTGCTGACCGCCATGATGGTGGTCCTCGTTGCCGCCGGGGCCGCGTGGCTCGCGAGCGTCCCCGGCAGCCGCGGGTCTCTCCGTGCCGCAGCGGTGATCGAGGAAGCGAATCTCGTGCTCGAAGGGAGACGCGCCACGGCACATCCCGCATCGGACCTGTTTGTGGTCCGGGGGACGCACGGGAACGACGCCGGCGTGTCCGAACTCATCGCGCTGATGGCGGAAAGCGGAACGCTCTTCTACCTGACGAAGGAGGCCGGGGACTCGTGCGGTCCGGCCGGCCTGATCGCCGCCGATGACATCGTGCTGATCAAGGTCAACGCGCAGTGGGACCAGCGCGGTGGAACCAACACCGACCTGTTGCGAAGCTTGATCCAAGCGATTGTCGATCACCCGGACGGCTTCGTTGGAGAGATCATCATCGCGGACAACGGGCAGGCGCAGTACGGCGCGCGTGGAAGCGGTGGAAGCCTCGATTGGTCGCGAAACAACGCGGACGAGAGAAGCCAGTCGGTGCAGGACGTCGCCGCTTCGTTCGCCGAGGAGCACGCCGTGTCAACGTTTCTCTGGGACAGAATCACGGGAACACGCGTCGAGGAGTACAGCGCGGGAGACGCAGAGGATGGCTACATCATCGCCGAATCCAAGAGCCCCACGACCGGAGCCATCGTCGCCTACCCGAAGTTCCGCTCGGCGTACGGCACGCACGTTAGCTTCAAGCAGGGGATCTGGGATCCGAGGCGTCAGAGCTACGACTCCGACCGGCTCAAGCTGATCAACCTCCCGGTGCTGAAGCCGCACTCGATCTACGGGGTCACGGCCTGCATTAAGCACTACATGGGGGTGACGTCAGACGCGCTCACGCGGAGCGCCGGCGCACGCGCTCATGACTCGGTCGGCACAGGCGGTATGGGAACCGAGATCGCCGAGACGCGGTTCCCGACCCTGAATCTCCTCGACGCAATCTGGGTCAGCCTGACGCCGGGATGCGGTCCGAGGGTGTACTACGACGAGGCGACCCGGGTCGACGTGATCGCAGCGAGCACCGACCCCGCCGCACTCGACTACTGGGCGGCAAAGCACATCCTTGTCCAGGGCGCGCGGGAGAAGGGCGCCTCGAGGGCGGACTCCCTCGACCCGGACAGCGGACGTTCCTTCTCCATTTGGCTCCGCTTGTCGATGAACGAACTCGTCGCCGCCGGCCACCGGGTAACGATCGACGAGGACCGGATGAACGTGTACGTACGGGAGATGCCGGGGCGATAGCGCCAGAAGCACGCGGGACCTAGAACAGGTGCAACTCAACCGCTGCAAGCAGCAGCAGGCTCGCGAGCACGCAGGAGGCGAACGCGATCGGAATCCCGTGCTTCAACCACAGCTTCGCGCCGATCGGGTTTCTCGTCTTCTCGCTGGCCGAGATCGCGATGACGTTCGACGTCGCTCCGACCGGCGTCGCGTTGCCCCCGAAGCCAACGCCGAGAGCGAGCGCCCACCACAACGGCGCTGTGTGGATTCCCTTGGCCGACAGCGCTGCCAGCACAGGAATCATCGCAATGGTAAACGGCACGTTGTCGACGACGGCTGACATGATCCCGGCAAGCCAGAGAAGGAGCAGGGCAGTCAGGGCGATGCCATGCGTCGTCAGGCCTCCGATTGCGTGCGCCACGAAGTCAAGCGCACCGGCAGCCTCCAATCCGCCGACGATCACGAACAGCCCGACGAAGAACACGAGCACGTCCCAGTGGACCTCACGCAGGACAGGCGCGATGTCGGGCCAAAGCCAGAGGAGGCCGGCCGTCGCCCCGAGCAGCGCGACCATCCCGGACTCAAGGCCGATTCGGTCGTGGAGGAAGAAGAGGGCGACGACCCCCGCGAGGACGATCAGAAGGCGACGGGTCGACCGGGGATCGGTCAACGCGTCCCTCGGGTCGAGCTCGCGGAGCCTAGCTGCATTCCTCGGCACCGAGAAGAGGGCTCGCCGGAAGGAGAGAAGCAGGATCCCCTGGGCGAGGCCCCAGACAATCAGGACGATCGGCGCGAGGTGCGTCAGGAAGTCCGTGAACGAGAACCCGGCGGCCGTCCCGATGAGGATGTTCGGTGGGTCGCCGACGAGCGTTGCGACGCCTCCAATATTGGAGAGCATCACCTCGCCGAGGAGGAATGGGATCATCGAGACCCCGAGGATGTCAGCGATCGACATCGTCACCGGGATCATCAGGATAATCGTGGTCACGTTGTCGAGGATCATCGAGATCAGCGTCGTCGCCAGGCCGAGTGACAGGAAGAGAAGCCACGGCCGGCCTCCGGTGAGCCGAGCCGCCACGATCGCCACGTACTCGAAGAAGCCCGTCTCCTTGAACAGGGCAACGAGGACCATCATGCCGAAGAGAAGCACGACCGTGTTGGAATCGACGGCCTCAAGTGCGCCGGCCGACGAATAGAAGTGCGCCCACGTTCCGACGCAGATCATCGCGACCGCACCGAGCAACGCAACAAGGGTCCGATGAACCTTCTCCGTCAGGATTCCCAAGTACGTCAACCCAAAGACCACGATCGAAAGGATCAGCGGCGCGTTCCATCCCCCCACAATAAGCCGGGGATGCTATCACCGCCGCGCCGCGCCGTCAAGCGGCCGCGGGTTGCTCGGGCGGCGCCCCGCCGAGAGAATGGACCCGCTCCACAGAACGACTGCGGATCGGCTTTCGACCGTGAGGTGGGCCGTCATGGAGAGGAGATCGCAACTGCATTGCCCGCGTGCCGGAGCCGTCCGGCTCGGCTGCGCGCTCCTGATCGCCCTGCTGGCCCCGGGCGCGCGAGGTGACGAGGCCGCGCCCGGCGATCCGATCGAGCGGGGGAATGCAGCGTTCGAGGCGCGGTTCGAGATCGCGACGATGCACGAAGCGATCGCCGCCTACGAGGCCGCCCTCGCGGATCTCGAGTCGCACCCGCCCGAGATCCAGACGCTTGTGCTCAACCGGCTGGCGCAGCTTCACTACGAACTGACAACGTTCAGTCCGGGAAACACCGCCGAGGATGCAGCTGCGTTCCGAGCGGGAAAGGAGTACGGGCTCCGGAGCCTGCGCCTGAACCCGGAGTTCGCCGCACTGGAAGAGGAGGACTTCGACGCCGCGGTGGCCGTCGTCGTCGATCCGGCCGCGTTGCTGTGGACGGCCGACAACTGGGGCGCGCTGTTTCAGATCGACCCAATCAGCGGGTTCCTCCATCTTGGGAAGGTTCGTGCGCTCTACGAGCGGTGCCTCGCCGTTGACGAGACCTACTGGGGAGCGAGCGCGCACAACGCGCTGGGCGCGATGCTGATCGTCACCCCCGCCGCCCTCGGCGGGAACGAGGACGCGGGACTCGTTCACCTCGAGCGAGCGCTCTCTCTCGACGCGACCTACCTCGAGAACCGCGTGGTCTACGCACAGTACTGGGGGTTCACCTACGACTTGTTCGGCCGCGTCAGCGGGGTCCGCGACGCCAAGTTCCTCGGGGAGGAGCTGCACAGCGTCCTTGCCGCGCCGATCGGCGACTGGCCGTTCTGGAATCGCGAGGCGAAGCGAGAGGCGGACCGACTGCTCGCCGAACTGGAGGAACGAGTCCCATGAGGCCCGGGAGCGGTCCGCGTCGCTTGTTCGTCGTCGCCGCGCTCCTCCTGTTGCTCGTACCCTGCGGTGCCGCGGCCAACCCGTTTGCCCGCGGTGAGGATCGACCGCGGTCGATCCTCAACATCGCTCACGGCGGTGCGTCGTCGTCGGCACCGCAGAACACGCTGGCCGCCGGGAGAAAGGCGTTCGAGCTCGGCGCCGACGTGTGGGGCGTCGACGTCCGCCTAACCGGCGACGGGGTCTTCGTGCTCATGCACGACGAGACGCTCTCGCGCACGACCGATGTCGCAGATCGCTTCCCGACGCGGGCCCCATGGCGCGTCGACGAGTTCACGGTCGCCGAGATCCGAACCCTCGACGCCGGCTCGTGGTTCGTCCGGGACGACCCGTTCGGGCAGATCGAGGCCGGCCGAGTCTCCAGAGCCGAACTGGAGAGCTTCACCGGGGAGCCGGTCCCGACGCTGCGCGAGGCGCTCGAACTCGTCGCCGAGCAGCGAGGCCTGCTCGACATCGAGGTGAAGCCATCGGCGGCCGATCCGGATCGACTGGCGCGTCGGCTGACGGATTTGATCGAAGCGACCGGGACGGCCGAACGGGTCATGATCTCGTCGTTCGACCATGACCTTCTTCGAGCGATCCAGCAGGTCGACCCGACGCTTCCGACCGGCGCGTTGGCGATCTTCTCCCCGTCCGATCCGACAAGCTACCTGGACAGTCTGGGGGCCGATGTCTACCTGCCGAGCCTCGTCGGCTACACCAACTCCCTTCTGGAGGAACTGCGTGCCGCGGGCATCGCGGTCCACGTGTGGACGTACAACGGCGAGGGCCAACTCGAACGATTGGCGCAGACGCCAGGGATTCGCGGGATCTACACCGACTTCCCTCAGCGGCTCGAGCCGATTCTCGAGCGGCTCGGCCATGACGCGGACGGCTAGGATCGTGGTGCTCGCGTGTCTCGTCGGGCTTCTCGGGCCTGCGCTGTTCTGCGGGCCGGCGGCGGGGCGGGCTCCCTCGGTCGAAGGGTTCGACTCCGGCACGCGCGTCGTCCGCGAGGTCGCCGAGGCGTTGATCGGGGCGGGGCGCAGCATCCTGGAGTGCTATCCGTGGGGGAGCCGGACCTTCCTCGGCTTCGTCAGCCTCTTTTCCGAACGGACGCGGATCGCGCTCATCGATTGGGGCATGCGACTGTCGGTCGGTCACCGAGCGAGGAACGCCGGGCGCCTGGACGTCGAGTCGCTCTCGCAGTGGTGCGTCGATCAGTATCCTCAAGACCGACGGTACAGCGCGATCGTTATCGGCTCCCCGAACGGAGCGGTCGCGCATCTGGCCGCCCTCCTCGGCGCGCCGTTCCTCACGACGTCGTTCGGCCTGACGTTCCGGCACCCAACGATCGACAACGAGGATCATCTTGTCTATCTGGAAAGCGCACGCGCGATCGTCGACTCGATCGTCGCAGCCAACCCAAGCGACGGCTACGAGCTCATCACCCATTACGACCCGCTCCACGATCGGTCGATCGTCGAGATCGCCAGCTTCGTTCGCGTCAAGCTGACAGCGCTTCCCGCGGCCTACCGTGCGTTCATCGATCGGCACCTCGAGCCCGGAGGCACGCTGGTCGTCGTCGACTGCACCTTCACTTGGCCGCAGTACGAACTCGGAGGCCGGTCGTTCCTTCAAGTCGGCGGACTCGGCGGGATCGCCCCGGAGACGTTCCTCGAGCGATGGCCGCTGGATCTGCCGGTCGTCGCCCGAGCGGAGTCCGAGTGGGGTTGCCCGGACGGCTTCGCCGAGGCAGTCGCGCGGTTCGCCGCCGAACGCGGGTTCGAACTGGTGAAGATCGGGCTCGATCACCCGTGGGCGTACAGCCGGCTCGTCTACAACGCGTACCTGGCGTGCGAGGGCGTCCGATCCGGTTTGCTGCTGATCGACTGCTTCAACCATCTCAACCCACGCACAAACGTCGAGATCGGCGTGCCCGCACTGTGGCTCCCGTTCAACACGACCGAGGGACCGGCGCTCGTCGAGGCCGCCCTGCGCGACGGCGGCGCGCTCGATCGGATCCTCTTCACCCCGCTCCCGTCGTTCGCCGGCAGCCCCGATACGGCATCGCTTCCCGCTTGGATCGACCTTCTACGCGGGTACGGCGAGGTCGAGCTGTTCGCGATCGACTCGAGGCTGTATCCCGCCGATCCGCTCGCGCCGTACCGGTTCGCCGATCGGATGGCCGACCTTCGTGATCGACTCGCGCTCGACCGACCGCTTCGGCTTCCGATCGCCGCGCTCGCGGCGCTGGTCGACGGTCGCGCCGGTGGATCGGGAGCATCCGAATCGCGATAGACTGCGCCCGCAGAGTAGGCCGAGGGCTTCTGCGCAGGCCATCGACGATGGATCGGTGCCGTCATCGGACAAGCCGAACCAGGCTCCGGACCCGGTCGGGAGTACCTTCGGTGGGAAGTCGCGCTTCTCCCCGAGAAGACGCTATACTCACCTTCGATCGTGCAGCGGTCGTGACGTTCGGAATCGGCCGATGCTGAGCGAGCACTTCACGGAGGGGTATGGCGATCCAGAGCGGGATCGATCTGCTGGACCGGCAGTACGAGCATCTCCGAGCCGAGATCGTGCAGGCCGTCAACATGAGGCACCTGGCGGTTCTCGGGATGTTCACCATCATCGCAGGAACTATCGGCGCTCTGCTTTCGCAAGGCGACGATCTCGGCATGATTGCCGCGAGCGGATTCATGCCCTACCTGGTCCTGGTCTTCGCATTCTTGCTCAACGCGTTCGGAACGATCTTCCTCAAGGAGCAGGCTCGAAACCGCAGATGCACGGCATTGAACCAGGAGATCGAGAGGATCATCACCCGATTGGCCTCGAGGAAGAGCGCCGCCGATGGAAACAGGAAATGGCCCGGGTTCTTGGCATGGGAGAACTTCATCCGAAGCGATGCGGCGGAACGGCACAATCGGCTCTACTACCAATCGCGCGACTTCGGCGTCGGTCTTCCCATCTTGCTGTTCACGATCCCCGCAGCGATTGCCCTGCAATTATTTCTCCCTCCGTTCGGCAACTGCCCGAACACGTGGTTCCCGCCCGTCGCATGCGCGCTCTTCGGCTGGACCTTCGTCGTGTCAATCGCCGCATTCCTGATCGTCTCGTTCGAAATGGAGGAACCTCCTAACGCCCCCGGAGAACACGGAGATCATATTCGGAAGAGAGATCGCATCAGATTCATGACCAGCAAACAAGTCTACCGATTCTTCTACGGCACCGCGGAAGAGCGATCCCCTCTCGCGATGGGCGCAACAAATGAACAGAAGGCGGAACGAAAAAGAGCGATCGAGGCCGGAAGAGCCATCAAGAGAAAGAAGGTGCGGCAGCAACTCGGCTTCCTCTACGTGTTACCGGCTGTCACGTTAGCTCTCCTAGCGCTGGCGATCGACACAGCCGCGCCGCACCGAACCATCGCGCAGCCGGAGGTTGGCATTGGACAGATGGACCACAGCGTCGGTCCGGTGACTGTCCACAACGAAGGGGCCGTGGTGGTTCAACTGGGGAACGGAACCGACGATCGGGCGAACCTCGGGGACGAAGATCCGGCAAGAACCCGGTTCCTCCTTGCTCTCGGCAATCTGCTTCTTCTCCTTCTTGGGCTGCGTGCCTGGCACACGTTCTGCTGTATCTCGAGGTGGTTGGCAGGGGTCGATGTGCCCGGCATCAGAGAGTGGATCAGGCAGTATCTCAAGGACAGCTGCCACCTCAGTGAAGATAAGATCGAGAGGATGCTCGATGAGTGAGACGGATGTGTATGTGATCTGCGCCGTGCCCCCGAGTGGACGCCGTGGTGAGAGGGCCGTGAGCTAGAACAGGTCTGTCTCCGCCTCGATCGACTCCGGCGGCTCGCTGACGCGGTACAGGCAGTCGGCCGGGCCGATGTCGCACCATCGGCACTCCGACCACGCCGGCGTCTTGGGGAGCGGGCTGTCCCCTCCGACCCGATGGACCAGATCGACGAACCGTTTCCGAAACGTCTCGTCGAGGCCGGCTGCCGGCACCTCGACCGAACTCGTCCGGTACACGACGCGACCGCAGAGTTCCACGTTCGAGCACCTCGGATTTCCGATCGGTAAGAGGAGCATGTAGACGAGGACCTGCAGCTGGTCGGAGGTTCGCGGACGGCCGGTCTTGCAGTCTTCGACAACGCCGACACGGTCGCGAATCGCGAGGATGTCCGGCTTGCCGGACACAACGATCCCCGTCTTGCCGATCCGTTTGAACGCGTTCTCTTCCTCGACGTATACCTCGTGCCCCTCGTCGAGAAGCTGCTCGCGACGTTCGGTGACCAGCTCGTTGTGGTCGATCGTCCATCGGGCAAGATCGAAGTCGGCCGGCAGCTTGTCGTAGTTCGTGTGGTGCGCGCGGAACCAAGCCGACCACTCGCAGCCGCTCTCCCCGGCCAGCAGCTTCGTCAGCCAGGTCACCCAGATGTACGGCTCCGTTCGTTGCTGCGTCATCCATGCCCCCTCGCTCGGATCCCGGTCCTGAGGCTATGGGCTGACCGCTTGGTCGTCAAGGCCGCTCGCCCTACCCTGATCACCCGGAAGGAGGCTCGATGAGAATCCTCTACGTGTTTCCCCATCCCGACGACGAATCGTTCGGACCGGCCCGCGCGATTTCGTCGCAGGTCCGCGCGGGACACGCTGTCTTTCTCCTCACCCTGACAAGGGGCGGCGCGACGAAGGAACGGCACCGGTTCGGGTACTCGATCGAGGAGATGGGAAAGGTGCGACTTGCCGAGATGGGCGGGATGGCCGACGTACTCGGACTCGCCGACCTCGCGGTCCTCGACTTCCCCGACGGCGGCTTGAAGGAGCTCGACCCTCGCGCCCTGGTGGAGGTTGTGTCCAATCACATCGAGGCGGTCGGCCCGGACGTTCTCGTCAGCTATCCGGTGCACGGGATTTCCGGTTTCCACGATCACCTCGTGACACACGCGGTCGTGAAGCAGGCGTACGTCGACGGCCTCCATCGGGGCGCTGCAGCTCCCGCAAGATTGGCCTTCGTCACGCTGAGCGAGGAGCAAGCGAGCCAGGCCTCTCAGATGCACCGGCTCTCCGGATCGACCGCAGAGGAGATCGACTGTCTCGTCACCGTCGAAGACGAAGACATGCGGGCGTTCCAAAGAGCCCTCGACTGCTACGTCACGTATCGAGAGACGATCGAAAGGACGGGCGTGCGCGGTTCGCTCGATCGAACGGTCGCATTCGAATTCTACCAAGAGAAGTGCTCTCCACCGGTAACGGACCTGTGCGAGGGAATCGTGGCGCCTGGCTGAAACGGAAACGCGCCGCTCGCGCGACGCTACTTCCAAGTTACGTTATGTGCCGGACGAACGTCAAGGGGTGCCACCGAAGCGGACCTCCGTCCTGGACGCCGCGGCGATGCGTTGCGGCTCAGACGGCCTCGACCTCGACGACGCCGGGAACCTTGTCCTTCAGCAGCTGCTCGATTCCGTTCTTCACCGTTATCTGAGACATCGGGCAGCCCTGGCAGGCACCCTGAAGCCGCACGCGAACGACTCCGTCCTCGGTAACCTCAACCAGTTCGACGTCTCCGCCATCAGCTTGAAGCATCGGGCGAACGTCCTCCAACGCTTTGCGCACTTCACTTTCCATCGGTCGTTTCCTCCTCCACGCCAAGCGGCGGCAGCTCGGTCCGGGAAGCATACCCGGTTTGCCGGGGCGCGTCATCAACGAGGCCGGCGTCGATGGATTCTACCGTCCATGCACCATCCATATCGATGGCTTCTGGAGCTCGGTACGGTGCCAGACACGAGCTTCTTGATGCCTTCATCGGGCTCGTTTCACTGATGGTGAGCGCAGATCGAGCGGCCAAGGGGATCTCGGACGCGCAGTTGGCGCGCACATGGCAAGCGAAGCGGGCGTGACGTGACGAACGAACGATCGCGCGGCAGTCCGCCGTGCACGCACGCGTGGCCCCAAATCCGAAGGTGCGAGTAGAATGGAGGTGAACGCCCGCGTAGATGGAGAGAGGCGTCCCGTGTCCGACACCGAGAGAATCACGATCAACCTCGGCTCGGTCGACGTGGGGCGGATCGACCTACTGGCTGGTCGAGCAAGGGCTTCTCTCAATCATTCGGACTTCGTCCGATCGGCCATCCGGAGCAAGCTCGATCGGCACGAGTCCGTCATCGCCGATACCGCGCGATCCAGATCGCTGACGCTGGGAACACAGCGCGTCACCAGGCAGTGGCTTGAGGAGCGACGCGAGGAAGGAAAGAAGTGCGCGATTCGCACCATCGGCTCGCTCTCATCCGCCGAGGACGTCGACCCGGATCTGGCTCGATCGGTCATCGAGAGCATCACCGTCTTCGGGATACTTCATGTCTCGCCCACGTTGCGTGAGGTGCTCGCCGATCGGATCACCAAGCGCCCGTCCTAGGGGGACACGAGCGGCGAGGACCGGCCTACGCTCCCTGCTCCGCCAACCGATGGTAGGTCGCCAACGCCCGCTCCTCGGTCGAAGGAAGAAGAAAGTCAATCGCGGCCATCCCGAAACTGCTCACGGCGGAGTACACGTAGTCATACGGAGTGAAGAAACTGAACGGGTAGAGGAGCGACGCGACGCCGGCTGCGACGTTGGCAACCCCCGAGATGATCCGCTCTCTACGGCCCGCCTCCGCCAACCGGTCCAGCGCGAGCGCCGCCCCGATCTCCGAATCACCGGCTTCGGCAAACTCGCGTTCGGCGGCCGTTGGCACCGCAAGCGCGATGATCCCCGGGACGGCAATCAGCGCGCCAGTCAGGGCACCGTAGATCTCGAACCCCGACCCCGCGAGGAGCACGACGCTTCCGGCACCGACGGCCACGCCGACACCGAGTGACACAACGCCGGTCGCTATCCTCGAACTCCGCTCGGAGCGAGCCAGATCCCCCAACACGTCCTGCGCCGGCCCCGCAAGCGCGACACCGCTTGCCACCACGACAACGGTCAGCACGACTGCGAGCACACACTTGGACATCGTCGTTCCTCCTTTCGATTCCGCATGGACAATGTATCACGCGTGAGGCGGACGGACACGCCGGTGATGGGACGGAGTCGAGACGCCATCGCGTATGATTCGGACAGACCGCCGAACGGAACCACAAGGAGAGACATGGATAAGAACGGCTTTCGCGCGGACCTAGGGAGAAAAGGCCTGTCCGACGAGCAAATCGACAGCTCGATTGCCATCGGCGAACGATTCGAGGCGTACCTGCGGGAGACTCCTCGGAAGGCCGGGCCGGGCAACGCCACGGCGCGGGACGTAAACGCATTCTCCCGGCGAATGATCGAAGAGGGGATCAACACTTGGGACAACTACGTCGCCCTGATCCGGTACGGCCGGTTCACGAAGAACGACGAGACACAGGTCGCGGCGCTCGAGTTGATCGATGGAGCCGAGGCGCTCGATACCCTCCACCGGAAACTGGGCGAAACGATCGGTGAGGAGAGGCGGGACCGGATCTTCGCGGGGATCGAGCTTCCGCCGCTTGGGACGCCGAACGTCGACAAGCCGGCGCTGACGAGGATCGTCATGGAGCGACTCGAAGCGGACGTCGAACCCAAAACGTGCGTCGGGATCCTCGGAAGCGGCCTCCGCTACTCCGAGGATGAGTGGTTCCTCGATGCGAAGAGGAAGTACGAGGAGGCCGGCGGGATCGACGCGTACCTCAAGGCAAAGGGAGCCGACTTCATCGCGCAGCTGGAGACCCATCGCGACGAGGGGACCCTCTTCTTCAGCCAGCCGATCGACGACGTCGTCATCGCCTATGTCCGCGAGCATCCCGAAGTGATGTCAGGTGTCCGGCGGGGGGACCTTCTGATCGAGGCGAAGATCCCGCACCAGGCGATCGAGTTCCTTGCGGCGACCGACCCCACGAAGAAGGCCTACTACTACTGCCACTGTCCGTGGGTGAAGTCCTCGCTCGCAGACGGGGCGTCCGAGATCTCGCCGACGTTCTGCAACTGCAGCGCCGCGTTCCACAAGCGGCCCTACGAGGTCATCTTCGGGCAACCGCTACGCGCCGAGGTCCTGGAGACGGTGCTTCGTGGCGATCCGTGGTGCAGATTCGCCATCCATCTTCCGAACGGGACCGTCTAGGAGACCCGATCGGCAGTGCCCCGCGTCGCGTCCGGTGTCTTCTCATCTGCTCGCGGCAGTGAGCTTGCGGCCAGCGACAAGCGAACCGCCCGCCGCGGATCGCCGGCGCAGCGCCATGACGGCCCCGAGGGTGAGTCCGCATTCGATCCGTAGCTGCGGCTCCCGGCAACCCAGCGCCGTTGACCAGTTCCGTTCGCGCTGGCGTGTTCATCGATCTTCCCGATAATGGAGTCGGCGCGACGCACTGCGTCGTGCCCGTCGCTGGGGAGGGGAGATCGGTATGAGAAGCGCTTCGTGTTGGTTCGTCCTCATCGTTCTGATTGTCCTCGGAGGCTCGTGGACCGGGACCGCCGAGGAGCCGATCGTCAACGAAGAAGACTGGAGATTCACAGAGACAGCGTGTCTCTCGATCGGTGACGTGCCGGTTTGCTCGGCCGCGTTCGAAGCGGCGCAACGATCCGCTGCGGTTACGACGCGGGTCGTCGTCGATCAGGACAGCCCGATCTGGGGCGTTCGATCGACCGGCCAGAAGACGTGCGAGTTCGAGAAGGCCTTCACGATCGGCGCTGCGGTCGACGCGCGCCTGTCCGTGCGGCTGGCCGGGAGCCTGCAGCTAGATGACGAAGCGGGCGAAGCGTGGATCGTCACCAGGGTGTCCGTCACCGACGGCGCTTCGTCCGAGCCGGTGAAGGAGCTGGAGATCTCGCAGGCGACGGTCCCCGGCCGGTTCATGCGCTCACGGACATCGCCCGGGCTCACGCCGATCGAGGACACGGCCGATCGGACCGCCACACTCGCCGCCGGGACGTACATCGTCCGCGCGTCGGTGATCGCCTACGCCGAGATGGCCCGAGGCTGGCGGAACCGCGAGGCGTCGGCCGATGGGATTCTCGAGGTGGCGATCGATCTGAACACGACGGATTCGGTCGGTCCGGCGGAGCCCGAGACCCCGGACATCGTCGTGGTACCCCTCGGCGTCGAGGGAACTTCGTACGCCCATCTCGAACCCGGGACGCCCGGCGGGACGCTGTCTGTCTCCGCCATTACCGACCCGAAAAGCTGGAACCCGGTCACGTCGAACGAGAACAGCACTACCCAGTACACCAACATGATGCTGCGGGGGCTCGTCGACATCGATCCGAACACCTCGGCCGTCGTCCCCGAGCTCGCCAAGGAATGGGAGGCGTCCGAGGACGGCCTGATTCTAACGTTTCACCTTCGACGGGGGCTGCGTTGGTCCGACGGGACCCCGTTCACAGCGGACGATGTCGTGTTCACGTTCAACGACCTTTACTACAACGAGGACATCGACACGAACACCCGCGACGTCCTTGAGCTGCCCGACGGGACGTACCCGCAGGTCGAAAGGATCAACGACTTCACGGTTCGCGTCACGACGTCGCTGCCGTTCCGGCCGATCTTCTCGGCGCTCAGCGCCCCTGTTCTGCCGCGACACAAGCTGGCCGAGTACGTCCACAAGCTGAACCCCGACGTGCCGGCCGACCTGTTCAACAGCGTCTGGGGGATCGACACCGACCCATCCGAACTCGTCGGCATGGGCCCGTTGATGGTCGCGGAGTACGTGGCCGATCAATACGTGGTCCTCAAGCGCAACCCGTACTACTACCACTACGATCCCAACGGCGTGCAGCTTCCCTACATCGACCGATACATCGTCCACATCGTGGCGGATCAAGACGTGTCAATGTTGAAGTTCATCAACCACGAGATTGACGCCTTCGCACCGAGACCGGAGGACATCGGGATCCTGATCGAGAAGGCCGATCGGGCCGGCTTCACCGTACTCGTCGATCCGGACGTCCCCGTCTACGGGACGTCGTGGATCGGGTTCAACCAGGACGTCGGCCTCTCGGAGGGCACAAACGAGAACTTGCGGTCCTTGCTACGGGACATCCGCTTCCGCAAAGCGATCGCGCACGCGGTGGACAAGGAGTCGATCATCGCCAACGTCTACAACGACCTCGCTGTCCCGCAGTGGAGTCCGGTCAGCTACCTATCGCCGTTCTACGCCGGGCGCTCGCACTACGGCGGGCCCGTGACCGAGGAGAACGCGGTCGTGTACGAGTTCGACCTCGCCGAGTCCGCGTCGTTGCTCGACCGGATCGGCATTGTCGATGCCGACGGGGATGGCTGGCGCGATTTCGCTGACGGGTCTGCACTCGAGATCGAATTCAACACGAACCCAAGCACAATCCGCGAGGCGATTTGCCTCATCGTGACCGAGAACCTTCGGGAGATCGGCCTGGACGTGACCTTCCAGCCGATCGACTTCAACACGTTGGTGACGCGCCTGACGACCTCGATGGTCGAGATGGTTCTGCTCGGGCTCAGCGGAAGCGGCGAGCCGAACTCCGGTGCGAACGTCTATCGCTCCACCGGCGGCCTCCACTTCTGGCACTACTCCGCCGCGTCGGGCGACCTCTACGACATCGAGGCGCGGATCGACGAACTGCTCGGAGACGGCGTCGCAACCTACGACAACGACGAGGCATTCGAAATCTACAAGGAGTACCAGACCCTCCTCACCGAGGCGGATCTCGGCCTGATCTACACCGTCAACCCAGCGTTCCTCTACGCGTACTACGACGAGGTCGGCAACGGGAATGTCGCGAACCCGATCGCCACCCCGAGCGGGACGAACGGACTGACGATGGAGCTGGTGTATCTGAAACACGAGTAGGACCGCGGTGCGAGGTCGCGCGACCGGCTCCGCGGCGTGTCCCCGAACAATGAGTTCAAGACGGCGTGTTCCGATGGAGCTTCGGCTGACGCGGCAGACGTGCGCGCCGCCCCGCTCGTTCCGAGCCGTTCGCCGCTCCGACCGCGAGGATCTCGCGATCCTGCTGTACGCTGCGTTTCGCGGCACCCTCGACGACGAGGGCGAGACGTTCTCCGGAGCGCTGGTCGAAATCGACCGGACGTTGGCCGGCAAGTACGGGGACCTTCTGATCGATTGCTCGTTCGTCGCCGAGCGGGGCGAGTTCCTCGTCTCCGCTTGTCTGATCGGGCTGGCCGAGCCGGGCACCGTGCCGCTCGTCGTCTTCTCGATGACCCGCCCGGACGACCAGCACCAGGGATGGGCTCGATTCCTGCTCCAGCGGTCGATCGACGCGCTCATCGACCGCGGATACGACCGGCTGCAGCTGATCGTCACTGATGGGAACGAGCCGGCGCAGCGGCTGTACGAGTCGCTCGGCTTCGAATCGATCGATCCCCCGTAACCCTGATCCTACAACCATTCAGTATAATCGGACCTCGTGCTGCTCGACCGCCGACGGCGGCAGTGGATCCCACGCACATGGAGGACAGGATGAGCAACGACACGAAGTCGATGGACAAGATCGTCGCGCTGTGCAAGCGCCGCGGATTCGTGTTTCAGTCAAGTGAGATCTACGGCGGAATCGGCGGCTTCTGGGACTACGGCCCGCTCGGCGTCGAGCTGAAGCGAAACGTGAAGGAGGCGTGGTGGCACGACATGGTCTCCGGCCACGACGACACGACCGCTCCGCCCGGGGCTCCGTCGGCGTACGACATGGTCGGGCTCGAGACGACAATCATCATGGATCCCCAGGTCTGGAAGGCGAGTGGCCACCTCGACCTGTTCTACGACTTGTTCGTCGACTGCAAGACCTGTAAGGCGCGGTTCCGCGCCGACCAGGTCGGAACGAGTGACTGCCCCCGGAAGCCAAGCAAGCGCCCCGGGGAACACGGCGATTGCGAGCTGACGGAGCCGCGGGAGTTCAACACGATGTTCAAGACCTTCGTCGGGGCGCTGATCGATCCGACGGCCGAGGCGTACCTTCGGCCGGAGACGGCTCAGGGGATGTTCGTCAACTTTAAGAACGTCCTCTCGACATCGCGGGTCAAAGTCCCGTTCGGTATCGCCCAGATCGGCAAGTCGTTCCGCAACGAGATCACACCCCGCAACTTCATCTTCCGCTCGCGCGAGTTCGAGCAGATGGAGATGGAGTTCTTCTGCTCGCCCGAATCCTCCGAGGCGTGGTACGCGTACTGGCGCGACCGCCGCGTTGCGTGGTACGTGTCGCTCGGCCTGAAGTCGGAGAAGCTCCGCCTGCGTGAGCACGGCCCGGACGAGCGCGCCCACTACTCCTGCGGGACAGCCGACATCGAGTACGCGTATCCGTTCCTCCCCGAGGGTGAGTTCGGCGAGCTGGAGGGCATCTCCCATCGCGGCGACTTCGATCTCCGCAGTCACATGGAAGGGAAGCTCATCCGCGAAGGGGATGAACTGGTCGTCGAGCGCGACGAGCACGGGCAGCCGCGCCACGCCGGCAGCGGAAAGGATCTCTCCTACTTCGATGACACGACTGGGACGAAGTACGTCCCGCACGTAATCGAGCCGGCCGGCGGCGTCGACCGGACGACCCTCGCCCTGCTGTGCGAGGCATACGACGAGGACGCGGTCCCCGACGAGAAGGGCGTGCCGCAGGAGCGGGTCGTCCTGCGGCTCCATCCGCGGATCGCGCCGATCAGGGTGGCCGTCTTCCCGCTGGTCAAGAAGGACGGGCAGCCGGAGATTGCCGCGGGGATCTACCGTGACCTGAAGAAGCGCTGGAACGTCTTCTACGACGAGAAGGGATCGATCGGAAAGCGGTACCGAAGACAGGACGAATCGGGGACCCCGTTTTGCCTCACTGTCGACCATCAGACGCTTCAGGACGAGACGGTCACGCTCCGCGACCGTGACACGACCGAGCAGACGCGAGTGCGGATCCGCGACCTCGAATCGATTCTCGCCGCGCGGCTTCAGGGCCAGCGGTGAGCCGCCCGTCCGCCTCGATCACCTTCCTGACGTACGAGCACCTCGAGTCGGCAATCCGCTTCTACGGCGACACGCTCGGCCTTCCGCTGATCGAGGATCAGGGTTGGGCGAAGGTTTACCGGATCTCGGGCTCCGCCCACGTGGGACTCGTCGCGTCGCCCGAAGCGGTGGGCGAGCGGCTGCCCGGAGCCGGGGTCCTGTTGTCGATCGTCGTCGACGACGTCGCGGACGTTGACGCGTGGTACGAGCGGCTCTGCGACGAGCCGGAAATCGAGATCGCGGGCAGACCGGCCGGCGTCCATGGAATCCCCGTCTATAGCTTCTTTCTCCGCGACCCGGGCGGCTACCGGCTCGAGATCCAGGCGTTCACCCAGCCGGCGATCCTCGAGCGGTTCTTGTCCTTCGACTGACGGCCTTCTTCCTTTCCGAAACGGCCATGGCAATCGCACCTGCGCGCACATAGAATGGACTCGATCCGGGGAGGAAGATGCCCGAGGAAAGCCACGTCGAGACCCGCCGCCTCGCCGCGATGATGCAGACCGACATCGTGGGCTACACCGCGATGACTCAGCGCGACGAGACGGTCGCCCTGGCCCTCCTCTCGGAGCACAACGCGACGCTGCGCGCGGTCTTCCCACGCTATCGCGGTATCGAGATCAAGGCATTGGGTGACGGATTCCTCGTCGAGTTCTCCAGCGCTCTTGACGCCGTTCAGTGCGCCATGGAGATCCAAACGAAACTCCATGAGCGAAATCGCTCAGACTCCAGTCTGACGCCGATCCGAATCCGGATCGGCCTCCACGTCGGCGACGTCATTCACCGAGGCGACGACGTCTTCGGGGACGGCGTCAACATCACGTCGCGAATCGAGCCTCTTGCCCAGGGCGGTGGAATCGCGCTCTCGCAGCAGGTCTACTCGCAAGTGTGGAACAAGGTCGATGTCCCGATGGTTGGCCTCGGCCCCCAACAGCTGAAAAACATCCGCCTCCCCATCGAGGTCTACCGCCTGGACCTAACGGGTTCTCCCGAGGACGCGCGAGCCGCCCGGACGCAGCTTCCCACCGCGGATCGAGCGCGTCGACTGGCCGTCCTTCCGTTCGCCAACATCAGCCCCGATCTTCAGGACGCATACCTCGCGGACGGGATCACCGAGGAGCTGATCTTCACTCTGTCGAAGATCAGCGGCCTCAAGGTCGTCGCAAAGACCTCGGTGATGCGATATCGCGAGGTCGAGGAGAACGTCACCGAGATCGGCCGTGAGTTGGGTGTGAGCACGATCATTGAAGGAAGCGTCCGCAAAGCGGGGAAGCAGATCCGGACCACCGTCCAGTTGATCGACGTTGCTTCACAGGAGCACCTCTGGTCGGAGGCCTACGACAGCGAGCTTGACGACCTCTTCGCGGTCCAGCGCGAGATCGCCGAACAAGTCGCCGACGCACTCCGCGTCCGCCTCCTCCCGGCTGAGCGAGAGGAGATCGCGAAAGTCCCGACGCAGAACCGCGATGCACACACGAATTACCTCCGGGGCCGTTACGCATGGAGCCAATGGAGCGAAGCGGCGCTCCTCAACGCGATCGAGTACTTCAGGCAGGCCATCGAACTCGATCCAACGTTCGCCCTCGCCTACGCCGGGATGGCGGACACCTATAGCCTGATGGCCTATCTGGAGTACCTTCCGCCCGCCAAGGCCTACCCACTGGCCGAGGAGTCCGTCAAGCAGGCTCTCGCCCTTGACGACGGCCTTGCCGAAGCGCACAGCTCGCTTGCGATGATCAAGATCGTCTTCTGCGCAGATCTCGAGGAAGCGGAAGGGGATCTTCTCAGGGCGATCGAACTCAATCCGAACTGCGCTGCGGCACACCAGTGGTACGCACTCGTTCTCAGTGCAACAGGGCGGGAGGAGGAAGCGCTTCGCGAGCGCGAGCTCGCGGAGGAGCTCGACCCGCTGGCCCTCGTGTTCAACGTCGCCGTCGGGCAGCTCCTGGGCACGGAATCGGTCGGCGAGTCGACAGCAGGCGGCTCGGCACGGAACACAGCATAGCGGGCTGTCGAACCCGGTTCGTAGCTTGATCGACGCAAAACGGAGGTTCCATGGTGGCGAAGCGAATGCGGTTGATCGTCAACCCGGCAGCGGGCGGCGGCACGGCTCAACGAGCCGTGCCGGCCATCGAGCGCAACCTGAGCGAGCGCGGCGTCGCGTACCAACTCGTGTACACAGAACGTCCGTGGCACGCTGCGGAGCTCGCGCGGCAGGCGGTCCGTGACGGGGTCGACATCACCGTCGCCGTCGGTGGGGACGGAACCGCCAACGAGGTACTCAACGGGTTGATGCAGGCGAAGCAGGCCGGGGAGGGAGCGGCTGCGATGGGCGTCCTCTGCGTTGGGCGGGGCAACGACTTCGCTTTCGGCGTCGGCGCTCCTGCAGTGATCGAGGAAGGGTGCGCCGCCCTGTCCACGGACCATCGTCGGATCGTCGACGTCGGCCACGTCGGTGGCGAGTCGGTGCCCGAGGGCCGGTTTTTCGGCAACGGAGTCGGGATCGGCTTCGACACCGTCGTCGGACTCGAGGCCGCGAAGCTCAAGCGACTGCGCGGTTTCCCGGGCTACCTCGTCGCCGCGCTGAAGACGATCTTCCTCTACTACCACGCACCACGGACCCGGATCGAGTACGACGGGGGCACGATCGATCAGAGATCCCTCATGGTCTCGATCATGAACGGCCGTCGGATGGGTGGTGGATTCATGATGGCTCCGGTGAGCGAGATCGACGACGGTCGTCTCGACCTGTGTATCGCAAGTCAGGTCAGCAAGGTAGGGATCCTCACTCTCATCCCTCGGTTCATGAACGGCACGCAGGGCACACACCCGGCGGTCCGCACCGCGCGGACCGAACGGATCACCGTCACGGCGATCGAGGGGAGTCTGCCGGCCCACGCCGACGGTGAGACGCTCTGCACCGACGGCCGGCAGCTGACGATGGAGGTCCTCCCCCGTCAGATCGAGGTCGTCTGCCGATCGTCGGAGGGCGGAGGATGACGCGTCTCGGCCGGCTGGCGGACGCGTTGATCTGCATCACGGTTCGCGTCCTGTGCGAGATCCACGCGGAGCCCATCGGCAAGCTCCCACTGACCGGCCCGCTCATCCTGATCGCCAACCACGTCAACTTCCTCGAGGCCCCGGTCCTGCATTGCCGCTTTCGTCCACGCCGCGTGTTCGCGCTCGGGAAGGCCGAAGCCTGGGACAGCCGCCTGCTTGGATGGCTGTTCGACCAGTGGGACGTGATCCCGATCCGCCGCGGAGAATCGGATCTCAGAGCGCTGCGACGGGCGATCGATGTACTGAAGGGCGGCGGGATCCTCGCCGTGGCGCCGGAGGGGACGCGCAGCCGAACCGGCTGCCTTCAACGAGGAAAGCCCGGCGTGGTGACGCTCGCGCTCAAGAGCGGAGCACCTCTCGTGCCTGTGGTTTTCCACGGCGGCGAAGCGATCGGGCGGAACGTTTCACGGCTCCGGCGGACGCCGTTTCACGTCCTTGTCGGGGAGCCGTTTCACGTGGAGATCGGAGACAAGCGGCCGACGAGCGATCTCCGGCAACGCATCGCCGACGAGATCATGTATCGCATGGCGGCGCTTCTCCCACCGCGGTACCGCGGGGAGTACGCCGACCTCGACAAGGCAACGGAGATCTACCTGAAGTAGCGTCAGGGCATGGATCACCGGGCGCCGCTTTCCAAGCCCGTCGTGTCGCCGCTGGAAGATCCTCGCCTTGCGCATGTCGCGAATGGCGGCATCCGGGGACAGGCCGAAGCGTGGCGCGGTCTCCAGGATCTCGGCCCGAATGAATCCGGTGCAGAAGGTGCTCGCCTTGATCCGAGCGTTTCGGCCTCGCCTCGTAGCGGGAGGGTAGGGTGAGGATGATGACGCCGAACTTGATTTGGATTCGATCTAGAATTATACTTCGTCCAATATGAAATCGATACAGCCTGCAAAGATGCTGCGAGACATCGGCCTGGTCCCGACGATCCAGCGACTGGCTGTACTCGATTGCCTTGCCAAGACGAAGCAGCACCCAACGGCGAACCAGGTCCTCTCGACCGTAAGAAGGCAGTTCCCTTCGATTTCTCGAGCAACGGTCTACAATACGCTCGACGCGCTGACCAAGGCGGGAGTGGTGCTCCGCCTGACCGTCGATCCGACGGTCGCTCGGTACGACGCCGACCTCGGACCGCACGCACACTTCCGATGCCGGATATGCGGCGGGATCTACGACATCGAGGTGCGAAGCGGGAAACCGATCGACGTGAGGGCCGACGGTCATCTGATCGAGTCGATCCGGACCTACGCCTACGGCGTCTGCGCCGGCTGCCGAGCGAAGGGGGCGAGCCATGCCCGAGCTTCCTGAGGTCGAGACGCTCGTTCGCCGTCTGACTCCGATCGCCGGAACGACGATCGTCGGCGCGGAGATCCTCGACGACCGACTGACCGTCCGAGCGGCGGATCTTGCCGGGGCATCGATCCGCGAGGTCAAGCGCCGCGGGAAGTACATCGTGATCGGCCTCGAGGACCGCGGGGATCTGATCGTCCACCTGCGGATGTCCGGTCGCCTCCGCCTGGACCGCTCCGAGGATGAAATCCCCTACACACGGATGGTCCTGCGACTCGACTCGGGCGACTCCGTCTACTTCGTCAATCCGCGCAGGCTGGGCACGGTCGTTCTCTGTCCCGACGGATTCGACAAGCCGCTCGGCATCGAACCGACTGCCCCGGAATTCACGATCGAAGCGCTCGGCGCCCTCGCAGCGACGTCGCGGGCACCAGTCAAGCAGCTGTTGCTTGACCAGCGACGGGTCGCCGGAATCGGGAACATCTACGCCGCCGAAGCTCTGTGGCGTTCCAGGATTGATCCAAGGCGTTCGGCGAACGCGCTCGCCCGCAAGGAGATCTCCGCCCTCCACCACGGGATCACGTCGGTCCTGTTCGATGCGATCGACCAGCTCGGGACGACGATCGGATCGAGCGTCTCGGACTACCGGCAGTCGCCGGGGGGCGGCGGCTTGTTCCAGAGTCGGCTCGCGGTCTACGGTCGCGAGGGCGAGCTCTGCGAGCGGTGCGGAACGAGCATCGAACGTGTCGTTCAGGCCGGGCGGTCCACTTGCTACTGCCCGGCGTGTCAGACGTAGGGAAGCAATCGAAGGAGGAGCACGCATGAATCTGAAGGGAACGAAGACGGAAACGAACCTGCTGAGCGCGTTTGCCGGAGAGTCGCAGGCGCGGAACCGCTACAGCTACTTCGCATCGCAGGCGAAGAAGGACGGGTTCGTCCAGATCCAGTCGATCTTCGAGGAGACAGCGGACCAAGAGAAAGAGCACGCCAAGCGGTTCTTCAAGTTCCTTGAAGGGGGAGAGGTCGGGATCGCTGGGGCATTCCCCGCAGGTGTCGTCGGAACGACGGCCGAGAACCTTAAGGCCGCGGCCGGCGGCGAACACCACGAATGGACGTCGATGTATCCCGAGTTCGCGCAAGTCGCTCGGGAAGAGGGGTTCGCCGAAATTGCGGCCGTCTTCGAGGCGGTCGCCGTAGCGGAGAAGCAACACGAGAGTCGCTACCTCGGCCTGCTGAGAAACATCGAGGCCAACACCGTGTTCAAGAAAGGCGAATCCGTCGTCTGGCGGTGCCGCAACTGCGGCTACCTCCACGAAGGGACCGCAGCTCCCGATCTGTGCCCGGCCTGCGCACATGCTCAGGCCCACTTCGAGCTGCTCGCCGAAAACTGGTAGCCTGGGGCCCTGCGGGCACCTCGAGGAAGCCTCCTTGGAGGCCTCTCCAGGGCCGTCGCACGGGTTCCTTCCCGATGTGGAAACTCGCGCCGGATGGATGTGCGCCAGCCGGCCGCCGCACGGAAAAGGATGGGTCACTTCACGATGGAAGAACCCAAAAAGGAGAGCGGAATGAACGTAGCAGAGCAGAGAATCCCGTTGATCGGAGACGCGTTTCCGAAGATGGCCGTGCAGACGACGCACGGGAAAATGACCCTTCCCGACGCGTACGCTGGGAAGTGGTTTGTGCTGTTCAGCCACCCGGCGGACTTCACGCCGGTCTGTACAACCGAGTTCGTCGCGTTCCAGAAGCGCTACGAAACCTTCAAGGAGCTGAAGACGGAGCTAATCGGACTGAGTGTCGACCAGGTCTTCTCTCACATCAAATGGACCGACTGGATCCGCGACACGCTCGACGTCACGATCGAGTTCCCGATCATCGCCGGCACGGAAGCGATCGCCCACACGCTCGGCCTGATTCATCCGGGCAAGGGCACAAACACCGTTCGCGCCGTGTTCGTCGTCGACCCAAAGGGGACCGTTCGGGCGATTCTCTACTACCCACAGGAGCTCGGGCGGAACATGGACGAAATCGTCCGCATGATCCGCGGATTCCAGGTCTCCGAGGCGAACGGCGTCGCGATCCCGGCCGGTTGGCCGGAGAACGAGCTGGTCCAAGACCACGTCATCGTTCCTCCACCGACCGATCAGGCGTCGGCTTCGCAGCGGGTCGGAAAAGAGAACTGCTTCGATTGGTGGTTCTGCCACAAGAAGCTGTAGAAAGGAAGGGATTCACGATGATCGGACGACGGATGCAGGAAGCGATGAACGAGCAAATCATGCACGAAACCGGCTCGGCCTACCTCTACATGTCGATGGCCGCGTACTTCGGCGCGAAGGGTCTTGCAGGCATGGCTCAATGGATGAAGGCCCAAGCACAGGAAGAGATCGGCCATGCGCTTCGCTTTTTCGCCCACATCGACGAGCGGGGCGGTCGGGTCGAACTGTTGGCGATCGACAAGCCGCAGAAGGAGTGGGACTCGCCCCTCGCGGCGTTCCAGGCGGCGCTGGGCCATGAGGAGTTCATTACCGGGAAGATCGACGAGCTGGTGAAGATCGCCCGAGAGGAGAACGACAACGCGGCGGAGATCATGCTGCAGTGGTTCGTTGCCGAGCAGGTCGAAGAGGAGGACTCGGTTACGAAGGTCGTCAACATGCTCGAGCTGATCGGCGATTCCGGCCACGGCCTGCTGATGGCCGATCGCGAGCTGGGTCAGCGGATCGCGGGGCCGCTCCTGACCGGGGCGGAACAGGCCGAACCCTAGGGCGAGAAGGAGAGGAGATGACGTTCACGTTTGTCACCGATCAAGCGTCGCTGAATCAGTCGCTGTTCCAGGTTACCCACGGCCTGTACATCGTAACGTCCGCCTCGGGCGACCGGATCAACGGGCAATGCCTCGATGCGTTGATGCAGGTGACGAACGCGCCGCCTCGAATGGCCATCGGGATCGGGACCCAGTCACTGACCCACGAGATGATCGTGCAGAGCGGCCGGTTCGTCGTCTCTGTTCTCGACCGAGAAAACGAGGCATGTCCCGACGTCATCCGCCGGTTTGGCTTCCGTTCCGGGCGGGACGTCGACAAGTTCGCCGACTTCGAGCACGAGACGACCGAGCACGGAATCCCTTACCTCAACGACGCGGTGGCGGTTTACGAATGCACCGTGATCCCGAAGATGACCGTCGACCTCGGGACGCACTCGTTGTTCGTCGCCTCGGTCGATCGAGCCGGGACGAGGGACGGCGGCGAACCGTTGACCTACAACGAGTATCGAAAGCGCATCAGAAAAGGAGTGAACCCGACGATGGAGAAGTGGATCTGCACGGTCTGCGGCTACGTGTACGACCCGTCGGTCGGAGACCCGGGGAGCGGGGTCGAGCCGGGAACGACATTCGAGGATCTGCCCGACAACTGGGTCTGCCCGGTTTGCGGGGTCGGAAAGGACAAGTTCGAGAAGTCGGCGTGACGGGCTTCGCCCGTCACGGGCGAGAACCGTTTCCGGACGGCCGGTTCTCGCGCTGGTCCTGAAAGAGGTGTTTGACCGGGCGTGACGGGCGAGAACCGTTTCCGGACGGCCGGTTCTCGC
>Ga0272443_10000194_pt1 | contig 117449 bp, 123 predicted proteins | sample SSMAcet12_FD_193581 | JGI IMG/M metagenome (GOLD analysis project Ga0272443, IMG submission 193581) | Marine sediment archaeal communities from Little Sippewissett salt marsh, Falmouth, MA, United States - SSM-Acet-12 | ecosystem: Environmental > Aquatic > Marine > Wetlands > Sediment ... | reverse complement strand
TCTCAAGGACACTTTTGTAACCTCTTTCCATGGCATATCTTTTCTCCTGCTTGATAAAGATATACCTAATATATGTGTTACCTATGTGTCCGAACACTTGTTACCCATCTATCCGGTCTATACAGGGGATTTAGGGGGCGTTAAGTAACAGGTGGATTCACTGACTAATTTGTTTCTTGACATTGCCCCGGTATTGTTTATAATACGACATAATCCCGTTTATGCGGGTGCACAAATATACCATAAAGGTAATGAATGCAACCGAGCACGGTTCATGCACACACATCATTCTCACCCCCAATAATACTCAACTCTCAATGTTGCCAGTACCCTCCGTCTACTATACCTGCAGTGGCGTATATACATACCAGGAGGACGAGCCCATGTATCCATTCAATGATAACAAGATATTTGTTCTCGATACCAACGTGGTTTTGTACGATTACCGGTCTATCTATTCATTCGAAGAACACAATGTTGCCATTCCCATTACCCTTCTTGAGGAGGTTGACCGCTTCAAGCGGGGAAACGAGATCATAAATTACAACGCCCGGGAGTTTGCCCGGGAGCTTGACGCCATTGTTGGTGACCGGCTGTTAAGCGAGGGTGCCGAGCTTGAGACCGGCGGTATGCTGCTGGTGGTCACCGATACCCACAAGGACGACTTTCTTCTCAATGCCTTCTGGGAGGACAACCCCGACCACCGCATCCTGTCGGTGGCCTATAACCTGGCACAGCATTACGGGTATGACCGGGTGATCATGGTGTCCAAGGACATCAACCTGCGCATGAAGTCCAAGAGTATCGGCATACACGCCGAGGACTACGAGACGGGGAAGGTGAAGGACATTGACGAGCTGTATACCGGGAAGAACCTGGTGGAGAACGTCACCGACACCGCCATCGACTCCCTGTACAAGCAGGGGATGATATACCCTGAGGACGTGGGGATCGATGACGTGCCCCTTCCCAACGAGTACTTCATACTGCGAAACGGCCACAAGAGCGCCCTTACCAGGTACAGCCACATGGAAGAGCTGCTGCAGATCGTGGAAAAACGCAGGGCTTACGGCATAAACCCGCGAAACGCCGAGCAGACATTCTCACTTGATGCCCTGACAAACCCTGAGGTAAGCCTGGTCACCCTTTCTGGCAAGGCGGGGACGGGAAAGACACTCATGGCCCTTGCCGCCTCCCTGGAGGTGCGGCGTGAGTACAAGCAGATACTGCTTGCCCGTCCCATCATACCCCTGTCAAACCGGGACATCGGCTACCTTCCCGGTGACATCAACAGTAAGATCGACCCTTACATGCAGCCCCTGTTTGACAACCTGTCGGTGATCAAGAACCAGTTTGACGAGATGTCCCAGGAGTACCGCCGCATCACCGACATGGTGATTAACGAGAAGCTTCTCATCATGGCCCTTACCTATATACGGGGGCGCAGCCTGTCCAAGGTGTACTTCATCGTGGACGAGGCGCAGAACCTCACCCCACACGAGGTGAAGACCATCATCACCAGGGCGGGGGAGGGCACCAAGGTGATATTCACCGGCGACCCCTACCAGATAGACACCCCCTACCTGGATTCACGCAGCAATGGCCTCACCTACCTCATCGACAAGATGAAGGGTCAGAGCATATATGCCCACGTCACCCTGGAGAAGGGAGAACGCTCAGAGCTTGCTGACCTGGCTTCCAGCCTGTTGTGAGAGACGTCACAATACTTCATGTTTACTGTTGACGGCCTGTTACTCAAAAGCCCCCTAAATCCCCCCATGGGGGACTGTTAAAGATATCATTATGAATTATGATTTTTGATAATACTAATGGTATCATAAATTAAAACTGTAAAATCTGTGTATATTCCTCCACACAGCTCAGTACGTGTCTAGCGAAACTGATGGCTAAAAGTCGCATATCGGACTTAATCATAGGTTATATGTATAGAGGTCGTGAAGTCCCCCTGAGGGGGATTTAGGGGGCGTAGGGTCAAAGCCCCATACACTTAAAGACCTCCATGGCCTCGTATTCGGCCATGCCCAGCGAATCGTAGAGTTCGGCGGTGCCACGGTTACGGGCCTCAGAGCGCTGCCAGAATTCCCTGCTGTCAACGCCGGGAAACAGGGGACGGTCCTTCTGGGACTGGTGCTTGAATATGGCACGACGCTTGCGCTGCAGCTCGGCGGGGCTTAACGGTACCGCCATGTCAACGTCGGCGATGCCCCATTCCTGCCAGGCGCCCCGGTAGAGCCACACGTAGCAGTCTTTCATCCACTTCTCATTTTCCAGTTTCTTCAGCGCCGCCAGCACCGCCTGGAAACACACCCGGTGGGTGCCGTGGGGGTCGGAGAGGTCGCCGGCGGCATACACCTGGTGGGGCTGTATCTCCTGTAAAAGATCCATGATGATCTTCACGTCCTCGTCGCTCAAATTTTTCTTCTTTACCGTACCCGTCTGGTAGAAGGGGAGGTCTAGAAAATGCACATGGGAGTCGGGGATGCCCACGAAGCGGCAGGCCGCCTTGGCCTCACCCTCGCGGATGAGCTTCTTGATGGCCAGCACGTCGTCACTGTCGGTCTCGGTGGGCTTCTTGCGCAGGATAGATTCACGCACCCGGTTGTAGAACTCATTGGCCTCGGTGTAGGGACGGTCAAACTCGGTGACCAGGTCGCTGACAAAATCGGTGAAGCGCACCACGTCGTCGTCGAACACGGCGATGTTGCCGGAGGTCTGGTAGGCCGCGTGTACCTGGTGGCCGTGGTCAACCAGCCTGTTGAAGGTGCCCCCCATGGAGATGACGTCATCGTCTGGGTGGGGGCTGAAGATGATCACCCGCTTGGGGAAAGGGACGGCCCGCTCGGGCCTGCTGGTGTCGTCGGCGTCTGGCTTGCCGCCGGGCCAGCCGGTGATGGTGTGCTGCAGTTCGTTGAACACCTGTATGTTGATGTTGTATGCGGGGCCACGGTCGGCGATAAGATCGTGCATGCCGTTGTCGGCATAGTCACGGTCGGTGAGCTTCAGAATGGGCTTGTCCACTTTTCGGCAGAGCCACACCACTCCCCGGCGTATCATGCGGTGGGCTTCCCAGTCACAGTGGCCAACCAGCCAGGGGGTCTTTATCCTGGTCAGCTCCGCCGCCGCACCGCTGTCCAGCACGAAGGTGCAGTTACGGTGCTTTTGTAAATACGTGGCAGGGATGCTCTCGGAGACCTCTCCCTCAACAGCCTGCCGTATCACCGGCGCCTTGTTTTCACCCCATGCCAGCAGCATAACCTTCTTCGATTTCATGATGGTGCCAACCCCCATGGTGATCGCCCGCTGGGGGACGTTCTCTTCCCCGTAAAAATCGCTGGCGGCATCGGCACGGGTGATGTGATCAAGAAATATAAGACGGGTGGGGGACGTGGCAGGTGATCCCGGCTCGTTGAAACCAATATGCCCGGTGCGGCCGATACCCAAAAGCTGCAGGTCGATGCCCCCGCTGTCATCTATCATTGCTTCGTACTGGGCGCAGTATTCATGTACCCGGTCACGGGAAACGGTGCCGTCGGGGATATGCACGTTTTCCGGAAGTATATCAATATGATCAAAAAGGTATTCCCGCATGAAGCGCACGTAGCTCTGAAAGGCGTCGGGCTCCATGGGATAGTACTCGTCCAGGTTGAAGGTGATGACGTTCTTAAAGCTGAGGCCTTCCTCCCGGTGCATCCGCACCAGCTCCTCGTACACGCTGATGGGGGACGACCCGGTGGCAAGCCCCAGCACGCACATCTGTCCCTTCGCTTCCTTCCCGCGGATAAGCTCGGCCACCTGGTGTGCCACGTGCCGTGAGGCCTCAGCCGAACTCTCAAATATCTCCACCGGCAGTTTCTCATGCCGTGTTATGCTTTCATAGTTGGTGTTCATTGTACTTTCCCTTTCTGTTATTTCACCGCTAAGGCGCTAAGGGCGCAAAGTTCGCTAAGGGTGGTTCTGTTTCTTATGTGTTTTCAATAAGGGTTTTTGAAATATTTAGAATTAATAATTTTTTAAACATGCTAAAAATATTTGAAAAGATGAGGCTGCACAGAATTTCTATAAAAGATCTCTCTCCTTCTTCTCTTTGCGACCTCTGCGTCCTTCGCGTCTCTGCGGTGAATCTATAAAGCTAACGAAGTACGATCATATCAGCAGGCACGGATTGATGCAATATTTAATTGACCTTTTGCTTTCAGGGGGGTTAGTATAACTACCGATATGGGACGGGTATACTGCAGACAATTCTTACCGGAAGATACCGGCGCGGTTGGTGATATATGCTACCGTACCGGGTTACTGGGGAAAGACCTTGAGGGGACGGGCAGGTTTGATGACCGGAAGCTTGTCAGCCTGGTCTTCTGCCGCTATTACCTTGAGCATGAGCCGGAGAACTGCTTCGTGGCGGTTGACGAGGACAGCGAGAAGGTGATGGGCTATATTATCGGTACCACCGACACGGTGCGGCAGAGCAAACGGTTCGTACGACGCATGTACTGGCGCATTGTACTACGCATGCTGCTGGTGACCTGGTGGAAGTACCCGGAGTCGTTCCGAAAGATACTTGAATGGACGGGAGACCCGTCCGCTGACCGTGAGCTTGCACTTGCTGAACAGTATCCCGCCCACCTGCATATCAATATATATCCCGAGTACCAGCGATCCGGCGCGGGGACCCTCCTTATACTCACCTTTGAGCAGTGGTTGAAATCCCGGGGAGTACGAGGCGTGCACCTTGTCACCTCCAACCATAACGAGAAGGCCCTTCCCTTCTACCGTAAACACGGCTACCAGGTACTTGATGAATTTGACCATCAACTCTGGGACGGGGTCCACAACCAGAAGGGTATAATATTTGGAAAACGTTTTGCATATTAAATATATTACCAGCGGGGGATTATATGAAAAAATTCACCAGGAGAGATTTCTTCAGCCGTGTGGCATTACCGTCAGCGGCGGCCGCGGCAGCGGGGATGATGCTCCCCTCCGGATGCGGCAGTAAGGACTTCAGCACCGACCCCAGCCTGCCCAACATCATTTTTATGACCGCCGACAACCTTGGCTGGCACGACCTTAGCCTTTACGGCAACACCAGTATCAGCACCCCCAACATTGACAGCATAGGGAAGGACGGTGCAAAGTTTGAGCGGGTCTTCTGCGTCTCGTCAAGCTGCGCCCCCAGCCGGGCAAGCTTTCTCACCGGCCAGTATCCCCATACCCACGGGGTGAACGCGTTGACCCATCTGCAGAAGACGAAGGCCCTGTCACCCTTTCACACAACGCTGACGGACCTCTTGAAAAAGGCGGGTTACAATACCGCCCACCAGGGCAAGTGGCACGTGTCGCCCTACCTGCCCACCTCCTGGTACGGCTACAACGAGCGGTTAAGCGGCCTTCTGCCCGACGCCCAGATCATCCGTGACTCGAAGGACACCATCGACTTTTTGAAACGAAATAAGAACAACCGCTTCTACCTGGAGGTGAACTACACCAACAGCCACCGCAACCGGTTTGGCGAATACGAGATGCAGGATGAGTTCCCCGTTGACTGGAAAAAGGTGAAGGTGCCCCACTACATGGCACTTCCCGACTGGCCCGAGATACGGAAGGACCTTGCCCGCTACTACAGTGAGAACCTGCAGATGGAAAAGATGATCGGGGAGGTGCTGCAGGCCCTTGATGACCTTGGCCTTGCCGGCAATACCCTGGTGCTTTTTGTCAGCGACAACGGCCCCCATTATCCCGGCATGATATCCACCCTGTACGACCGGGGGGTAGCCACTCCCATGCTGGCCCGCTGGCCCGGGAAAATTAAGCCCGGCACGAAGGTACCTCACATGATCAACACCATAGACATCATGCCCACCTTTCTTGAGGCTGCCGGCATAAAGCCCCCGAAAGAGGTGCAGGGACGGTCCTTCCTTCCCCTGATGACGGGACAGCGCAAAGAGCCAACCCGTGAGGCGGTATTCCTTGAGATGACCTGGCACGTGCACTATATCCCCTGCAGGGCGGTGCGCACCGGCCGATACAAGTACATCAAGAACTACAGTGACAACCCATTCGGGCTGGACATGAACAACCACGACCAGTGGGCCCACCGGCTGTGTGAACTGCCGGGCCACAACTACAAGAGCCCCCGTCCCCCCGAAGAACTGTACGACCTGGGCTCTGACCCCAACGAGATGCACAACCTTGCCGAAGATAAAAAATACGCGAAGGTGAAGAAACGCCTGGCTGCAATGCTTAAAGAACACATGAAAGAAACCGGCGACCCTTTCCTGGGCAAACCCTTCACCCGTGACTTTGACCCGGAGAAATACAAACCCGTTGAACCGGGAACGCAGTATTTCTAGGAGGTCCCATGATGGGAGTAACACTTGTTCCAAAACCGGTTGAGGTGAGAGAAACAGGAGGCTCCTGTCCCATACGGCAGGACGTGGAGGTGATCGTCTCGGGAGAAGCCGAGGTTGGCCATGCCGCCGAAATGCTTGCGCAGATGCTTCGCCAGAAGACCGGGCATCCCGTGCCCGTAGAAACCCTTGATGAGTACCGGGAGAACAGGGAGGGCATCTACTTTCTTCCCGATCCCTACATTCCCGGCAAGAGCCCCGAGCGTTACCTGCTCACCGTTGAGCCAAACCGTATCGTGCTGGCGGCAGCCTCTTTTGAAGGTTTTGCCAGGGGCATACAGGCACTGCGTCAGCTTTTCCCAACGGCAGCTATGCAGGACGTGAAAATCCCGCTGGCACTTCCCTGCGTTACCATACGCGACGAGCCCCGCTTCAGCTGGCGGGGACTGAACCTGGACTGCAGCCGCCATTTCATGGACGTTGAATTCATCAAGAGATACATTGACCTTTTGGCATATCACCGAATGAACGTTTTCCACTGGCACCTCACCGACGACCATGGATGGCGCATAGAGATACCCGGTTATCCCCGGCTGACCGGGATTGGCGCCTGGCGGAAGGGGAAGGGGGGCACCCCGTACGGGGGATATTATACCGCAGGTGACATACGTGAGGTGGTGCAGTTTGCCGCAGACCGGGCCGTCACCGTGATGCCGGAGATCGAGATGCCCGGCCACAGCACCGCCGCCCTGGCAGCCTACCCCGAACTTTCATGCACCGGCGGCCCCTTTGAAGGGGCCACGTCGTGGGGCATCAAGAAGGAGGTGTATTGCGCAGGCAGGGAGGAGACTTTCACCTTCCTGCAGGCGGTGCTTGACCGGGTGATGGAGCTTTTCCCGTCACCCTACATTCACATAGGCGGCGACGAGTGCCTGAAAACACGCTGGAAAAAATGCCCCCGCTGCCAGGCCCGTATAAAAGAGGAGGGCCTTGTAAACGAGGAGGAACTGCAGAGCTACTTCATCAGCCGCATGGGACATTATATAGAAGAAAATGGCCGGCAGTTCATCGGCTGGGACGAGATACTTGAAGGGGGCATCCCACCCGGCGCGGTGGTACAGTCATGGCGGGGCACCGCCGGCGCCGTTGAGGCGGTTCACGCCGGCCACCGCACCATCGTCTCCCCCACCTCACACACCTACTTCGACTACGGCCTTGCCCGAACCGACCTTGCGAAGGTCTACGGCTTTGACCCCGTCCCCGAAGAGCTGTCAGCAGAAGACGCCTCCCTGGTGCTGGGGTCAGAGGCCAACATGTGGACGGAGTACGCCCCGCAGCACACCATCGACAGCAAGGTCTTTCCACGCCTCTGCGCACTGGCCGAGGTGCTCTGGACACCCGAAGAAGAGCGCAGCCTGCATGATTTCCGGGACCGCATGCAGTTCCACTACGCCCGCCTGGAAGAGATGGGTGTGGCCTTCGGCCCGGAAAGTGAGAGCAAACTCCACATGCTGCGCTACCTCATGCGGGACGCCCGTGCCTTCTTCGGAATACTGGCCCAGGACCCGGGGCTGGCGTTGATGCATCTTAGGATGTATCTTGGAGGTTAGCTGACGTGTTGTCGTAAAAGCCCCCTAAATCCCCCTGTGGGGGACTTCACGACCTCTATCCATTTAACTAATGATTAAACCGGTTATGCAACTTCTCAGCCACCTGCTTTGCTGGACCTGTACCGAGCGGTGTCGAAGTATACACACAGATTTCACAGATTTGTAGAACGATTTGAAATATCTACAATATTATCTGTGTAAATCCGTGTATATCTGTGGCTATTTTAATATGTCATTATGATACCATTAGTATTATCAAAATCATATTTCATAATGATATCCTTAAACAGTCCCCCGTGGGGGGATTTAGGGGGCTGAAAAGTCCAATGCTACTTTTATAATACTATGCAAAACCTTTCAGATATCATAACACGCAACAAGACAACACATATATTTTCCTCTCCGTGTCTCCGTGCCTCTGTGGTTTTATTTGAACCATCTTAACGTAAACTGGTACCACAGCCAAAAAAATGTTGACATACAAAGTACCCCTCACTAACTTTTCTGTATACAGTTTAAGTAGAAATATACAGACTACCCGGAGGTCTCGTGCCATGACTGCCACAAGGAAAACCGGTGAACCGCTTCGGTTTGTAACCGCCGCATCACTCTTTGACGGACATGACGCCGCCATCAACATCATCCGACGCCTGCTGCAGGACGAGGGGGCAGAGGTTGTGCACCTTGGCCATAACCGCAGTGTCGAAGACATCGTGCATGCCGCCGTGCAGGAAGGGGTGCAGGGTGTGGCGGTGAGCTCGTACCAGGGGGGCCACATGGAGTTTTTCAAGTACCTGGTTGACCGGCTGCGCGAAGAGGGCTGCGGCTACGTGAAAGTGTTCGGCGGCGGCGGGGGCGTGATCGTACCCGAAGAGATAGAGGAGCTTGAGGCCTACGGGGTGGCAAAGATATACTCGCCGGAAGACGGCCGCCGGCTTGGCCTGGTGGGGATGATACGGCACATGATGGAGGTTACCTCGGGGGTAAACTTTCCCGACGTGGCCGGTGAGATCAGCTCCCTCACGCCGGCATCACACCGACTCATCGGCAGGCTGGTGGGGGTGGCCGAGCGTTCCCACAACGGGTCGGGGGGCGTGTTTACCCCCATCCGAAAGCAGCTTGAAACACAGGTGAAACAAACGGTGCCGGTGGTGGGCATCACCGGTACCGGCGGGGCGGGTAAGAGCTCCTTCATAGACGAGTTGCTGCGGCGCATGGTCTATTACTATTCCGATAAAAGGGTGGCGGTATTTGCCGTTGACCCCTCCCGCCGCAAAAGCGGGGGATGCCTCCTGGGTGATCGCATGCGGATGAACGCCCTGGTGGGTGACAACATCTACATGCGCTCCCTTGCCACCCGCAAGTCGGCAAGCGAGCTTTCTACCGCCATCGACGATGCCATCGTGGTGGCACGAGCCGCCGGCTTTGACCTGGTGATCATCGAGACCTGCGGCATAGGGCAGGGGGACGCCGCCATCGCCGACGTGTGCGACCTGTCGGTGTACCTGATGACCAGCGATTACGGCGCCCCCAGCCAGCTTGAGAAGATCGACATGATCGATTTCGCTGATATCATCGTTATCAACAAGTTCGAGACGGAGCGTGCCCGTGACGCCCTGCGTGACGTGCGCAAGCAGTACCGCCGCAACCATAACGACTTTGACACCCCCGATGAAGAGCTCCCCGTTTACGGCACGGTGGCAAGCAGGTACGACGACGCCGGCATGGACAGCGTCTTCACCGCCATGCTTGACGCCCTGAAAAAACAGGGCAGGCTTGACTGGGATCCCCCGCGCATCCGCACCGACGCCCAGGGGTCAGAGCTTCCCCCCGTCATACCCGCCGGCCGGGCCCATTACCTGCGGGAGATCTCAAGCACGGTGCAGGGCTACCACCGTGAGACAGAAGCCCACTGTGACATGATAGAGTCTTTAGACGCCATCACCCGCTCAAAAGAGTTAGTGCAGGACGGGCAGGCTCACACAGAACTTTCGAAAGAACATGATGCCATAAAGAAGCAAATGGACCCACGGGTGCTTTCCGCCCTTGAAGAATGGGAAGAACTTGCAGAGAAGTACACCGGCGACCAGTACTCCTACACCGTCCGAGGGAAGGAGATACGGGTGCCCCTTACCAGGGAGTCCCTTGCGGGACTGAAGGTGCCCAGGGTGGCGGTCCCGTCCTACAAAAGCAGGGCAGACCTCTACAGGTTTCTGCGCAGGGAAAACCTGCCAGGCCGTTTCCCATTTACCGCCGGGGTGTTTCCCTTCAGGCGCGACTGGGAAGACCCGAAGCGGCAGTTCGCGGGAGAGGGGACGCCGGAGCGTACAAATAAGCGCTTCCACTACCTGTGCCGAAACGACGAGGCAAAGCGGCTGTCCACCGCCTTTGACAGCGTTACCCTGTACGGCAACGACCCTGACCCCCGTCCCGACATATTCGGCAAGATCGGCGAAAGCGGGGTGAGCATCTGTACCCTCGATGACATGAAAAAGCTCTACGACGGCTTTGACCTGTGCTCCCCCTCAACCAGCGTGTCCATGACCATCAACGGGCCCGCCCCCATCATGGCGGCCATGTTCTTCAACACCGCCATCGACCAGCAGGTTGCCGCCCACGTTGCAGCCAACGGGAAGGAGCCTTCGAAAGCTGAGCTTGAGAAAATACGGGCACGGGTGTTCAGTGAAGTGCGGGGCACCGTGCAGGCTGACATATTGAAAGAAGACCAGGGGCAGAACACCTGCATCTTCGGCACCGAGTTTGCCCTGAAGATGATGGGTGACATGCAGCAGTTTTTCATAGAGAACGACGTGGAGAATTTTTACTCGGTGAGCATCTCGGGGTATCACATCGCCGAGGCGGGGGCCAACCCCGTCACGCAGCTGGCCTTTACCCTGGCCAACGGCTTCACCTACGTGGAGTACTACCGTTCACGGGGGATGGACGTGAAAGACTTCGCCCGCAACTTCTCATTCTTCTTCTCAAGCGGGATGGATCCCGAGTACAGCGTTATCGGCAGGGTTGCCCGCCGTATCTGGGCGGTGGCCATGAAAGAACTCTACGGCGCGGAAGAACCGGGCCAGCGGCTGAAGTACCACGTGCAGACGTCGGGAAGGTCGCTGCACAACATGGAGATACAGTTCAACGACATTCGCACCACCCTGCAGGCCCTGATGGCCCTTCAGGACACCTGCAACTCCCTGCACACCAACGCCTACGACGAGGCCATCACCACCCCCACCGAAGAGTCGGTGCGGCGTGCCATGGCCATTCAGATGATCATCAACAGGGAGTTCGGCCTCTCGAAAAACGAGAACCCGCTGCAGGGGTCTTTCATCATCGACTGGCTCACCGACGCGGTTGAAGAGGCGGTGCTGAAGGAGTTCGAGCGCATCAGCGACCGCGGCGGGGTGCTGGGGGCCATGGAGTCGCATTACCAGCGCAGCCGCATACAGGACGAGTCCCTCTACTACGAGCGGCTGAAGCACAGCGGCGAGCTTCCCATCATCGGGGTGAACACCTACGTGAATAGCGAGACCAGCGAAGCCGATGTGCCGGTGGTTGACTTGACCCGGGCTACCCCTGAAGAGAAACAGCATCAGCTTGACAACCTGCGTGCATTCCAGGAACGCAACAGCGACGCGGCACCCGAGGCACTGGCGCGGCTGAAAGAGGTTGCCATTTCCGGCGGGAATATTTTCCGCGAGCTTGTGGATAGTACGGTTCGGGTTGCAAGTTTGGGGCAGATCAGCAGGGCGTTGTATGATGTGGGGGGGATGTATCGGCGGAATATGTGAGGGTTTGGGTGAAGAGTGAGAGGTGATAGGGGAGGTGAGGAGTTTGTCAGGTGGATATCATTACTGTTCATTCAATGAAAGAACGAAAAATTATGTTATTGTTGCCATGATTCTATTCTTCAATTTATAATATAAATCATTTTCATCATTCCATACAATATGATTGTATTGTCTTGTATCAAAATGAGTTTTTTCAAGTTCATCTTCCCTACATGTCCAAATAACTGGCAATTTTAAACCAAGCCCATAACCAGCTTCAAAATACACACCATTTCTATGACCTGTAAAATCACAGACTAAAAATTTACTTCTTTTTATTTCTAATATTATTCTGTCACATATTTTTTCATTATGCTCTGTTTGGTCAACACGATTTGGTGTATAACCACATTCACGGATAGCTTTTTCAATGCCATTGGTATAAGCATTTTCAAGTGAAGAATCAAATGACATTGCAACAAATGCGGTGGATGAATTCTGGTTTTTTGTTGATTTTATTTTATATATTTTATTCCAACCTTCTGGAGTTATTCTCAGAATAATATAAGGATCACGTAAATTTGCAAATTCCTCTAAATCCGTAACTGTATCTAACTCAATATATCCCATTTTATTAAGAGTATTAATCATGAAGGTATATGATTGCATATTTACACTATCACAATAAAAAACTGGGAAGTCGTATTTATTGAATTTTAATTGTTCCCCCATAAATGATGATTTTTTTGATAGATTGAGCATTAAAAGCTCGATTCTATCATTTATATTTTCAGGAAAGGAATTTATTATTTCATCTAATGGAATCGAATAGGGGTTATTATCACTTTTTTTATGAAATATTAGAACAGGCCCTTCTTGATAAATGGTTTTCTTTCTTACGAAGGATGCAACTTTTGCTATTACATTCTGATTATCATGATTTTGTTCAAATAGTTTTTTTACCTCGTCTGATAATTGATAAGTGCCACAATTGGGACATTCATATTGATGTATTCGATTTAATGGATCACTTGAATTCACATTTGCCTTTGGATTTTTGCACAATGTACATGCCATAGAAGCAGTAACTCCAGTACAATTAAAAAATTTTAAAAGTTAGTAATATTGAATCTAAGAATTTATTTTAAATATTATAATATTTTAGATTCAAGTATTAAAATATCAGCCAGGGTAAAAAAAATAACTATAATTGTGAATAATATTAAGTCTGTATTTTCCATTATATATTCATTCTTCAGTAAAGTAATCAATATCAATTTTACGAATTTTATAAATATCCTTGATGGTAACACCAATATCATTTTCAATCATTAAGCTGGTAAGCTTTATCCCATCTATTAATACAATACTGATATCAATGTTTTTAATATATTCAACTGCTTCCTTGGAAAAATTAGATATTGTAATGAATATTCCTTTTTTTGCTCTTTTTCCTTGAAGGGCTCCAACGAATTTTTGAATTTCTGGTCGACCAACTGTATGTTCCCACTTTTTCGCCTGTATATAAATTTTATCCAAACCTAATTTATCTTCTTTGATAATGCCGTCTATACCCTCATCACTGCCTCTTGATGTTAATACACCACTCTCAATGTCAGAACCGCCATATCCAATACTCAACAACAAATCCAAGACTAATTGTTCAAAAAAGTAAGGGGAAGAGTTTTTAATATAATCCATTAATAAGTTTGATAATTCATTATTGATCTGTGTATAACCAATTTCGATTAATTCATCTGGTGTTTTGTCAGAGATATCATCATCATCTGTTTTTTTAAAATCGATTTCCTGTTTGTTGGGATTCCGATTTTTTTCAAAGTTTGGTAAAGTTTTAAGGAATGAAATAGAGATTTTTTCTGGCGGGTTTTTTAAAACAGTCTTCCCGAGTTCAGTAATCTTATATTTTCCTCTTTCAGGTGATTCAATTAATTCACCCATTTTAAGGTATGTGATTGCCCAGGCTACCCGGTTATAATATAATAATTGTTTTCCACTTGGAGTTCTTTCTTTCTGTTCTTCTTCGGTGATATCAAAATGAGAAATCATCTTTTCTCTTATTTCTTTTGTAGATATAATTTCTCTATCTGAAAATGCTTTTAAGGCAGGCAACATAATTGATTGGAAATCTGGTATCATGGCTTTTCCTGTTAGGATAAAATAATTGTAAAACGCGTGCTTTGATTTATTTAAGAGAAAATAAGTTTTAAATCAACTAGGTATTAATTGTTTAATAGTTTTGTATGTTTCTTTATCAATTTTTATCTTATACTCTTCATTTGAAGATGTAGAAAATAATAATTTAAAACTATTACATTGAAAATTGGTGAAATTTTTGCAAAAAGCATCTCTGCGAAAATATAATATTAATTCTTGCCCATCTTCAAGAATTTTTGGTAAACTGTCAGTGTATGGAATGTCATCTGGTATTTGAAAATAATGATTACGTTTGAAAAGTTTTCTTGTAATCCATATTATGCCAGTAATTTTTACCGGTCTTGGTGATTGATTAACAATTTTTATCATAAATGTATCTAAGCGGGGCATATGGGGAATAATTAAGGTACCAAATGATGCTTTTGAGTAATATTTAAATTTTCTATCTTTCATAGATAAATATAGCGAAATGATAACTGCAGAAACAGTTCCAAATGCAGTTAGCCAGTTAGGTATTGTAGTATTTATCAATTGTTCATCCATAAAAAATCCTTGTAATCAATAAGACGCGTTATACGAAGTATCTAACTTAAGTGAATTGTGATATAATAAAACGAAAATCGAAAAAAACGCACATTAATTCCAGACTATATACTCAATTATACAGAGAGGGTAGTTGTATAGCAGTGGCATAGTGTGAGTACATTCCGCTATTAATTTTAAATGCTGTCCTGTACACAATAAACTTTATCTATTTCAGAATTGTATCATCCCCGATTATTTCGTCAAGCAACATTACGTGAAATGCGATTAAGAATTGCATTCGGGCAGGAACACTGGCTAAGTATCGAAACCGCCATTACTAGAATTCTGAATAACATTATCGTGCCCTATAACTTAGCTTATACCTGCACTCTGGATAATTTAAGCACCCATAAAACTTACCATATGGTCCATTTCGAATGACTAATTTCCCACCGCACCTTGGACAGACTAATGATCTTTCCTTTTGTTTCCTTTCATAGGCATGATCCCGCACCTGATGAACATGTTCTTTTATTGCCTGTTTATCCTGGATAAAAATATCCTCCAGCCTGTTTGTTATATTTATTACTTGTTCAATAGATAAATTGAATGCTCTTCTTTTATCCATTAAAGTCTGAAGTAGTTGATGGGTATAAATGATTGGTGTTTTGGAATGTATGTTTTTTAATTCTCCACTACCTGCAAAAACAACTACAGGGTGGTACGCTACTTCTGTAAAATCCGAAAGCACTTCCTTTAATGCAAATATATGTGCCCAGTTTTGTTTTATCGGGTTCCTGAACTTCGTTTTCTTTTTATATATAGACTGGGTCCAATATTCAGAATATTCGCTTCCGTGAATCCAGCCACTATAGTTTTTAGTTTCAATGACAAAGATACCATATATTGAGATGACAATATGGTCAATTTGACTAAGTCCGCTACCTGTTCTTAATAAGACATTATTGAAAACTTTGAATTCCTCATCATTAAGTTTACCCAGTTTCCTTGCAACTCTTGATTCGCCAACGGATCCCTTGAATTTTGGTGAGCTTAACTTGTAAACAACAATAAAAATTAAGATCATGATTGTGATTACAAAAAGAAATTCCATTCAGATTCTCTTCTCACTATCAATTCAACATTGTGATGATATGGTGCAAGATTAAGTGGCAATGGTGTTGTGTGATTATATTCCGCTATTATGTTTAAATGCTGCCCTGTATACAATAAGTTCTATCTATATCAGAACTTTATCATCCTCATTTATTTCGTCAAGCAACATTACGTGTAATACGATGAAGAATTCTTCAGTTCCTTGTGTGCTGGATATATTTACCTGGCAGTTTGCATTCTTCACGCATATTGTCGAAATATCAATTACCAGTTGTACAGTTGAATAGTACAGAATGAATGTTTTAAACAATATGTTTCTTATAACAGTTATAGCAAACAGGTTTTAATAAAGTGCTGTTATTTTTTTCACCGCATATATGGCAAAACTTTTCTTTGTATTCATAATTTTTGTATTTATTCCATTCCTTATAACAATCTTTACAAAGGGGATATTCAATATTTAAATTGATTCTTTTCTGGCAACGAATACAATAACCTGAGTTTTTATCTTTTTGTTTGTTTTTGGCTGCAGGCATGACGTCATTAAGATTTACTAATTGCCATAATCTTTTTGGTGAAATTGACACGTTACTTGCAATGTCATAATCTTCTAAAAATTCCTCAGACAAAAATCTGGATTTGATGTCTTTCATGGGAACCAGGCAAACATATGTCGGATAATCAGGTTCATTATCAATACCGATAGCTACAAAAACATCTTCTTTTTTATTTAATTCTTTTAACCTTTTGAATTGATCATTGCTGAATATTTCCAATCCGCCATTATAAAACCATGATCTAAATTTTGCTTCTACATGAAATTGCTTTTTAGTTTTAACGCATTCAAATTTAAAATCAGGGTTTAAGGACTCAAGTACATAGTCTTTATGGTTTTGATCATAAGAATGTGTACGGCTTAATAATTTATACCTGTCCCTGGTAAAGATTACATTTCTTACATAGTCTTCGAACTTTTGCCCTTTCTTAAATGATTCAGGTGTGTTCAGGTCTTCTACAAAAGTTTGCGCAGCTTTCGATAAACTGGAAAATAATCCCATGGTGACACCTCTTTGTGTTTGTTATGAGGCAACTTCTTTTTTTATAGAATATATAATATTTGAGTATATATAATTATATTTCAATTCAAAAACGATATTTTATAACAAAATTTGTTATGTGTTTTTATTTATTTTGGATAAAAAATCTAATTGTTGGGTTGTTCAGTTTAGGGTGAAGTTTTAGGGGTAAGTAATCAAAATTCAAACCCACAACAAGCAGGCCGTCCATGGATGGACGGCCTGGATGGGCTGCGTGCGAGGACAGACTGGATGGCGACCCACAGGAGGTGGGAAGTGTGCGCGGAGACACGGATGTCGAGAGCGCACCCTCCGCAGCACGCACAGATTAGGCATTTCCCAGTAAAAGACCAAGCCTTCGCGGCGCCTGAGCGACAGCACGGGGGATCGTTAAGGGGGGATTTGCTGAGGAATCCCCCCTTGACAAAGTCTACTCGTATCACGAGATTGTGAACAACACAGTGAGTTGTACCTGGTCGTAGAAGAAACATTCATTTAGCAGCATTACAGAGAAAGACTATCCTGCAGAACAAGGGGCTTAAGCCCCTTGTTCTCTATAAAGTTTCATTGTGAAGCAATTCCGGCTTGTGAGTATAGTCAGACCTCAGGCCTCCCTTCAGCGGCAGCCTTGAGGTCATTGAGTACAGCAGTCAAAGTATTATCTAAAAAACTCTTATCGAAGAGTGCCACAAGAGAGACAAACCAGCCTTCCATGTTCTCAGTAGTTTCGATGGTGGTTGATCCGCCGTCTTCTGAAAGTAACCAGGTATGCCGTGCCCTGGTACCTAATGCTTTTCCCGTCCAAACGATCCTCTCAGGCGCTTCAATTTCTTCGACGATGGATCGAATGGGCATGCCGCCAGAAGTCCAGTGAAATACTGTCCCTGCCTTGAGGTTTGATTTTACCGATGCCTTTGAAACAGACTTTTGCCATTGGGGCCAGTGTTCAATAGTGGTAAGGATTTTCCACACCTTATCAATGCTTGCATCAATACTAATGCTTTGTGATGAGTACATTGATCTCTCCTTAGCAGAATGACATTATGACTAACTGCTATACAAAATAGGGATTTAATGGGAAATGGCAATGAAAAAGTTATCTTAGAAGAGCAGCAGGTACCCTGTGCCTGGATAATTGTGGCCTGAACGGGCTGCGTATGGGGACAGGGAATAGTACCCCTTAATGGCTGGATTTTTATCATAATAATATTGACAAAATAACTATACAAGTGTATAGTTATTTTGTATTGGTTGTATAAAATAAGCGATATCATTTAAAAAAATATAAAGTACAAGTGAATGTTCTTTAATCAATTTATGGAGGTTCAATTGAGTAAAGATATTAGTAAAACAATTGAAAATCGAATTCTGATAATCCGTGGTCTAAGGGTTATGGTTGATGCTGATCTTGCTGAGCTTTATGGAGTGCCTACAAAACGATTAAATGAACAGGTCAAAAGAAATATTAATCGTTTCCCATCAGATTTTATGTTTCAATTATCATCAAATGAAAAAGGTGAGGTGGTCGCGAATTGCGACCACCTCGAAGGTTTAAAATATTCCAAATCACTGCCTTATGCTTTTACTGAACATGGTGCAATAATGGCAGCCAATGTCCTTAACTCTAAACAGGCAATTTAAATGAGTGTTTTTATTGTCAGGGCATTTGTTAAATTTCGTGAGGTACTATCTATACATAAAGAATTATCAAAAAAGCTTAAAGAACTAGAACAAAAAGTAGGTGAACATGATCAAACAATACATGCTATTATCGATACAATACGTCAACTTATGGGTGATTCAGCTGTAAAGAAAAATAAAATTGGATTTGAACGAGAGACCTGGAACGCAAATTAAGATTGGCAGGATGTTATTTAAAAGAGAAGGAGGCTCCAATCAGCATATCCATTGGTAGTCATTATCTTAAAACAACACACAACATCCAACAATAATAATGAAAACCATATCGACACCAACCACAAACCCGTCGTCGTCCGGTCCGGGCAACCCCCCGTGGTTGCCCCTGTTCCAGTATTTCTCTGTTCATAATGTTTTCGTTACCTGGGTGGCCACGGGGGGCCACCCGGACATGACTATTATTTATAATCGTCTGTTGTACTGTCGTGGACTTCCCCTGTCACGTTCCCATTTCATCGGATTATTGATGATATATTGCCGTATGCGGTTCAATGCGATTTCGTTGCGGACGATACGTTCATAATAATTACGTTGCCATAATCTTCCCGGGAACGCCGGCCAGCCATGTTGTTTGACGCCATCAGTATATAGTTTTGTGGTCATTGTTTTAAAACGATGCACAACATCCGGCAACGATAATGAAAACGACATCGACAACGACAACAAACCCGTCGTCGTCCGGGCAACCCCACGTGGTTGCCCCTGTTCCCCGACAAGGACAATAATACCATGCACATGATCCGGCATGATGACAAATTCATCGATTTCAATGCCATGATAAAATTTTGGAATTTCATCCCAAACCGTTTGCACCATTCGACCCGCATCATTCAACACCATTTCCCCGTCCACAACATGACCGAACATGTATTTCCGGTTCTGTGTACAGATTGTGACAAAATACGCCCCGGCCTGTGAATAATCATATCCTTTCAGACGAATAGACCGACGGTTGTGAATATTTGGATTATATTTCATAATTAATGATCCAATGTATACCTGGTAATATTTGGTGCCGTATTAGAAGGACTCATATACTAATACGATAAACCAGGCAGGATCGTAAAAAAAAGTTGGAGAAAACGGGTATTTTTGTAAAAAAAACAATAGTAACTTACTGAAACTGTCTGAATATGCATTACACCTGCAGAATACAAAAACGCCTCCCTTAAAAAGGAGGCGTTGAGAAAAACCTGTTATGTATAATCACTTACACGTTTTCAGCAATAACCCTTTTATACGCGGCTGTATCCGTATAGATCTCATCCTTCAGCGGATTCAGTTTTCTCTTCCTGATCCTGTTGAACTGGTATACAACAAGTGCAACGTTTGCCAGGAGAGAGGCAAGACTCACAAAAAAGAATGCCCTGGGATTATGAGTAGTTGCCACTGGCGCAATACGGTCTGCAAATGCGGGAACAGTCATAACGAACATGATCCATAGTGCCAGTGTGCTTGCCCTGTGCTGAAGCCATGCTCCCTTCTTAATAAAGAATGCAGGTATGGTGCATGAGAGCAGTAATATGAGGCCGCAGTAAAACGAGTGGTCTGCAATACAGTTGTACGTATATGCGAAATTCCACAGGTCGTAGGCGATGATCCAGGGCCAGATCATGTCGGGCCATATCATGTCCTTGGTGGCAGCCCTTGATATAAAAATACCCGTCCATCCGCATATTGTTATGACGTTGAGAATGCCGGCAATACCATTCATTATATTCCATGGACCGGACATGAGCCAGAGGTTGTCGATATATGCCCCGTTCCACGCCCCGTAAGAATAAACCTGGAAATCACGGATGCATGCCTCAAGAATGTTGATGGCCAGTATGAGGGCCGGAAAAGCCAGGGCCCACTTCTTTTTCACAAGGCCCGGTATAAAGCGGATTGCCATAAACCCCAGGCAGCCGGCAAGGGCCGAGTATGTTTTTACCCAGTTGAACCAGGTGCCGGTACCGTATTCGTTTCCCGGTGCAGCTGTTCTGGGCCACACAAAGATGGTCAGCAGAACAGGAATAACAAGAAACAGGGTGAGACCGCCCCACCTGGTTGTGCGGCCGAACTCATTGAATGCCATCAATGCAATGAGGACGATTATGCCGATAGCCCATGCCTGCAAGCCTGGTACTTCATATAGAATTCCCATGTCCTAACCCCCGAAAGATTATAAATTATTACCCACGCATGTAAATTATGCCTTTTTACCGGTGAGAATACAAGAGAAAACATTGAGATAAATCCAACCGGTTATATACAAAATAATACATACGTATATTAGTAATATATCACATCGGGCAGGCCTGACATATTTTATATATATTGGGTTTAAAGGGATTTTTCCCCGGTGGTTTGATTTTCGGGATATGTCACCCTCGACTCATTGATCATCTCCGGGTTCTCCTCGAAATTCCTGAAAAACGACGTGGCAATGGTCTTCACCATTTTAAACTCGATCACGTAGAGCACGATATCCAGCGAATCTGAAATAAGATACAGTATGGTGGAGGTTGTATCGGCACCGGCGTCCAGGTTTTTCATGGTATATTTCATTGCGGCCCGTCCTAAGACGTTGGACAGTATCCACAGTGCCCACCAGATACCAACCAGCGAGTCATCGCTGTGGGCCTTCCTGCCGGATGTATCCCATATGTCCTTCACCGCCTGGTAGGGCCTGAAGAGGTTTAAAATGGGAATGAAAAAGTATCCAATTGACCAGCCGGGGGTAAACCGCATGTGCTGGTTGTATTTCTGCTGCAGGTTTTTCGCGGTGCGGTGTATGAAGCGCAGAAAATTTATAAACAAGAGTATTATGAATATAAACTGCAAAAGCCCGATGATCATGGTGAAAAAGTCAGAGGCGATAACGTCCCTGGTGGGGTCATAGTCTACAGGCAGGTGTGTGTAGGAATAGTATTCATATATCCCCACCAGCACTGCTCCCACCAGGACGGCAATGTATATGTTGTATAGCTTCGATAGAAAATTAAAAAGCGGCCTTACTTTTTTTATCTCCAATGTACTCTCCCCTGTATATAGATGAAAACAATGATCGGGATTATACATGACTGGAAGGAGATGTAAAGGAGAATACTTTACACCAAGAAGCTCTCTAATTCCATTTATCGTTTCGTAATCATGGTCTTAAAACAATACACAACATCCAACAACGATAATGGAAACGACATCGACACCAACCACGAACCCGTCTTCGTCCGGGCAACCCCCCGTGGTTGCCCATATTCCCATGCACTATATTCATGAATACACAACAAAATTCATTGACGTTAAAAAAGGAATGTTTACATTTGGCCGTACTTGTTGTGCTATTGGTTATATATAAAAGAAAGTACCGGGGTTTATGAAAAATAGAAGAAAAAAAGTTCATGTTACCTGCCTGGTGGCGATGATGCTTGTTTTTTCAGCAGTCAGCAAAGCCGAGGTGATCTTTAAAAAAGACGGCTCCCTGGTAAAAGGAACCATAACCCGTGACGGTACACGGAATATCGTGGTGCGTACCGATAACGGTAAAATCGTGTCCATACCCCGCCGAGAAATCATGCGGATACTCTATACGAAGATGTACATGGGTAAGGTCTATGTTCGTTTAACCAACGGGGATGTACTAGGGGTTTACAAAGTAGACGAAGACCAGGATACCTATACCTTCAGGAAGGAATTATATAAGCCGAATGAATTTAAGGTGAAACGTGAAAAAGTCATGTTCATCGCCCGTAGCAATCCCACCGATCTCAAGGCAGAAGCAGAGGAGACAGGTATAAACCTTGAATGGCTTCCACCCTTTAAGCCGCCAAAAAAATACAGGGTGTACCTTGCAGGTCCGGGGTTCGATTTCAAGGTGATTGCCGAACCCGATAAACCAGCATATGAAATCGAAGATCTTGAAAGCAACACTACTTACATAGTGAAAGTGACCGCCATCGATCATCAGAATGTTGAATCACTGCCAACCGACCAGGTGAAGGTAAAAACCGGGAATATCCCCCCCTCAACACCAGGTAGCGTGATAAAAGAAGAGCTGGACAGGGGGGGAATGCAAATAACATGGTCATCCAGCCGGGACGATGACGGTACTGTAAAAAAGTACATTGTTTTCGGGGCTACTGAAAACGAGCGCAAAAAGCTGGGTGATACAGAGACAACAGGTTATACCATTGAGAATACTGCGGCATATATATTTCTGGAAGTGGTGGCGGTGGATGACCTGGGGGGGATGTCAGACCCGGCGATTGTACGAACAGGTCCACTTGAAAAAAGACTTGAATTTTCAACGGGTATATTCATCCCAATGGGACATTTCGCTGACCTGGCTGACACTGGTTATGGTTGTACTGTAACCCTGTCGTGGAGAGACATTTTTATGCCCCGCCTGTTTGGTGGTATCTCTGCCGGGTTCTACTATCTCCCCGGAGATGAATATACCAACAAGGTGATGAAAGAGACGCGGTGTGTCTTCTTCATTCCCATCTTCATGCACATCGGATACCGCTACGCGTTATCCGACAAAGTGTTCCTGTCGCCGTATCTTTCCGCCGGGGTTGTATACATGAACATGCCCTACGTTGAGAAGGACAGCACCAGCCTGAACTTTGAAGAAGAGAACAGGCAGATGACATCAATTGGACCCGCCGCAGAAGCAGGTATTACGGTACAGTATCAACTGGGTAAATCCATCGTTATGGGGATCAAGGCCGGGCAGGGGCTTTTGGTGAAAAGGGAGATACTTGAATATCCCTTTTCCCGTCTCGAGATTAGCGCGGGGATAACGTTGTAGGGAGTGAAAACAACAATGAGATCAAACAACTGTACAAACAGGATAAAACATCCATGGGTTCCCGCATTTTTTGCTGTTGCCTGCGTGATGATAGTGCTGACAGCATGCTGGAGTGATCTTGACGGGGTTCATGATAAGCTGGGCACATCCTTACCTGATCCCTTTAAAAACGCCACAACTCCCGGGGATATGGTGTCGATTCAACTGAATACGCAGATAATAAACTTCATCTATGCCAACAACCGGGACACCATAACTTTCCCCTATTCACCTGTTGCTGATACACCTGCTAACGACCAGGTGGCAACCCTGACCAGGAAGTTCTTCATGTCGGAGACAGAGGTGACCAATGCATCGATGAGAGCGGTGTTACAGTGGGCTTATGATCATGGAAGGTTCAGTGATGTAATTGGTGACCATAATGGTATTGACGATTCGAGTGTGAAGTATGGGGAACGTTATATAGTTAATCTTGATAACGCAAAGATCAGTTTTAATACCGTAACGAAAAAGTTTTCGGTAGAGACGGGTTATGAAAATCACCCGGTAACCTGGGTGAACTGGTATGGTGCAGTTATGTTCTGCAACTGGCTTACCGAGATGCGTGACGGGGCAGGAAACACGGGTAACCTGGTGTATACCGGCATAGACGGAACCTGGGAAGACGAAGAGACCGTTGCGAATAATGACAGAACAGGGTATCGGCTCCCATCTATCAGGGAATGGGAGTATACAGCCCGGTATATCGGGACCGCAGAGCCAACAGAAGAGAATCTTTTCTCGGAATATATCGCAAAAGATGTAAGAGGTGGCCATGCTGATCTGACAGAGGGGTATTACTGGACCCCCGGAGGTTATGCAAGCGGTGCATTGAAAAGTTGTGACAATGATACGGAGACCCGTGCCGTCGCCTGGTATCCCGGCATGTCTGGTGGTGATGAATTGAAGCCCGTTGCCCATGAGAGTCTCAATCCCAACCAGTTGGGCATTTATGATATGTCTGGCAATGTATATGAATGGTGCTTTACTGCCAGTGGAACTTTAAATCGGGTGTACCGTGGGGGAGCATTCTCTGCTACTACTACTGATGATTTACGAGTTGGATCCTGGACATCAGACCTACCGGGGGAAAGAAATGCTACTACAGGTTTCCGCATTTCCAGGACGCAGTAGTCAAGGAAGAATTCTGCCCCATTAGCTGTATATCATTTATCCTGCCACTGATTATAATGAACCAGCGACTCATCAAACCGTTCAGGGGTCCCGGGATCTTCATCAGGAAAACCCAGTGATATTACGGCAAAAGGCATAATGTTTTCAGGAAGTGCGCATGCTTTGCTGAGATAATCCATTCTATTCTCTCTTGGATATATCCCGAGCCAGCAGCTGCCAACGTTTTCTGCGTGAGCCGCAAGTAGAATGTTCTGCACGGCCGCAGAAAGGTCAAGCATCATGTATTCTTGTGTATGAGCTTCGTTGAGATCACCGCACACAAGAATAGCCTGGTGTGTGTGACGCAGCATTTTAGAACTAGGGTGAACCTCTGTCAGACCGTCCAGAATTTTTCTATCGTCAATAATTATAAATCTCCACGGAAACTTTTTCATTGCTGAAGGAGCATAACACCCGGCACGGATTATCTTTTTAAGAAGACCGTCGTCAAGCCTGCTGTCTTTGTATTTTCTTATACTTCTTCTCGTTATTATTAAATCGTAATTATCCATATGCTGTGTATCCCTGTATAGTTTTGTCACATTCCAGAGTGACCGAAAGACAGTTTTTTATTCAAGAAAATTTTGATGCAACATGCGGGGATAATGCTGAATCTTATTCATTGATACTGACCCTTCACTTGCCAGTTGAGGCTCTGACCCCTTACGCACTTACCTGAATATCCCCTCAAGCAGTTCCATGTACAATGAGAACATCTCGTCGGCTGAGGTGCCGTACACATCTTCGAGCTTATCCATACGGCTGAATACCACTTCCAGCAAACCAAATGTCCCACCCCACAACAGCAGCATCAGTTTCTTTGAGTCAAACTTCAGGGTGATGCTCCCGTCGGCCTGGCCTTCCTCGATCACGTTAAGCAGCAGGCGGGTGATTTTGTCATTTACCTCCTGGCATTTGAAGGCGAACTCCCCCGAATCACCGTTCAGTTCTTTCTGAAAATAGTACATCTTGGTTTCAAAAATCCGGTTGAACTCGAAGTAGACAGGGTGCTGCCTGAAGAACTGGTAATAGGCGGTACCCAGAGAGAACATCCTGTCCAGGCCGGTTTCTCCCACTACCACCGCCTTTAAAAGTGCATCATGCAGACCCGACAGTCCTTTCAGGGTGACGGCAAAGAAGATGTCATCCTTGTCCCTGAAATAGAGGTAGAGAGTACGCTTGGTGTAGCCCAGCTCGTCGGCAACCATCTCGAGGGTGGTAGTGTCATACCCGTGGGTGATAAATATCTTTTCGGCGGCGTCGATTAGCTGTTCCTGCCGTATCCGTTTCTTCTTCTCCTGGCGTTCTTTCTTTGCCGCATCTTTGGCTGCATTCGTACTCATGGCAATCCCGTCCTCACCTTTTTCGTTGATTATGCAAGGGAATACCGTATGTATCATGGCTGTCAAATATAATTTGCTGTAAAAATTACACTTGAGTGAAATATATTCTTGACAATGAATTATACTAAATACATTGTATTATAATAATTGCATTGCAATGAATAAAACATACGTGGAGGAATTATGGAACGGTTTTCATATTTATGGGAGTATGTGGGTTACTGGGGGCAGGCTGACCCCGCATTTCCCGCCCTGCAGTATAACGGGGCCACCATAACCTACGGTGAGCTGGACAGCATCACCGACAACATGGCAAAACACCTGCTGCAATGGGGGGTGCAGAAGGGTGATACCGTTATCACCATGCTGCCCTGTTCAAGCCAGTACATCATTACCCTGCTGGCGGCTGACAAGATTGGCGCAATAACCGTCCCCCTTGACGTGAAATACCGTACTGACGACCTGATGCGGTTCATGCGGCACGTGCATCCATCGGCGGTGATCTCGGTGCCTGAAGCTGACGGGTTTGACGTGGCTGCCGAGCTGAAAAAAATATCAGAGAAAATGACGGGGCTGGACGGGGTACTCTGGGTATTCACAGAACCTGCCGGTTTTGGAAAGGAGTTCAGCGGCATCATAAGACCTGACGGGGTAAAAGACATCTCACTTGATGAAGTACAGAAACAACAGCATCCGGATGACGGCATGGTGATCGTTTTTACCGGGGGGACTACCGGTGTGCCCAAGGCGGCGCTGCTGTCCAAGCAGAACGTGACGGCCATGGCTGCCGTTGAGGCGGAGTTCCTGGGAGAATACATACCCGGGCGCATCAAGACCATCGCCTCCCTGCCCCCAAGCCACGTGGGGGGAACGGTGGAGATGATCTGCATGGCACTTGCCGGCGGCTTCGAGATCTTCGTGCACGACGCGTGGAGCCCTCAGCGGGTGCTGGAGACCACGCAGAAAGAAGGGATCCCGTGGATCGGCGGGGTGCCCACCATGTATGCCATCACCATGCTGCTGCCCGACCTTGACAGCTATGACTTCTCGTCACTGAAGATCGCCGTGTTCTCCGGAGAGAAGGTTGACCTTGAGCTCCTGCACATGGTGCAGGAGAAGATATGCCCTAATATCATCATAGGCTACGGCAGCACCGAGGCTGGATCGGAGGTGACCTTTACCAAACCGGGCACCGATGAGAAGCTGATCGCCGATGGATACGTGGGCACCCCCCTGCCCGGGGTGGAGATACGCATCGCCGATGAAAAGGGAAATGTCCTCCCTGCCGGTGATAAGGGGGAGGTGCAGGTGCAAAGTCCTTATACCATTAAGAGCTATTACCACATGCCGGATGAGGACAGCGCAGGGTTTACCCCTGACGGCTTCTGCAAGACCGGCGACCTGGGGGTTCTTGATAAGGACGGGGGGCTCTACATCAAGGGGCGTCTGAAGCACATCATACGGGTGGGCAGCTACACCGTGATGCCATCCGAGGTGGAAGAGGTGATCATCAAGACCGGGAAGGTGGGGATGGCGGCTGTCATCGGCATACCTGACAGGATCTACGGTGAGATTGTCTGGGCGGTGGTATCACCAATGCCGGGGGCAAACGTCACGGAAGAAGAAATAATTACGCACTGCAAACAGAGCCTGGCAGGTTTTAAGGTGCCCAAAAGGGTGCTGGTGCAGCCTGAACTTCCCATGACACGCATCGGCAAGGTGCACCGGGTGAAGGTGCAGGAGGACGTGATCAGTCAGCTGAAAACCGGCAGCCTGCAGGAAGCCTGAGGGCATCATGAAACACATATATACAAACGGAGGTCATCATGAAGGGGACTCTTGAACGTTCACTCTCACTTCCCGGCAGCATCGGCCTTATCGTGGGCCTGGTTGTGGGAGCGTCAATATTTATACTTATACCATCACTCGCGGGCATGACGGGGCCAAGCCTCTACCTGGCCTACGCGGTATCGGTTATACCTACAATTTTTACGGGGCTGTACCTCATGCAGCTGGGAGGTGCCATGCCCGTTACCGGGGCCAACTATTATGCCATTACCCGGTGTCTCTCACCGGTAGCCGGCTTCGTATCATCGGTGACGGCGGTCACCGGTATGATAAGCACCAACTGCCTGGTGGCATGGGGTTTTGCCGAATACCTGAAGGATTCTTTTCCCATGGTCAATCTCACGCTTGCCGCGGTTCTGGTGGTGGTGTTCTTCGGGGTGGTAAACTGGATCGGCATCAGGCTGTTTGAATGGCTGCAGGTGGGAATGATGATATTTCTTCTGGCGGCTATGCTGTTGTTTATTATAGCCGGGATGTTTCATGTGAACCCCCAACTGCATCAGCCCCTTATGCCCAACGGGCTATCAAAATTTTTCATAGTAATAGCCATTGCCACTTTCTCGTGGGGCGGTTTCGTGGCCATTACCGAGGTGGCAGGGGAGATAAAAAATCCCCGGCGAAACATTCCCCTTGCCATCATCATATCCATTGTTATCATTCTTTTCCTGTACGTGATGCAGACCTACGTGTTTACGGGAATAATTCCATGGAACAGGGCTGCCGAAATAGGACCAACCGCCTTTATCGCGGCGGCACGGTCATTTTTGCCCGGATGGGCGGTGATGTTCATCGTCTTCTCGGCACTCCTGGCCATGGCAACAACCATCAACGCCATCATTCTCATGGGTGCCCGTGAGGCCCTTGCCTGGAGCAGGGACCACGTAATCCCCGTTGTCTTCAACAGGATCAGCCGGCGATTCAATACCCCTGAGATAACCATATTGATGATAACCGTGATTTCCGTAATCGGTGTGCTGTTTGCCGCCGAACTGGAACGGTATGCCCTCATGGTAGTATTCGCCATAATGGTGGTGCAGGCCCTCGGGGCAACGGCGGTGTGGCGAATGCCGTCGGTTATGCCGTTGGTGTACCAGGGCAGCAATTTCAAGATGAACAGGTTCTGGCGGGGATTTACATGGATGGGCTGCATTATATGTTTTACCGCTATTTTCGCCTTTGGATGGATGGCCGATTACAAAACCGGTATCATATTTGTGTGCCTGGTTCTTGGCAGTCTTTTGTACTGGGAGTGGCGCAAACGATACCTTGCTGCCAGGGGAATACATCTTAAAACCGTGCTGGGGAAAGAGAGCCATGCCTTTATACAGGAAATGGATAGTTCACATTGAGCGGCTGATATACCAGATTAAAGGAGTAATCTAAATGAAGAAAAGCGTAATATACGAAAAAAAAGATTCGGTTGGAACCATTACACTGAACAATCCTGAAAAATCCAACCCACTGGGGCTGGATGTGCTGAGGCAGCTTGTGGATGCTTTCAGGGAAAGCGCGATAAAGGGTGATACATGCGTTATATACCGCGCGGAAGGAAAACACTTTACCTTTGGAGCAGACCTCAAGCAGGGATATGAGCTGATAACCAACCCTGACCTGCAGTCCACAGCGGTACAGGACATATGGACATGGCAGGAACTCACCGGTGCCATGATTGATCATCCCGGCATTATCATCGTGGGGTACCACGGATGGATCGTGGGAGGGGGCTTTGAGCATACCCTCTGCAGTGACCTGCGTATTGCCGCAGATAACACGAAAATAATGCTCCCCGAGCTTGACCTGGGTATTTTCTTTTCCAACGCTTCAACGAAAATACTGCCCCGTCTTATCGGAGAGAGCAGGGCAAAAGAGCTGATGCTGCTTGGTGATGTGATCAAGGCAGACCGGGCACTTGAGATTGGCCTGGTGAACCGGGTGTGCCCCGCGGATGAGCTTGACACCGTGCTGCAGGAATACGCCGGGAAGATAGCCGGCAAAGACCCCTTCGCGGTGAAAACCGCAAAGCGGCTTCTGTACGAGGTACAGGATGCCTCTATTGAAGATGTACTCTACAGGGAAGGCCGGGCCATGATAGAAACCGGTCAGTCTGGTGGCCCCGAACAGCGTATCGGTGCCTTTTTGAAGATGGGATAAGCTGAAGGGGGGTCAGAGCCTCAACGAAAGCAACCGCCAATTAACGCGAATATACGCGAATAATGCGACAGGCTCTGACCCAGCACCCTGCAGATACACATGTCATATTGCACGCCATGAAGTAACGGTAATGCCGGAATGGCTTAGTGAGTCATCTCCCCCGTAGATAAGCGTTGGTTCGAGAATGTCGCTGGCAAGCGAGGTGAAACGCTGCAGTCCTTTGAAATAATCAGTATTAAGGGTTGCACCTGATTTTATCTCCACGGGCCGTATTTTTCCCCCTTCCTCGATGAGCAGGTCTATCTCGTTACCGCTTCTGTCTCTCCAGAAATAGTAGAAACCCGGAAGCCCTTTGTTGAAACTGGACTTAAAATATTCACTGATGATAAACGATTCAAACAGGGGTCCACGCATGGGATGGGTGTTGACCTGTTCGTAGTTCTGAATGGAAAGAAGCCAGCAGGCCAGTCCAGTATCATAGAAATACAGCTTTGGAGTTTTAATTATCCTCTTGTTGAAGTTTTTATGATACGGGGATAGCAGGAAAATGATATAGCTGGCCTCTAATATGGAAAGCCATGATTTGGCTGTATTATGTGTGATCCCGCAATCCGAAGCCAGGTCAGAAAGATTGACCAGGTTCCCCGTTCTCCCGGCGCACAGCCTGACAAAACGCTGGAAGGTATTCAGATCCCTGACATTTACCAGTTGCCTCACGTCCCTTTCGATGTATGTATTGATATAATTGGCATACCACAGGTTGGGGTCGAGTTTTCTGTCGTGGATGGGGGGATACAGGCCCGAATAGAGAACCTGGTCAATAGGAACATTTATATTCTTTCCATACCACTCGCGCAGGGTAAAGGGCAGCAGGCGGACAAGGGCTGACCTGCCGGCAAGGCTCTGGGTTATTCCCGATATAAGGCCGAACTGCTGGGAGCCGGTCAAAATAAACATACCGGGTCTTATATTCTCGTCAATTATCTGCTGCATGTACGACAGCAGGTCAGGCGCCCTCTGTATTTCGTCAAATACTGCACCATCACGGTACCTGTTTAGAAAACCCCGCGGGTCAGAAATGGCCATCTCGCGAACATCGGGATTTTCAAATGATATGTATTCTCTATCACTGAAAATGCTTTTCACCAGGGTGGTTTTCCCTGATTGCCGTGGCCCGGTAATAACAAGGACAGGGTAGTCTTTAGATAATTTTTTCAGGGTTTCCCCTGCGTCTCGTGGAATCATAGGGCAACTATAAGAAATACTTTGCTAATTGTCAATTATATTTACAATTAGCAAGAATAGTCTGTGTAAAAAAATAGCTCTATTCAACAGCAGGCTCTGACCCCTCAAAGAAGCTGCAGAAAAGCAAAACCGACAGCGATTTTGACGGGGTTCGCGACAGCGGCCAATTCAAAGCGTTTTTGCAGTCATTTCAGTGAGGGGCGCTGAACCCAACTAACTAGTAGTCATGTAATGAAAAAAACTCATTGACTAAAACTCTTTTATCAATACAATAGGCGAAATTTGTTGTATGCCAGATGCGCAGATTATCCTATTTGTATAAATATGAAAAAAAATAAAAAACCAAAAATTACAGTCATCACATGTTGTATCGTCCTTTTAATGGTAGTGGCCAGCCATGCAGAGGTTATATTCAAGAAAGACGGATCCCTGGTTAAAGGGGTTATTACACGCGACGCTGCTAAGTATATTATAATCCGCAAAGAAGACGGCTCCAGTGAGAAAGTATTGCGCAGTGATATCATGCGGATACTTTACACAAAGCTGTACATGGGAAAGGTCTTCGTTCGTTTAACAAGCGGGGATGTTCTTGAAGTGTACAAGGTGGAAGAAGACTCTGAAACCTATACCTTCCGTAAGGATCTCTACAAGCCAGAGGAGTTTAAGGTTGAACGGGACAGGGTAATGTTCATAGCCCGCAGTAACCCTACTGACCTCTCCGCAGAAGCGGAAGAAACAGAAATAGACCTCAAATGGAGTCCTCCCTTCAGGCCTCCAAAATCTTACAAGATATACCTTTCCGGGCCTGATCTTGACTACCGTGTGGTTGCAGAAACAGGAAACGCGGAGTACGAGATTGAAAATCTCAAGAGTAATACCACTTACCGGGTTAAGGTTACCGCGGTAGACCATGAAGGTATTGAATCCCTGCCAACAGACGAAGTTGAGTTAACGACAAAAAATATACCCCCTTCACGACCTGATAATGTGAGAGAGATTAACGAAAATAAGAGTACTAAAAAAATTATATGGGATCAATCAGAAGATATTGATGGAAAAGTTATTGGATACAGGGTTTACACCGAAACAGATGGGGTAAAACAGCTGGCTAATGAGACTTATGATAACTATTATAAGATGAAAACTGATGATGTTCATGAGAAGATATTAGTAACTGCGTTCGATGATCGTGGCGATGAATCTGGTTATGGATCAATTCGAATTATACCTATTGGATTGAATTTATGTGTTTCACCCGGCATACTTTTCCCGCTTGGAAAGCTTGGAAATTTAACAGGAATGGGTTATGGTGGCATATTCACAGTAGTAAAAAGTGATTTTATTATAAGTGGTTTTGAATTTGGAGGTTCGGCTGGTTTTTATTTTCTCGAAGGGAAGAAGAACATTAATACAGACATTAAAAGTACAGATGGTGCCTATTATGTACCTTTAGTGATAAACGCAGGATACCGGATACATATTTTGGATAACCTTTCTCTCATCCCCACTATTTCAGGAGGTGTTGTATATATCGATATGTCTTATATTGAGGATGATAAAAGTACGATATATGAAGAGCAAAAGCAGCTTAAAACTGTTGGTCCTGTAGCGGGAGTGGGGATCAAAATGGATTACTTTTTATCTAAAAGATTCAAAATAGGATTTTTTTGGGATCAAGGTGTTTTGGTAAAACAAGATGTCCTGGATTATCCACTCACTCGTTTGGAAATTAGTTTTGGGATGAGGTTGTAAACATGAAGAAACCTGGTAAAAAAGCTAGTTCCATGCTGAATCGTAATCGTAGAGTTTGGATATTATTATATTTAAGTCTTATATTGTGTATCTTGATGACAACGTCATGCTGGAGTGATCTTGATGATGTAGAGGATAAATTAAATAGTAGTGGCTATTCTATAGGTGATCCTGGTCCAAGTGGTGTAGGTGTTGTATTTTACATAAGCGATGATGGGAAACATGGCCTGGAGGCAGCTCCAGAAGACCAGAATAATGGTAATGCTTTTTACTGGAGTAATGTTGATGGAGTTAATGATGAAGTAGGCACATCTCGAGACATCGGTAGTGGTTTTGCTAATTCTGAAGCTGTTATAAACCAGGATGGGCATAATAACAGTGCTGCTCTTATTTGTAGAAATTATCGAAAAGATGAAGAAGGTGACTGGTACTTACCATCGTATGGAGAATTAGAAGAATTATATAAAAATAAAGATATTGTAGGAAATTTAACGAAAGAAGAATACTACTCTTCATCTGAAGATCATGTGGGTGGATACGTTGGTTATATTACATTTACTGGTCAATATTCAGGTAGTGGCTATTTTTGCAGCAAGGGCAGTTCACACTATATACGAGCAATTCGTTCTTTTTAATCGTGGATTGATGGGAAATCATAATATACTGTTAGTTGTAATTTAGACCATGACACCCTTAAAAAACTCTTTCGCCAGCAGGTAAGAATTCACATTCCCCGCGTTGTCGGTACCCACGTCCAGGCGAATGGCAATGTGTTCCAGTATACGGCTAAATGCGATTTCATCGCCGACGATATGTTCATACAAATTGCCACCAGCATATCGTTCGGTAGTAATTGTCGTAAAACAATACAAAACATCCAACAACAATTATGACATTGACAATGAATTGACAACAACAAACCCGTCGGGGCACCCCCCCGTGGGTGCCCTCTTTCCAGTTTTATCTGTTCATACAGTTCTGAATATCAGCGGGGCGGCCACGGGGGGCCGCCCCGACGGGCCGACAGGCCAAAATGTACTTGCCCTGAATGCCAATATCTGTGAATATCATTCAATCTCACAACGGAGGAACAGAATGAAAAAAATACTTCTCGGTATTGCCGGATTGCTGGTGATCATAATCGCAATAATGTTAATTAAGACCGCAACCTTTACATCAAAACAGGTAGAGGTGACACAACAGGACATGATAGCCGTAGACAGGATGGCGGTCGCCCAACATCTTTCAGGCGCCATACAGCTAAAGACCATATCCTGGCAGGAAGAATCAAGGTTCAACCCTGCAGCCTTCCTCGAGCTGCACCGCTACCTTGAAAAGACCTATCCCCTGGTGCACAAAACCATGACCCGTGAGAAGGTGGCCGGGTACTCCCTGCTTTTTACCTGGAAGGGCTCTGACCCCTCTAAAAAACCCGTACTCCTGATGGCCCACCAGGACGTGGTCCCCATAGAGGCGGGCACCGAGGGTGACTGGACCTATCCCGGTTTTTCCGGCAGGATCGCCGACGGTTTCGTGTGGGGCAGGGGTGCCCTTGACATCAAGAACGGCCTGGTGTCCATCCTTGATGCAATGGAAAACCTTATTCGGCAGGGCTTCAAGCCAGAACGCACAATCTACCTGGCTTTCGGCCATGATGAAGAGATTGGCGGCAAGGGGGCGGCAGCCATGTCCGCACTGCTTGAGAAGCGGGGTGTGAAGCTGGAGTACGTGGTTGACGAAGGCGGGGCCATCATGGAAGGCATGGTGCCCGGCGTGAAAAAGCCGGTGGCACTTATCGGTATTGCCGAGAAGGGCTACATGACCCTTGAACTCACCGTGAAAGGTGAGGGGGGACACTCCTCAATGCCTCCAGAGCATACCACCGTTGGCATACTCTCGAAGGCCATATGCGCCATCGAAAGCAATCCATTCAGTGCAGACCTGAAAGGTGCAGCCGAAAAGATGTTTCAGTACGTGGGGCCGGAGATGTCCTTCCCCCTGAACATGGTAATGGCAAACCTGTGGCTGCTTGAGCCGGTGCTTGAGGGCCAGCTGAAGGGATCACAGGCAACAAATGCAAGCCTGAGAACCACCGCCGCCGCCACCATGATAAGGGGAAGCGACAAGGAGAACGTGCTCCCCCAGAAGGCAACTGCCATGGTAAACTTCCGTATCATACCCGGTGAGACCATGGACAGCGTTACCGAACACGTGCGTGATGCCATCGACGATGAGCGGGTACAGATACGAAGGACTGAAAATTCAAACGGGCCATCCGGGGTGTCCGACGTTGAGTCGAAAGAATTCACCGCCCTCAGGGCAACCATCAACACCCTGTTCCCCGACGTGATCGTGGCGCCCTACCTGGTGCTCGGGGCCACCGACTCACGGCATTACAGCAACCTTACCGACAAGATATTCAGGTTCATCCCCGAACGCATGAAACCGGAAGACCTTGAGCGGCAGCACGGCACCAACGAGCGTATCGGCATTGATGAACTTGCCGATTGCGTACGCTACTACATGATGCTGATGCAGAGCACCCAGTAGGAGGGAATATGTGCGGACGTTTTGCACAGGCAGACCCCCTTGAGATAATCGCAGAGCAGTTCGGCATCGAGGTTATTGATCTTGACCTCTCGCCCCGGTACAACGTGGCACCGGGGCAGCAGGTTGCCGTGATTATAAATGAAGAAACACGCGAAATAGTAGACCTCAAGTGGGGACTTGTCCCCTTCTGGGCAAAAGACCCCTCTATCGGCAACCGCATGATCAACGCCCGGGCGGAGACGGTGCTGGAAAAACCATCCTATAAAAACGCCATGAAAAAACGCCGGTGCCTTATCCCGGCAAGCGGCTTTTACGAGTGGAAGAAGGACGGGAAGGTGAAGGCACCCTACTACTTCAGGCACAATAACGGCAAACCCTTCGGCCTTGCCGGCCTCTGGGAGACCTGGAAAGACCCCGACGGCAATGAGCTGAAAACCTTTACCATCATCACCACCGAATCAAATGAGCTGGCAGCACAGATACACAACCGCATGCCGGTGATCATCTCCGAAGAGAACTACGGCACCTGGCTTGACACCGCAAACCCGCCCCAAAAAGCGCAGGCACTGCTTGCCCCATACCCGGCAGACCGGATGGAAGCCTATCCCGTCTCCACCATGGTGAACTCACCCGCCAACGATTCAGAGGAACTGGTCAGGCCGGTGTGAGGCTTTTGGCCAATATATACCACTGGCTTGAATCCCCCTAAATCCCCCAATGGGGGACTTCACGGCTACTATAAAGTATAATTATCTGTGTCTATCTGTGGCTATTATTTAGAGTCTTTTGAAATTTAAAATACCCATGAATAATCATTCAATATTTTGCTATCCTTTAACAGTCCCCCTGGGGGGGATGTAGGGGGCTGTTGTGTATTATGTTACCTTTCACATATATAAAGCAAATGTATGTAATCACCCTTCAAAAACATGAGGAGATCGAGCACATATTTCCTGCAACACCCTAAAAAAATACTAAACAAATGTTGACATGTTTACCCCTTCCGGTATATTAATACCACCATGGATAAAATCAACCGAAAGGACATGCACGCATGAATATACCTGTCATACCATCAACCGACATAATAGCCATCTACAGCAGGGGACAGTATACCATCAGCAGGGAACTGCCCCTTTTCTCGGCGCGGGTGCCGGCGGGGTTCCCATCTCCCGCCGACGATTACATCGACCGGGCACTTGACCTGAACGAGCATCTCATCCGGCACCCGGCCGCCACCTTCTTCGTGCGGGTGTCCGGCGATTCCATGGTGGGGGCGGGCATACACCCCGGTGATATCCTGGTGGTAGACCGGGCCGAAGAACCTTCACACGGAAAGATCATCATCGCCGCCCTTAACGGTGAGCTCACGGTAAAGCGCCTTTCCCGTCATCATGACAGGATCTGCCTTACCCCTGAAAACCCGGTATACGCCCCCATCGAGGTGACCTCTGAGATGCAGTTTGAGGTGTGGGGAGTGGTGGTGCACGTCATCCACACGGTAGGATAGGCGGTCATGGGCGAGGTGGTGGCGTTGGTAGACTGCAACAACTTTTACGTTTCATGCGAGCGGGTGTTCGATCCCTCCCTGTGGGGGGTGCCGGTGGTGGTGCTCTCCAACAACGACGGCAACATCATCGCCCGTTCCAACGAGGCCAAGACCCTGGGCATCGAGATGGGTGCCCCCTGGTTCAAATGTGCTCCCCTGGTGGCCCGCCACGGGATACGGGTATTCTCGTCCAACTACGCCCTCTACGGCGACATGTCTCACCGGGTGATGCAGACACTTGCCGGCTGCGTCCCCGCCATGGAGGTCTATTCAATCGACGAGGCCTTTCTCTACCTTACCGGCATGGAGCATCTGGGTTTGGAAGAATACGGCAGGTTCATACGAACAAGGGTAGGGGGGTGGACGGGGATGCCTGTCTCGGTAGGCATAGGCCCCTCCAAAACCCTGGCAAAGCTTGCCAACCGCATAGCCAAGAAAGACCCCGAATGCGGCGGGGTGTTCAACATCACCGGCCATCCCCGCGTGGATGACATTCTTGACGGTATCGCGGTGGAAAACATCTGGGGAGTGGGAAGCCGGTATGCCCGCATGCTGCACGAACACGGCGTGCACAGCGCCCTTGACCTGTCCAGGGCCCCCGATGCCTGGGTGCGCAAGAAGATGACGGTGATGGGGCTTCGCACCGCCTGGGAATTGCGGGGGCACTCCTGTCTTGAGATGGAAGAGGCCCCGTCCCCCAAAAAGGCCATAGTCAGTTCCCGTTCATTCGGGCGGCCGGTGGAGCGCCTTGATGAACTGATGGAGGCCGCGGCCGCCTACACCACCAGGGCGGCGGAGAAACTGCGGCGGCAGAATTCGCTTGTTTCGGGGCTGACGGTATTCCTGGCTACCAACCGTTTCAAGCCCGAGCCCCAGTACTCCAACGCCGCCACCTTCAGCCTGCCCCAGCCCACCGGGTACACCCCCCACCTCATACGGCTGGCCCACGCCGGCCTGCGCCGCATATACCGCGCGGGCTACCGGTACAAGAAGGTGGGCATTATGCTTTTTGATATCGTAAAACAGGGGGAGGGCCAGCTTGACCTTTTCGGCGGCGGTGTTGATCCCCGCGGGCAGGCCCTCATGGAAACGGTTGACCGCTTAAACGGCAGGTTCGGCAAGAGCACCGTCAGCTTCGCCGCCGAGGGAAGGGGCAGCTCATGGCACATGCGGCGGGAGCATCTCTCTCCCCGCTATACCACAAGCTGGCTTGAACTGCCCCTGGTGCGCTAAAAAAAAAACGGCGGGACAGTGCCCCGCCGTCGTGGATGGGAGTGTGGTATGTTACGACGCGTCCCATCCGCCCTGTTTTCTCAAGCCTTCGGTGATCTCCTTCGCTTTTTCTATGAGTGCCATGGAATCCACCTTCCCCGTCTTGTTCATGGGGAACTGCTGGTCAACGGGCCAGAACTCAACGTGAATGGGACGCTTGTAGGAAGCAATCCCCTTACAGTAGTCCAGTATCTCTTCGGCGGTCAGTGTTTCGCCGGGTTTTGTCTGCACGTAGGCGAACACCCCGTCCACGAATATATTATGCGGGGCACCAACCACCTGTGCCTGGTTTACCTTCGGATGCTTCGTAAGAAAGTCGGTCACCTCGTCGGGGAATACCAGGTAGCCCTTGGGCTTGATGACGAACTTGCGCCGGCCCGAGAACACCAGGGCCTTGTAGGTGCCCATGTCTTTCAGGAAACCCATGTCGCCGGTGTACAGTATCCCCTCTTTGGAGATGGTCTTGGCGGTAGCTTCGGGGTTGTTGTAGTAGCCCAAAAAGACCACGTCCCCGTCCACGCATATCTCGCCGGCCTCGCCTTCCGGTAGTTCCTTCCCGGCGGTGCCGTCTTCGTTCATCTTTTCACGAATGGTCACTTTCGCAAGCTCGGGGTAAAATTGTCCCACCTGTCCTGCCATCTCTTCAACTGAGATGCCCTTGGGGGTACAGGTGAAATACCCGGAGCACTCGGTCATTCCCAGGGCGGTACCGAAAGTGGGTGACATCTTTGCCATTTCCCTGAGGAATGCGGTATCTACCGCGCTGCCGCCGTAGAGTGAATATTTCAGGTTACTGAGATCGTAGTCATTATAATTGGGCAGGGCCCAGATCATCCTGAACATGGTGGGTACGCCGCCGTAAAAGGTGGCCCTGTATTTCTCAACCGCTTCAAGTGATTTTGCAGGTTCGAACATGCTGAGGGTAACTATGGCCCCGCCGCAATACCATGAGGTCATGGGCCCCTGGGCGGTCCCTGCCACGTGGCTTGTAGGCATGATGTTGAGAAAACGAAAATCACTGCCGTATAGTCCAACCCCCCGTGAGAACACGGCGTTGTTGGTCATAATGCTCAGGTGTGACATGAGTGCGGGCTTGGGTTCACCAGTGGTGCCGGTGGTGAAGATGATAAGTGCCGGGTCACGGGTCTCAAGTTTTTCGTAATCCTTAACGAGCTTTTTGGCAAGAGACGAATCTTTTTCTATCTCGGCCAGACCACTCTCTCCAAAAAGGTCATTAAAGTTTTTTGCACCCTCTACTATGGTGTCCCCTTCGGCGCTGGATGGCCACTGCACTACGTGCTTCACGTAAGGACAGTTTTTCTGTACTTCTGTGGCTACCTCTGAAAAATCCCGGATGGGGGTCTTCCCCAGGCAGAAAAAGGCCTTTGCCTCGATCTTGTCAAGGTCACGTATCACCTCGTGTGCCTGTTCCTTCACGTCCAGTGGTGAGATGACAGCACCTGCCTTCAGGCAGCCGTAGACCAGCATGTAAAATTCGGGTACACCCAGAAACTGGGTAACAACAATGTCCCCCTTCTTTATACCCATTTTCTTTAATCGCATGGCATACAGGTCAGTTAGCCTGTCAAATTCACGGTAACTGATCACCCGGCCGGTGTCGGCAAAGACAATACAATCATTTTCAGGTGTAATGTCAGCCCATCTCATGATATAGTCAGGCAGAAGGGGTAGTTTCCACCTGTCGTCAAAATTGTTTTTTCGCAGTCTTGTTTCCATTACTCCTCCCATAAACACTGTGGTTTTTACGAGTTATTATGAAAAAATACTAGCAGCTTAAAGGTGGAAAATCTTTAATATATATATTTCTTGAAATATTCAAAATTTAAAATATATATATTATATACGGTACTTTATTGATATCTTTGTGGTGAAGGGAATGGTTGATATACTAATCGATTTTTTCATGTTTTACGGGGCAATATTCTCTGTACTACTGGCCCTTGGACAGCTCTTTCAGAAGAACAAGCAGCTGATAAGCTATATATATGCCTTTTCCTTTCTCTGCCTTGGTATATGGATATTCCAGGTATCGCTGTACAGCACTGATTTTTTCAGCGAATACTACCTTGTTTCTGTATTTATCATACCCGTTACATTCCTTACCGCACCGCTTATGAGCTTCAGGTACCGCTGGGTTATTGAAAGCAGCTTTTCTGTGAGCAAACGCATGGTTCTGTACGGTATACCCTTTTTTCTTTCATGCCTTTTGCTGATAGTGCCGTTTTTCGTTGAGGATCTTTCCCTCTCGACATCATACCTGCAGCACACTGTCATTTTCAGCAGCTCATTTATGGAATTACCGTTGTATTTCAAACTGGTACATTTCATGTACCCTCTTCCCAAAATATATCTGGTAATTGCCATGATACCCACACTGGTGCACATGGCCGTTATATGGAAGAAAAAACGGAAAGAACATAGCCTTACCGTGTCGCGAATAGGATACGTATTTTCAATCTGCATTATCCTTTCAACTGCCCTTATGGGTGCGGGAGATCTTTTCTCAACAGAGCTTACTAGATGGTCAGTGCTGATGGCCAATGCCACCCTTACCGGGGTGTTTCTTGCCACACAGCGTCATCCTGACTTTAATCGTCTCTTAAAGGTAGAAACCCGCAAGGCCCGTTACGAGAATTCCAAGATACAGGGACTTGACCTTGATAAGACAGTGCAGCGGCTTATGGATATAATGAACGAGGAAAAGGCCTTTGCCGACGAGGAGCTCTCCCTTGGGAGGCTTGCGGATGAACTTGATATCCGGCCTCAGCAGTTGTCCCAGATATTGAACGAGAAGCTGGACAGGAATTTCTGCGGGTTCGTGAACGAATTCAGGATAGAAGAGGCAAAAAAGATGCTGCTGGACGAACCTGGCCGATCAATATTATCGGTTGGGATGGCGGTAGGGTTCAACTCCGCAACATCTTTTAACCTGGCTTTTTCCCGTTACGAAGGATGTTCACCCGGAACGTACAGGAAGAATAACCTGAAATAATCTGCTAAAACGTAAAGGTCACCCCCGCCACGGCATAATGGAACATACTGAAGGTATACACCTCGTCGTTGTCTGCTCCTCCTTCAAGGATTCGGTAACCGGCCTTCGCCTGGATGGCGTCGGTGATGTCCCAGGTGAGGGCGAAGAGAATGTCTTCGGCACGGCCCTGCTGTGAGGCGAGGGCATCCCCGTCCACCAGCAATCCTACGGGTTGGGCGAATTTCCAGTGCACCATGAAACTGAGCAGGGGCACAAATCCCAGGTCTTTCTTTTCCGCTGACTGTGTGTCACTTTCCACCTTGATGCTTGCGTGCCGCACCTTGGCAGTAAGACCTATGCCCACCTTTAGTGTTTCAGTATTCATGGACAGGTAACGGTATGTAAAACGGTAGGAGTTGAACATGAAAGTGGCGTCCACGTCCGTCCCCGATGTGAAGGTCTTCTCTTGGAAAGTGACATCTTTATCAAGCCTGCCGCTGTAGGTGACGGTGAGAGGGGCGGCAAGTATACCGAAATAGTGCTTGTCCATCGCGGTGTAGCCAAGACGCGCACGATAGTGCCATACCGGATCGCCGTCAAGATCGTCAGAAAGTGATAACTTCGTTCCGGTGTCGCCTGGGATCCGAACGTCATTGTAGCCGGTAAAAACAGCACCGGTTTCGGCATCCAGTTGAAACCCGGCATACACCGCTGAACTGAGAAACATAAGTGAAAAAAACGTGATTGATAGAATAGAAACAGCCTTCATTTTCATCCCTTCCTCCGGCAACTTTTTTTAAAAACTGCTTGTCGTAGTATAGTAATTGCAAATATACATCAAGGCAATAAATTATTTGTGGTTTTATTATACTTTCTCCCTTATAATTGAATTTCATCATCTAAAGATGATATTTATGAATTCAGGAACTAATTGTCATGGATATAACACAAACTATAAAATCTGCATTGAAGAGGGTATTCTCTGCACTCTTATCTGTTACACGGAAAGCCGTGAGTGGGATCATGAACCTGGCCTCTCTTCTTGTAAAAAAACTTTCAAGTTTTACCAGGTCAATACTGCCTGACTCTTTTGAAATAATTGAGAAATTCGAAACTTTAAAGAAGCTTTTTCTGAAAGGTGGCATACGGCTGAAATGGATAATTATCGTATCCACTATAATACTCATAGTGGTGTTTCTGCTGAGCTGGATATCAATTACCATATCTTCAACGGCCCTCTTGAATGCCAATGACAGGCTGTGCCGAACCATCGCTGCCAATATCTCCTCCGCAGAATCGGTGATAACATCGGAGGGCAGCACCTTTCAGCGTTCTCTTATTTTACAGGATTACCTGAAGGGCGTATCAAACCAGGACATCAGTGGACTTGTCTATGCCGCCGTGTATGACCTGAGGGGAATGCTGGTGGAGAGAAGATATGCCTACGCGGCCCACACCGATGGGAACAAGCGGGCCAGGTATTATTCAAAAGAACTGCGAAGTGAATTCAAAAATATTGATAACACGACCAAGGAAAAAATAAAGTACCCGGTTACCATTGAAAAAAACGGAGAAAAGAAAAAAGAAGAAGTATGGTGCTACCGGTACAGGATACCTTTTAACTTCTTCGATACAAAGGTTGGGGTTATAGAGATCGTTTTTACCGAGGAATCCATCCTGGGTCCGGTTGAACGTGCCCGTCTTATCATGGTGCTTGTTGCCGTTGCCATGCTCCTTGTGGGTATTGGCATAGCTGCCTACGTGTCTACCCAGTTCGTGCGCCCGGTTGTAGACCTGACCGGCGGTGTTACCCGGGTTGGACAGGGTGACCTCACGGTTACCCTGAAGGTGACCACCCATGATGAGATAGGGGTGCTAACCGGCGAGTTTAACAGGATGATCGTTCACCTGCGTGAAAAGCTGCAAATGGAGAAATTCGTTTCCGAAGCCACCGTTACCATGATACGGGAAAAGACCGTAGACGGTGACGTGGGGCTGGGCGGGGTACGGAAAACCATGGCTTTTCTCTTTGCCGATGTACGGGGATTTACTGCCATGTCCGAGAACCTTCCGCCGGAAGAGGTTGTAGGTATACTCAATGATTACCTCGACCTGCAGGCACAGATCATTCGTAAGCACGGCGGTGATATTGACAAGTTCGTGGGTGACGAAGTAATGGCTACCTTTGACGGTTCTTCAATGGCTGATAACGCCCTTGAAGCAGCAGTTGACATCGTGGAGTCTATCAAGGCCCTGAATAAATCACGTGAAGATGAAGGCAAGCGTACTATACAGGTAGGTGTTGGCTTGAATATGGGTGAGGTGGTGCATGGCAGTATGGGGTCCCGTGACCGGATGGACAATACCTCCATCGGTGACACGGTAAACCTTGCTGCCAGGCTGTGCTCTTACGCGGATCCCGGCATGATACTGGCCTCCCGTGAGATCATGGTAAATGCGGGAAAGAAAAAGTTCAAGGGCAAGAAGATGGACCCAATCAGGGTGAAGGGAAAAGCAAAGGAGATAGAGGTATACCAGATCACCGGGAAAGGCAGGTAATACTATTCCTGGCCCTGTATTACGGGATAAAATTCCTTGCGGATGAAATAGCTTATCTTTCGCAGGGATTCCTTGTAATGTTTCTTGTTCTGCTTGATATTCTCGAAAAGTACTGCCGCACGTACCAGGGTATCCAGCTGCTCTTCGGTGCTTTCGGTTGTGTGCAGCTCGGCGTGTTCAGTTGTATTCAGTATGAGGCCGTATTTCTTAGCTATCTCATCAAGGATGATCAGTTCAATGGATATGTCCAGGTGGTCGCCGATAGAGTTCCCCATCCTGAGTGCGTGATAGGCGAAGTGGTTGATGAGAAAGGAATTAGTATCTATTTTCTGTACAATAAACTCGGGTACGTTATTTTTTTCCAGGTACCTGTCCAGCATTTCACTTTTCTGACTCATGACCACGTCCCCCAGCCATAATTTTCTGATTGTTTCATAAATAATCATTATTCTTCTATGTATGGATCTCTTTTTCAAGATAAAAAAATATTTATAGAAAGTAATTGTATAAATATCATCCCATGGTATACTCTATATCATCTATTATCAAAACGAATGCGAGGTACCATAATGCAGAAGAAGGAGTACCAGTCTGGAACATTTTGTGTAGATATCAATTGTGCCCACCATAAGGCCCTTGAGCCATACAGCGGTGAGAAGTACATTGAGATGAAGCAGGATCTATGCCGTGATTGTTATGCCTGGATGTTTTTCAACTGGCTTCAAAAGCAAGGGTATCGAATTGTGAAGACTATTCCCGAGATTTCCTCGAAAGAACTTGCAGCACGCTTGAAAGGGATAGATCCGGTTAAGGTTGAAGATCTGACTGAAGATGAAATCCTAAGCCTGTAATGTAAAATAGTTGTGTTACAATCAAATAATTGTATAAGTGTGCTGATGTGATTAAATATAATGATATCGACAGGTAAAATTGTAAAAATTTTTGCTGCTGGAGTTGGGATATGTGTTCTCGTCTTCATTTTGTGTATTGTAGTGGGGGGTGTTTTGGGTAAACCATCAAAGGGTGAACAAATTTCCAGGTCTCATGGTATTCCGCATCATCTTGTTATTGCTCATCGAGGCGCATCATACCTGGCACCGGAAGAAACCAGGCCAGCCTACGTACTTGCCCGGGATATGGGTGCCCATTACCTGGAAATGGATATTCAGAGAACAAAGGACGGCACACTGGTGGCCATACATGATGACGTGCTTGACAGGACTACCAACGTGGCCAGCGTTTTTCCGGGCAGGGAGAAGGATCCAGTCAGCAGTTTTACCATAGATGAATTAAAGCAACTGGATGCCGGCACCTGGTTTAATATGCTCTATCCTGAAAAAGCAAATAAAATGTATGAGGGGCTGAAGATCCTTACCCTCAATGAAATTATAGATATTGCTGAAGAAGCTGAAAACAGGCCGGGCCTGTACGTGGAAACAAAGTCAGCCGACCAGTTCCCGGGTATCGAAAAAGACCTCGTTAAGTTGTTTCAGGACAGGGGGTGGATAGGTGACTTTGACGAAGAAGAGATGGGGGACACGGGACAGGAACAGCCTTCCAACCTTGTAACGGTAGGCCTTGGCAGGGCAAAAATTATCTTTCAGTCATTTGACCTGAACAGCCTGATAAAACTCAAAGAACTTGCCCCTGAAGTTCCAAGGATATACCTTGTAAGCAGGGACATGGAAAAAGAGCAGGGGTGGAAAAATATAATCAGTGATGCCCGGGAGACATGTACTGGCCTTGGGCCTGTTGGTTACCTTGGGTGGCCGTGGCACGTGGGAGAAGCCCACAAGAACGGGTTGCTCATCCACCTGTATACAATCAATTCTCCCTGGCAATACTGGATATTTTCAAAGTTCGGTGTTGACGGATTCTTTACTGACAGGTGCGATAAATTGATGACTTATTATGACATGATGCTCTATAAAACACCTGATACTATACTCGAATCCATCACTGAGAGCGCACATTGAAAAAGGTATTTACTCCTTACCCTGTATAACCGATAGTAATATATATGATTATATCCTGTGACGGGTAAAATGGGTTCTGTGGGCTTCTGTATTTTGCTTGACTGACCAATTTCAGTCTACTAAAACTAAAGTGCTATCTGTTTTCCTGTTACCCTGCATGGATTATTTTTATGCAGGAATTTATTTTTCAATGGAGAACTCAGTATGGGTGAATGGGGAATAAACGGAGTAAGTATAATAACACCTGAAAAGCATATTGACCGTGGTTCAGTGACGGTGAAAGATGATATTATCGAAAAGATCACAGAGCAGTCACCTAAATCCATTTTCACAATTGAAAGTGACGGGGTGTTATCTCCGGGACTTATCAACAGCCATGACCATCTTTTGGGAACATACTATCCGAAAGTCGGTAATGGTCCATACGAGAACTGGCTTCCCTGGGACAATGATTTAAAAAGTGCACCCGTGTACGAAGAACGACAGCAGATAGATAACAGGGACTTGTATCTTCTCGGTGGCTACAGAAACCTGCTCTCAGGTGTTACATCGGTTTCTGACCATATTCCCCATTTCGTTAATGAACCCTTCCTGGACTTATTGCCAACCAAGGTAATAAGGGATTATGCACTGGCGCATTCGGTTTCTTCTTTCGCGCTGGCATGGGGGGATGGAATAACCGTTGAGTATCAGAAGGCCATAAAAGAAAATATTCCTTTTATCACCCATATTGCCGAGGGTTTTGATGATGAAACCGTAGAGGACGTGCGTACCCTGGATCGGCTGGGTGGTCTGGGAGATCATTCGGTGCTGGTGCATGGTCTTGCATTTTCAGATGATGATATTAAGCTGATCAAAAAACGTGGCGCTACAGTGGTATGGTGCGGAGATTCTAATACCTTCATGTTTAATACCACCGCAAGAGTGAAGAAACTGCTGGATGAGGGGGTAAATGTCTGCATTGGAACAGATTCCCCAATGTCCGGAGGATTGAACTTGTTGTTCGAGATGAAATTTGACAGGGAGTATTACAGTAAAACATACGGCGAAGAGCTTCCTGATGAGCAGATAGTGAAGATGGTGACGGCCAATCCCTCCAGGGGATTCTGGTTACAGAATACCGGCATACTGCGGCATGGAAATCTTGCTGATCTGGTCGTATTCAGAAAAAATGATAAGAATCCTTACACCAGCGTGGTCAACGCGGAAATTGAAGATATTGAATTAATTGTAATTAATGGAAGGCCGATGTTCGGTAATTCAGAGCATAGTGAACTATTTGAATTTCTCAAAGTACCATTCCAGGAAATTGAAGTAAATGGAGAACAGAAAATAGTGGTAGGTGATCTCAAGGGCCTTCTGCGCAGAATCAGCAAGGCTGTTGGCTTTAAGAAAGAGTTTCCCTTTTTACCTGTAGCTTTTGAGGTTTAGAACTGGAGGAGCATAGATGTCAAACGGCGGCACAAGCCCCGCATCGGGGATCATAACCCGGAGTTACAAACCCGGTTCTATTGTCTACTTCGAGAATGACAAGAGCGAATATATCTACGTGGTAAAGGCCGGCCTGGTCATTCTCACGTCAACCAAGCCGGAAACCGGGGAAGAAGTAAAAGAAGAGGTTAAGCCGGGAGAATTCTTTGGGGTGAAATCTTCGCTGGGGAAATATCCCAGGGAAGAAACAGCACAGACAGTAAAAGAAACAGTTTGTCTCGTACTTACCCTTGCAGATTTCGAACGTCTAATACTGAAAAACGTAAACGTGGTTGTGAAGATGCTTCGTATCTTTAGTAATCAGCTTCGCCGCATTGGAAGAACGGTTCGTGAAGTTCTCGGGGAATCAAACACGGTAAATCCTGAAATGGAACTTTTTAAGATCGGGGAATATTATTACCGTGTAGGCCGGTTTCAACAGGCCTTGTATGCATATAAACGATACATGGAATATTATCCGGACACAAAGTATTCTGATGTTGCAATGAAACGCATTCGTGAAATTGATTCTGGCCGTGCTGAGGAGAACGTGGGATCTGATATGTCGATGGATATACCGGAAGATCCGGCTCCCCGGGAATCGGCTGATGTTGATATGACTGATTTCAGCCTTGATGATCCGGGAGCATCTTCAGGTGAAGATATGTTCCAGGACAGCAATGGTGGTGCAGAATCAATAGCAACTGAAATGGATGAGTTTCTTAGTGAGCCGGTTGACAGCGACCTGGAAAGTTTCAGTTTCGATGATGAACCTGCAGGTGAGACAGCATCAGGGGCCGATATAACAGAGAAGTTTTATGACGCCATGAGCAGTTTTTCGCAGAATAATTTTGAAACCGCGAAAGATCTGTATGAGTCAATTCTTGAACAAAAGAATCTCAAAAATGATTCTGAAAAAAAAATATACGAAAAGGCTCATTTTGAAATTGGAAGAACATATTATAAAATGAAAAAATTCAAGGATGCAATAAACGCGTTCAGCCTGTTACTAAAAACATTTCCCAAATCAGAAAATGTTAAAAACGCGTTATTACATATAGGTATGATATTTTATGATACCGGGAAAAATGAAAAGGCCGGTACATATTTCCAAAAAGTAGCATCAATGGAGCCCAAAGACGAGGTTTCGAGAAACGCGATGAAGTATCTAAAGGCATTGGAGAATAAATAGGATGCGGGTAACGTCATGCTGATTGACGAAAAACTGTTCGATAAATTTGGGGTTGAATTCTCACCCGGTGAAATTATCTTTTGTGAATTTGAACCTGGTAATGAATTCTATTTCATCCAGTCGGGAAAAGTTGAAATAGTTAAAATTATTAACAACCGTGAAAAAACACTGGACATACTTGAAACCGGGGATGTATTTGGCGAGATGGCTATTCTTGAAGAGGAGCCCAGGTCGGCCTCTGCCATTGCACTGGATCATGTAAAGGTGCTGCGATTTCACAGGACAAACTTTGATACCCTGCTTCATGGTAATCCGCAGCTGGCATACAAGCTTCTTGTCATTTTTTCAAAGCGGATTTATGACGCGAAAAGGCGTTTGATGATCTTACTTCTTGATGATCCGCAGGCAAAAGTTATGGATGTCATGAATATGCTTGCAGAACAGGATCCACATATAGACATGCAGGAGGCGGTCACCCTTCACATTACTATACAGGATGTGGCCAACTGGGCGGGTATGCAGATAGCAGAAGTACAAAAAATATTGACACATTTAAATAAGCTTGGAAAAATTGAATTATTCAATGACAGAATAATTGTCAGAAATATTAAAGACTTCCAGCGGCTTGTAAACACCCGCAGAAAGAATATGTATTCTTAGCACATCTGCTCCCGTAGCTCAGGTGGATAGAGCAGTAGTTTCCTAAACTATTGGCCAGAGGTTCGAGTCCTCTCGGGAGCGAAAAAATATTTAAACTGGCGGGTTTCCCCGCTATTTTTTTTATTGAGGGAATAGTATGGAAAAGCGACTTGACCAGGTAAAAGAGAAGTTCAGACATATTGAAATGCAGATGAGTGATCCAGGGGTTATAAGTGATCAACAGAAATTTAAGCAGCTCTCACGCGAGCATTCCCAGCTTGCCCCGGTGGTGAAAAAATATGATGAATACAAAAAAACCAAAAAAGAACTGGAAGAATCTACTCATCTCCTTGATGAAGAAAAAGACCCCGAAATGAAGAATATGCTTATTGAAGAGGTTGAGAAGCTTGAGAAAAACCTGCAGGTGATGGAAGATGACCTTATGGTTATGCTTCTTCCCAAAGATCCACACTCCGGAAAGGATGTCATGATTGAAATACGTGCAGGAACAGGAGGAGATGAGGCAGCCCTCTTTGCCACTAATCTTTACAGGATGTATTCCAGGTATGCTGATATCATGGGATGGAAATGCGAGTTTATCGAGGGTAACTTAAACGAAATTGGCGGGTACAAAGAGGTAATATTTTCTGTGCGGGGTGAAAACGCCTATGACAACCTTAAATTCGAATCAGGTGTTCACCGGGTGCAGCGTATACCCGAAACAGAATCAGGTGGACGAATTCACACTTCGGCAGTTACCGTTGCGGTTATGGCTGAAGCCGAAGAAAATGAAATTGAGATTAACCCTGAAGATTTGCGTATAGACGTATACCGCTCTTCTGGTCACGGGGGACAGTCTGTAAATACTACGGATTCGGCGGTTCGTATTACCCATATACCCTCGGGGATGGTGGTTACCTGCCAGGATGAAAAATCGCAGCTTAAAAATAAAACGAAGGCTCTTCGGGTTCTTCGTGCCAGGCTTTTCGAAAAATCGGAACAGGAAAGAATGGCCAGGGAAAGCGAGCTGAGAAAATCACAGATTGGTTCAGGTGATAGAAGTGAGCGTATACGTACATATAATTTTCCCCAATCAAGGGTAACAGATCACAGGATAAATCTTACACTTCATTCACTGGAGCAGGTGCTGAATGGAGACCTTGAGCCGGTTGTGCAGGCATTGAAGAAATATGAAACCGAACAACAATTGCGTGATGTCGAAAGGTAATGTAATGTTCTTTGTAAATGGTACATGTTGATGAAGGTTGGGAACGTATTACAGGAGACTATTGATTTTTTAAAAAGTTCACTTACGCAAAGTCCTGTACTTGATGCTGAACTCATAGTTGAAGAAGTTACCGGTATGCCCGGGCATAAAATACGGATTAATCCCGATGAAGAAGTAAGTCAAAAGCAATATGAAAAAATATGTAATTATCGACAGCGCCGCAAAGAATGTGAGCCGATAGCCTATATTCTTGGTAGAAAGGAATTTTATTCACTAAACTTCAATGTAAATAAAGATGTATTGATTCCAAGACCAGAAACAGAGCTCATTGTTGACCTTGCTATTTACTATACCGTTCCCCATGGCAAACTGGTAGATATTGGTACAGGTTCAGGTGCCATCGCAGTTGCTGTCAAATGTAACCGCCCTGATATTCAAGTGTATGCCTCGGATATTTCTGGAAAGGCCCTTGTTGTTGCAAGAAATAATGCTGAAACAATACTTGGTCCCCAGCGGCAGATTGAATTACATAAAGGATATCTCTTTGAGCCATTCAGTGATATCCGTTTTGACATGATAGTGAGTAATCCTCCATATGTGGATCCTGCACTAAGAGAGTACCTGCAAAGAGACCTCGAATACGAACCACCTGAAGCTCTTTACTCTGCGGAAGGAGGAAAGGAAATTGTGACAAAGCTTATTGAAAATGCCAGGGACATGCTTACTGAGGAAGGAATGATGCTGATTGAGATCAGCGAGTCAATGAGTGAATACATTATTGAAAAGTCCTCAGAAAGCGGTTTTTCTGTTTCAATATTTCAGGATTATTCAGGTTTACCCAGAATAGCGGTGTTGAAAAATAAATAAAAAGGTATTGAAAAATAAACCATATCAACAATAATCTGCCCGGTTTAATAATTTATAATTACAGTATCACGTGCTTTTTATTTATGTTTTCGGTTTTTTAATCGATACATTAATAACAGGATTGTATAAGAAATACAATACCCCGGCTTCGTTACATGATACCCTGTTAACACGGTGTTATACTAGAATGAGAGTGTTATTTCTGGAGCAGGTCGCTTTATGATAGGAAAGCAGGATGAATTTTTACATGATTCAGAGAAGATGGATAATCATGTAGAATCCTACAAGGTCTCCTTTGTGAGCAAGAAGGATAAACTGTATGGAGTAAGCGAATTTACATGGCTCTCAAAACAGAATATGATGGGGTTTGAGTGGAGTATATTTCTAAATGAACTCCAATTCCAATATGAAAACAGTATACAACTTGATGGGAAATTGCCTCAAAAAGTTTTTACAGATAGCAATTTTAAATATAAAATTGTTAAACCGCTTGAGAAATTTGAATTAAAACTGCAAAATTCTGAAATTACAACTGATCTCATGGTAAAGGGAATGTATCCGTATTATGATTTTATACCTGATCAGTTTGATAGCTCCGAGAGTAGTGAACAACTGCAAAATACCCGGTTATGGAACAGCTATGGTCAGCGTTGCCGCATAACCGGTGAATTGCAGTTCAAGAAAGGCTTGCAGAAGGGTGTGACGAAAAAGATAGATTGCATTGGTTTCAGGGAGCATACATGGGGTGATATTATTATGCCCGGGATCAGTTCAAGGAGCAGGATTACCGCTCATTTCAGGGATATGACAATTGACATGACCTACCTTGAGCTTGATGGAAATATATATTCACATGGATTCATTTCAAAGAAATCAGGGAATATTGGTATCGTCAATATAGAAATGGAGCTTGTCACATTTCCAAGGGGACAAAAGATTCCCTGCTCAACAGAGTTTTCATATAAAGACACACAGGATGATATTGACCTCCTGGTCTCAAAGGCTCTGCACTCTGAAGAGTTGCCGGTTGATAAAAAAATGAAGAAAAAATATATACGTTTTCGAAACTTTTCAGATTTCACCATTATCGGAACAAATAAAAAAGGAGTTGGTGTTGAAGAACACCTGATATCAATTGAAAAGCTGAAAAGCCTGGAGTAGATGGTTGTAAAGATGCCCCTTTCAATACTAAAAGATCTTGTTCGCCGGTTGATCCCATTTCTTGTAATACTTGGATTGTTGCTGGTATATACAGCGTATTTTAACATGCATTACCAGTGGTATGGTATATCACTGGTAACCCGCGCGTATATTTTCATGTTGTCATTTTATATTATTTTTAATTACGCTTCTATAGATCTTGAAGAAAGACATGAAGCATACATGTCCGCATTTGGGGAGACAGGTGCCTGGAGGCTGTTTTTCCATTCACGGATACTACCTTTTATTATTATTTTCCTCATGACCGTCCTGTACGCTTTTACTGAATATACTGATTCAAAGAACTGGCTTCTAAATTCAGGTTTGGCGTTGCTGGACGGTGAATTCGCAAACATCATTTATTATTCATTGATTCTATTGCTGGTATTAAAACTGAAAAAAAACCCTGGCATTACAGTTCCACTGTTTGTGATTTTGTCAGTATCATTTTATTTTCTTGATCAACTCGCGTATGAATCCATTCAGGGCGGGCTTGGCATACTGGTGCTAAAGCTGATAAAGGTGATGATCTTGATCTATTTTCTTCTGCTTGAATTTTTTTCAGGTAGTATATCATACGCGTTAAAAGGATTTATTGCTGTTGTATTAAGTGGCCTCCTGGTTTCTTTTTCTGCAGGAATGCTGCACCTGGTATATGTTCAGGCTTCCCGGGGCGGCCAGGCAAAGATCCAAACAGGTTTTTTATTAATGAAATACGGGTTTGCGTATCCGATGTCGTACCTGCAACAGGAAATACTAAATGCGCCTGATTACCAGGACTTCGCAAAGCTGCTTGAATACGCTGAACATGCTGATACTGATTTTACGTATTCCACGGAGGAGTGGAAATCCCTTTTGTTTGCCCAGAATGTGCAAATGGCAGACCTTGTGTCCCGTTATCTTCTTCACGAGCATGTGATTCTCAGTTATACACAACTGGTCAGATATGCAACTGAAAAGTCTGAATCACCAGATGAAAAACTTGAAGCAGCTACAAATTTTGTGAAGCTTACATCCAGGTATTGTGACGGGAATGAAGAGGACCTGATGAACAGGATAAGAAGAGGGAATGAGCACTTCACATTATGGGGCATTGCGGTAATAGCACAACACCGAAAGATAGTGTACATGCCATTCTTGATCAACTACCTTACCCATATACAGAGTATATATGAAAATGCCGCCTATGGCGCTCTCGTCTCGATTTCAGGTAAAGATCCGGCAGGGGAGTTTCAACGACAGGTGAATGACCCGGGAACAATACTGTTTTTCAGGGATTATTATTTACAAAATCGCAATACTGATATATAGAACATTTTCCACATGACGGTTTTCTTGACATGCAAATGCTTCTGCCGTGGGTAATAAAAAGAACATGACTTTCTATCCAGTGCTCCTCCGGGATCATACGGGCAAGAGCCTTTTCCACCTCCAGGGGATTTGTTGAAGTAGTGTATCCAATTCTTTTGCTTACCCTCAACACATGGGTGTCAACAGGTATGGCGGGGATGCTAAATCCAAAAGCCCTGACAACCTGTGCTGATTTTCTGCCCACACCGGGTAAAAAGGTGAGATCTTCAAGTGTATCCGGCACTTTTCCATTATGCTTTGACATGATCATACCGGACAGCATTACAATGTTTCTGGCTTTATTACGGTAGAATCCCGTTGACCTTATTATGGTCTCAATATCCGCAATCTCGGCACCGGCGAGGCTTCTGAAATCGGGGTATTTCTGGAAAAGAACAGGAGTAACAGTGTTTACCTGCTTGTCAGTTGTCTGAGCTGATAATACGACGGAAATCAGCAGTTGATACAGGTTCTTGTAGACGAGGCCGGGTTTAACCTGACCATATGTTTCCCTGAGGATTTTGAGTATGGTTGATGAAAGGTCATGTGTCATTCTTTGTTCTGCTTTTTAGCGGCCTTTTCTTGAGTCTTGGCCATTTTTTTTATCTGTTTTTGCTTTTCTTTTTCAATTTTCTTTTGTGCTTTCAATAATTCTTTCTGGTTATCCGCTGACGAATTATCCACTTTATGACCATCTATAGTCTCAATTTCTTTTTTCTTGCCGCTTGCTGTGGGTGAAGTTTTCTGTTCCCGGGTCTTATCAATAATGAAATTGGCAAGTTTCTTGCCGAACTGGGCAATAAAACCGGTGATAAGAATGGTTATTACCCACTTCAGAATTGTGACAGCGTCCTGGTTTAATAATTTCATGGTAGGGTACCTTCCAGGTATTGCCGGGCTTCATGCTTTCTGGTTTTTAACATCTTTTCTGTCGCAATATCATTGCTGAAAAAATATAATCCGCATACCAGGGGCTGAGAATATTCAACTGATAGAATTTTTTTGAAATCATTTACAGCTTCAGACCTGTTGCCCAGTTGTAGATGTGCATTTGCCCGGTAATATAATGCTTCAAAATGTAGAGGGTTCTCCTTAAGGGTCCTGGTGAAAAAAATTACTGATTGGGTAAACAATCCCCGGTAATAATGTGCTATACCAGCACCAAATAATATATCATAATCTATGTAATCTTTTTGGATAAGACGTTTAAAATCAAGGCCTGCCCATTCATAATTATTCTTTTGAATAGATTCCCACCCGTTGATAATAATTTCGTTGATGTCGGGATTCTTATAACGGCGGAGGTTTTCGTGGTTTCCAGTGTTTTTGAGATCAGAACTGCTGCATGAGAGGGTGATGAATAGAAACATTACTGGTATAATTTTTGATGTCATGTAACAAATCCCTTCAGCTTCTTGTTTCTTGTAGTGATGCAAGCAGATCAGCTATATTATGAAGTGCCCGTGCCCTGTGGCTGATGCGATTCTTTTCAGCAAGGGGTAATTCAGCCATCGTTTTCCGGTGCTCTTCCAGGTAGAATATGGGATCATACCCAAAACCATGAGTTCCCCGGGGCTCACGGGTGATTAACCCTTCGCAAGTACCCGTACGAGTATATATCCTCCCATCGGGAAATGCAAGTGCCATCACGCATACAAATCGACCGGTGCGTTCACTATCTGGCACGTGGGACATTTTATTCAACACCAGCTGGTTTCTCATCGTATCATCAAGCCCGGGGCCTCCGTATCTGGCGGAATATACTCCCGGCTCCCCGTTAAGGGCATCTATTTCAAGGCCTGAATCGTCCGCAAGGGAGGGAAGACCGGTATGATTACATACAGTCCTTGCTTTAATTGAGGCATTTCCATCAAAAGTGGTGCCGGTTTCCTCAATGTCGTGAATTTCCGGGTAATCAATTAAAGTAGACACCTTCTGTACCCCAAGCGGTTCAAGTACAGGTAGTATTTCCCTGACTTTGTGTTTATTTTTTGTTGCTATGACAAGTTCCATAATATATTCATTTACAAAAGGATGTAGTTAGAGTGATGATATCGCATGATGAAGCAGGGAAGTCAATACAATTACGGTATCATGCGAAAGTGTATGATGAAAAATCTCAAAGGAATATATAATTATATTGTAGTTTTTATTATTGAAGTATAATTTAAGAAATGTATAGTATTGATAATGGGTACAACTGGATATGGAAGAAAACAGCCCGAAACAGGAAAACATTTTGAAGGTTGGCGTAGCCGAGGCAGACAGGCTTGATGATATGGTTCGTTCGTTCAGATTGATGAACAAGCATTCCAACAGAAGAAGATTTGTAGTTTCGAGGGAGAATGTGATTGACGGGCATGGCAATATTATTGTGGAGAAGGCGAAGGATATTGACATCCCGGTGGTAAAGCAGTTTCAGCGTTCTTTTGACAGAAATACCGAGTTCAAGATATTCAGCTCAGATGAGGGAATTGCTATTGTTACTAATACTGAAGCGGAATACGGAAAAGATTTCTCAAAATCACTTATAAACCAGGTGGAGAATATTGGTGGAGGCATTTATAAACCATTTATTGACATTGTGCGGAGTTTTTATGAGTTATTCGCGCTTTTCCAGAAAGGTTTGTCCCCAAAACTTATTATCGTGGGATATATACCAGTTAAGAATATCGGACAGGAAGTAAATATGTACAATGAACTTAAAAGACATGACCCGTATATACGCTATCTCGATGTACTGCACTCGGAGTTGAAACCCAGGTCGTTTATAAAAGGAGTTCCACAGTTTATGCTTGATACAGAAGATGAGAAAGCCTGGCATAAATTTGTTCTTAAAGTTATTCATGAATACACTAAACCATACTTTATGGAAGAGATCTGATTAAGTAAAAATGAAACGTAATATACAGATACAATTGCTCATGTATATCCCGGATGTGCTGTTACTTGCACTTGCGGTAATTGCCTTTGTTGGAATGTTTAATCAGTATCAGCAGGAGTTGTTCATCGTTATGGGCCTGTTGATCGTATTGATGATTGTTCGGACAATATTCATAAATAACCTTATTCGAAAGCTTTACACTTCAAGAATAATTGATATTCGTACATTAATTAATGCCTTCAAGAAGGGAAAATACAAGTTGCGGACAGATCAACCCATGGGAGATGACGCCCTTGCCGACATACATCGTGATCTTGTCATAGTGGGTACGCATTTTGATAACATTATATCGTCTCAACAGGGGGAGATTGAGAAGCTTCGTGAATTATACGATAGTATAGTATTGTCACTCAATTCATATTTTCTTGTGCTGAATGAAAGGGAAGAGATTATTTTCGCCAATGAAGTCTTCTGTAAAAAATTTCAGATAAATTTGGAATATATAGCAGGGAAAAAAATTGATGATATCTTTTATTTCGTTACGGGTAGAATTAAAGAATCAATTCAACAGGTAAAAAGGAATGGAAGCTCGGTGGTTCTTGAGAAAACACATCTCCTTTCAAATGAGCGAATATCAATAATTGCTGATATCAAAATTTCATACATCACGGTAAAAGGCGAGAGCCAGATTGTGCTTGTCATGGATGATATAACCAACAGGTGTCGAAAGGACTACCAGATTTCCCTGATAAGCCAGATATCTGAGTCTATTCAGCATGATGACAGGCTTGATCATGTACTGCACACTATTCTTACAGGGGTTACCTCGGGGACCGGGCTTGGATTTAACAGGGCCATGCTTTTTTTAAAGGATGAGAAGAGACATGTACTTTCAGGTAGAATGGCAGTGGGGCCGGATACTATAGAAGAAGCAATAAAGATATGGAATTCTGTTTCGTCTGAAAGAGAAGACAACAACAATACGGCTGTACAAGATACTGCCGAGGGCAAGGGACAGGAGCTTCTCAGGAAAGTTCAAACAGCCAGTTTTGGTCTTAAAGAGGATAATCTTCTTGTTTGGGTGCTGAATACCGCAACCAGCATACACATTCATGACGCGTCCAGTGACAGCCGGGTGGACGAGGATATTAAGAGATTCATGGATGTAAATGAATTTGTAATTGTCCCGCTGGTTGCCGGAAACAGAACGATTGGGGTTATAGTAGCGGATAATAAATTCAACCAGATACCAATTGGGATAGACAGTGTAGATCTTCTTTCAATATTTGCCTACCAGGCTGCACTTTCAATTGAAAGTTATAATAACCTTGAAATGGTGCAGGATGAAATGGACAAGATACAGCACAGGCAGGAAGCAATTGTGGAATCCGAAAAGTTGGCAGCTGTTGGGCGGATCGCGTCACATATTGCTCATGAGATCAGAAATCCCCTTGTTACCATGGGTGGATATGCCAGGCGGATAATGCAGCAAACAGACTCTGAAATTCCAAAGGGTGCCCAGGTACACAAGGCGGCAAATGTTATAATAAACGAGGCGGACAGGTTGGAGAAAATTCTGTCCAATGTTATGGATTTTACCCGACCATCGCCATTCATTCTTAAGTTTAACAATATAAACGAAGTTATTGAGGACACGGTTAATCTTCTGAGAAATCTATTCCAGGAAAGAAGGGTTGAAATAGAACTGCAACTGGGAGATAATATACCACTTATAAAGTCTGATTTTAACCAGATGAAACAGGTCATGCTTAACCTTCTACAGAATTCTATTGACGCTACAGCATCTCATGGCAAGATTTATGTGGAAACATTGATGAGAAACAGGAAGGTTGTAATAATTGTCCGGGATACGGGGCCTGGTTTCGAACAGGATGATATTGAAAAAGTGTTTGAACCATTTTTCAGTACAAAGGTAACAGGTGTTGGTCTTGGCCTGGCAATCGTAAAAAAGATTATCATGGATCATGGTGGCGAAATTATTGTGACAAACAGGGATAAAGGTGCCGAAGTGCAAATTTCACTTCCGTTACCCGGATGATCCAAAAAGAATATAAATTGTATTTGAAATCAGCAGTGAATTAGTTGTATACTTTATTTATGAGCAATGGAGGTAGCAATGAGTAAAATCCTGATAGTTGAAGATGAACAACATCAGCGCGAACTGTATGCTATGGAATTACAGGAAGAGGGTTATGAGGTAGACCAGGCTTCTAATGGAAAGGAAGCGGTAGACATGGTAAAAGATAATAAATATGACCTGGTTATACTTGATATACGGATGCCTGAAATGGATGGCATAGAAGCTCTTGGGAAAATCCTTTCCCGGGATAAGAAGATACCAATAATAATCTATACGGCATATTCAAACTATAAAAGTAATTTCATGACATGGACAGCTGATGCATATATTACAAAATCATCAAATCTTGACGAGTTGAAAGAAAAAATTAGTGAATTGTTGTCCACACGCAATCAGTAATGGGTGATGATTTTCTGAAAAAGACCCTGGTATTCGTGCTGGCAGGTGGGCAGGGTGAGAGGTTATATCCCTTAACAAAAGACCGCTCCAAGCCCGCCGTGCACTTCGGTGGTATTTACAGGATTATAGATTTCTCCCTGAGCAACTGCCTCAATTCTGACCTGCGACGTATAATAGTACTGACACAGTATAAATCACTATCACTTGACCGACACATAAAAACCGCATGGAATCTATACAGACGTGAGTCCGGGCATTTTATTGATGTAGTCCCTCCCCAGCAGCGTTTTGATGCTAACTGGTACCTGGGCACAGCCGATGCAATATTTCAAAATATTTACATAATTGAACATGAGAAACCTGAATATATTGTAGTTCTTTCAGGGGATCATGTGTATAAGATGGATTATAAAAAGCTTATTGAATATCACATCAATAAAGGTGCGGATATGACAATTGCAGCAATCGAGACACCTGTTGATGAAGCGAAGCGGTTTGGAGTTCTACAGACAAATGCTGATTTACAGGTGACAGGTTTTCAGGAAAAACCCGGTACGCCGGCAGTTGTGCCCGGAAAAGATGATACTTCTTACGTATCGATGGGGATTTATGTGTTTACTACCAGTAAACTCGTGCAATATCTTTCCGAGGATCATAAAATGGATAGCAGCAGGGATTTTGGAAAGGACATAATTCCCAGGGTATACGCTGATGAAAAAGTATATGCGTATGATTATGTAAATAACGCGAAATCCCATCCTTACTGGAAGGATATCGGAACCATATCTTCTTATTTCGAAACACACCATGACCTTGTGACGATTTCACCAGAGTTGAACCTCTATGACAAGGAATGGCCTATACGTACATACATGGAACAATGGCCCCCGGCTAAAATGGTATTTAACCAGGAAGGACGGAGAGGATTAGCATTGAATTCGATAATATCAAATGGGGCTATAATCAGCGGCAGCCTGGTGGAAGACTCTGTTATATCACCAGGAGTGAAAGTAAACAGTTATTCTGAGATACGAAAATCCATTATCCTGCATGGATGCAGGATAGGAAGACACACGCGGATTCAAAATGCAATTATTGATAAGTATAACATAATATCAGAAAACGAAGAAATAGGTTATGACCTTGAAAAAGATCGGCAGCGATTTACTGTTACACCAGAAGGGATTGTAGTCGTGCCCAAAGGATTGCTTCAATAAGTGAAGTATATTATTTTTCTTCCTTGTGTTCTTCTTTAACCTTTTGTTTTAATAAACCCTCTTGAATCAGGTGGTAGTGTACCGGGGAGTGAATAACCATAGTGGTGAAAATATATTCGTCCTTGTTTTTCATCATGACATTCACATGTGACACGAGATCTTTGATCTCAAAATCAGACCTGCCAAGTTTTCTGCCAAGATCATTCTTAACCAGTTCCTGCATAAACTGGTAATGAGAATTGACAAATTCAAGGGCAATCTCTTTCTCGGGAGTATCGCTCTTGTATTTATTCATTGCAACGGTAATATTCTCAGAAGAGAGAAGAGATACTGCTTCTTCCGCTACAAGAATTCGATTAGGCTCTGCACTTGAACCGGTTTCGCTGCTGGGAGGAATATTATTTTGTTCTTCTGGCATAACGGAAAACCATTTTTCTATTTTCTTTAAGATAAGTTCCTGATATGCTACTGTCGCAACTGTTTGGTGTCAATCAATAAAAAAGAGGGTATATTGTATACCCTCTTTTTTGCTGATTATAGCCGATAACCGGTTATTATTCAGCAGCTTCTTCTTTCGCTACTTCTTCTTTTGCTTCTTCAGCAGGAGCAACTGCTTCATCTGCCTGCTCTTCTACTGTGGCTTCTTCAGCAGGAGCCTTGGCTTCCTGCTTGCAGCCTGAAAAAGTAAAACTTACTGTAAAAGCAAAAATTGCAGCAAAAATCAGCATAAGAATGTTTCTCTTCATACGATGTAACCCCTCTTTATTTAAAAGTTTTTTAAAATTGAACATTCTTCGAGGAAAAAATCAAGCATAAATTTAAAAAAATTTATGTTACCATACATCATTTCGGGATAAACGTACATCTTGATGTACCTGATTCCCATACGGTTACCGCTCTAACATGTATATCTTTCCCAAAATCACCTTTAGATATTCTCTTCTGAACAGATGTCGCGATGTGATATGCTATGTTCTCTGAGCTGGGGTTTATGGTGGAAAATAACTCTGTTTCATTGAGATTCCCATGATCAAGATCAGCCAGCACTGATTTTAAGATATCCTTAAGATCATGAAAATCAATTAACAGCCCTATATCATTAAGTACGTGTCCGGCCACTTGAAGTTCAATTTTCCAGTTATGTCCATGAAGATTCTCGCATTTTCCCATGTAGCCGTGTAATTGATGTGCAGCGGCAAAAGAATCTTCAACAGTTAGTATATACATTTTGTACCTCGTCTCTCATTATACAAACATTGATAATGCCCTGGCAACTTTTTCAATTTCTTTTCGTGTCAGGGTTGGATAAATAGGAAGTGAAAAGAGCTTTTTGGAAAACCTGTCGCTCCTGGGATAATCGAGCCCTCTCAATTCACAGTAATCATGCAGTGCGGGTTGCACTGGCCGGAAAATCTGAATATTCTGCTTTTTCCAGAATTTTTCGATCTTTTCGGGTATGGAATCAAAGAGTATGGGGAATGATTGATATGTGAAATCATCATTGAAACTGTAAATGCTTTGATGCGGTGTTTTCTGGAGAGCATCATAGTATATTTTCGCGATATCTTTTCTTCTTTTAATGAAGTTTTTTATTTTTAACACCTGGCTTATCCCCATTGCCCCCTGCAGGTCTGTCATGGCATAATCAAAACCGGGAATGGCTGCAGAGGGGGAGCCGTTGCGATAATCCCTTATCTGTGAATAATAACGTGAATTTCCAGTGAAAACCATTCCCCCGTTACCAGTAGTAATCATCATTTCCGGCGAGAATGAGGAAACGAGAATGGATCCTTTGAAAATGCTGACGTCCTCCCCTGGATCTTTACCAAAAATATGTGATATATCTTCAATTACTGGTATATTCAACTGTGAAAAAAGGTCCATATCAAGGGGAAACCCGAAGAGATGTCCCAGTACCACGCCCCGGGTATGTTCGGATATCAACTCACTAATTTGTTCAGCTGATGGTGAGAATGCCCCGTCGTCGATGTCCACCAATACTGGCCTGGCTCCGCATAATTGCAACGCACTCAGCGGTGCCGAGTTGAAAAATGATGGAATGATTACCTCGTCCCCGGGTAAAATATCAAGAGCTTTAAACGCAAGGTGATATGCAGCGGTGTGTGAACTGGTGGCAAGTGAGAATTTCATACCGGTCATCTGTCCACAATGTGCTTCAAGTTTTTTTACTGTTGTACCTGTTGTCAGTTCATCCTGAATCATACAATCAAGTACACCTTCCAGTTCTTTCCTGGTTATGGTTGGTTTGCTTCCGACAATTCCCATTTTCATCATCTCCGCCTGTTTAATAGAAAGCAACTATCATGAGTATCATATGGAAGGTCAAGCATGATTTGTTAGTGAAAATTAGCTGAGAAAATATACGCTATGCCATCTGGATATACGGATTAGGGTAACAGGAATCCAGGTTCGCTTGTTATATATAAATAATCGCCTAAATTAATGTATAGTAGACTTTTTCATGTAAAGAGATGCAGTGCATTATCCGATATGTCAAGTAGCAAGGAATAGTGGAGGTATATCTTATGAGTTCTGGTTCAAAGTTTAAGAGTGGCGTTCTTGCAGGAGCGGTTATGTGTGTATTCTTGCTGAGTTCCTGCGCGCCTAATGGTGCAATGACCCGAAAGGGCGATACCGGAGCAGATCGGTTCCAGTATGATTCCGGGGAAGAAGAATTTATATATAATGATGATCATGACAATACTGCCCTTGGCAGGGATGACAATGTATATGACAGAAGACAGGTTCGTTCAGAAGCACGACAGTACAGGGAAAGGTCTGAAGCCGGGCAATATGATGACGTCAGGGGATACAACAGGTCAAGCGATCGGATGAATGCAGATGGATATGATAGCATGGGTGATGAAAAGTTCTTTTCACAAGACCCCCGCATTCAAAGTAACATACCTGAAAAACGGCACAGTTATTATCAGAAAGGAAATGCGAGCTGGTATGGACGGGAATTTCATGGAAGACTTACCGCTTCGGGTGAGCGATTTGACATGAAGCAGTATACAGCAGCACACAGGTCTCTGCCCTTTGGCACAGTGGTGCTGGTGGAAAATCTTGACAATGGCCGAAAAGTCAAAGTAAAAATAAACGACAGGGGCCCTTTTAAAAAGGATAGGATACTGGATGTATCACATGCCGCTGCTGCGGAGCTTGGTATGCTCAAAACTGGCGAAGCCATGGTTGGAATAACGGTTCTTGGAAAAAAGGATACACGTGATAACCTGGAACAACAGAGAAGACCGGATGAAGTTGAGCCTGTTTTCGGGCGGGACAGTTATAACGCATCAGAGCATATGGATAGTGTCAGTAGTACATACCAGGTACAGGTTGGCGCATTCTATTCACAGGTAAATGCGGATAAACTCCGGGATGAAGTATCATCGATGTTCAATAAACCAGTTATCGTTGTGAAAGAAGGATACCTGTATAAGGTCCGAATTACCAACCTGAAATCAAAATACGAGGCTGAAGACTTCAAAAGAGATTTGCAGGCACGTGACATCCCCTCTTATCTGGTTGAAGAAAGAAGATAAAACTAAAAAATGGAAGATATCCTCCACTATTGCGCATTATTTTATTGAAAAAGCGTTTAATTGTTGTATTCTTACTATAAAGCATCTCAATTGCGGGATGCTTTATTATATGGTAATGGTTTGTTGTTGGCAGATAGTGGTTGTATATTATTTCTTTGACGAAGGTTGGTCAAAAAATATACTGCTGGTAAAAAAAAGTTGACAAAAAAAGACCATGTTTTGATACTACATCGTCCTGATGCCCACGTAGCTCAGTCGGTAGAGCATTTGCATGGTAAGCAAAAGGTCACCAGTTCGATTCTGGTCGTGGGCTCATTGTGTAACATATTTGTGAAGACGTAGTGAATTAACGAGGGCATGCCGGCTTACTCAGGTACGGCACGTCATTTTACATTTTGCACAGAATAAAATACTTGACGAAAAGTGTCCCCGTATTAGCGTGCTCTAGCCTGAGCGGTTGATTACGGTATAATTTTTAAAAAATATGACTGATCCAGGATGTAAGCCATGCGTGATATAATATTGCTGCAATGCAAGGAATGCAAAGAAAAGAATTACGTAACGAAAAAGAACAAGAAGAACCAGACCGGGAAGCTTGAGATGAAGAAGTATTGTAAAAAATGCAATACGCATACAATGCATAAAGAAACGAAGGCATAAGGTTCGGGGTATACGTTGTGTTTAAAAAAACAGTGACATTCGTTAAAGAAGCCAGGGATGAGCTTGGAAAGGTTACCTGGCCTGAACGTGACGAGGTGACAAGTTTTACCATAGTGGTTGTGGTGACTGTGGTGATCGTGTCTCTCTTTCTGTGGGTAGTTGATACCACTCTTATGTCTGTAATTCAGTCGGTGATGTGATAATCATGTCAAAGGGATGGTTCGTAATACATACGTACTCAGGTCACGAAAACAAGGTAAAGCTTACGCTTGAGAAGAAAGTGCAGAATCTTGGTTTTGATGACAGGATTCTTCAGGTAAAGATACCCACTGTTGATGTTACTGAGGTAAAAGAAGGGAAGAAAAGGGTTAAAACCAAGAAAATATTCCCTGGATATGTTCTTGTTGAAATGGTACTTGATGATGAGACGTGGAGTCTTGTGAAAAACACTCCAGGGGTTACAAATTTTGTGGGAGCGTACGGATCAGGTAAACCCCGACCTCTCTCAATAAACGAAGTCAGCTCGCTGTTTGACCAGATGGGCGAACAGAAGGCAAAAGAGAAAGCATCAGCTGTAATGGAATTCTCTGTTGGAGAGCATGTAAAAGTAATTGATGGTCCTTTCAGTAATTTTACCGGTATTATAGAAGAAGTAAACCCGGAAAAAGGAAGACTGAGAGTGAAAGTTGAGATTTTTGGCAGGGGGACTCCTGTCGAATTGGATTTCTTACAGGTTGGGAAAATATAGATTGGAAATATATACTTTAATAATCAGAAAAGGTAGTTGAAGATGGCACCAAAGAAAAAGAAAATAATGACCCAGATTAAACTCCAGATCCCAGGTGGTCAGGCAAATCCTGCTCCACCTGTTGGGCCTGCGCTTGGTCAGCATGGTTTAAACATAATGGAGTTTTGCAAGGCATTTAATGATAGAACAAAAGACCAGCAGGGGTTGATACTGCCGGTTATAATTACCGTATACGAAGACAGGTCATATAACTTTATAATCAAGACTCCACCTGCGGCAGTGTTGATTAAGAAGGCATTGAAGATAGAAAGCGGGTCGAGTGAACCTAACAAGGATAAGGTCGGGAAGATAACCAGGGCCCAGCTTGAAGAGATCGCAAATATTAAGATGCCCGATTTAAATGCGATAGATATTGACGCGGCGGTGAAGATAATTGCCGGCACTGCACGGTCAATGGGTGTTGATGTAGCAGAGTGACACCGGTATTATTCAGATAAATGAAGTTTTGAGGTTTGATTATGAATCGTGGAAAAAAAATCACTGATGCACGCAGTAAAGTAGATAAAACAAAGCTGTACCCTCTTGATGAAGCAATAGGTTTGTTAAAAGAGAATGCGTTCGCGTCTTTTGATGAGTCTGTTGAGATATCAGTTAAAATAGTTCATAAAAGCTACCAGAATATACGTGGCTCTGCGGTGCTTCCCAACGGTACCGGGAAAGAAGTGAAAGTTCTGGTTATATGTAAAGGCGATAAGCAGAAAGAGGCTACGGAAGCAGGCGCTGATTACGTAGGTGCCGAGGATATTATAGAAAAGATCAAGGAAGGATGGGTTGATTTTCAGGCTGTTGTGGCCACTCCTGACATGATGAAAGAAGTTGGAAAGCTGGGACCTGTTCTTGGCAGAAAAGGGCTTATGCCAAAACCGAAAGCTGGCACGGTTACCGATGATGTAAAAGGTGTGGTAAAAGAGTTAAAGGGTGGCCGGGTCGAATACAGGGCCGACAAGACCGGCGTAATTCACATGGGAATTGGCAAAAAAACCTTTGATGATGGAAGCCTGATGGAAAACATCAAAACATTTTACAGCCAGGTAGTTAAAGATAAGCCTTCGGATGCGAAGGGTAATTATATAAGATCGGTTCATATATGTTCAACCATGGGACCCGGAATAAAAATTAATCATAAGGGGATTGAAAGGTAATGGCTAAACAGTATAAAATAGATGCGGTTACTGATCTTGTCAACAGGCTGAAAGAAAAGCAGAATATTATCCTTACTGATTATTCAGGTATTAAGGTTGAAGATCTACACGCATTACGACGCTCGCTTGGTGAAAAAGATATAGATTACAAGGTAGTAAAAAACAGTCTTTTTAGCAGGGCCTTGAAGGAAGTAGGCTTTCCGGATATAAATGAACATCTAACCGGGCCTATTGGTGTTGTCTTTGCAAAGGAAGACCTCAGTGAAGCTGCACAGATTATGAAAACCTTCTCTAAAGAACAGGAGAATTTCAGTTACAATCTGGGCATAATGGATAATGTTATATATGGGAAGGATCAGTTAAAGAGAATTGCAGATCTGCCAACGAAGGACGAATTGCTGGCACAGATCATGTCACTTCTGAACGGTCCAGCTTCAAGTATGGCGATGATGCAAAAACAGGTGATATCGTCGCTGGCAAGGGGAATCAAGGCTGTTGCCGAGAAAAACGAGCAGTCAGCTTAAGATATAGAATTTCAGGGCGAAAAAGGACTTTGTGTTCAGTAGGTACCAACGTCTTTTCTACCCCTTATAAGTTTTTACGGCTAAGTTCGTATTAACTTGAGAAATCACTAAGTATAAGGAGTAACAAAAAATGGCAAAATTGTCAGTACAGGAACTTTTGGATGCGATCAGCGAGTTAACGCTTCTTGAAGCATCAGAACTCGTTGAAGCTATGGAAGAAAAATTCGGGATTTCAGCTGCGGCACCAGTAGCAGTTGCAGCAGCAGGCGGCGCAGCAGGCGGCGGGGAAGCGGCTGAAGAAGAACAGACTGAGTTTGATGTTATTCTTACTGGGTTTGGTGAAAACAAGATTGCGGTTATTAAGGAAGTTCGTGCAATTACCGGACTTGGCCTTAAAGAAGCGAAAGAGCTTGTCGAAGCTGGTGGAAAAGCAGTAAAAGAAAAAGTTGCCAAAGATGAGGCTGCAAAGGTTAAAGAACAGCTTGAAGGAGCTGGCGCGACAGTTGAACTTAAATAAAAGTGTTGCAAATTTAATTTGAAAAAGTATCAAAAAATTGGTATACTGACACCGAAAGGTTTGGTTGTTTATCGGCCAAACCTATCGGTGTATTATTTTGATCATAAAATATTTTCTTCAAACGGCATTCAAAAGCGTTGAAAAAGCCATTCATTGCACACCAAATTACAAAAGTAGAACGATTACAGGGTATTCGTCGAACATCATGTGAAAAAAATCTTTAATACGTCTTCAGGGGCGTGTCTTTACATTCAGGAAAATATATTATCGGGAAAAAGTACATGCAGAAACAAAAGAAAGTAATCAGCTTCGGAAAGATTGATCCAGGTATTACGCTTCCAAATCTTATTGATAATCAGGTCAGTTCTTATAAGTGGTTCCTGCAGCCGGAAGTATCTGCAAACAAGCGGAAGAACCAGGGGCTGCAGGCCGTATTTACCGATACTTTCCCAATTGAAAGTCCACATGAGGATGTGGTTCTTGAATTCATTGAGTATGAGTTTGGGGAACCCAAGTATTCTGAACTGGAATGCAAAGAACGTGATGTCACTCATGCCACTCCGCTAAAGGCAACGATACGGCTTATCAAGAAAGACAGTATGGAAGTACGTGAACAGTCTGTATATATGGGTGATATCCCATTGATGACTGAAAGCGGAACGTTCATCATTAATGGGGCAGAACGTGTAGTTGTAAACCAGCTGCATAGATCTCCGGGAATATTCTTCTTCTACGAGGAAAATGAAAGAACATATAATGTAAGAGTCATACCCGATAGAGGTTCATGGCTTGAGTTTGAGATGGACACCAAGGGGCTTATCGTTTGCCGAATAGACCGTAAAAAGAAATTTCCGGTTACCATACTCATTAAAGCTCTCGGGTTTGAAACAAATGAAGAAGTAATAAAGCTTTTTTATGATACTAAAGCAATAAAGCTTACAAAAGAAGAGGCTTATGAAAGCCTTAAAAACAGGCGTGTGGCAGCTGATGTGGTAAGCAGTGAAACCGGCGAGGTTATTCTTGATGCCGGTGAACGAATTACCATAGATTCAATTGACACTCTTAAAGATGAAAAGATAAAAGAAATTGAAGTAATTGAATTTCCTAACAATAAAGATGACGCATACTTGATAAATTCATTGGAAAAAGATGAATGCAAGAGTTCCGAGGAAGCACTTCTGAAGCTTCACCAGATTGTCCGTCCCGGTGAACCATCTAATGTTGAAAACGCGAACAATGAACTTTACAGGTTATTCTTCAATCCCAGGACATACAGTCTTGGGGGTGTTGGCAGGTATAAAATTAACCGAAAGTTCGGATTCGAGATGGAAGATCGAAAAGAGGACACCCTTATAAATGAAGATATTGTAGCCACCGTTAAGTACATGTTATACCTGATTGCAGAGGTTGAAGGGTATGGCGTGGATGATATTGATCACCTTGGCAACAGGCGAGTACGTTCAGTTGGTGAACTCATCATGAACCAGGTAAAGCTGGGTTTTCAGAGGATGGAACGTGTTATTAAGGAGCGTATGACAATTCAGGACCTTGACGTTGTGACTCCACAGGCGTTGATAAGCATTAAGCCTATCACGGCTGTCATTAACGAATTTTTCGGGTCAAGCCAGTTATCACAATTTATGGATCAGACAAATCCACTGTCCGAACTTACTCACAAGAGAAGGCTGAATGCTCTTGGTCCCGGGGGGTTGACAAGGGAAAGAGCGGGTTTTGAAGTAAGAGATGTACACCCCTCACATTATGGACGTATGTGCCCCATTGAGACACCTGAAGGGCCGAATATCGGGCTTATCCTGTCAATGAGTACATATTCACGGATAAACGACTATGGATTTCTTGAAACACCCTACAAGGTAGTTAAAAAAGGCGTAGTTACCAGTGACATTCAATATCTTACCGCTGACCAGGAAGACAGGCATTTTATCGCCCAGGCAAACGCGGAAATAGATGATAACAGAAAGTTTGTTAAAACAATTATACCCTGCCGGCACAGGGGGGATTTTCCGTATAAAAAGCCGGATGAGATTCAGTACATGGACGTGTCGCCACAGCAGATATTTTCTGTGTCCACCTGTCTGATACCTTTTCTCGAACATGATGATGCTAACAGGGCACTCATGGGGTCAAACATGCAAAGGCAGGCCGTACCGTTGCTGGTGGAGGAAGCTCCGCTTGTGGGTACAGGTATGGAAAAGGCAGCCGCATACGATTCAGGTGTAATTATAATAGCACGCAGAGCGGGAGAAGTGGTGTACGCTGATGGTGCACTGGTAAAGGTTAAGACTTCCAGTGGTGATATCGATGAATACTGGCTGCAAAAGTTCAAACGAACCAACCAGGGTACCTGTTTCAACCAGCGTCCTGCCGTAAGAAAGGGACAAAAGATTAAGTCCGGGGATATCATAGCAGATGGTCCTGCAACAGATAATGGTAGACTTGCCCTCGGTAAGAACATCATGGTAGCTTTTATGCCATGGATGGGGTATAACTTTGAGGACGCGATACTTATTTCAGAGAGGCTGGTAAAGGACGATACGTTTACATCGGTACATATAGAACAGTTCGAAATTGAAGCACGTGAAACAAAACTGGGACGGGAAGTTATTACCCGCGACATTCCAAATCTCAGCGAGAAGGCTTTCAGGGATCTTGATGCAGATGGTGTTGTGCGCAATGGTGCATATGTGGCGCCAGGTGATATCCTTGTAGGGAAAGTAACCCCAAAAGGAGAGCAGGATCTTACCCCTGAATATAAGCTGTTGCATTCAATATTCGGCGAAAAGGCACGCGAGGTTCGTGATACTTCATTACGCGTACCCAACGGTGTTGAAGGGATAGTGGTTGACGTCAAACGATTCAGCCGTGAAAACGGTGATGAACTTTCACCCGGTGTGGAAGAACTGGTTAAGGTGTATGTTGCGTCAAAACGAAAAATATCTGTCGGTGACAAGATGGCAGGGCGCCACGGAAACAAAGGGGTTATATCAAGGATTGTTCCCGAATATGATCTGCCGTATCTGCCTGACGGAACACCGGTTGACATAGTACTTAATCCGTTGTCAGTTCCTTCTCGAATGAACCTGGGGCAGTTGCTTGAAACAGAGCTTGGCTGGGCAGCGGGTGAGCTGGATATTCTCATTGAAACGCCAATATTTGACGGGGCGAAGGAACAGGATGTCCGGGATTACCTGAAAAAGGCGGGTCTGCCAGAGTCTTGTAAAACTATTCTGTATGATGGTAGAACAGGGAAACCATTTGAGAACGAAGTTATGGTTGGGCAGATTTATATGCTGAAACTGGCCCACATGATTGATGATAAAATCCACGCGCGTTCAACGGGTCCCTACTCTCTTGTTACACAGCAGCCACTTGGTGGAAAGGCACAGTTCGGTGGACAGCGGCTTGGAGAAATGGAGGTATGGGCACTGGAAGCATATGGTGCTGCATATACGCTTCAGGAGCTGCTTACCGTAAAGTCAGATGATATGCTTGGACGGGCAAGAATATACGAAGCAATCGTGAAGGGTATTAATACAACCACTCCAGGTATACCTGAATCATTCAATGTTCTAATACAGGAGCTGCGAGGACTTGCCCTTGATGTGCGAATATATGATGATAACAATAACGAAATAGGTCTTTCAGAGTGGAGTGAAGGTTTCAGTAAAACTAAACGTAAGATCAAGCTGGACACTTTGGAGAACATATGATTGATACTATGTGTACTTACCTTTAGAAGACTTGAAAAAATTTGATTAAAAGGTATGTGAGAATATATGATGAGAGATTTTAACGATTTCAATTCCATTCAGATTAAAATTGCGTCACCCGACATGATCAGGGAATGGTCATACGGCGAGGTGAAGAAACCGGAAACCATCAATTACAGAACGTTAAAACCTGAGCGCGATGGTTTATTCTGTGAACGAATTTTCGGTACCACCAAGGAGTGGGAGTGTTACTGCGGGAAATTCAAGTCAATACGGTATAAAGGTGTTGTCTGTGACCGTTGTGGCGTTGAAGTAACCCATTATAAAGTCAGAAGGGAACGTGGTGGTCATATCGAACTTGCCTGTCCGGTGGCACATATATGGTATTATCGCTCTGTTCCATCTCGGGTTGGCCTTCTTCTCAATCTTACTGTGAATGCGCTGAAGTCAATATTATATTATGAAAAATATGTTGTCATCGACCCCGGTAATACCGAGTTGAAAATGGGTGAAATTATTGATGAAGACACCTTCAATCATTATTACGAGACAGAAGGTGATACCTTCATTGCGGATATGGGGGCATCGGCAATTAAAGAAATGCTGCTGCGGCTTGATCTGGACGAGGAGTCACGTAACCTTCGTGTGGAGATTGCTGATAACGAATCCAAGGTTGACAGGAAGCTTATTAAACGGCTTGAGATCATTGAGTCATTCAGGGATTCGGGCAATAAACCCGAGTGGATGGTTCTGGACACTATTCCCGTCATCCCTCCCGAACTCAGACCAATGGTACAGCTTGACGGTGGACGGTTCGCAACCTCAGACCTTAATGACCTTTACAGGCGGGTTATAAACAGAAACAACAGGCTTAAGAGGCTGCTTATGCTTCGTGCGCCGGATATTATTGTACGTAATGAAAAACGGATGCTTCAGGAAGCAGTTGATGCCCTGTTTGATAACAGCAGGCGAAAGAGGGCCGTAAAAGGGAAGGCCAACAGGCCTCTGAAATCTCTCAGCGATATGCTGAAGGGTAAGCAGGGCCGCTTTCGACAGAATCTACTGGGAAAACGTGTGGACTATTCAGGGCGTTCAGTAATTGTTGTTGGCCCCGAATTAAAAATATACCAGTGCGGTCTACCGAAGAAAATGGCCATAGAGTTGTTCAAGCCTTTTATAATGAAAAGGCTTGTAGATAACCTGTATGTTCAAAATATAAAATCCGCTAAAAAAATGGTGGAAAACGAAAGACCAGAGGTTTGGGAAGTTCTTGAAGAGGTAATTGCCGAACATCCGGTGCTGCTGAACAGGGCTCCTACACTTCATCGACTTGGCATCCAGGCCTTCGAGCCCGTTCTTGTCGAAGGGAAAGCGATAAAGCTGCATCCACTGGTATGTCATGCATATAACGCAGACTTCGATGGTGACCAGATGGCAGTGCATGTCCCCCTTTCTCCGCGGGCACAGATAGAATGCTGGACGCTGATGCTTTCAGCAAACAACCTGCTGTCACCGGCGAATGGCCAGCCAATTGTGACACCAACACAGGATATAGTACTTGGTATTTATTACCTGACATCTGAATTCAGCGAAGAAGTTGAACATATGCCAATGTTTGATAACGATGCCGATCTTACCAGGGCTGTTGATTACGGCCAGATAAAGATGCGATCGAAAATCAAATACCTGATCGGTGATGAATTTATTGTTACAACCCCGGGAAGAATTATTTTTAATGAAATTCTACCGGAAGGATACCCTTATGTGAATTACACTGTAAACGATAAGGAAGTAGCTGCAATTATTTCAAAGATATTCAGGGAACATGGCCCGAATGCTACGGTAAGGGTGCTGGATGCCATCAAGGAAACCGGGTATAAATACGGGACACTGTTTGGTCCCACTATTTCGATGTCTGATATCAAGATACCCGTGGAAAAAAGCAGTTTCATTACACAGGGTGACAAGAAACTTGAAAGTATTGAGAATGAGTATCGAAATGGATATATAACAAACGAGGAAAGATACAACAGGGTTATTGACCTCTGGACAAAGACTAATGAAGAAGTTACGGATATCATGTTTCAGGAAATGTCAAGCGATGCTGAAGGTTTTAATCCCATATATATAATGGCCCAGTCAGGTGCCAGGGGAAGCAAGCAGCAGATACGCCAGTTGGCAGGTATGCGTGGATTGATGGCAAAACCAAGTGGTGAAATTATTGACGTACCTATTCGCGCGAATTTCAAGGAAGGGTTGACGGTACTGGAATATTTTATTTCCACCAACGGTGCGCGAAAAGGTCTTGCTGATACCGCGCTTAAAACCGCTGATGCGGGGTATCTTACAAGAAGGCTTGTCGATATCGCACAGGATGTTGTTATCAACATGGTGGACTGTAATACTACCGTAGGTATTGATGTGTATCCCATAAAAGAAGGCGACGAGGTGATTGAATCACTTGGCGCCAGGGTGCTGGGAAGAACTCTTCTGTACGATCTCATTCATCCTGTCACTAAGGAAGTGATATGTGGAGCAGACGAGATAGTTGATGAAGAAACATCCGAGATAATTGACGAGTTGGACATAGATTCTATTGAAATCCGATCTGTGCTTACATGTGAAGCACGTCATGGTGTGTGTGCCAAGTGTTATGGTCGAAACCTTGCCAATGCAAGGGCGGTAGACAATGGTGAGGCAGTTGGTATTATCGCGGCACAGTCAATTGGGCAGCCGGGTACACAGCTGACAATGCGTACGTTCCATATTGGTGGTATCGCATCACGTTCAGTAGAAGAGAGCGAAGTGCGCCTTAATTACCCGATTTACGTAAAAGAACTTACCTTTAAGACTGTTAAGGCGCAGGACGAAGAAGGAAACAAGAAAACCATTTCCGTTCGACGCGGATACATTGTGGTGCAAAGAATAATTGATGAAGTATCAATAAAAACTGACTGGGAAGTGCTGGTACAGGATAGTCAGAAGGTGTACAGCGGTACACCAATGATCAAGAAGCCTGATGCCACTACCATTAATGCTACACATTCAGGTATATCCAAACTGGATAAAAAGAAGCTGTACATTCTTGGTGATTCACATATGATACCAATTAACGTAGGTGCTGAAATCAATGTGAAGTCAGAAAAGTTTTACGATGTCGATCCTTCAACCGGTAAAACCGAAGCACTGGTAACCTTTGATCCATGGTTTGAACCGATTCTAACAGAGATCAATGGGAAGGTGAAATTCGTTGATGTTGAGTTAAACAAGAGTCTCAGGGAAGAGATTGATCCGCAAACAAACCAGACAAAACGTGTGATTGTGGAGTATAAAACTGAAAAGCTGCAGCCAATGATGGAAGTATATGGGTCTGGTGATGAAGTTAATACATATCTCCTTCCGAAGGGAGCGCATCTTAACGTGGAAGATGGCCAGACTGTAAAGGCTGGTAATGTTCTTGCCAAGATCCCAAGAGAAGTGGCGAAAACAAAGGATATCACCGGTGGTCTTCCAAGGGTTGCCGAGCTGTTTGAGGCAAGATCACCTAAAGATTCAGCTACCCTGAGTGAAATTGACGGAACCGTAAGGATTGGTGATACAACAAAGAATAAACGAAAAATAATTGTTACCGCAGAAGATGGAACTGCCAAGGAATACTCAATACCTGCTTCAAAGTTTCTGCGGGTACAGGATGGAGACTGGATAAATAAAGGGGAGAAGGTTGATGATGGTTCGATTGACCCCCATGATATCTTAAAGATCAAGGGTCCACGGGAACTTCAGAAATTCCTTGTGAACGAGATCCAGGAGGTCTACAGGCTTCAGGGTGTTATAATCGATGATAAGCATATTGAAGTCATAGTACGCCAGATGCTTCGAAAGGTAAGAATTACAGATCCTGGTGATACAAGCTTTGTAATCGAGCAGATAGTGGATAAGTTTGATTTCATCGATGAGAATAAGCGGGTGGTAGAAGAGGGTGGTAAACCTTCGACCGCGATGCCAATTCTTATGGGTATTACCAAATCGGCTCTTAATACCGAGTCATTTATATCCGCGGCCTCATTCCAGGAAACCACCAAGGTTCTTACCGATGCAGCAATTAAGGGCAAGGTTGACCAGTTGCGAGGTCTGAAAGAGAATGTTATTATCGGACATCTCATACCAGCTGGCACAGGTGTAAGGGAATACCAGAGGGTAGAAGTGTACCAGGATAAACCGGGAGACCTTGAAGGTATAGTTGAAGAGGAAAAACAGGAAGAAGTTCCCACTGAAAGCTAATTTTTCTTGACAAAAAACGGGGCTGCGACGCATATACCAGTAAACTTTGATATACGTGTTGCAAAACCTATATAGAATTAAGGATATAAAGGAGCACAAATGCCTACTATTAACCAGTTGATTCGAAAGGGGAGAAAGAGTAGATCCAATAAATCAAAATCCCCGGCGTTAAAGCAATGTCCCCAGAAGCGGGGAGTGTGTACAAGGGTTATGACTGTGACGCCCAAGAAACCTAACTCCGCGTTGAGAAAGGTTGCCCGTGTACGTCTGACGAATGGAATAGAAGTAACCGCTTATATTCCCGGAGTAGGGCATAACCTGCAGGAGCACTCAGCGGTTCTTGTAAGAGGTGGACGAGTTAAAGACATTCCAGGTGTTCGTTATCATATCGTTCGTGGTGCACTTGACTCCCTGGGTGTTGAGGACAGAAAAAAGAGCAGATCTAAATATGGAACGAAAAGGCCCAAGGCCTAATACCGGGATATTAACTGAGGGGTAAAGAGGTTAGAGCATGTCACGAAGGAGAAGACCAGCCAAAAGAGATATACTGCCAGATCCAAAATTTGGTAGTAAGTTGGTAACGAAATTTGTAAACTGCATGATGTTGCAGGGAAAAAAGGGTGTTTCTGAGACAATTTTTTACAAGGCAATGGACATTCTTGCCGAAAAGACACAGAAAGAACCTGTTGAAGTATTCCAGACGTCACTTGAAAACGTAAAACCTCAGGTTGAGGTTAAGTCACGTCGAGTTGGTGGAGCCACTTACCAGGTTCCGGTTGAGATCAGACCGGAAAGAAGGCAGGCCCTGGCCATACGCTGGATTATAAACTATTCACGGGCAAGAGGTGAAAAGACCATGTATCAGCGTCTTGCAGGTGAGCTAATGGATGCGTATAATAATACAGGTTCAACAATTAAGAAAAAAGAAGATACCCATAAAATGGCAGAAGCGAACAAGGCATTTGCGCATTATAAGTGGTAGAATCAACTATACTGTATTTATTTATACCTTTTAATACCAGGGCAGATACCCTGGTATTTGGTATTTTATGATAATCTACAGAAAAAGTTATACATATTACCACTTTGGTGAAAAGTGGTAAAAAAATGAATTGAATACACCAGGTGTTGATTATGGGACGAGAACTTCCGTTACATAGAACAAGAAATATTGGTATCATGGCCCACATTGATGCCGGTAAAACCACTCTTACAGAGAGAATACTGTTTTATACGGGTAAAACCCACAAGATTGGAGAGGTGCATGAGGGCACCGCTGAAATGGACTGGATGCAGCAGGAAAAAGAGCGTGGTATAACCATTACTGCTGCTGCAACAACCACGTCCTGGAAAAATACGCGTATAAATATCATCGATACCCCGGGGCATGTAGATTTTACCGTAGAAGTTGAGCGGAGCCTGAGAGTTCTTGATGCTGCCGTAGCGGTGTTTGATGCCGTTGCCGGTGTGGAACCACAATCTGAAAAAGTCTGGAGGCAGGCTGATCGGTATCACATTCCAAGAATGTGTTTCGTGAATAAGATGGACAGGATGGGTGCCGATTTTGAACGATGTCTTGATATGATCGAAAAGAAGCTGTTTGCTACCCCCCTTCCATTGCAATTACCCATCGGTAAAGAAGAGGGATTCAGGGGTGTAGTAGACCTGATATCAATGAAAGCGTTCGTGTGGGGTGAAGAAGGGACAGGAGAAAAATTTGAAACAGAGAATGTTCCCGATGATGTAATGGAGAAAGCCTCTCTTTACAGGGAACGTATGATTGAGCTGCTGGCAGAACATGATGATACGGTGATGGAAAAATTTATTGAAGGTGGAGAACCTGCCGAAGAAGAAATAAAAGAAGCAATAAGAAAGGTTACACTGACTTCAGAGCTTTTCCCTGTTTTTTGTGGCAGTGCTCTCAAAAACAAGGGTGTACAACATGTTTTGGATGCTGTGGTGGATTATTTCCCATCGCCAAGGGATGTAACAGCAATAAAAGGTTTTGACCCGGAAAATCATGACATATTAGTAGAAAGACATCCTGATGACAAGGAACCTTTCTGCGCCCTCGCGTTTAAAATTCGATCCGATACCTACGTGGGCAAACTTTGCTATATACGGGTTTATTCCGGTCATATTGAAACTGGTAAACAGGTTTTAAATGTGGACAAGGGGAAAAAAGAACGGATAGGCAGGATACTGCGAATGCACGCAGATGACCGGGAGGATATAAAGGAAATTTTTTCGGGAGATATAGTTGCCCTCGTCGGGATGAAAACAGTACAGACAGGTGATACAATTACGGATACAGGCAATCCCGTTCTGCTTGAGAAAATGGAATTTCCTGTTCCTGTTATATCAGTGGCAATAGAGCCAAGAACAAAGGCAGACCAGGAGAAGCTTAACAATTCACTGGAGCGTTTGCAGGATGAGGACCCTACCTTTATAGTGAAAACTGATCCGGATACGGGACAGACCCTTATATCGGGTATGGGTGAGCTGCATCTTGAGATTATCATTGACAGGCTTAAAAACGAATTTAACGTACAGGCTAATGTGGGTAACCCGCAGGTTTCTTATAAGGAAACTATTACAACCAACGCGGTTGCTGAGCACACTTTTGAGAAGGAAATTGCCGGGAAAATACAATATGGCAACGTGAAGGTTGAAGTGGAACCAATGGAGCCTGGTACAGGTTTTCTTTTTGAGAATAAAGTTGCCGGTGTACAGGTTCCGGATGAATATGTGAGCATTATCGAAGAAGGTTTTAAGGATGCAATGATGTCTGGTGTTATTGCCGGGTACGAATTAATGAATATTAAGGCGATATTAAAGGATGCGAAATACCGGGAAGGCGAATCAGCATCGAATGCATATCGTATTGCAGCAGGTATCGCGTTTAAAGAGGCAGTTGAACAGGCGAAACCTACCCTGCTTGAACCGATAATGGAACTTGAGGTTGTAGTGCCGGATGAATATACCGGTGAAATAATAAACGATTTGAATTCCAGAAGAGGAAAAATTGAAAGTATTGATATGCGGGGACAGCTGAAGGTTATTGACGCAACTGTACCATTGTCAGAAGTTTTCGGATATGCCACCAGTGTCAGATCCTTAAGCCAGGGGCGGGCATCACATTCTCTTCAGTTCAGCAAGTATGATCTTGTGCCGCAAAATGTAATGGAACAGATACTTGCACGGTTTTCAGGCAGATATTATTGAAAATGAGAAAAATTATTTGATAAAATCTGCTATTGTGTTACTTTCATAGTACTGTACGGAAATTAAATATATTGTGGACCAGCCATTCCATATAAAAATTCTTTTTATATGGAATTAATTGGTTGACAGAAATCCCATATATTTTTTTAATTCACACACCCAGAATCAACCCTGGGTGTGGTATATTAACGTATTAACATATAATTATGTACTAATCAATTTTAAGCAGTTCTTTCATGTTCAACAATTAAAGCTATACGAACTGCTTTTAAACTTTTGTCAAAAATACTACGAATATTTAATGAAGGAGAAAGGAGATGGCAAAGGAAAAATTCGATAGGAGTAAGCCACATGTCAACGTAGGTACCATTGGACATATTGACCACGGAAAGACTACGCTTACATCTGCAATTACAAAATGTCTTTTCTCAGCTTACGGTGAGGGAAAGGCAATTGATTTTGATCAAATAGACAATGCTCCTGAAGAGAAGGCAAGGGGTATAACGATCGCTACATCGCATCAGGAGTATACCACTCCAAAGAGGCATTATGCGCATGTTGACTGTCCTGGTCATGCCGACTACATCAAAAACATGATAACCGGTGCTGCCCAGATGGATGCCGCGATTCTTGTTGTAGCTGCAACAGATGGACCAATGCCTCAGACAAAGGAACACGTTTTGCTTGCTCGCCAGGTTAACGTGCCGTACATGGTTGTGTTCCTTAACAAGATTGACCAGTTGGACCCATCCGACAAGGATGAGCTGATTGAGCTGGTTGAAATGGAAGTAAGGGATCTTCTCAGCAAGTACGAGTTTCCTGGTGATGAAATTCCAATTATTGCTGGTTCGGCTCTCAAGGCAATGGAATGTGGTTGTGGTAAAGAAGATTGTGAAGCTTGCGGACCTATCCTTAAACTGGGCCAGGCACTTGACGATTATATACCTGATCCGCAGCGAGACAAGGACAAGCCTTTCCTTATGCCGATAGAAGACGTTTTTTCTATTACCGGACGTGGAACAGTAGTTACAGGTAGAATTGAGCGTGGTATCGTTCATACTGGTGATGAGATTGAGATTGTTGGTTTTAGAGAAACCAGAAAAACAGTTGTGACTGGTGTTGAAATGTTCCGTAAGATCCTAGATGAAGGTATGGCAGGTGATAATGTTGGTTGTCTGCTTCGAGGCATTGGAAAAGATGACGTAGAGCGAGGCCAGGTTCTTTCTAAACCAGGTGCGATTACACCTCACAAGAAATTTGATGCAGAAGTATATGTTCTTTCAAAAGAAGAAGGTGGACGTCATACACCATTTTTTGCCAACTATCGTCCGCAGTTCTATTTCAGAACTACTGATGTAACAGGGATCATTGAGCTTCCTGAAGGCGTTGAGATGGTAATGCCAGGTGATAATGTAAAGATGAAAGTTGAGCTTATCACACCGGTTGCCATGGACGAGGCCCTCCGTTTTGCCATTAGAGAAGGTGGTAGAACTGTAGGTGCTGGCGTTGTTGCAAAGATTATTGAGTAATTAAAAAAAATTACTTGATTTTACAATGCTGTGTAATAGATGTTGTCAGGCCATAGAAGATATGGCCTGACATGATATAATGAATGTATAATTATTTACGCTTATGTCTAAAATTTGATTTAGAGTATAGAAAAGGGAAATAGAGTGGCAAAGCTGGCTGGACAACGAATTAGAGTAAAACTGAGATCGTACGATGCGAAGCTGCTGGATCAATCGGCGGAAAAGATCGTGGCGACTACAAACAGAAGTGGTGCGAAGGTTGCGGGTCCAATACCCCTTCCTACACGAATTGAAAAGTTTTGTGTACTTCGCTCTCCTCATGTTAATAAAAAGTCACGTGAGCAGTTTGAGATTAGAACTCATAAGCGGCTTATCGATATAATTGACCCGAACTCGGATACAGTGGAAGCGCTTATGAAGCTTGAACTTCCCGCCGGAGTTTCAGTCGATATTAAATCCTGATTATCGGCAGTTTTCTCTTTGTACATATTGTACGTATACACGAATTGATATTATTGGCTATAATGGGTTAGCAAGATGAAGAAGGCTCTAATTGGCAGAAAACTTGGAATGAGCCAAGTATTTAAAGAAGATGGTACTATTGTCCCCGTCACAGTATGTGAACTTGGGCCATGTGTCGTCGTGCAGAAAAAGAATGAAGAAAAGGATGGCTATGGTGCCATAAAGCTTGGCTTTCTGGATACCAGGGAAAACCGTCTCACCAGGCCAGTGTCGATGGATCTGAAGAAAAAGGATATTCCTTTTAAAAAGGTTTTCAGAGAAGTTCCCCTCTATGATGAAACACTGGATGAAGGAAAAGTTCTTACCTGTGACATTTTCCAGGAGAACGATGTTGTACAGGTTACCGGAACTTCAAAAGGAAAAGGTTTCGCAGGTGTTATAAAACGTCATGGATTTGGTGGCGGGAGAAAAACACACGGATCACATTTCCACAGGGCCCCAGGTGCAATAGGTGCATGTGCTTTCCCTAACGAAGTATGGAAAGGTCAGAAAATGCCGGGAAGATATGGTGGTGACAGGGTGACTGTGAAGAACCTGAAGATTGTAAAAGTTCTTAAAGATAAAAACATTGTGCTGATTTCCGGAGCAGTACCTGGTACAAGAAATTCAATAATTACGGTTAGAGAGAAATAGGCGGTTTCACCATGCAAGTGGACAAGTATACAATAGATGGAAATAGCGCGGGTCAGGTGAACCTGGAAGATTCAGTTTTTAACACAAAGGTAAATGATGTGCTCGTATACGAGCTTATAAAGGCAGCAAATGCCAATCTGCGTCAGGGAAACCATTCTACCAAGGAACGTTCGTTTGTACGTGGTGGAGGAGCGAAACCATGGAGGCAGAAAGGTACAGGCAGGGCACGGCAGGGCAGCATTCGATCACCTCAGTGGGTTGGTGGTGGTGTTGTGTTTGGTCCTAGTCCGAGGGATTATCGTATTGATATGCCGAAAAATTTAAAACGTGAAGCATACAGGTCTTTATTGTCACTTAAGGCTAAACAGGGAGCCATTAAAATTGTTGATGATTTTTCCATTGAGAATGGTAAGACAAAAGAAATGGTTGCAATTGCCAAAAAGCTTGGTATTGAAAAAGGGGTATTGGTGGTTGATGGAGAAGATTCAGCTATCAAGAGGGCAATGCGAAACATTGGATGGTTCAAGTATAACAATGTAAAGCGGCTTTCCAGCAGAGAAATCTTTTATTCAAAGACCCTCCTTATGACAGAAAGTGCTGTAAAATACCTGAACGAGAAGTATGCTAAGTAAAGGGTAAGTGGAATGAATTACAATGATATAATAATACGACCGGTTGTGACAGAGAAGACCACGGAGTTGTCCGAGCAGAACAAGTATGTCTTCCAGGTTGCCAATTCAGCTAATAAAGATATGGTCAAGAAGGCCGTGAAAGAGATATTTAATGTAACTCCTGACCGTGTAAACGTAATAATGATGCGCGGCAAGAAGAAAAGGGTACGATATCAGTATGGATATACAACAGCCTGGAAAAAAGCAATTGTTACGCTTAAGGCTGGAGATAAAATAGAACTATTCGAAAATCAATAATAAAGTATATTTAAAAAGTTTCAATTTCAGGTAAAAATACGATGGGTATTAAAAACTTTAGACCAATAACACCAACACAGCGATACAAGACAAATCTCACTAAAGATGAGATAACCAGTGACACCCCGGAAAAATCGCTCACAAAAGGCCGAAAAGAATATGCTGGCCGTGGATACAAGGGGCAGATATCAGTCCGTCGGCGAGGTGGTGGACATAAAAAACGATATCGAATAATCGATTTTAAACGTGACAAGTACGGGGTTGAAGGACGGGTTGACTCAGTTGAGTACGATCCAAATCGATCGGCAAATATCGCATTGATCGTATATCTTGATGGTGAGAAGCGGTACATTATTGCTCCAGATTCTGTCAGGGTCGGCGATAAAATAATTGCCGGTGAAGATGTAGAGATAAAAGCGGGTAATGCTCTTCCTTTAAAAAACATACCCGAGGGAACAAGGATATATAATATTGAATTAACAAAGGGGAAAGGCGGACAGCTTGCGCGATCTGCAGGTGTTGCCGCTCATATCACTTCGAAAGAAGGAAAGTATTGTAATATCAAGCTTCCCTCCGGAGAGATACGGAGAATTAACAGGGAGTGTTATGCTACTATCGGCGAAGTGGGAAATAAGGATCATATCAACATTACCATCGGAAAAGCAGGCCGAAGCAGGTGGCTTGGTAACAGGCCTAAAGTGCGCGGTGTTGCAATGAATCCGATAGATCACCCCCTTGGTGGTGGTGAAGGGAAATCTTCCGGTGGTCGCCATCCTGTATCGCCTACAGGTCAACCCACTAAGGGTTATAAGACACGTAAGAAGAATAAGTACAGTGATAACATGATAGTGAGAAGAAGGAAGTAAAATATGGCACGATCGTTAAAGAAGGGACCGTACGTAGAAATCAAGCTCTTCAAAAAGATTGAGGAAATGAATTCTACTAATACCAGGAAAGCAATAAAAACATGGTCGAGAAGATCGACGATTTTTCCCGAGATGATCGGACATACGTTAATGGTTCATAATGGTAAAAACTTTATTCCTGTATATGTAACAGAAAATATGGTTGGGCATAAACTTGGTGAGTTTGCTCCAACAAGAAATTATAGAGGACACACAAGTAAAGACGACAAGTTAGCGAAGAGGAAAAGATAATGGAAGCAAAGGCTTTTTCTAAATTCAACAGGATGTCTGCTTCGAAAGCCAGACTGGTTGCAAACGAGATCAGGGGATATCCGTTTCCCGAGGCGATTGATACATTAAAGGCAATACCAAGAAAGGCATCAGGATTGATTCTGAAGACGCTTTATTCTGCCGGTGCAAATGCGAAGTATGCCAGTCCTGATCTGCGTGAAGATGATCTATATATCAAGAAAATAGTTATTGATGAAGGGCCTACCTTAAAAAGGTATAGACCAAGGGCCAGGGGAAGAGCGACAAGGATCAGGAAAAGAACAAGCCATATCGAAATTGTTCTCTCTGATGAAAGTTAAAAAATTTTGTAATATAAGGTAATAGTAATGGGTCAGAAAGTCAATCCAATAGGTATACGCGTAGGTATTAACCGAAGCTGGGATTCAGTATGGTATGCAGATAAGAAAGAATATACTGATAATTTGCATGAAGATCTTAAGATTAAGAAATTTGTTCAGAATAAACATAAAAATGCCGGCATTGCCAGAATTACAATTGAAAGATTTCCAGATCGGCTAAATGTGAACATCCATGCTGCAAGACCAGGATTGTTGATTGGCCGAAAAGGTGTTGATATTGAAGCTCTGAAGAAGGATTTACAAAAAATAGCTTCTAAGAATGTATACATTAACATACATGAAGTAAAAAAACCTGAAAAAACAGCGAAACTGGTAGCAGAACAGGTTGCAGCACAGCTTGTTTCTCGATTTCCTTTCAGGCGTGCAGTTAAACAGGCAATATCAGGTGCAGTAAGAAGTGGCGCACTGGGTATAAAGGTAAATGTTTCCGGACGGTTGAATGGTGCTGAAATGGCGAGATCCGAGTCTTACAAAGAAGGCAGGATACCGCTTCATACGTTGCGTGCTGATATCGATTATGGATTGGCCGAAGCACATACTACTTTCGGAGTGATAGGTGTCAAGGTCTGGATTTACAATGGTGATGTATTGTCAGGCAGAGAAGAAACAGAAGAAGATAAATACGCTGTTAAAAGAAAAACTAAGTAATAGTAGATAAGGGTTATTCACAATGTTGATGCCGAAAAGAACAAAATACAGGAAGATACAGCGCGGGCGCATGAAAGGAAAAGCCCTGAAGGGATCGACCATAAATTTTGGGGAACTGGCGCTCAAGAGTGTGGAATGTGGAAAAATATCCAGTCGCCAGATTGAAGCTGCCCGTATTGCGATATCGAGAAAAGTAAAAAGAGGCGGGAAACTCTGGATTCGAATATTCCCGGATAAACCGTTTACCAAGAAACCAGCGGAAACGCGAATGGGTAAAGGAAAAGGCAATCCTGAAGGATTTGTTGCTGATGTAAAGCCAGGAAGGATACTTTTTGAGATATCAGGTGTTGATGACCAGTTAGCACGTGATGCGTTAAAAAATGCATCCAACAAGCTTCCTGTTAAAACGAAAATAATTTCTATTAAGTAGTACTGTAATCAGGGATATATACAATGAAGGGTAAACTTGAAGAATTAACAATTGAGGAACTCGATAGAGGTCTCAGTGAAAGCAAAGAAGCGTTAAGGCTGGAAAGGTTCAAGGCAGTAACCAGTCGTGTTGAGAATCCCAAGAAAATGAGTGAGCTCAGGAAACATATTGCAAGGATATTGACGCTTAAGAGTGAATATAAGCTGGGCATCAGAGAAAAGCAAAAGTAATTATTAAGGGTTGGAAGAACGAGCAATGGAAAAAATGAATCGTAAACAGCTGACTGGGAAAGTGGTTAGTAATAGAATGGATAAGACCGTTGTGGTTGAGATAGAGAAGTACATAATGCATCCTATTTACCACAAGTTTGTAAGAAGAAGAAAGCGGATTAAAAGCCATGATGATAGAAATGAATGCTCAATTGGGGATGTTGTTAGAATTGAAGAAACACGACCCATTTCAAAGCAAAAACGGTATCGACTGGTAGAAATAATTGAGAAAGTGAAATAGGGTTAGCGCAATGATTCAAGTACAAACTATGCTCGATGTTGCTGATAACAGTGGCGTGAAAAAGGTACAGTGTATAAAAATACTGGGTGGAACACGCCGAAGGTATGCCACTGTTGGTGATATTATTGTTGTGGCTGTTAAGGATTCCCATCCTTCATACGGCCTTAAAGATACGACAGGTAAGAAAGTTCACACAAAGGCCGTTTTGCGGGCTGTAGTTGTAAGAACAAAGAAGCCGGTAAGACGAACTGATGGAACATATATCAGGTTTGATGATAATGCTGTTGCAATTATCGACCTTAAGGGTGAGCCAAGGGGTTCGCGAATTTTTGGGCCTGTCGCAAGGGAACTGCGCGAAAAGAATTTCTTAAAAATTGTTTCTTTGGCGCCAGAAGTTTTATAGAAGGTGGATGATATGGTTAAGTCAAAGTTAAAGAAAAATGATACCGTGATGGTGACATCAGGGGCTGATAGAGGGAAAAGGGGCAAAATTCTGTATGTTGATAGAAAACTTGGCAGGATAGTAATAGAAGGTATCAACAAGAAAAAGAAATTTGTACGTCCCTCCCAGGAAAATCCTAAGGGTGGTGTTATAACCCTGGAGTACCCTATTGATATATCTAATGCTATGATATTCTGTGATAAATGTAAAAAGGCTGTTCGAATAGGTATCAAGCAGAAAGATAACAGTAAGTTTAGAGTATGTAAAAATTGTGGAAAGAGTATTGATTGATAAAGGGTGATGATAATGGCTTCCAGACTTCGAGAAACATATGATAAAACTATTAAAAAGAATCTTATGGAACGGTTCAAATTTTCATCCCCTATGGAGTTACCTAAAATCGAGAAAATAGTTCTTAATGTAGGTATGGGGGATGCACATGCTGATCAAAACGCGCTAAATGCAACGATTAATGAACTTAGTGCTATAACAGGTCAGAAAGCTGTCAAAACAGTGGCAAAGAAATCAATTGCAGCTTTTAAAATTCGCGAAGGGTATGATGTTGGTTGCAGGGTGACACTTCGTGGAGAAAAAATGTACGAATTTCTTGACAGGTTGATCAATGTATCTTTACCTCGGGTTCGTGACTTTAGGGGACTATCTCCGAAGTCATTTGATAATTTTGGAAATTATAACTTTTCGGTTAAAGAACAGATTATATTCCCTGAGATAGATTTTGATAAGACTGATCAAATTTATGGAATAAATATTACCATAGTAACAACTGCAAAAAATTCAGAGCAAGCCAGGGCGCTGCTTGATGAATTCAAAATGCCATTTAGAGAAGCGAGGTAAGAATCGTGGCCAGCGAAAGAATGTTTGCAAAAATGAGAAAAACACCAAAATTTAAGGTTCGACATAGAAACAGATGTAGAATTTGTGGTAGACCACGTGGATATATTCGAAGGTTTGAGATGTGCAGAATATGTTTAAGAGACCTGGCCAGTGAAGGTAAAATACCTGGTGTTACTAAATCATCTTGGTAAATAATAAGGGAGTGTTTAAATATTATGAGTAGTGTATCTGATCCTATCTCTGATATGTTAACAAGGATAAGGAATGCAATAAATGCGGGACATCTTAAGGTAGATATACCTTCGTCAAAATTAAAAATGGCTATTGCAAAAATATTAAAAGATGAAGGGTTTGTGAAAAACTTTAAGATTATAGACGATAACAAACAGAAGATTTTGCGGGTATACTTGAAATATGACAAGCAGAATCAGCCTTCTGTTCTTAGCATTAAAAAGATAAGTAAACCAGGTAGAAGAGTATATATAAAGGCTGAAGATATAAAGCCTGTTTACAATAATATTGGTATATGGATTCTATCCACTTCAAAAGGAATAATTACCAACAAGGCAGCGAAACAGCTCAATGTTGGTGGTGAAGTGCTTTGCGAGATATTATAATACAGGATAAATGAGTAATTGATATGTCACGAGTAGGAAAAAAACCGATTCAAATACCCGAGGGTGTTAAAGTAGAAATATCCGGCAGAAAAGTTAATGTAACCGGTCCTCTGGGTTCATTAAGCTGGGATTTAATAGAAGGTATTGATCTAAAACAGGAAGACAATATCCTTTACGTGGAGAATAAAGGTGCAGAAGAGGACAAGAAGCTGCAGGCATTCTTTGGTCTTTCACGAGCGTTGATTTCAAATATGGTCAATGGTGTTGCAACTGGTTTTGAAAAAGATCTTGAAATACACGGGATTGGATACAGGGCAACGCAGGTGAACCAGGATATTGAGTTACAACTTGGGTATTCCCATACCATTAAGTTTAGTCCTCCTGAAGGTATTACAATACAGGTTGTGGATCCAACAAAGATAAAAATCAAAGGTATTGACAAACAACAAGTTGGACAGGTTGCTGCTAATATAAGAGAATTGAGAACTCCGGAGCCATATAAAGGTAAAGGAATCAGATACAAAGATGAATATGTTCGAAGAAAAGCTGGAAAGGCTGCTAAATAATCGGAGATAACCAGAGGATACGTATGGATAAACTAGCTTTAAAAAAGAAACGATATCTTCGAAGAAGGTATACGGTTAAGAAAAAAATACGACGCAATGCAGAAAGCTTGCGACTGTGCATATCAAGATCTAATAAAAATTTCTATGTTCAGATAATTGATGATAGCAAGGGTACTACCGTAGTAAGTGCGTCGACATATGAAAAAACTTTTCCTGAAATGAAACATAAAGGAAATATTGAGGCTGCTAAAGCGCTCGGAAAGATCCTGGCTGAACGTGCGGTGGAAAATGGAATTAAAAGTGTGATTTTTGATCGAAATGGATATTTATACCATGGAAAGATAAAAGCATTTGCTGATGCAGCCAGAGAAAACGGCTTAGAATTCTAGGAGTGATAACTGATGAAAATAGTGAGGAAAAAAGCAAAGGCTGAAGGACTTGATGTTGCTGAAAAAGTTATAGTCATAAACAGGGTTGCCAAGGTTGTAAAAGGTGGTAGAAGATTCTCGTTTAATGCAATGTCAGTTGTTGGTGATGCGGAAGGTCATGTTGGCGTAGGCTTTGGTAAGGCCAATGAGGTTCCTGATGCCATAAAAAAGAGTGTTGAAGATGCAAAGAAGAATTTATATAAAATCAATTTGAATAAGAATACCATACCCCACGAGATTATTGGTAAGTATAAGTCTGCTCAGGTAATATTAAAACCTGCCAGTCCAGGTACTGGTATTATTGCAGGGGATTCTGTCAGGGCAGTAGCAGAACGTGCCGGAATTTCAGATCTTATGGCAAAATCAGTTGGTTCAAGAAATCCAATCAATATCGTAAAAGCAACAATGAATGGATTGATGGGATTGAGAAGTTTGAAAGAAGTTGCTGATCTACGTGAAGTTCCATTGAATAAATTGTGGCAACCATAGGTAGAGGATATATACGATGGCAGTAAAACTATTGATAACCCAGAAAAGAAGTTATATTGGATCTAAACCAAAACAAAGGGCAACATTGCGGGCTCTCGGGCTCAGAAAAATTAACAGCCAGAAGGTTCACGAGAATAATGCTGTTGTACGTGGAATGATCAATGTAGTGCGGCATATGGTTGAAGTTCAGGAAATTAAAGAATAACAGGTGAGTATTTTTCATGGAAGCTTATACACTGAAAAAACCGGAATCTATAAAACGAAGAAAGCGGGTTGGCCGTGGACCAGGAAGTGGTCACGGTAAAACATGTTGTCGAGGTCAGGATGGGCAGGGAAGCAGATCCGGCTATTCAAGACGTCCATGGTTTGAAGGTGGACAGATGCCATTGCAGAGGCGAGTTCCCAAAAGAGGTTTCAACAATCTCTTTAAAAAGGAATACCAGATAGTCAATATCGAACAAATTAGCAAGTTAAAAGAATCTGAAATAGATCCATCTCTCATGAAAAAAAATGGGATTATCAATGATGCTGATAAGGCCATAAAAATTTTGGGAAATGGTGAAATAAAAAATTCAAAAAAAGTAACCGCTGACGCGTTTTCTAAAAGCGCACAGGAAAAGCTTATAGCTGCTGGCGGTTCAGTCGAAATAAGGGAAAAAATACAACCTTCAAAAAAGGATAAATAATCCAGATGTCAAATGTTGTGGTTAACATTTTCAAGGTTCCTGAATTACGGAGACGTATTCTATTTACGCTGGCAATACTGGTCATTTATAGAATAGGTGCACATATACCCATACCGGGTATCAATGTTGATGCTTTAAAGGCATACTTTGACCAGGCAGCTAAAAGCCAGGGTGGCGGCTTAATGGACTTTTTTGACCTGTTTGCCGGAGGTGCGTTGAAAAGGTTTACAATATTCGCCCTTGGTATTATGCCATATATTTCAGCTTCAATTATTATGCAGCTTTTAACCGTTGTTATACCAGCAATTGAAAGACTTTCAAAAGAAGGGCCTGAGGGACAGAAAAAGATTAACCAGTATACAAGGTATGGAACGGTTATACTCTGTGCTGTTCAGTCAATGGGTTTGACTTTCTGGATGAAATCAATGACATCACCCAAGGGTGCGGTTGTTCCCAAAGATGCTGGACTTGAATTTATCATAATTGCGGTAATTGCTATCACCACGGGAACAATGGTATTGATGTGGCTGGGTGAAATGATCACTGAACGTGGAATAGGAAACGGGATATCCCTGTTGATTTTTGCAGGTATTGTTGTGCGTCTTCCAGGAGCTACACAAGATACAATAAACAGGATAGTCAGTAGAAGCGATCCGATTATTGGCGTTATATTGATAGGTATTTTTATACTAGTTGTTGCAGCATCCATTATGTTGACACTTGGAACAAGAAAAATTCCCGTACAATACGGTAAAAGAGTTGTTGGAAGAAGAATGGTGCAAATGTCGTCCCAGGCAATTCCTCTTCGTGTAAATGCTGCTGGTGTTATACCAATAATATTTGCTTCATCGGTTATTCTTTTTCCAGCACAGATAAGTAATATGCTGGGAGGATCAGAATATACAATTTTTACAAAGATACAATACTGGTTATCGCCCGGTCATGCGGCATACATGATTTTATACAGTGCCCTGATAGTATTCTTTTGTTATTTCTATACGGCAATACAGTTTAATCCAGTAGATATTGCTGACAATTTGAAGAAGTATGGTGGGTTCATTCCAGGAATAAGGCCTGGACAGAATACTGCTGAGTATATAACTTATATTTTAAACAGGATAACACTTCCAGGATCAATATTTCTTGCACTTATCGCTATTGTCCCGGATTTTATAATAAGGATTTGGCCAGAAGAAGTATCACCATCAATGGCATACATGTTTGGCGGTACATCCCTTCTTATTATAGTAGGGGTTGCACTGGATACCTTGAAACAGATAGAATCACAGTTGCTTATGCGGCATTATGATGGATTCTTTAAAAAAGGAAGAATGAGGGGTCGTCGATAACCATAAATGTTTATTATATAATGGTAGAAGATGTTGAAGTGAGCGCAGAATTTGGCTATATATATTTATAATCAGGATGAGTTGAAGGGTATTGAAGCTGCGTGTAAAATTACAGCTGAAGTACTTGATGAAATAGGGAATAATATCTCTGAAGGTATATCAACATACGAATTGGACAAGATTGCCCGGGATAGAATCAAAAAAGAAAACGGTAAGCCTGCATTTTTAGGTTACCGGGGTTTTCCTGGAGCAATTTGTTCATCAATAAATGAAGTTGTAGTACATGGAATTCCCGATAAAAATGTTACCCTTAAAAAAGGTGATATAATTGGGGTTGATACAGGTGTTTTATATAATGGTTTTTATGGTGATTCTGCAAGAACGTTTAAAGTTGGAAAAGTTGAAGATGAAGTACAACATTTACTTGATGTAACATCAGGATCATTATACCATGCAATAGACCAGTGTAGTACTGGTAACAGGATTTCAGATATATCCAATGCGGTACAGACATATGTAGAGCAGCATGGATTTTCACCAGTACGAGAGTTTGTGGGTCATGGAATAGGCAGGAACCTGCATGAAGAGCCATCAATACCTAATTATGGCAAACCCGGGAAAGGCCCGAGAATAAAAGACGGTATGGTTTTTGCTATTGAGCCTATGATTAATATGGGTACATACAAGATAGAAGTGCTTGAAGATGGCTGGACAGCTGTAACAAAGGATCGTATGCTTTCTGCGCATTTCGAACATAGTATCGCAATAGTTGATGGAAAGGCGAGAATTTTAACAAAGGGAAAAAATTTTAGTTGAAATTAAGAGTGTTTATATGGCAAAAGAAGAACCCATTGAAGTCGAAGGTGAAGTAGTAGAATCGTTACCAAACGCGATGTTCAGGGTAAAACTGGAAAATGAACATGTTGTCCTTGCTCATATTTCCGGCAAAATGAGAATGCATTATATTAGAATACTACCCGGTGACAAGGTAACGGTAGAACTATCTCCCTATGATTTATCAAGGGGAAGAATAGTATACAGGACAAAATAGTAATTGATAAATCAGCATGTGTCTTTTTCAACAGGAAGGGGTGTTATAAATGAAAGTAAGAGTTTCTGTCAAAAAAATATGCAGTGATTGCAAAGTCATTAAAAGACATGGCGTTGTTCGGGTAATTTGCAAAAACCCGCGTCATAAGCAAAGACAAAAACGCCGAACTGCAAAAGCGTAGTAATTATAAATCAGTTAAAGAGGAACTATATGGCAAGGATATCAGGTGTTGACATTCCAAACAATAAAAGAGTAGAGATTGGACTAACATATATTTATGGTATAGGACATTCGTCTTCTTTGAAAATCTTAAAAGAAGCAAATATTAATACGGATACCCGGGTTAAGGATTTAACTGATGAGGAAATTAATGAGCTTCGAAAAGTCATTGAACGTAGTTATAAGGTAGAAGGTGATTTACGTACACAACTGGCTATGGATATAAAACGATTAATGGATATTGGCTGCTACAGGGGTATTCGTCACAGACGTGGTTTACCGGTTAGAGGACAAAATACTAAAAACAATGCCCGCACAAGAAAGGGAAATAGACGAATAGCCGTTGGTGGGAAAAAGAAGAAATAATTAACGAGGTATCAAAAGTGAAGCAAAGAAAAACCCGAAAAAAAGAAAAAAAGAATATTCCCGTAGGGAAGGCATTCATACAGGCTACATATAACAATACCATAATCACCCTTACAGATATGCAGGGTGATGTGATTTCATGGGCATCAGCAGGTGGAGAAGGATTCAGGGGCTCAAGAAAATCTACACCATTCGCAGCTCAGATGGCCGCGAAGGTAGCTGCGCAAAAGGCTATTGATGGGGCAAATTTAAAATCAGTTGAAGTTATGGTGAAAGGTCCTGGGATTGGCCGTGAAGCTGCAATAAGGTCTCTGGCACAAACCGGTTTGAGTGTTACGAAGATAAAAGACGTGACCCCAATCCCGCATAATGGATGCCGACCAAGAAAAAGAAGAAGAGTTTAAGGAACGAGGTACGTACTTATGGCAAAATATACCGGACCATCATGTAAGTTGTGTAGAAGAGAAGGTGTTCCCTTGATGTTAAAGGGTAGAAGATGTTTAACTGAAAAATGTGCCGTAAAGAGGAAAAAATTTCCACCTGGACCACCAAGAAAAAGAAGATCAAAACTATCTGATTATGGTATCCAGTTGCGAGAAAAGCAGAAGATAAAGCGAAGTTATATGCTGCTTGAAAAGCAGTTTAAAAGCATTTTTGTTGAAGCTTCAATGATGAAAGGGGTTACCGGTGATAATATGCTGTCATTATTGGAAAGAAGACTTGATAATGTGCTTTATCGCATGGGGTTCGCATCATCACGAGTTCAGGCTCGGCAATTTATTCAGCATAGGCATGTAACTGTAAATAATCAAATTGTAGATATACCATCATTTCGTGTAAAGGAAAATTTTGAAGTGCAGATACGGGATGATTTTAAAGAAAATACCATGCTTGAAGATGCAATAAAACTTTCCAAGGCTGTGAGTTCTGTTCCCGAATGGGTTGAAGTTGACTATGATGGCAGAACTGGTAAAATTGTAAGGCTACCAGCACGACAGGATGTCCTGGCTGCATTCAATGAGCAGCTTGTAGTCGAGCTATACTCCAAGTAATAAGAGCCCGAGTAAGATAATAATTATTAGAAGTGCATGTGTATAACAAACGGAGGTACTGATGTCGCCCAAAAACCTACTGAAAGGTTTTCGAAGACCCACAAAAATTCTATTTGAACATGACGAGCTCCAGGATAATTACGGGCGTTTTATTGCGGAACCCTTTGAAAAGGGGTACGGACTCACTATTGGAAATTCATTACGAAGAGTACTGCTTTCATCTATAGAAGGATCTGCAATAACTGCGATTAAGATTGAAGATGTTCCACATGAATTTGCTACAATTGAGGGTGTAGTCGAAGACGTTGCGAGAATTATATTGAACTTAAAAAAACTCAGGTTCAAATATGATAGTGAAATACCAAAGGTAATTCATGTTGTTAAAGAAGATGAAGGTATGTTGACAGGTGAAGATTTTAATATTGATTCAGATATTGAAGTCATGAATCCGGATATGCCTATTGCTACCCTTTCGGGTAACGGTAAAATTGATATGGAAGTGCAGATAGAAAGAGGCAGGGGATACGTTCCCGCAGAGTTGAACAAATCCAGTGCTGAATCTATCGGTGTTATTCCTATTGATGCTATATTTACACCTGTTCGCAAGGTGAATGTCAAGGTAGAAGATACGCGGGTAGGACAGCGTACAGACTATGATAAACTGATTATCGAGATATGGACCGATGGATCTATAAAGCCGGATGACGCCCTTGCTCATGCAGCTAAGATCATAAAGGATCATATGACAATATTCATCAATTTTGAAGAAGAGATTGAAGAAGAAACTGAAGTTGTTGATGAGAATCTTGAAAAGATCAAAATGACATTGTCAAAATCAATTGATGATTTAGAACTCTCAGTGCGGGCATATAATACTTTAAAGAGCCTGGAATTGAATACACTTGAAGATGTTGTTCATAAAACAGAGGATGAACTGAGAAAGTCAAAACACTTCAGCGAACAAATTTTTTCTGAAATTAAGAAAAAGCTGGAAGAAAATCATCTAAGCTTGGGATTAAAGGAATGAGAAGAGGTAACAGGTAATGAGACATCGAAATAGTGTTAGACAGCTTGGGAGAACTCATTCTCACAGAAAAGCAATGATGGCAAATATACTGACATCATTGTTTGAGCATGAACGGGTTATTACGACACGACAAAAAGGAAAAGAGTTAAAAAAGGTTTCCGACAGGCTTATCACAAGGGCGAAAATGAATCTTGAAAAGCCGGAAGATAGTGATAAACAGCTTCATAATAAGCGTATCGCGATGAAGATGATAAAAAATAGAAATATTATCAAAAAGCTTTTTGAAGATATCGCACCCAGGTTTGCAGAAAGAAATGGCGGTTATACGAGAATGTATTTACTTGGGAGAAGGAATGGTGATTCAGCTGAAATGGCAATGGTGGAGCTTGTTGAAGGACCTATTAAAACAAAAAAAGCTGAAGTTAAGGAAGATGATTCTTCCAGGGATAAAAAGAAAAAGAAGACTAAGAAAAAAGATAGTTGATAAAACTAATTTTTCCCATGAAAAAAAAAGGATGGCAATAAAGCCATCCTTTTTCAGTTGGAGTAGGTATTCCAATTTATGAAAATTATTCCTGTCTTTTCTGTAATCGAGATTTTTCGATTGAGTGAATAAGACTCATGTTATCATTTGCATCTACCTTGTATTCTTCCGGTATGCGGTCATCAAAGATGGGTTCTAACGTGTTTCCTTTTATTCCATATTTTTCCTGTATGGCTATAATTTCATGTGCTTTTAATATTTTATGAATTTCAATGCCATACTGTTTGGCCTGCCTGCAATTTTCAATAATGTCAATATAACGATTGATAAGAAGTTCAAGATGTTTGTGTGTCCTGTCTTCTTTATTTTTCAGGTAGTTTAAGTCATCGTTTTCGTAGATGTTTCTTGCATCCTGCAATCTCTTGTATCCGTTTTTAAGATAACTTTCAATCCTGGTTCTGTCATGAAAAAAATGGTAGTTCTCTTCCTTGTAAGCTTTAACATCTTCGAGGGGATTGAAAGGTTTGTAAAAATATTTGGCAAGACCACTACCCTTGCTGTATTCTATGAGAATATCAAAGGATTCTTTAGATGTTGAATCCAGAATATTTTTTGTACGTTTCATGTAATCCTGTGAAAAGGTATCAATCATATTAAGTAGTTCAGTTTTAACTTTGAAAAATTTTTGATGTGAAGAGGTGAAGTTTTGCGCGTAATATTCTTCAGATGCATTTTGAAACAATGCTTTTATTTCGTCATATTTTTTCTGTTGTTCATCGGTGGCAAAATTTTCTATTATAATACGCATGGTTCGTAGTTTATCAAGTGTGAACCTGTAATCATTTCGTGATTTCATTGATGGTGAAAGGGCAGAACTGTTGCTGTATAATCCAATACACATTATCAACGAAATTATTATATATGTCATGCTTTTATGCGGCATAGTTATACCTCTAAACACTTTTATATGTATATCGACACAATTAAATTATGTCTTAATGTGAAAATATCAATTGAAATTTATAATTATGTACTGTTGACTATAATAAATCAAAGTATTGATTAATTCATTAAATTTTCTGTATACTGTACAGCAGATTACATGTTAATAATAATATATTGAAACGAAAAGGTAATTGCGAAATATAGATGGTATAGATATTGTTGTTTTTGACGTGTGAAACTTGATGGGGAGAAATATCACCAGGTATGGAACAAAAAAAAGCAAGACGTGTTTCATTCAGGCAGAAGAATCCTACAAAATGTCCTGTTTGTTCTAATGAATTCTATCGTGAGGAAATGTTAACCGGTGGAGGCAGATTAATAGCAGGGAAAATTACTGACGAATTGCGAAGATTATATGAGAAAAATGAAAAATGGGGTACCATATATCCCCAGGCATATGTAGTTACCGTGTGTCCACGATGCCTTTACGCAGCATACCACAGGGATTTTGATTCATTAACGCCGGAAGAAATCCAAAAAATGCAGCAAACCACGAATGCGAGAAAGTCGTCTATCCAGAAATTTTTCGGTAATTTAAGCTTCGAAGATGACAGAAACCTTGAACTTGGTGCTGCGTCATATATGCTGGCGGTTGATTGTTACTCTTTCAGGAACAAGAATGTAGCACCCACATTTAAAAAAGCTGTATCCTCAATCAGGGCTGCATGGTTATTTGATGATCTTTCAAAAAAGTACCCTGAAAGACCATATAATAAAATTTCAGATTTCTTTTATAGAAAGGCATATGGTTTTTATTTTACCTCAGTGGAACTGGTGCAAAGTGGGGATGAACCATTTGAAGCAGCAGGTCATCTTGGACCGGATACAGATAAGAACTGGGGGTATGAAGGCCTGCTGTACATGTGTGCGATTTTAACTATGAAAGTTGGCGCCAGGGAAAAGGATATCAACAAGAGGATTGAGAATTTTGAAAAAACTAAAAGATATTTAAGCAGGTTGTTTGGCATTGGCAAGGCATCAAAGTCGAAACCAGGTGCGTTGATAGATATGACACGTGATTTATATAATAAAATGAATGAAATGCTGGATGAATGGAAACAGGAACAGGAACAAACAGAAGAAACCAGGGAAAACGACGAATAGCAATTATAGTTCAGTATGACGGCCAGGGATTTAACGGGTTTCAGGTTCAGGATTCAGGAAGGACTGTTCAGGGAGAACTGGAAAAAGCATTAAAAATTCTTCTACGGGAGGATATCAGGATAACCGCTTCCGGGCGCACTGATACAGGTGTACACGCCCTTGGACAGGTGGCTCATTTTGATACTTCTTCATCAGTAAGTCTGAAGCGCCTCTTGATCGGCATGAATGGAATTCTTGGTAAAGATGTAGCATTAAAGAATGCGTATTATGTAGATGATGATTTTCACGCGAGATTCAGTGCTGTTTCACGCGAATATATATACCTGATACATAATCATCAGCAGAGAAGCCCGTTTATGATGTACAGGGCCATGTGGATACGTGATCAGTTGGATATTGATTACCTCAACCGTGTTGCTTCTTACCTTGTTGGTGAACATGATTTTGCATCATTTTGTAAGGCGCAATCGCAGAATGGTTCAACTACGCGGTTTATTGAAAAAGCAGAATTTACCGCAAGTGATTCGCTTGTAGTTTTTACTATCAGGGGAAACGCCTTTTTGCATAATATGATTAGAATAATTATTGGAACAGTTGTTGAAATGAATGTGAAAATGCAGCCTGAAGAAAATATTAAAAATATATTAGCACAAAAAAACCGTATACATGGTGGGATAACAGCTCCACCGTATGGCCTTTACCTTAATAATATTATTTACACACCTGGTCTTGACGAGATGAATATAAAGTTAGAAAAAAATTGATCCAGCTATTTGTTTCGTAACAAAAAAACATACAGTTAACCATATACTATTGTTGACATCATGAATACCTTCACTTGCGCTGGTGATATATAATTAATTATTGACATAACTTTGCACAGTTTTGATAGTACCATGACTGAATAGGGGAAATTATAATTGTAATGATGAAATACTGTAGATTCGTAATCATAGTGACGCTTGTAGTGTGTACGGCCTCACCGCTCCTGGCGCGAAGGAAATCCCAGGACTTTTTTCTCAAGCCACAGGCGGGTGTGTGGTTTGGTCCAATAACACCGGTATATACCACCAGTGAGGATGTTGAAACAAGACTTGGTGGGGGGGTGTTTGCCCGTTATAACCTGCCCTGGGCACCATTGAAACTGGGTGTTGATGCCTCGTATCAGCATTTCAAGTCACAGGGTGTGAAAGAACTGACCCTGTGGCCGGTATACGGCAATTTGCTGTTTCGGCTTCCCATAAATCTTCCGCTGGCATTTCAGTTTAAACTGGGTGCGGGGGGCAGCTCGGTTGAAATACAACCCGAGGATCAGCAGCAATGGGACCCGTTATTCATGGTTGGTATTGAAGGATCATTTCCCGCCGGCAAGTGGGTGAATATTGGTTTACGAATAGATTACCTGCTAATCTACGAGAAACATATCGAGGGAGCACAGAGAAACGGGCATATTGTTAACACGGGTATTACCCTTTACCTGAATATTGGAATTTAATAAAAACGGAACTTTTATGCATAATACATATACACATGGGATACATTTAACTGCAATGCTGGCGATTCTTCTGTTTGCGGTTCTCGCAAATATTGGCTGCGGAGACCAGCCATTGTTTGACGAGATGGCAGAGAGCCGCCTGAAGGTGGTGATCAAGGGGACATTTGAGTCGAATGCTCCTGGTAGTGGAACATGGGTGGGGTTGCCAACGGATGACTCTATAAATGATATAACACCATCAATTGCTGCCCCAACGGTATTGATGCTGGATTTCGCAGAGATGAGGATAGCCAGTGCCAGTGGTGGGAGTGAAGATCGTTTTGCCAATTACCGTCAGACATATTCTGTTCCACTGAATGACAGCAATGCTTTTTTTGATGGTACCGGCGTTGAATTCAGATGTGATGATGTAAAAATTGACAAGACTTATGGCAGGGTTAAACTGTATATCAGGAAAATGATTTTTAATAATGCTGAACAATACTACCTTTCAGATTCGGGTGTATGGTCATCAGGTACGCCTGCTGAAACTATTTTCAGAGAAGAGGATGTCTACGGTCTTGATTTTAACCAGCTGATGGTGAATGCATACTATGACTCGCTCAAAGAAAATGCTGATGATATTAATCGCGTTTTCCCATTGAGCATCCCCATTGATGGGGGGTTTGTCTACGGGGAAAATGATGGCGAGGTTGTGCTGGAGATACGCCTTGTGTTCAAGGATTTTATTAAGCAGTACGAGTATGACTACTACGACGAAGATGGACGGCACGCGGTGTATCATTTCTGGGGTCTGTCTGACTGGTTGCGGGATGTGCAAGCAGATGAAAGAGCAATTGGTGGCAATCTGCATGCAGTAGCAAGGGTGTATAACCCGGATGATGTGGGAATTATATCAGGAACTACAGTTGGAAGTGGCTGGGTAATAGCGATTCCTTCAGAAAATGATTTAGGTTTACCACAGAGTTTGGATGATTATTTTATCCCAGCTGGAGATAGGACCAGGCCGGCAATTGATCCTCCTTCAAGTCCATATTTGCCTGCAGCAAATAGTATTGAATCATATCTTGATTATTATTTACAATATGAAAAATATAAGGTTGACTACAATACTTTCGTTACCGCTGTTGATGATGGATCATACGCCACAGACTGGAATAATTATAATGTCAACGTGGGTGAATTTCGCCTGCCGCCATTGGTTACATGGAGTAATGGCGGTGCCTATACACTAACAAATGTTCCACGAGGAGTCACATATAACCTGTATTTTGTTGCCTCAGGTAATGTTGGGTACGGTGAATTACCTGAAGAAGCAGGGGATTATAGTGCTTCTGGAAGTAATCCAGTGTCAGTTGGTGATACGGTGAATTTTCCTTAATATTATACGATAAATGAAATTGTGACAATCATGAAACTCATAGTACAAAAATACGGCGGTACCTCGGTTGGTTCTCCTGAGCGGATCAAGGCGGTTGCGGAGAGGATCAGTGGTTATGTTGATAACGGGTATTCGGTGGTAGTGGTAGTGTCTGCCATGGGGAAAACCACGGATCAGCTTGTGGATATGGCGGGTCAGATTACCGGTAATCCAAGTAAACGTGAGATGGATATGCTGCTCTCAACAGGTGAGCAGGTGTCCATCTCGTTGCTTGCAATGGCATTGCATGAAATTGGAGTTGACGCTATCTCGTATACCGGTTCACAGGTGAAGGTGGTTACGGATGGCAACTTTTCCAATGCCAGAATTGCCAGTATTTCAACCGAAAAACTGCAGAAGTCCTTAAGCGAAAAAAAAGTTGTTATTGTTGCCGGTTTTCAGGGTATAGACTTCGAGGACAATATTACTACCCTGGGACGGGGGGGCTCAGATACATCCGCCGTGGCCCTTGCTGCAGTGCTGGGTACCAGGGATTGTGAGATATATACGGATGTAAATGGCGTCTACACTGCTGATCCACGCATAGTCGGGGCACCGAAGAAACTTAATGAAATAAGCTACGAAGAGATGCTGGAGCTTTCGCGTCTTGGCGCGGGGGTGCTCCACTCCCGTTCTGTTGAGTTTGCAAAGAAGTACAATATAAAATTGCATGTGCGATCAAGTTTTAGCGAAGAAGAAGGAACCATCGTTATGCCGAGGGAGGAGATGATGGAAAAGTTTGTTATCAGCGGGGTTACATCCAAACGAAACGAGTCGAAGATCACTATTCGTGATATACCCGATCATCCCGGCGTGGCGGCAAAGGTATTTGAAACCCTTGGCAGCAAAAATATATACGTGAACATGATAGTTCAGTCTACCGGCCAGGGTGAGCGGGCATCCATATCGTTCACTGTGTTGAAATCAGATTTCAAGGAGGCCCTTGATACCTGTCACAGCCTTCAGGATGAACTGGAAGCTTCTTCGATAACTTCTAAGGAGAATATTGCCATTGTGTCAGCCGTTGGTGTGGGAATGCTTTCGTCATACGGGGTGGCCGGCAAGATGTTTGACGTGCTTTCCAAGCATGGTGTGAATATTGAAATGATATCGACTTCGGAAATCGGTATATCATGTGTCATTGATGATATGTATTCAGAACTGGCCGTTAAGGCTATTCATAAGGCTTTCCTGGAAGAAATTGAAGCGGGTCAGGGCATGGTGTCATGATTACCGTTGGTATATTATACGGGGGAAGGTCGGGTGAGCATGATGTATCATGCTGTTCAGCTGCATCGGTGGTGTCTCACCTGGATGCGTCGCGTTACTGTGTTGTGGCTGTCGGCATCGATGTTGATGGTAAGTGGTATGTGCAGGATGAGCCGGTTATTGTTGATGATAAAGATTTCGGTAAAAAACTGAAAATCGAGAAAACGGGGCACTGGCTGGTGAATCACTACGAGGACGAGAACCGGTTAACTTTTTACCAGCAGGGAAGCGGTAAAAAAGTAAGCGTGGATGTGGTCTTTCCCGTCCTGCATGGTTCTTTTGGTGAGGATGGGACGCTGCAGGGGCTATTGGAGCTGGCAATGGTTCCTTACGTGGGCGCCGGGGTGCTAGGTTCTTCTGTGGGTATGGACAAGGATGTGGCCAAGCGTCTTCTTCGCGATGAAGGTATTCCGGTGGTTCCATGGATCACAGTCTATGAGGCTGAGTGGAAGAATAATTCTGAAAAAATTATCGAAAATATAGTTTCAACGTTTGGGTTGCCCGTGTTCGCGAAACCGGCTAATGCAGGTTCTTCGGTGGGTGTTACGCGTATTGCGGATGCTGAATTACTCCGGGATGGAATTGAAAGTGCCCTCAGGGTAGACGTTAAGGTGATAATTGAACCAGGCATACACTGCAGGGAGATTGAGTGTGCCGTGCTTGGCAACAGGAGCCCAGAAGCATCCATTCCTGGCGAGGTGGTGCCCGTTCATGAGTTTTATTCTTACGAGGCAAAGTATATTGACGCGGAAGGGGCGGAACTGAAAATACCCGCAGAAATGGATAAAGAGTTAGAAGAAGAAATACGTGCCGCGGCAATTCGTGGTTACCTGGTGCTGCAGTGTTCAGGTCTAGCGAGGGTTGATTTTTTTATAGATAAAGAGACTAACTCGTTTTATCTTAACGAGATAAACACACTTCCCGGATTTACCAGCATCAGCATGTATCCAAAATTATGGGACACTATGGGGGTTCCTTATTCTGAATTGCTGGACAGGTTGTTGAACCTGGCTTTTGAAAGATTCAATGAACGTAGAGAAATTTTCAAAGTAGGAAATTGATCTATATCGTAATTTATATTTTTATTTAGACAGGATTTCTGACATGATTTCAGCAGTAAAAATAATATTCTGGGTAATAATTCCCGCCATAATAATTTTTCTGAGGACAAAGAAAAAATTTAAGACAGGGTTTGCAATTGGTTTCGTATTGACTTCCATGCTTCTGGGTATACTGGTTTCAGCCAGTTTGACGCCGTCACCTTTTGCCTCATTTATACGGAACATGAATAATAATAATTTTGAAGAAGCCGAGAGGAATTTTCGGGTTATTTTACAGAAAGATCCTGATGACATACGATTTATTGACAGGAGTGAGATAATAAACCAGGTTAAGTATGACAGGATGCAGGACAAACTGTATAAGGAATATATACAAATAGCTGAGGATAATATTTCAAGTACACCTGTTCCGGAAACAGAGAATTGCAGGGATATCGTTAAGGTGGAAAAAGCGCATTTTGCGATGGTGCACTCTTTGAGAGTGGTGAAGATGGCTGAAGCGTTAGGACCTGAACGGGTTGAGTTGAAAAAAAGAATCACGGCCAGGAGAGAAAAAATCGCGGAGAAGCTTGAAGCACTTGATGCAAAATGCAGGTAAAACATTCAACACATTTCTTTTCGACATGGATGGTGTAGTGGTTGACTCCATGCCGGCCCATGCGGGCAGCTGGAGAAAAATATTTCATGAGTTTGGTCTTACTCTGGAAGATGTTGATATATTCAAGCGGGAAGGTATGGCCGGGCTTGATTCAATAGCTGAAATATTTTTCGAGAAAAATTCTGTTGTTCCCGCTATACATGAACTACTGATGTTACAGGAGAGGAAGATATCGGTATTTGAAAAATATGATCTTAAAATATTTGATGAAATACCCGGTATATTGTCCTTTTTGAAAAATTCAATTATGAAAACAGCACTTGTAACCGGCTCAATGAGGAGATCTGTTGATTTTATGCTTGATAACCGGTTACAGTCGTTGTTTGATGCTATAGTAACTGTTGATGACGTGGAACGGGGAAAACCCTTTCCCGATCCATATCTCAAGGCCCTGCACCTGCTGGATTCAAGTACGGATGAATCACTGGTGATCGAAAATGCCCCCATGGGGATCAGGGCAGCAAAAGCTGCCTTTTTAACATGTGTTGCGATTGAAACGACGCTGCCATCCGAATACCTGCAGGAGGCAGATTATATAGTTACCAGTCATGGACAACTTCTTTCATACCTTCACAATGTTTGCGGGGCACCTGCCTCTTCGTAATCAGCGGTCTTTTTTTCATTGACATTACTAATTTGTTATTTATGCTAACTGACTTAGTGTACTTTTATTATTGAATTTGTCTTTATTTCAATATATCAGGGTGAATTATGAATTTAGCATGGATACCAAATTCTCTTACAATGGGGAATCTCCTCTTTGGCTTTTTCTCAATTATATTTGCCAGTAACGGACAATACGTAAACGCGGGAATTTTTATTCTTGGTGCGGCATTACTTGATGGCCTGGATGGGCAGGCTGCCCGTGCACTGAAGGTGCAAAGCGAGGTTGGGAAAGAACTTGATTCTCTTGCTGACAATGTAACCTTTGGAGTGGCTCCGGGGTACCTGGCCTACCAGGCGTATCTGAGCGGTATAATTATTCCAGTATTCGGAAAACCTATTGATCTTGGCATGTTTATCGCGTCAATATTTCCGATATGCGCGGCATACAGGCTGGCACGGTTTAATGTGAAATCGGTGCCCGATGCTTTTGATGGTCTTCCATCTCCGGTCGCAGGGGTTATCCTGGCACTGGTGCCCATCTGTTTTCGTGATGTGTACATTTCGAAAACGCTCTTTGGGATTCTTTTTGTTGTTGTTGCTCTTCTGATGGTTTCAACTGTTCGATATGTAAAACCACAGTCATTCATTTTCAAGCAGATAACCGGGATTAAACTTGGAATTTTCATAATTGTAATAATTGCCCTTATTTTTCTGTTCAAGCAATGGACAGTATTCGTTTTTATCGCGTTATATATTATCTCTGGGATTTTAAGCTTTATAATCCAGTTAATACAAGACTACCGATATTGAGTTCTATCCCGGTTGCGTATGACAATTAAAGAAATTTTATCAGTGCTGCTGTGACGGCTCTGCGCTCGTGCGGGTGTAGAAAAGTGATATAGTGGAATTTAAATGTATATCATTTGAATAATTATTGTGTTGTGTAAATTCAGTAAGGAATGCGGGAATGGAAAAATTTTCACATTATTCACCTGATGGGAAGTCGCAGATGGTTGATGTGACGGAAAAAAAAGTAACTTCACGATCTGCCCGTGCGTATGGAAGGGTGTATATGAAACGTGAAACCCTTGATCTCATCAATAATGACCTACTTCCAAAGGGGGATGTATTCGAAGTTGCACGGGTGGCCGGTATACTGGCTGCCAAAAGGACAGGGGAAATGATACCCATGTGTCACCCGCTGCTATTGACCTATGTGAATGTTGACCTGAAAATGTTCACAGAAGAAAATGCTATTGAGATATTTTCCGAGATAAAGCTTGAAGGTAAAACCGGGGCAGAGATGGAAGCCCTTACAGCGGTTTCTTTTGCTGCCCTGACGGTGTATGATATGTGCAAAGCCGTGGACAAGGAAATCAAGATTGGGGATATTCATCTTGTTGAAAAAAAGGGCGGAAAGTCTGATTGGAATAAAAGAGAAAATAAATAATAAAATTACTTGTATTGGAAATTATAATTTTTAAAACCTCGTTTTTTTTTAAAAATACAAAAATAGTACGTATTTTACAATAAATACTAATAAATGTTGCTTTTTATCTATATTTACCTGTAATTCTATTTGAAGAATCTCAAAAACGTACTATATTATAGTATTGTTAGCACTCGTCAAGGTGAGTGCTAACAATTTGACTTGATTTTTACACGTGATGTGTATAGATTGGCCTAAACAATTTCAAATTGATAAAATTTATCTTATTACTTAAAATAGGAGGAAGAAAGTGGGAATCAAACCATTAGGAGATCGTGTCCTTATCGAAGTTAAGGATGAAGAAATGGAAAAGCAGGGAAGCATTTATATCCCTGATACGGCCAAGGAAAAGCCACAGGAAGGGAAAGTTGTGGCAGTAGGAAGTGGTAGATACGAAGACGGAAAACTGGTACCACTTGATGTAAAAGTAGGGGATACGGTTCTTTACGGTAAGTACGCTGGAACAGATGTAAAACATGGCGAAAGTGAATACCTTATCGTAAGAGAAAGTGATATTCTGGCTATAGTAGAATAAATTTTTTATAAAGGAGAAGGTGTAGAATTATGGCAAAGATACTTGAATACAGCGATGACGCGAGAAGATCCATATACGAAGGGGTAGTAAAGCTTGCAGACGCGGTGAAAGTTACCCTCGGTCCTCGGGGAAGAAACGTTGTAATTGATAAAAAATTCGGTGCTCCCACCATTACTAAAGATGGTGTAACAGTTGCAAAAGAAATTGAACTGGAAGACCCCTTTGAAAACATGGGTGCCCAGATGGTAAAAGAAGTTGCCACCAAGACCAATGATGTTGCTGGTGATGGTACTACAACAGCCACAATCCTGGCATCAGCCATTTACCGTGAAAGCCTGAAGAATGTTACTGCCGGTGCAAACCCGATGAGCCTTAAAAGGGGCATCGATAAGGCGGTTGAATCTGCAGTTAAATACATTGGTGATTCATCCCGTGAGATTGCTGATAAGAAAGAAATCGCACAGGTTGCTTCGATATCTGCAAATAACGATTATGAAATCGGTGAATTAATTGCAGAGGCGATGGAAAAAGTCGGTAAAGACGGTGTTATTACTGTTGAAGAAGCAAAGTCAATTGAAACCCATCTTGATGTTGTTGAAGGGATGCAGTTTGACCGTGGGTTCATATCTCCATACATGGTAACTGACCCGGAGAGCATGGAAGCAACCCTCGAAGACGCGTATATTCTTATATATGATAAGAAAGTTTCTACAATGAAGGATTTGCTTCCCGTACTTGAGAAAGTTGCGCAATCCAGCAAACCCCTCCTTATAATTGCTGAAGACGTTGAGGGTGAAGCACTTGCAACAATAGTTGTGAATACGCTTAGAAAGACCATTCAGTGTGTTGCTGTTAAGGCTCCAGGTTTTGGAGACAGAAGAAAAGCAATGCTGGAAGATATCGCCATTCTGACAGGTGGTCAGGTTATTTCAGAAGACTTGGGTCTTAAGCTTGAAAATACAACTGTTGATATGCTTGTCCGTGCAAAGAAAGTCAGCATTGATAAAGAAAATACCACTATTATCGAAGGTTCTGGTAAGCATGAAGATATCCAGGGCAGGATCAAGGTAATCAAGAAGCAGATTGAAGATACTACTTCTGATTATGACCGTGAGAAACTCCAGGAAAGACTTGCAAAACTTTCAGGTGGTGTAGCAGTTATAAACGTAGGTGCTGCAACAGAAGTCGAACTGAAAGAAAAGAAGGCCAGGGTTGAAGACGCTCTTTCAGCTACACGTTCGGCAGTTGAAGAAGGTATTGTACCAGGTGGTGGGCATACTCTTCTTAGCGCTCAGAAAGGAATTGAAGAGCTGATCAAGAAGCTTACTGGTGATGAAAAAATTGGCGCTGAGATTGTATACAAGGCTATTGAAGAACCAATGAAGCAGATCGCATTTAATGCCGGAGTTGAAGGTTCAGTTATAGTAGAAAAAGCAAAAAGCGAGAAATCCGGTGTAGGTTTTAACGCATCAACAAATATATGGGAAGACCTGATGAAAGCGGGGATAATTGACCCGGCAAAGGTTGTCAGGTCTGCGCTGCAAAACGCGGCTTCAGTGGCTGGTATGATGTCCACAACCGAGGTGCTTATTACCGATAAGCCTGAGGAAGACAAGGGTGGAGCTCCCATGGGTGGCGGAATGCCCGGTGGAATGCCCGGCGGCATGTACTAAGCCTTACATGGTATCAGAAATCACAAAAAGGAGGGTCATTTCGGACCCTCCTTTTTTAATGGATTAATGTATTGTCAGTTGATGATTTTCTTAATTCTGTATGGAGAAAGGTTTTGTGATTCATGGTATATCCTGATAAGGATTTCAGCAAGAATGCCAAGCAGGATGAACATTACACTGAGCATGATGAACATAACAGTGAGCAGTAACAGGGGGTTTCTAATCATTGAATGATTCAAAAATATTTTCATTAATATCACTGTTGTGCCTGATATAAAACTACCAAATAAAAGCAAAAAACCGATACCACCGAACATGTAAATGGGTTTAGTGGAATATGATCCCATGAACTTTACGGTAATAAGATCAAGCAGTACTTTGAATGTTCTCTTGATCCCATATTTAGATTCACCGAATTTTCTTGGATGATGACGAACTGGTATTTCGATGATTGATGCGCCAATCCATGAGGCATGGATTGGTATAAAGCGATGCATCTCACCATAAAGGTTTACCTGCCTGAGAACTTCACCGTTATAGGCTTTTAATGAGCAGCCAAGATCATGAAGAGGTACCCCGCTGACCCGGGATATTAACCTGTTTGCCAGCCGGGACGGAAGTTTTCGGGAAAAAAAGCGATCTTTTCTTTCTTTTCGCCAACCACTTACCACATCATATCCTTCTTCAATTTTTTCAACCAGCAATGGAATATCCCTGGCATCATTTTGAAGGTCTGAGTCCATGAATATTATTATCTCGCCGCTGGAGTAGTCTATACCGGCAGCCATGGCCGGGGTTTGGCCAAAATTTCTTCTGAAAAATATTGTTTTTACTTTTTTGTCACTTGACGCTATATCAGAGAGAATTGACTGTGAGAAATCAGTACTTCCGTCATCCACAAATAATATCTCGTAGGTTTTTTTCCAACCTTTCAGACCATCTACAATCTGTTCATATTGTAACTGAATGTTTGATTCTTCATTATATACCGGAAGAATAATTGAGACATAGGGTTTTTTGGACGTGGTAGATTTCTTTTTTGTTGCTGCTTTTTTTTGTGGCATAAATCTTCTCCTGTTACATACTTGCATTCAAGTGATAGATTGATCATTATGTTGACGAGGTTTTTTAAAATCAACCATTTTAACATGGCGCAGGCAGGAGTTGAGTATTTTATGAGCAGAAAAGAAATAAAGGATATTATTGAATTACTTCACAACAGAATTGTAATGGCAGATGTTATTATTGCCGCTTACAGGGAAAAAACAGGTAATGTGATTGCCGGGTCATTATGTGAAACAATCCCTCCTGAAGTGGCTCTCGCAGCTGGCATGAACGTATTATCCATTCCTGAAAAATACCAGGTAGAGCTTCTGGATAAGGAACCCATACCTGTGGACACTATTTCATGGCTAATGGATAGTTATGATGTTGTTATTATTCCATCCTGTTTTGAAATGCTGTACCAGCGCTTGATTGATGTGGGGATAGACGTGTATACCTTCCAGGTTCCATCAGGATGGGGTGAGGAATCGTCAGTTGCCCTGCATAATGAAATCATGAGATTATTCAGAGAAACAGAAATTACGTTTAATCCTCTTTTTGAAACTGAAAAAATTCAAAACGCGTGTCAGCAGTATGACAGTCTACGGAAAATTATTCGTGGTATCGCGGCAGGTCGAGTTGATAATGCCGGTGAACTTTCCAACAGGGATTTACAGGTTGTATTTGAATCAGCAATATGCCTGCCGATAGAATCTGTTATGATGGAATTATCATGGCTGTTTGGGTTGATGTCTTCAAAAAATTCAGAAATTGCAAATGTTGGTAATGCCATGATATTTGGTGGTAAAAAGCTCAAAAAGGATCTTTTTGATGACATTGAGTTCGCAGGTCAACTTGCAGTAGCAGAGGATGATATATGCACCGGTAGGAGAAAATTTGATATTTCGCTGAATAGCAAATCGGAAAATATTTATTACGAGTTTCTGGATATGTACTCTTATAAAGCGTATTGTCCTGTAGTACGCCCTGTTGAAGAACGATATGAATTACTGTATAAATTATTGAAAAACTATGGTATTGACCTGGTAGTATTAATAGATGACCCCATATGTGAAGAAAGAAATATCCATTCAAACTTCTTGTACAACAGGTTGAGGCTTGATGGTATTGATGCAATACAGGGCGATGAAGAACAGATTGTAAATAAGATCAGGGATTACAGGCAGAAATATAATGAGGGGGTGCGGATTTCAATCAGCACCCCCATGGAGGATGAATAGGATTTAATTATTTTGTCAAATTAAGATAATCCGTGGTAACGGAAAAAGCCTCTTTTAAGAAGAGATCGTTTTCAAGGTCGATAAGCTTTTCGGACTCATCCTTTCTTATTTCTTCCTCGAATTCCTTCTTTTCTTTTTCTATGAATGATTCTTCTTTCAGACTTATTTCACTGCTTTTCATTTTTTCCCTGACTTCCTTTATCTTTTTTTTAAGCTCGATAAAGTCGGGAATGCTTGTTACGCGTTTTTGTGACCTGGTGGACAGGGTTCTGAGCATTAAATCTGAAATATATTTCTTTTCTGGTGTATATTTTGATTCAGGGATTTTTTTACTTTCAAGTGGATAGCGCAACTGGTCCTCTCCTATGTCCCATACCTGGCTTATGTCGGGAATGGTGATATGTGGCTCAATTCCTTTAAGCTGGTTTGAATAGCCTTCGGGCTGAAAGAATAGTGCCGTTGTTACTTTTACCGCACCTCGCTTTCCCTGTAGATCATTGTATGATTGAACCGATCCCTTGCCGAAAGTGCTTGTGGGACCGAGAATGATACCTCTCTTGTAATCCTTAATGGCACCTGCGAAAATTTCTGATGCACTGGCGCTGAATTTGTTGATGAGCACAACAACCGGTCCATCAAAAAAAGAACCGGGTATTGGGTCTGGCATCACTTCAATATTTCCATCTGCGTCTTTTATCTGGACTATTGGGCCGTTGTCGATGAAGAGGCCTGCCAGTTTTATGGCTTCGGCTAGTGCTCCACCGGGATTTCCCCTGAGATCAAGAACAATACAGTCTATCCCTTTCTTTTTTAGTATATTTATTTGCTGGATAGTGTCAGTGGTAGAACTTCTTGCATCAGAATCTCCCATGTTGTAGGCGTCAAAATCCAGGTAAAAATAGGGGAGTTTCATGTATCCTATCTTTATATTGCTGCCCTCTGGCCTGTAGACTGTGGATTTTACGGCCCTGTCTTCAAGCTTTATTTCTTCACGTACGATGGGGATTACCTTGCGAACCTGCTTCTCAGATTCAGTCATTTCCCTGATAATAGTTAGTTTCACCAGGGTTCCCTTTTCTCCGCGAATAAGCCTGACCACGTCCCGTAAGTCCATGTCGATAACGTCAACTGGTTCCCCGTCGTCCTGTGCTACAGCTACTATCTTGTCGTTTGGTTTCAGCTGCAATTCTTCAGGGAGCTTATCTGCAGCTCCGCCCGGTATGATTCTCTCAACTGTTACGAACCCATCTTCTGAACGAAGTAACACCCCTATGCCTTCCAGTTTAAGGTTTGTGGAAATCATGAAGTCTTCGTGTTCTTCCTGTGTAAGATAGTTTGAATGCGGATCGAGGGCTGTAGAAAAGGCATTTGTAAAAAGTGCGAATTTCTTTTTTGAATCCATTTCATCAATTCGCTTGAGGGTAAGGTCAAACTTTTTTAGCAGTTTTTTCTGTGCCTTTTTTTCAGGGATAGTGGAATTTTTATAATTTAGTAATTGGAGCTTTACATTCTTTCTCCATCGTTCTTTCATTTCTTCGGGAGTTTTTGCATACGGGATGCTGTCCCTGTCGGTTATGATTGTTTCATCCAGGGTAAAATCGTATGTCTTTTTCGTGAGTTCATTACTAAGGTTGATGACCTCGTGGGCACGCTTGTTATACACTGAAAAGATGTGGGTGAGAAATTCAAATTGCTCGTTCCTGGTGAAATCGTCTATTTTTTCACGGTACTTGTTAAAAGAATCGATATCTTCCTGGTAAAAATAGTATTTTCCCGGATCAAGAATTTTTATCAGATTATCAAGGGTTCTACTTGAGAGGTTATCATCAAATGTATGATATTGCACATGTGTTCTGAGAAACATTGAGATAATGACCTGGACATCACTTGCTGATAGATTTGATGATTTTTTGAAACAGCCTGAAAATGACAGTAGTAATACCAGGAGAGTAATAATTGTTCTTGAAATAAACGGTCGGGAGCGTAGCATAGATTTATAGTTCCTTGTTATTTTAGTATTTCTTTATCAGTAGTGGAGGCCTGTATTCAAATGGTGGCTTTTATAACTACAGTAATTGAGTATAGCTCGATAATTCTGTAAGTCAATTAGAATTTTTGAACAGTTTTTTATCAAGAAAAAAGAATTGACTGCTTCAAATAAAATTGTCATTGCTGGGGTCGTATTGTCCTGAAATTGCGCGGAGGTCATGATGATAACCGAAAAATCTGTAGTAGAGTTGAGCCTGATGCTGGAAAACAGTGAGGTTTCTGCCAGGGAGATATGTGAAGCATATCTTGACCGTATTGATGCATTTGATGAAAAAATACATGCCTATATTACTGTTGACAGGGAAGATGTGCTGCGGCAGGCAAACGAATCCGATGAAAGAAGAGGGGCAAAGAACCAGCTGTCGCCATTTGACGGGATACCGGTTGCATTAAAGGACAATATGTGTACCAGCGGTATACTGACTACCTGCGCGTCCGCCATTTTGAATAATTTTATTCCTCCATATAATGCTACTGCGTATGAAAAACTTCTTGAGAAAGGATTTGTGCTTTTAGGGAAAACCAACCTTGATGAATTTGCCATGGGATCAACAACAGAAACATCATACTTTGGGGCCACAAGAAACCCCCATGACCTGGATCGGGTTCCGGGGGGTAGTTCCGGGGGGTCTGCCGCGGCTGTTGCGGCGAAGATGGCTCCGGTAGCCCTTGGTTCTGATACGGGGGGGTCTATTCGTCAGCCGGCTTCCTTCTGCGGCGTGGTTGGTATTAAGCCCACTTACGGCAGGGTTTCCAGGTATGGACTTGTGGCTTTTGCGTCCTCCCTCGATCAGATCGGGACGTTTGCAGGTTCCGTGAAGGATGCGGGAGAGGTGCTGGGGGTAATCTCGGGAAAGGACACGCGTGACGCGACGTCACTTGATCGAAACGTGGATTTTAAATCCAACAACATAGACGGGAACGTGAAGGGAATGGTTATCGGGGTGCCGGACGAGTATTTTCAAAACATTGACCCCGAGATACGGGACAACGTGATGGCAACCATCAAGGAACTTGAATCACGGGGTGCGAAGACTGAACGTATTTCGTTGAAATATACCGAGTACGCGGTTCCCATTTACTACCTGATTGCCACTGCCGAGGCTTCGTCAAATCTCGCCCGGTATGATGGTGTTCGATACGGAAACAGCTCGCCAAATGTAAAACGGCTCAAGGAACTCTACTTTAAAACACGTGAACAGGGCTTTGGCAAAGAGGTGAAAAGAAGAATTATACTTGGAACTTTTTCTTTGAGTTCCGGCTATTATGACGCGTATTACCTGAAGGCCCTGAAGGGTCGCACACTTATAATTGAAGACTTCAAGCGGGTTTTCAAAAAGGTTGATGCCATCGTTACACCTGTAACAATAAGCACTGCTTTCAAAATCGGTGAGAAGGTTGACGATCCCCTGTCAATGTACATGTCTGATATTCTCACTATATCAGCAAATCTTGCCGCCATACCTGGTATTTCGGTGCCCTCGGGAAAGGATTCAAAGGGGCTTCCAATAGGGATACAGGTTATGGGGAATCATTTCCAGGAGAAAACAATATTAAATGTGGCCCAGGCAATTGAAAATATCTGCGGACATATTGATCCAGATCTGTAATATTTTTCTGGTTGTGGCATCAGTATGTTTTGCCGGCTGCCTCAGTTACGAAGAGGTCATGTATAGAACGGAGTCACGGTTATCCATCAGGGGGGATGATGTCAAATTTGTGCGTCCGCCCGAAGAAAAATCAACTGATGGTCATGGTGATGCTAAAAGCGGGGAGATTGATGATAAACACCTGCTTATTCGTGTGAAATACAGCAGGTATTATATTGTGCTTCCTGGATACTCGGCAGCGGCAAAAATCAACAGGAAGGGTGTAGAGTTTGCCGTTGCAGGTAAATTCAGTGAAGCTGACATCCTGTTTACCCAGCTGATTGAAGAGTTTCCCGATGAGGCTGCAGGGTATAACAACCTGGGGCTTGTTCAGGAGGTGTCAGGTCACCGGGAAAAAGCGTTTACCCTGCTGTCAAAAGCGTGTATACTTGATCCTGAAAATTACTATTTTAGAAAAAATTTTCTGTATATGCATGAAAAAAATCAATAACAGTGCAAGTTTACTATTATCTGCGTTTCTTCTTGCCGGGATATTCGTTATATGTGGATGTGTTGATGATCCTGTTGCGATGGATTATTATAACGACCTTGATAAAATCAAGGGTGGTCAGAAACCCACTCCCCCGGTAATGGATACACTTAGCCTTGAACCCCTCTCTGGAGATGGCTATCCGGTTGTGATTACATTCAGCAGTGACGGAATTGACGGACCTGGGGGACCTGATGGGGCATTTGATCCGGATAGTGGTACGAATAATAACCTGTCGTATTTCTTTTATGGTTCTACAACTGATCCGGCTTCATTCGATGATGGGTCGCGATATTATGATGAAATATATTATATTGGATATATAACCGATACTGAAGCCGGTGATGATCCAAAAGATGTAACTATATTCATTCATTCAGGCTTTTCTGGTGAAATCTGGTTCTGGATTACCTCCTGGGACGGGGGGAGGGAAAGTGATCATTCTAACGTGGAAAGTGTAACAATACCCTGAAATCTATATGACTATTAATAATAAAATATTATTTTTTTGCGTGACGTGTGTAAGCATTGTTTATATTCTGTGTAATGGGGACCTGGCGTGGGCTGATAACCAGGCAGAAAGCGGGGATTCAGGTGAATTAGAAGAGCTTTACCAGGAGAAAGATGAGCCGATGTATGCCCCCGCCATAGTTGCGCTGGATATTTTGCCCGGGGCGGGTCATTTTTATACGGGGCATTATTATTACGGTATCTTTTTTGCTACACTGAAAATTGCCGGTGCCTATTCTATTTACTATTACTGGCGATACTGGGATTACAGGCGTTCATTATACCGGTCAGCAAGGGACGCGAACAGGAAACTTGACCCTGATCATGATCTTCTGTTTGATGATCCTGGCGGGGGATATAAAACTGTTGAAGAGATGAAACATGAATATGACAGGGCTGCACATTATTTCACACTGGCGGTAATCGGTAACGTGGCAGTGTATGCCGCCTCAGCCCTTTTTACCTGGATGCATGTGCGTGAGATCAATGAAAAAAGTATACCTGTGTTTGATATTCAATATTCAAGTGCTACATTTAATGATACATGTGAGCATAGATGTTCCGTTTCTTTTACAATAAGGATGTGACATGCTGAAGGATTCATTCAATCGTGAACTTACATATCTTCGTGTTTCGGTCACTGACAAGTGTAACCTGCGGTGCAGGTACTGTATGCCTCCCGAGGGTGTGCCATGGCTTGATCATGACCAGGTTATGAGAAACGAGGAATTTATCTATTTTGTCGGGTTGTTCGTGTCCATGGGTATCAAAAAAGTTCGTTTTACAGGGGGGGAGCCCCTGGTTCGTAAAGGATTTATTGATATTATCCGTGAAGTGAAACACAGGTTTCCTGATCTTGAGGTTTGTATTACTACAAACGGGGTTTTACTTGAAAAGTATCTCGATGAGCTTGCCCTGCTTGAGGTCAGCAAACTGAACATCAGCCTGGATACTCTTTCTCCCACTCTTTATCATGAAATCACCGGAAGGGATTATCATGCCCGTGTGCTGAACTCAATACGAAAAGCCCTTGATGCGGGTGTTTTTGATGTGAAGATTAACGCGGTGATTCAGCAGCATACGTTGAAAGAGCTTAATTCATTTGTTGACTATTTTGGAGAAGAAAACGTGTCACTGCGATTCATTGAACGTATGCCGGTGGGTGATCTTCCCGTTGATGATGACCCCTTTGTTTCATCTGACCAGCTTATTGATGCTTTCTCGAAGATTGGCAAAGTGAATCGAGCAATGGATGTTGATACCTCGGTTGCCATGATGTATGACTTTATTCCCGGGGGCAGCGTGAATAAAATGCGGGTTGGTGTGATTCCCGCTATTTCACATAAGTTCTGTAATTCATGTAACAGGCTTCGTTTAACCTGTGACGGGGCGTTGAAAACCTGTCTTCACGATAATTCTGAGTACGATCTTAAAACACCATTCAGAATGGATTCTGGTGAGCAGGTTATCAGGGATTTGATTTACGATGCTGTAAAAAATAAGCAGAAAGAACACGGAATGAGTTGTTATACAGATACCAATCGTGAATGTTCCGCTATTACCTCAAGCAGAAACATGTCTAAAATCGGTGGATAAAGAGGGCCAGAAACCCCTGCGATACTGATCCCGCGGATAGTCATGTGAAATTTTGATTTCATTGATTAATAAGAAAAACCCGGCATGGTTGCCGGGTTTTTTCGGGGTGTACGAGACTCGAACTCGCGACCCCCTGCGTGACAGGCAGGTACTCTAACCAAACTGAGCTAACACCCCTTGTTGAAGAAATAACATACACCGTGTAGGCAGGTTTATGTCAATAAAAAAAATGCTATATTAAAAAAAACATTGCATTGTTCTATTTCAAAAGTACTATATCATGAAGTAAAGATTAATCAAATTTTTTATCCAGGTGCATGTATGAGTGTTGATGTTTTAAACGAAATATACGAAGAAATATACCGCAGAAATAATTTACAGGGCTGGAAAGCGGTTCCGCAATCTGATGAGTTCATTAAATATATCTCAGGATATATAGGTGTGGGCAGAGAGCTGGCTGAGCAGATTATCCAGGTTCTTATCAATTCGCATAAGATTTTTTCTATTGATATTATATCAGAAGATGAAACGAGAAATATACCCAGTATACAGGGATATGTAGTTGCCGACCTGGTTGTTGTAAGGAAACTGAAGAATTTCTTTCAAAATGAACTGGTTGTTATGTACGAGAAACAGTATAATAAACATCTTATGGTTCACCAGGTGGTGAAAGATGTGTTTCCAATGTTGAGAAGCCTTAACAACACGGAAATCGGGCAGGTGGCTAATCTTGCCATTATGCTGGATGAGTTTGAAAGGTTTATGGAAAAACGATACGAAGAATTTACCGATAAGTGGAAAGATGATCGCCTGAGAATTGAAATGGACAGGGCCAATATTTCACAGAAGTTGAGTGAGAAAAGCAGCAAGGTTAAGGATAAGACTTTTGAAGCCAAGGTTGCTCCTAAAGCCACCGGCGGCAGGGCTGTTGATTCAAAAAAGTACTCTGAGTTTGCTACCAAGAGTAAACAATATCCCCTTGAACGCATATTGCAGATATATGGCATGGATTTTTTCGTGAAGGTGCAGCTGAGGAACTACAAGTTTGATTACCTTGCAAAGCTTGTTGAAGATGGACAGGTTCAAAAACGTTCTGACCTTTTGCTGATAAAAGATATGCTGGAATCTGTAAAAAGGAACTTCAGCAGGGACAGCAAGCTGAGCAAGTACCGTGAAAAAGTATATAATCTGGAACGCACGGTAAATCATCACCTGTATTTTTCTCCCCGGAAAAGATGAGTGGGTTTTTAAAATATATATCCTCTTATTGTAAAAAACCTGAATTGATTGAATTTATTAAATATCTTACAGAATAGTAATTAAGAAAGCAACTCTCTGTTATCTCTGAGAGTGAATTAAATTTCGGGTAATAAAACAAATTTCAATGTCAATTTTGAATAACGAAGGACACATTCCTCTTTATCATGTGACCGTACACCGCGAGGCCCCCTATATCCCTGTATAGACCGGATAGATGGGTAACAAGTGTTCGGACACATAGGTAACACATATATTAGGTATATCTTTATCAAGCAGGAGAAAAGATATGCCATGGAAAGAGGTTACAAAAGTGTCCTTG
>Ga0272443_10000193_pt1 | contig 117787 bp, 94 predicted proteins | sample SSMAcet12_FD_193581 | JGI IMG/M metagenome (GOLD analysis project Ga0272443, IMG submission 193581) | Marine sediment archaeal communities from Little Sippewissett salt marsh, Falmouth, MA, United States - SSM-Acet-12 | ecosystem: Environmental > Aquatic > Marine > Wetlands > Sediment ... | reverse complement strand
GGGGTTTGGAAAATTATAAAAAAATATGCACTTAAAGCCGGTATTGATAAAGCGGTGACGCCTCATTCATTCCGTCATAGTTTCGCAACCCACATGATTGAGGGCGGAGCCGATCTAAGGACTATTCAGGAATTGCTGGGTCATGCCAGTATTACGACGACACAGATATATACCCAGGTAGATAAGGATTATCTGATTTCGATTCACCGGGAGTTTCATCCGCGCGAACGAAAGGCGACAAACTAGTAAGTTATGTTTCACTGCGCATGCCGACAGGACAACGTTGATGTAGTTTATCAGCTATCAAAAGCGTTTGGGGGCAGTGAAATTTCGTTTCATTATTTCCGAACGTTGAATGAATTCATGGTTTTATCTCAGAGGTACAATATAGATCTGGCGGTAATTGCCGGGGACGGCTCTTTCCGAACCGAACTGGAGTTGGTTCGGCTGATTAAGAGTCATATCTTTCTTTCGATTATTCCGACAGTGCTGTATCATCCCGATCCGTCCGAGGATATTATAATCGCCGGTTATGAAAACGGCGCCGATGATTTTTTCATCGGCGAATGGCGACAGCGTTTGTTTGATGTTCGCTTTCGTATGGTGGCCGAACGGAGTCGTCGCGACATCTCCTTTAATCCCTCGACCGCCCTGCCGGGGCCGGGTTTAATCGAGAAAGAGATTGAGCGTTTATTGAAACTGGAAGCCGATTTTGCGGTTTGTTATGCCGATATCGATGATTTTAAAGCATACAATGATCATTATGGATATTACTACGGCGATAAAGTAATTCGACTGACGGCTCGGATTATTCGTGATGCGGTCTTTGATGTCTGTCGCGAGGGATTTGTCGGGCATATCGGCGGTGATGATTTTGTCAGTATTATACCGCCGACCGAAGTGGCTTCGATTTGTGAGAATATTATCAAAGTTTTTGATATCCTGATGCCGTACCGCTATTCCGATGAGGATCGTGAACGCGGGACAATTACCAGTCGGAATCGTAAGGGTGAGGTCGAAACTTATCAGTTTTTATCGATTTCAATTGCAGTGGTTATCAATCAGCGGGGAACATTCACCCATGCCGGCGAAATGTCGCACATGCTGGCTGATCTGAAAAAATATACCAAATCTCTAAAAGGTTCCAATTACGTCGTCGAGCGGCGGAAAAAGTACTAAGGCTGTTTGTTTTTCTCCAGCGTTTCAAGCAACTTACTCGCGGAGGTCAGGTTTGCATTATACTGCAGGGCCTTATATAAATATGTTTTAATCGAATCGACCGGGTCGGAGCGACTGTAAAAAACAACCGCGATGGCGTAGTACGGTTCGGCCAGAGTCGGGTTGATATTGAGAGCTTTACGATACATCGCGATAGCCTGATCCGGTTGACGCATCGTATAGTACAGATTCCCCCAGTTATAATAGTCGGTGGCATTCAGCGGACCAAGTTTTTCACCGGCGAGAAACATCTCCTCGGCCTTGGCCGTTTTTAAAGTCTTGGCGTAAAGAATTCCCAGTTTAAAATATATAACCTGATCATCGGGGGCGATTTCCAATGCTTTTTTGTAGGCTTTTTCGCCTCCGGCATAATCTTTTTTCCCGACGTAAACATCACCCAGATTCATATATGTCTGATATAACTTCGGATCGTATTTTAATGCCTCCCAGTACAACTTCTCGGCCTCGTCGTATTTCCCCTTCGACTCCAAAACCAAGCCGATATTATTGTAAGCGCGCGCGTATTGCGGATCGGCCTTGATCGCTCGGCGAAGGGTACTTATAGCTTCATCGTTACGTCCCTGATGGTGCAGAAGCAGGCCGAGATTGTTTAGCGCCATAGCCGAATATGGGTAAACCTCGAGAGCCAAACGGTACTCTTCCTCGGCTTTGGGTGTATTACCCTGACGTTCATAGGTCAGGGCAAGATTCAAATGCGTCTGGAATTCATTCTCAAAACCGATATCAAAATATGTACGGTTAGATAGAATCAGAATAACAAGGAATAAAAATCCATATTTGATCAATCGCTTCCAGTCTTTTTTACTTATAAAATCCCATATTGCAAAAGCGCCGGCGGCGGCAAAGAGAAGCATGAATGGTATAACCGGGAGTCTATGGCGAGCTGTAACAAGAAATAAAATAACAGTTGGTATATATCCGATTATAAAAATATAAAACAGCGACAACTCTTTTCTTTTCTTCCAAAGATGCACCATCCCGACCAGACAGAAAGGCAGAATTAATCCGAAGGGGAAACAGATTACTTTTTTCCATAACAGGATTGAGTAAATCGAGGAATAACGGCGGTTGTCGTAGATATCGGACTGGTCGGAATTTTCAAAGCCGACAAGGAAGTAAACCAGTTTTTTAAAGGTAATCCCGAAGAATTGACCCGGATTGTTCCAGATAAATTCAAGCGCCTTTTTGGTCCAGAACGAAGATTCCTCGGAAGCGGATAATTCATGCCCGACCTCGCTTTCGGCCGCCTCGCGTGTCGCTTGGGTAAAATCGGTCCAGGGAAGAGCCTCGTTTAAATCGATTTCAGGCATTAACATGGTTAGACCTTCGGTATCGGGATTGTTACCGATATAAAAATTTACACCGCCCTGCGATGAGATAAGTATTGTTTCACCGGTTACGATATAATTTCTGAGTGTGACCGATAAAACCGGAATTAAAAGACCGGCTAAGTATATCGCGGCTATTGTTAATTTCTTTTTGATATCTCCTTTGTCCGATATAGTGACATATATCCATATCAAAAAGAGCGGAACGAGCAAAAGAATATTTGGTCGGGCAATAGCTGCAAGGCCAAGAACAAGACCGGCGATAAGCCATTTTTGCGGTTCATATAGCCCCTTATATTTAAGCAGAAAATAAACCGCCAGCAGATTGAGGAAGATAAATAGAACCGGGATGAGGAGCATCGCTTCGTAAAATATAATTGTACCGTATAGGGCATAGGCAAATCCGGCGATAAGACCGGCTTTTTTCGAGATAATCTTCCCACCCAGCAAATAAACTAATACTGCCGAACCGGAACCGATAAGCGCCTGAAAAATACGTACTACCAATAGTGAACCGCCGCTGATTTTCAAAAAGAATGCAAGCAGGTACGGGTACAGCGGCCCGCGGAAATACGCATCGTCCCCCCAAAAATTTCCGCCGATAATTTCCTTGGCCCAGTTAAGGTTCCATAACTCGTCAATCATCGGATAATAAAAAGTCGGATTGGAACGGGCCTGTATTATGTAGATAAGCCGGATTATAAAGGCCGTCAGGAAAATTACCAACGGCCATTTATTTTTGCGCCAAAACCTTTGCATCTGTATAACGTTTAATCTTTTTCGGAAGCGGACGCTTTTGCTTTATAGTAGTAAATTAGTGCCAGAGAGCCGAAGGCTATCAATGACAGGTACGGTCCGAATGAGCCGGTTAATGTAGCCGTCATACCTTCGTGCGCCCCGAAAAATTCGCGGTAACTTGTCCATCCGACAATTCCGAAGGCGGTGGCGACACTTACTAAGGCATCACCGGCCACCAACCCGGAGCCGAATAATATGCCCATCTGCTGCCGGATATTAAACACTTTTTTGACCTTAGTGGATTTCTTAATCAACAGGGCCAACAGGCCACCCGCCATAAGAGGCGTCGAAAGTGACAACGGTAAATAGAGGCCGATGGCAAATGGTAGCGATTGGATACCGAGCAGTTCAACTGCAAGGGCGATCATCCCACCAACCATAATCGGTGCCCAGGGGATGTTGGCATTCATTACACCCTGAACAACGGTAGCCATGACATTTGCCTGTGGGGCCAGAAGTCCGGTTGGGTTATTTTCCGATTGAAAACCGAATGCTTCGGATAAAAGGTAGATAGTGAATCCCATCGCCAAAGCGGGGAAGAGCAGACCAATAAATTCTGTCAACTGCATCTTTTTGGGTGTGGCGCCAAGGAGGTATCCTGTTTTAAGATCCTGAGCAATATCACCCGACATACAGACGGCGATACAAACGACAGTGCCGACCGACATGGCGGTGACCATCCCCTTAACACCGGTAACTCCAAAAGCAAGCAAAATCAGGCAGGTGACCAGCAGGGTGGCGATAGTCATACCCGATACCGGTGATGATGATGAGCCGACAATACCGACGATCCGGGCGGCTACAACAACGAAGAAAAATCCGAATATAACCGCCAGCGCAGCGCCGAGAAAATGAAGTTCGGTGCCCGGCATCAACCAGATGGCAATAATAATTAAAAAGGTGCCGATTAATACAACCGACATCGGTAAATCCCGATCGGTGCGTGGTTTTTCTTCTTTATCAGCTTTTTTGCCGAACAACTCTTTGGCACCGGCAGAGAACGAGTGGATAATGACAGGAAGCGATTTGGCCAGCGAAATAAAACCGCCGACCGCGACTGCCCCAACACCGAGATATTTAATATAAAAATTTCGTAATTGCGAAGGATCCATATCACTCAGCGGAATACTGGTGCTGGGCAGTACAACGATCCCCGGAATCTGATCGCCAATAAATGACAACAACGGCCCAATACCGAGGTAACCTAAAACCGCGCCAGCCAGCATCAGGGCTGCGATACGCGGTCCGATGATATATCCGACACCGAGCAGTATCGGGGCGGCATCGATTCCGATAGTCCCGCCTTTGAGGATTTTCTTAAAATTATAAGAAGGTGATTCCGACCATAACCGCGAGGTGTACATCATTAGTTTATAAATGGCCCCGACTCCGATTCCCAAAAAGACAGTTTTGGCTTTGGAGCCGCCTTCATCCCCTGCGACAATAATTTCGGCACAGGCGGTACCTTCGGGAAAGGATAGTTTACCGTGTTCTTTATCGACCAGATATTTTCGCAGGGGTATCATTAACAATATTCCCAAACCGCCGCCGAGCATCGCCAGCCAGAAAATCTGCATTTTTGATACACTATGATAATATCCCTGCGCCGCCAGTTGGGAGTTGGCCGCCCAGATAAAAAAGGCGGGGATAGTAAATATAATACCGGCTGCCAGCGACTCACCGGCCGAACCGATGGTCTGCACGATATTGTTTTCCAGAACGGTTACTTTTTTGAACAAGGCGCGCAGGATGGCCATCGATATAACAGCGGCCGGTATTGATGCGGAAACTGTCATACCATATTTCAAACCGATGTAGGCATTGGCCACGCCGAACACAACCGATAGTATCGAACCGAGGATAATCGCTTTTATTGTTACCTCGGCGATTCGTTCTCCGGCTGAAGTATATGGCTTAAATGTATCATTATTATTGGTATTGTTTTCCGGCACGTTTCCTCCTGTTGGTGGTGGTCGAATGTTATATCTAATACTATTGACGGGAATAACAACTGTCAAGAATTATATTTTTTGACATGGTAGGTAAATTTTTCCCATTTTCGAAAAAGATGTTGCATTTCAAATAATTTTTGATTTTTTATGGGTTCAATCTAGATTTTTTCAAATAGAGGGGAACTTTTTGAATATCGCTTTTTATAACAAATGAAGGATAAGGGAGCTACTATTAATAAGCTAAACGAATCTTCAAGGGACTCAATTTTGACCACTCATGCCGGTTCTAAATATTCGTATGGCGCCGAGATTAGGTCAATCGACTATTGTTTGTTTAGCTTCTTAAAGAAATCGGAGTGATATTTGTAAGTAGTTAAAAGTAGATTATTTACTTGACAAATAGGATTTAGAATCGTATAATGTATATGGAAATACCCCACTTCCCAACAACGCCTATTATAAAAAGAATAATCAGCTTTAACGTATTGCGAGAGAAAGATAGGCTGAATGGCAGACAAGGAGCGTATTTTAAGCCATCAGCGACAACTAAACCTTTAACCCTAACGGGGGGTGAGTTTTTATGAAACGTTTTGGCATCATCACGTTCATCTTGGTGCTTTTGCTGTGCGCCTCGTCGTATGCATCCAAGGTGAATTCGATTGAGGCGAGTGAAATCAACACTGAAGGTTATAAGATTGTTGTCCCAATCGAACTCAATAACGATCAGGCGATGATGGCTCTCGACCTTCCATTGAAATTCTCCGAGGGAGTTACATTGGAAGAAGTTGTGTTTGAAGGAACAAGGTCGGAAAACTTCGACTTCAGACATGCCAGCATCGATAATACCAACAACACGGTCGTTATTGGTCTAATACCGATGATTTACGGCGAGAAATCGGATTTGTCAGCAGGAACGGGTGAGGTTGCTCGACTCGTTTTCACGGTTGATGATCCGGATGTGGAAGTGATTGATGTGGAACCGACATCGATGGACTCTCCGAGTCACGAGCTTATGTTTGTTTACACCGATCAGGCAACTGGCGAATTGACCTACATGACACCGGATTTCGATGGTGTATCATTTTCACCGGCGCCACCAGAGGCCAATGTGCCGAAGGTTTTTGACCTGAAGCAGAATCGGCCGAATCCGTTCAACCCGTCCACTGTTATTCTTTTCGACCTGCCCAGCCCGGCAATGGTTAACCTGGATATTTACAATATCCTGGGTCAATCGGTGAAATCGTACAGCGATTTCAAAGAAGCCGGCACTCATGCAATTGAGTGGAATGGTCGCGATAATACCGGCGCACAGGTTGCAAGCGGTGTCTATTTCTACCGGTTGGAAGCTGGAAAGGATGTGGCGACGAAGAAAATGATGATGCTGAAGTAACTACAAAGATTTAAATTCGCATCAGCAAGTGAGGAACCTCTCTTCCTAAATGGAAGAGAGGTTTTATTATGCGTCGAATTGTAATTATGCACGGCATTAATTGCGCCCTTGTAATTTAAAGAATACTAAACATTTACAAGTTTGTGACGCTCCCGCACAAGTCATTAAGGCGCAGATAATGCGTATATAACGGTCTAATTTATTTTATTCAACATTGCCATGTTTGTGTATCCTTGTGTTGTATAATGTCTTACGTAGTACAATATGTCGGCGGCACGGAATTTGTTATTATAAAAGCAATAGCGAGACGATGACTGACGGATCGGTGAAGGCCGATCCGACGGTCAAATAAATTTGGCGGCATATTTGGCGGTATAGCTGCTTGGTTACTCTAACAAGGAGGATGGGATTTTCGCCCAACGGCTTGAGAATCCCATTCTTTTTTTTATTTAATCATATAATTCGGAACTTCATTCGCGTCAGCCGGGGCAACCGATAGAATAGTATCTTCTTTTTTATAGGTACGGGTAATTTCGACAACCGGCTCTTTTTTTAGGTCACAATAACGGGCGGTAATAGCGGCGGCCAGTTTTATTATCGATTCATCATGGTCACCGACCAGCAAACCGATTGGCGAGCCGGTGTTTCTCGCTTCAAGGAGTATATCTGTCGGACGCGCATATTTTTCAATTAATTTATTATCCGGTTCATTGCGGCCAACTATCAGACGACAATTTTCGGTCAGACGGAAATGTCGACCGGCACGCAGCAGGTTTATATCGTTAACATCAATGTTCGGTTTGTGTTTTAATAAATCCTTCAATCGAGCCGAATATTGTGGATCGGTTAAAAGACAACCGCCGGCCGGTGAAGCGAAATCTTCAAGCCCAAATCTCGCGGCCAGTTCAAGCTGTGGTTTGCGGGAACGTCCCGACAGTCCAAGCAATAAATCACGATTTAAAAGACCATTTTTTTCAGGTATTGTTTCGGGCAATAATTTGGCCGACAGGGGACGGACCAATAGACCGTTTAGCCCGCTTTCTCGGTTAACCGTATTCAGGGTGTTACGCATCTGCGATTTCGGCCTCTGACCGAGTACCTCTCCGGTAAAAACAAAGTCCGCTCCGGTCAGTTCCATATATTTTTTAGCTTCCTGAAGCATCAATATGCGGCAGTCAATACAGGGATTCATATGTTTGCCATAACCGTAGCGAGGGGTCTTGACAATATCGATAAATTTTTCGCCAAGATGTACTTGTTTGATAGTGAAACCGAAGTTTTCGGCCATTGGATATGGATCACCGCCGCAGCTTGATTTATCGGTAATATCACATCCAAAATGTGTCAGGAAGGTCAAAGCAGTGACTTTGATATTTTGCTGTTGAATCAATAGTATCGCCAGGGCGGAATCAAGTCCGCCGGAATAAAGGGCGATAGCATGGCCGCGATTCGGTTTTTCTTTTTCAATCATGACAACCTCAGTCTTTATTATAACATGAAATCGAGGAAATCGAAATATTTTATGGGGTGTATCATAAATAAGTTAGAAACATAAAAGATGGCTTGACTTTAACATCCCGGCGGTCTAAAATTAGCAATTACAGGTATTGATGGGTTTTTTATGAGTATTATTAGTTTGATAATAGATAGGTTGAAATACACCGCCCTTGAATCTCAGCGGTTGTTTTACTTCTCCATTAGAATGATTGCATCGTTGTTCAGCCGTAAAATATACTGGGCGGAGACGGTCGAGCAGATGTATATAATTGGAGTCGGATCTCTTTTCCTGGTCATATTAACCGGGATTTCGGCCGGACAGGGGATGGCTTTGGAATTCTCGAACGAGTTGGCTGATTTCGGAGCGAAGGGATACTTGGGCCGTGTAATGGTATTGGCGATTGTCCGCGAGTTGGGTCCGGTGTTAACCGGTATTATGGTTGCCGCCCGGGTAGCGGCTGGTATTACCGCTGAAATCGGTGCCATGAAATCATCGCATCAACTTGATGCAATGGAAGCCTTTGGAATCGACCCGATTAAAAAGTTGGCGGCGCCGAGGTTGATTGGATTGATTGTGATGGTGCCGGTGTTGACAATTATCTGCGATGTTATTGGGCTTTTGGGCGGATGGATAATCGCTACATTTATTTCGAATATCACTTCAACCACCTATTGGGTGGCGGTTAAGGAAAAAATGATTTTTGGTAATATTTTTGTTGGCATTGTCAAGCCGGTTATTTTTTCGATGATTATTGCTTTTGTTTCATGTTATAAAGGATTTGCTTCGGAAGGCGGTACCAAAGGTGTCGGTCGCGCTACGACCGAGTCGGTTATGGTATCTTCGATTTCCATTCTTGTTTCGAATTTTGTTATTACCAAGATTATTTCCGGTTATCTGAAAGGTTACTTATGATCGAATTTCGGAATATCAATTTTTCGTACGGCGATAAGCACATCCTGAAAGATGTTTCGTTTTTTATTCCTGATGCCGAGTCGCGGGTTATTATGGGGCATTCCGGCTCGGGGAAATCGACCATTCTCCGGCTGATTCTGGGATTAATCTGTCCCGACAGCGGTGACATTTATGTTGATGAACAGAATATCTGCCAAATGAAACCCAAAGAACTGCGTGAAGTACGTAAACGAATCGGGATGGTGTTTCAGGATGGGGCATTGTTTGATTCATTAACTGTCGGAGAAAATATCGGCTATTATTTGCTGGAGTATTCGAAGTTTGATCTGCCGGAGATAGAACAACGTATTAAAGAGATGCTTGGTTTTGTCGGACTTGATGATGAGATTATCGATCGGCTGCCGGACGAATTGTCGGGCGGTATGCAGCGACGGGTTGCAATCGGACGGGCGCTGATATCAACTGATCCGAAAATTATGTTGTATGATGAGCCGACGACCGGATTGGATCCGAATATGACCGGTAATGTAATCAGTTTAATCAAACGTCTGGTTGAGATCAAACAGGTAACATCGATTGTGGTGACGCATCAGATCGCCGATGCCTTTGATCTGGCCGATAAATTTATTATTATTGAAGAGGGTCGGGCGGTTTTTGATGGGGATATAACACAGTTACGACATAGCAGCGATAAACGAGTTGTGGATTTTTTAAGACCTTTTCGGGAATCGATTGATAATGTTAAAAAAATAGACTTTATTTAATCTGAGGATAAGATGAAACGTACCGTTAAAGTTAAATGGGGAGAAATAAGAGTCGGTCTCTTATTGCTGTTCGCAATCTCGGCTCTTTTATGGGCGACCTTTACGGGGGGAGGGACATCGGTTCTCGATTCCAAGGTGAAATATCAGGCCTATTTCAATAATGTCCAGGGACTGGTGACCGGCTCGCCGGTCTGGATTGCCGGTGTCGAGGTCGGTAATGTCTATTCGATCCAGTTTGTTAATTATGACTCGACCGATCAAATTCAGGTTAAGTTCAGGATACTAAAATCGGTTCAAAATATGATAACGACCGATGCCAAGGTTATGATAGGAACAATCGGTTTAATCGGGGACAAGTATGTCGAGATTATTCCGGGAAGACTCGGCAATCCGATTTTGGAGGAAGGTTCGTCTATCAATTCGACACGTCCGGCGGATATCAGTCAGGCCTTTGCTTCCGGGCAGGAAGCGATGGAGAGTACCCGTGAGCTGGCAGATAATCTTAATGACATTACACGTCGAATTCGACGCGGGGAAGGTTCGCTGGGGAAAGCTTTTGTTTATGATACCCTGCACAATGAAATTACACATCTGGTGGCGGCGCTGACTTTGCTGGTTAAGGATATGCAAAAAACGCAGGGGAAAGTGATTGCGTCGATTGAAAATATTTCAACCAATCTGGATGGTATCGTCGAAAAGGTTAACAGTAACCAGGGGACGCTGGGCAAAATAATATCCGATCCTGCGGTTTTTGATAATCTTAATTCTTCAACCGGTCGAATCGATTCGATACTGGCGCGATTATCGCAGGGTAACGGTACGGCCGGGGCGATGCTTACCGATGATGAGTTATATTTTGAAATTAAAAACCTGATTGTCAGAGTTGAAAATCTGGTTGCCGATATCGAAAAAAATCCGAGAAAGTATTTCAAGTTCTCGGTCTTTTAGTGTTGTTATAGTACTTTACATATAATTTGTACCATCAATGCATCTTTCGCTTGACAAAACGCGCTTTTTTAATATATTATATGCGTAGGGTTTACAGCGATAAACTTATCCTCTTTGCCGCCGCGAAGAAAATATAGAAAAAAATCACTTTAACTATTGGAAGGAGTCTTTGCATGTATCACACCGTAAGATCGACAGTAACATGGACTCTGGTACTAATGCTGATCGCAATATTTGCGTCGGCGGAAGTGCCGGAAATAGTGAACTACCAGGGTCGGTTGACCGACGCTACCGGTAATCCACTGGATACGACGGTCAGCATAACCTATACGATTTATGATGATTCCACCGGAGGTTCATCGGTTTGGACCGAAACGCATAGTTCGGTTGTTATCCTGGACGGTTTATTTAATGTGGTATTGGGTTCGGCGGGAACCAGTATTCCCGACACGGTTTTTAATGATCCTGACCGGTTTATGGGGATTCAGGTCGGCGGCGATCCCGAGCTATCTCCACGGACACGGGTCGTTTCGGTTGGTTATGCGATGCAGGCTAATAAGGCGGATACGGCGGCTTTTGCTATTTCGGGGCCGGCGGCCGGAGGCGGTTGGACCGACGCCGGAACAACGGTTGGTCTGACAACCGAAACCGATAATGTGGTTATCGGTGAAACGACACCCACCACAGCCGCAACAAAACTTGAAATTCGTGGTCATGCCGGATTGGATACTTCATTAGCGAGGATACATTTTAATACCAGCCACCCAACGCATATGACTTACCCGGCTTTTGAAATATATAGTGCGGCCTACGATTATATTCCGTTCCAGATTCTTGGTGGCGGTATAATTGTACAAAATACACCTACCAAGAAAGGCTACAAGGGTAGTGCGACCGCAAATTTGCTTAGTCCCGACAGTTCGTTTTTCGGCGGCCCGGTCGGTATCGGGACAACCTCGCCACAGAATTTACTACATGTATCCGGTTCGGAAAGTCAGCCGTTAACGTATGTTACCAATAGTGGAATGGGTGAAGCTATAAGAGTTACTTCATCGAACGGGACCGCCCTTCGAGTAGAAAACGCCGGTAGTTTCGGATTACAGATATCCAACTCCGATGATAATGCCATTGAAATCGGAAATGCCGGAAATAATGGAATTCATATTTCACATGCTGACAATGATGGTATTCATATTGAAGAAGCGATGGGGATGGCCGGATATTTTAATGGCAAAGGATATTTCGGTGGCGAGGTCGGTATCGGAGTGACAGATCCGGTCGAGATGCTGCAAATAGGCGAAGGTCGTCTTTTGATGGGTAATGATAACTATCAAAGAAATCCTCTTCATTCGGGGGACATAATATTCGATAATGGCGATGCCGATTTGCCCGGTCTTAAATTTTATTACGGCGATTACAAAAACTTCGGGATTGACCTCTATGACGACTCTGGTGGAGGATTGAGATTTACCGAGGATCTTGATGAATCAGGTGGTCAGACACGAATGATAATTAAGGAGGGGGGGAACGTTGGTATTGGAGTATTAGTACCCGGCTCGAAACTCGAAGTGGCCGGTGTAATTCACTCAACCAGTGGCGGTTTCAGGTTCCCGGATGGTTCGATTCAGCTTTCGGCGGCAGAAGCAGGCGCTATTCATGGCACTGGCGGTAATGGATACATCCCCAAATTTTCCGATGCCACGACGCTGAGTAATTCGCGTATATATGAAACAAGTGACGGTAAAATCGGTATCGGGACGGCGGCTCCCCAGGGAGCGTTGGATGTCAGCGGTTCGGCCGGTGCCTTTATCGTACCCCGGATGAGTACTGCTCAGCGGGATGGTCTGGCGGCCGTTAACGGGATGATTATTTATAATATGAGTACAAATCAGTTTAATTTTTACGAAAACGGTGTCTGGGTAACCAAAACGGAGTAAATTATGTGTAAGAAATATTCGACAGGTTTGATTTTATTTTTACTTCTCGCTGTCGTCGTTTTGGTTGTCAATCCGGTCCTGGCCGATACAAAAACAGGTGAAGAGATTAACTGGCAGGTGATTTCTTCCGGAGGAAGACAGGGTGCTTCCTCGACTAATTTCATGATGAGTGGGACGATGGGCCAGACAGCGGTTGGAAATGGTAGTTCCACCAATTTCGGCTTGAACCATGGCTACTGGCAGGATTTCGGCGATACCGCCGGTGTATGTGATTGCGAGCCGGGTAATGTCAACAATGATGGTGTCATAAATATTTTTGATATTACGTACATTATTTCTTATTTGTACCTGGGTGGTCCGGCACCGGTTCCTTATGCACTTTGCAACGGCGACCCGAATGCGGATTGTACGTGTAATATTTTTGATATAACGTTTATAATAACTTACTTGTATCTGGGTGGACCACCTCCGGCAACCTGCACACAATGGTTAGCCGCCTGTGGCCCGCCGCTGCGGAAGTAGAAGAAATGTAGTTTTAAATACGGCGTCGTATTTTTCTGTTGTCGCCAGCGTAGATGTAAAAGTAAAACGCCGGTTCCGTTACCTGGATAATCCAGGCGGAACCGGCGTTTGATATTTTACCCGGTTCTATAATCGTCAAGAACCGTATTTAATATTATTACTTTGCTATGTGCATCAATGTAAATACATATCTGCTGGCCAGATCATGGATTATCTGTGCTTTAGTGGAACCACCATGTCCGACTTCAGTCTCTTCGTAGTACCACACCTGTTTGCCCAGTTTTGAAAGTACATAGGCAAAACGACGCGGATCTGATGGTGGAACTCTTGGGTCGTGGAAACCACCGGTGAGGAGGATAGGTTTTGAAACATTTTCAGCATAGAATATAGGTGCCACTTTGCGGTTCAAATCACTTCCGACCGGTCCGTATTCTTTTTCCCATGAGGGAATAAAAATCGGCTGGGAGTTGAGAATAGTATGATCCGGATCGGAAACGCCCACCTCGGAAACGACGCAGGCTATTTTCTCCGGGCATTGTGTCGCCAGCCAGTCAACCGTGTAACCACCGTACGATGCACCCCAGATAGCGACTCTGTCCGGACTTGTCCAACCTTCGTCAATCAAATAATCGATAGCCGCCTCATCATCATTAAGGGCATCAAAACGACCCTCGAGATTATCGGCCTGTTCCCAGGCGGGGCCATAGCCGGAGGAACCGCGAACATTCGGCAACATGTAGATAAATCCTTTGCTGAGAGCAAAGGCCATATTTCTCTGGAAATAAGGCTGGCTTTGACCGGCCGGGCCACCATGATAATCGATGATGGCGGGATTGGAACCGTCCTTTTTCGCATTATCGGGAATATAAATAAAAGCCGGTATCATCGTTCCGTCATAAGATTTATATTTTATCAAATCAACCTTGATGTTGGAAAAATCGTATCCGAAAGTGGATACGTTACCGATCTGTCGCAATTTGTTCTCTCCCTGCTTGAATATAAATGCAGTTGGAGGAACTGTCGGAGAGGAAAAAGCAAAAGTTACATCACCCGAATCATTACTGGAAATACCGGTAATAATTCCGATGTCGGTTTTCGGCATGGGCAGTTGGTTGCCTTTTAAATCGATAGCCACCAGTCGTGAGTAACCCTCATTGTTCAGATTCATAAAGACCTGGCCTTTTTTCCGGTCGAGACCGGAGGAGGCCACTTCCATACCGGGATCATAAATAACCTTAAATTCGTTCGGCTTGTCAGGATCAAGCATACAGTACTTCAGGTATTCATCCGGTTTCGATTTTATCGATGTCAGGGTCAAGATTTTGCCGTCCTCGGTAAATGAGCCGCTGTTGAAGATGGCAGTATCGGATAATACCGTCATTTCCTTGGTCGCCAAATCCAGAAGACAAAGTTGATTTTCGGATGAAGAATATGATCGGGTTACGGTCATTTTACCTTTGTAATAATCGGCCGGGAAAAATACGCCCGGTTCGGTATAGAGAGTATCAAAAACGCCGGTCGAAAGAGTATACTCCGCAATATGAATAGAGCGGCGGTCGTAGGTTATGACAAAGAAACGGTCGGGGTTGTCTTCGTCGTAAAGCGGTCCAAAAAATGCCGTTGTGCGATCAACCAGCAGTGGTTTGAATTTACCGTCACGGGTGAAGTACCATAAATCGTGCATTTCATCGCCATGTTTGTAAACGCTGACAATCATAAAATCGCCCGACGGATGCACCGCGTAACTGGAGATGGTAAAGCCTTCTTCGGTCCAGTTATTCGGTGTTAACTGAATAGGCCAGCCCATCGGTTTGTCGATGTAGAAAAGGGCCTGGTTTTCCCCGGTTATACGCATCAGGAAATAAATCCGGCCGGTATTGTCAACCTGCGGTGACGTGATAAGATCAATTCCCAGAAGAAACGTTAATTCATCAACCGTCGGCTGCCAATATTCGGATGTTTCCAGCATATTATTTGTGATTTTTTTGGTACTGTCGATGAAAGCCATTATTTTGGCCGTGTCGGTAAGAACCCAGGTGTCGATCTCTTTTAATAATTCATCGACCTTGCCTGACTCCTGAGCCGTTCCCATCGAAAATGAAAGCATAAACAGCAGAAATACTGCGATGGCAATCCTTAACACCATCCGAACCTCCTTGTGGTTAAAGTTATTAATAATTTTTCTTAAATGATATAACATAGGATTTATTAAATAGTTTGTGTTTTTCGAAAAAAATTGTCGTTGAACATATGTGTAGTTGATTCGAAAAAAATTTTTTTAAGTGGTCCAATTAATCTTATTCCCATCATCTGGCTTTTGAATATGTATAAAACATCTCGAATCGTCAAGGGTTATCTTATTTTGTTATAATCTCTTTCATATAATAAAAGCCCGGTAGGGGATACCGAGCTTTGAACGGAGGTGTCGTCCAATCGTAGGGTTACTTTAGAACATCCATGATAGGTTTATGGCAACATCACAATTTAAATCGAATATAAATGTATATTTCCTCCCGATGTACGCAGATACAGTTCCGGTCCGCCACCGTTGATTTTACCGCGCAGTATTGATTTTTTCAACTTACCCCGAACCGTAATCGGGAAATCAGTCTCTACATAACCGGAACTGGTTTTGGCATCAAGTGTGACACCAACATCTTCATTCATATAAACATTGACACTTCCACCGGAAGTGGTCAAACGACAATCATCGGAAGGCTGTCCGTGAATATGAGCGGTAACACTCCCGCCTGAAGTTGAGGCGTCAATTATACCCATAACCTCGTTAACATCGATACTTCCCCCTGAAGTGCGGGCATCAACATCACCCTTAACCTTGCCGATATTGATGCTTCCGCCGGAGGTTTTGACATCGGCAAAACCCTCACATTGTCTAAGACTTATACTTCCGCCTGAAGTCCGCCCGTGAACCGAGCCGCTTATCTCCTCAAAACGAAGGCTCCCGCCCGAAGTCGAAACTTCGACTTCACCCTTAAGATTATCAACCGAGATACTTCCGCCTCCGGTTATTATATCGAGATTATATTCGTAGGGAACTGAAACCAAAAATTCTATATGTAGCCGATTTCTGTCTTTACCCCAGAAATTGCGGTCATATTTATAATCAGCTTCGATAAAAACATCGTCGCCTTCCTGTTCAAAATCAATGTCGAAATCCTCAAAAATTTCCTGGGCGCGATCTTTACTCCGGGTATCGGCTTTAAGAGTAACCTCGACTAATACTTTGTTTTCGGTATTGGTTTCAACGATAACCGAACCACGGTCGGAGTCGAGAGTCAGGAGTCCTCCGGGATTAACCTCAAACTCCTTTTCAATATAGGTTTTTTGACCGGCAACGGCGCCAATAGATAAAAAGGCAACCAACAGCATTATTAGCATATTTACATACAAGAATTTGCGGAAAATAGGCCTCATTATTTGCCTCCCTTCGGAGTTCTAAAGTTTATTCTTATAGCCTTAATTACGAGGTTGAATTCTAAAGGTTGCGGGATTATCGATTTCAGAGTCGAATAAGTTAATAAATAGTCGAAAACCGCTTGACTATTTGTTTTAAGGGATATATATCTCATTCCTGAAAAATGAATATTTTGGACGCTTTATAGGAGCTGTTTAGTAATGATTACAAAACAACAAGCGCTTGATTATCACTCCCTGGGGAAACCGGGAAAGATCGAAATCAATCCAACAAAACCATGTGCTTCGCAACTTGATCTTTCTCTGGCCTACACTCCGGGAGTTGCCCAGCCTTGTCTTGAAATCCACGAAAACCCGGCCGATGTTTACAAATATACGGCCAAGGGTAATCTGGTGGCAGTTGTCACTAATGGAACGGCCGTTTTGGGCTTGGGTAGTATCGGCGCTGCTGCCGGTAAACCGGTTATGGAGGGTAAGGGGGTACTTTTCAAACGTTTTGCCGATGTCGATGTGTTCGATATCGAGCTGGACACGAAAGATCCCGAAGAAATTATCAAATGCTGTCAACTTCTGGAACCGACTTTTGGCGGAATAAATCTGGAAGATATCAAAGCACCGGAATGTTTTCATATCGAAGAGACGCTTAAGAAGACTATGAAAATCCCGGTGTTCCATGATGACCAGCATGGAACAGCGATTATTTCCGGTGCGGCGCTGTTAAATGCTCTGGAAATAGTAAAAAAAGACATCAGCAAAGTTAAGGTCGTTTATTCCGGTGCGGGCGCGGCCGGAATTGCCTGCGCCAAATTGTACTGCTCGCTGGGTGTAAATCACCAGAATATTCTTATGGTCGATTCGAAGGGTGTCATGTATGAAGGACGCGGCGATAATTACAATAAATACAAACAGGAATTCGTACGGAAAACAGACTGCCATACGCTTGCCGATGCCATGAAGGGTGCCGATGTGTTTGTAGGTGTCTCCGTGGCCGATACAGTGACACAGGATATGGTCAAATCGATGGGCCGTGATCCGATTCTCTTTGCGATGGCCAATCCGGACCCCGAAATCACTTATCCCGATGCGGTCGGGGCACGTAAAGATGTCATTATAGCGACCGGTCGTTCCGATTTCCCAAATCAGGTAAACAATGTACTTGGTTTCCCGTTTATCTTCCGTGGGGCGCTGGATGTTCATGCTACTGCGATTAATGATGAGATGAAAATCGCGGCGACCAAAGCGCTGGCCGAATTGGCTAAAGAAGAAGTTCCTGATGACGTCGCGCGCGCTTATGGTGTTGATCATTTCCGATTCGGTCGTGAGTATATTATTCCCAAGCCGTTTGATCATCGTGTTTTAACCTGGGAAGCGGCGGCGGTTGCGAAAGCGGCGATGGAAACCGGAGTGGCACAGAGACAAATCGATATTGATGAATACAAGCGAGAATTAGATAAGAGAATCGGTAAAGGTCGCGTAATTATGTCGGTGATGACCGATAAAGCCCGCCAGGATCCCAAACGGATCGTGTTCCCGGAGGGTAACTCGAGTCGAATCTTAAGAGCGGCACATACGGTTTTCACCGAAGGAATCGGTCAGCCGATAGTACTCGGCAATCCCGATATTATCAAGAAATTAGCTGAGGAACATGAACTGGATCTATCCGGGATTACGATAATAAATCCGATTACATCCGACAAACGTCAGGAGTATTCAGAGATTTTATATAAGAAGAGATGTCGTCGGGGAATAACCAAAGATCAGGCACTCTGGATGACACGCGATCGAACGTACTATGGAATGCTGATGCTGGAAAACGGCGATTGTGATGCCGTTTTATCCGGCGCGACGTCAACCTATCCGACCACGATTCGTCCGGCACTGCAAATTATCGATTTGAATGAAGGAATCAGCCGGGTGGCCGGTCTCTTTGCCATGATTCAGAAGGACAAAGTCTATATGTTCGCCGATACGACGGTGAACATTAATCCGTCCGCTGAAGAACTGGCCGAGATTGCGCTGTCGTCGGCCAATGTCGCAAAGGCGTTTAATATTAAACCGCGGGTAGCCATGTTGTCATTCTCGAATTTCGGTTCGGCGCGCAATAAGGAATCGGCGAAGGTTGCCGACGCGGTTCAGATTGTCAAAGAGAAAGCCCCCGATATGATTGTCGAGGGTGAGGTGCAGGCCGATATTGCTTTAATGCCTGAGATTATGAACAGGTATTATCCATTTTCCGATTTAAAAGAAGAAGCCAATGTTTTTATATTCCCCGATTTGAATTCAGGAAATATAGCCTATAAACTGCTTCAAAGAATCGGCGGTTTGGTTGCGGTTGGACCGATATTGATGGGTCTGTCAAAACCGGTTCATGTTCTGCATCGAACTCTGGATATTAACGAAATTGTTGATATGGCTGCCATTGCCGTCGTTGACGCTCAAAGAAAATAATTAAGATTAATATATTTTTTTGGCGGGTCCTTTTATTGTGGCCCGCCTTTTTTTATGTATAGAAAGACTGGACTGACATCCTCTAGTTTGGACGGCGAATGGACTTGACTTTATTGTAAGAAAGATGTAAATTATCCACTTAATTAAAAAATGAAAGAAAAGTTGCTTATGTTTCATCAGCCGTTTTTTACAGATGACAGAACTGTATTTATTATAAATTTTCTAAATCAAAATTATTATTCAGGAGCAATATATGGGTCATCTTGATTTTCTTTTCATGTGCTTCGCCGCATTTTTAGGTGTCTTCATACTACTAACCATTCTGGCTATTATCCAGCGCCTGATAGTGGCTCTCTTTCCTGAAAAGGATGCCGGTGTTGAGGAGGTTATTGTTGCTGCTATTTCAACGGCCGCCGGGGCGGCCTTTCCTGGTACGAAAGTAACAAAGATCGAGGAGATAAAATGATTTACACTAAAAATCCGAAGAAAATCAGGGTGATGTTCACCCCATTCCGCGATGGTTTACAAAGTTCATTCGGTGGGAAAGTAAGGCTGAACGATTTTCTGCCGGCTATGAAGCTGGCGGCTGAGTCCGGCATTAGACATTTCGAATTTGGCGGCGGCGCCCGTTATCAGGCCCCGTACTTCTATCTGGGGGAAGATCCATTCGAGGATATGAAGAAGATTCGTGAAACTGTCGGACCTGACGCCGATCTGCAGATTTTAACTCGTTCGGTTTCGGGCGTTACTTTGACAACGCAATCTCCGGAAGGTTTAGAGTTGCAGGCCAAACTGATGAAAGAATACGGGACAACCTGGGATCGAAATTTTGACTATATGAATGATGTAGATAATCTTATCAAAACCGGGAAACCAATTGTTGATGTTGGAATGCATCATCAAGTATGTCTGGCGATGATGGGTTTACCGTTTCATTCGGATAAAGTACATACGGCTGAATTTTATATTAACATAGCCAGGAAACTATTGGATAGTGGTATCCGGATCGATTCTATCTGTATGAAAGATGCCAGCGGGACGACCGATCCGAAAACCTGCTACGATCTTGCGGTCGGTTTGAAAAAAATCATGCCGCCGGAAATGCCGCTCTGGCAACATACTCATGATACGGCGAGTATGGCGGTATCATGTTATATGGCCGGAATAGAGGGCGGCGTTGACGGTATCGATCTTTCGGTACGTCCGATGGCTTCGGGAACTGTTCAACCGGATGTTCGCTCCATGGATCATGCCCTGAAGGGTACCGGTTATTCGCTTGATATCGATGCGTCGAAAATGATGGATATAGAGAATATGCTCAATGACCTGATGAAAGATTACGACTTTAATCCAACGACAACTACGGCCGACGCCCGCGTTGTCGGTTTCCCGATGCCGGGTGGAGCGATTGGGCCTAATGTGCATATGATGGTAAAGGCGGGAATGCTTGATAAATACAGCGACGTCCTGGCTGAGTTCCCGGTGGTCGTGGAGGCGGGAGGTGCCTGGACCTCGGTAACGCCCGGGTCGCAGCAGTACTGGCTGCAAGCCTTTAATAATGTTATGTATGGACGCTGGGAGAAAATCGAAGCCGGTTATGGTCGCGCTGTTCTTGGTTATTTCGGAAAGACACCGTTACCGTCCGATCCCGACGTTGTTAAAAAGGCCTCCGAACAACTCAACATGCCGGTTTTTGGTGGTGATCCCTTGGAGGCGGCGCCCAAGAATATTGAGCCGGCCCGAAAGGCTCTTGAAGAGAAAGGTTTGCCGATAAACGATAAGAACATCTTTCTTGTCATGGCATCAATGGTTCCCGGTAAAAAGATGGAAGTAAACGAAGGTATGAGATTATTGATGAATAAACCCAAAATCGATATTCCTTTAAAGAAAAAAGACAAACCCAAAGAAGCGGCGCCTGCGGCGGTTCCGGTTGCTGCCGGTGCGGCGACAATGCCCGCGGGTCCAATTACATCACGGTGTACGGTAGCTGAGGGTGTCAGAGAGAGAGTCTTTACCGTCACGCTGGAACCGGTTGCAAACGGCGCGGCGGGCTCAGCGCCGGCGACGGTTAAAGAAGCTCAGGCTGTCCCGGGGGCTTCCAACGGAACGCCGGTATTTTCGTCATTCGCAGGCTCGGTTGAGGTTGTAGATGTTCTTGTGAAGGTAGGTGATACGGTAAACAAGGGTGACTTTGTCGCGGCCGTAGAGGCGATGAAAGCCAAACATGATATCAAATCGCCAATATCCGGAAAGGTTGCGACAATCAATGTAGAAATAGGCGACGAGATCGATTCGTCGAAACCGTTGATGATGATATCATAAGGGGATATGAATATGAAATCCCCTTTTGAACTTCTAAATCAATCCGGTTTTGCCAATCTGGCTTTGGGTAACTGGATTATGTTTCTTGTTGCCGGGATATTAATCTTTCTGGCTATCAGGAAACATTATGAACCGTTGCTTTTAATCCCGATTGGATTTGGTATTATCCTTGCCAATCTTCCCCTGGCCGAGATGGGTTCGTATGGTGAAGGAATTATCGCTTTAATCTATAACAGCGGGATTAAAACGGAACTACTACCGCCGATTATTTTTATGGGGGTTGGCGTTTTAATCGATTTCCGGCCACTGCTTGGAAGACCGCTGACATTTCTCCTGGGTGCGGCGGCCCAGTTGGGAATATTTGTCGCCGCTTTCGGGGCCGTTCATATTCTTGGTTTTTCATACAAGGAAGCGGCCTCAATTGGTATAATAGGCGGAGCCGACGGTCCGACCTCAATATTTCTTGCCAGTCAGCTGGCTCCGCACCTATTGGGTCCCATTGCTGTTTCGGCATATAGTTATATGTCATTGGTTCCCATAATCCAGCCGCCGATTATGAGAATGTTGACAACGACAAAGGAGCGGAAGATCGATATGCCCCAGGCGCGGCCGGTTTCCAAAACGGCCGTTATATTATTTCCGATTGTTACCGGAATTATTGCTTCGCTGGCGATTCCATCAGCCGCGCCGCTATTGGGTATGCTGATGTTCGGTAATTTACTGCGAGAGTGTGGCGTAACCGAACGACTCAGAAAAACCGCCGGTGGCGCTTTGATTGACATTGTTACTATTTTTCTTGGCCTTGCAGTTGGGGCGACAATGGACGGTCTTCACTTTTTAAAATTACAAACATTGATGGTTCTGGTCCTTGGCGCCATAGCATTTTCGTTTAGTACCGCCGGAGGCATAATTTTTGCCAAAATTATTAATTTATTTCTTAAGCACAAGATTAATCCCTGTATCGGTGCTGCCGGTGTTTCGGCCGTTCCGATGGCCGCACGAGTGGTACAAAAATTCGTGTCCGATAATACCGATGGCCGGGTTAATCCTCTGATGCCGGCAATGGGGCCGAATGTTGCCGGGGTAATCGGATCGGCGATTGCGGCCGGCGTATTTTTGACTTTGTTGACCTAAGTTTAAAATCGAATTTTTTAGGGCGCATAAATGTGCGCCCTTTTTTTATCTTATGCTGCCTATATATAGCGAGTCAGAAAATGTTTATTAGGTTTTCTAACAGATATCATCTGTCTACAGATAATAATCACTCGTTAATTTGTTTTGAATTCGAATTGCTATCCGACTGCGGCGGAGAATCCGGCTGACCCGCTTTGTTATATGTCGCTTTGTTATTGAGTTCCGTTTGTACTATAAACCACATGGCGGGGGAGAAGATTATCCAGAGAATAAAAACTATCCAGCGATTTAATTTGTCGGTCGCGATTTTTTCGTACAATTCACCATGTTTGTAATAAGAATAAATACATCCGAACGGCACAAACAGGAGTATTGTCCATAAACCGGGACTGGCGTATTGGTCATTGGCCAGACCCTTCATCTCCATACTTGTCTGGTAGAACCAGTAAAAGGCATAAATGCCCAAAGTGATAATCATCAGTCCGACCTGCCCCCACATGTTTCGATATTTTACCTGTACATTCATCAGTAACTCCCTGTATGTTTAAACTTCATCTTCAATGACAACCGCTGTTCCGTACGCAAGAAGTTCCGCGGCCGCCTTCATAACGACCGAAGTTGAGAATCTCACATTAACGACAGCATTAGCACCAAGTTTCAATGCTTCCTCGGACATTCTGTCAAGTGACTGCTCTCTGGTTTCGGCCAGCATTTTTGTGTACTCAACGACTTCACCGCCGACAATGGTTCGCAATCCGGCCATAATGTCCCGGCCTACATGGCGGGCGCGGATAGTATTCCCTTTGACCAGTCCCAATACTTTTACAACCTTTTTGCCCGGTATATTTTCCGTGTTAACCAGAATCATCGTTGTATCTCCCTATATCGATCGCGATTGTATGCAAAAAGTCGTTCGCGAATTGCTGATACTATCAGAATAATAAGACCCAAACCTCCAAAAGCAATAGCAAATTTCAGAATTATCGGTTCGTCGGGATTCAGGAAAAAGTCTTTGACCAGGTGGTAACCACAAAACGCAAGCAGTATCATGGCACCAATGGAGAATAAAATCCATCCCAGGCCGCGTTCGCAACGACGAAAAACTCCGCACCAGTACTTTTCCCAGACATACTCGGGAATATCGGCATATTTCATAGCCCCGGTCACCTCCTTCAATTTAAGAAATGTGTCGAGTTCGGTTCGACATTCGGTACAACTTTTTAGATGTTCCTCTATCTCCGTTTTTTCTTCGTCGGTTAATTCACCGTCAATATATCCGGACAGCATTATCCGGTATTTATCGTCATTTGATTTCATTCAATAACTTCGCCAGTTTTTTGCGCGCATAATATAAACGCGACATTACCGTTCCTTTTGGAATATTTAATAGTACAGCGATTTCCTCATAGGATACGTCGCGAAAATGTTTTAGCATAATTATTTCACGGTCTTCCGGATCGAGTTTCATAATCGCCTTTTGCACCCCGACCGCTTCTTCTTTTTTAACCAGCGTCGTTTCCGGGTTACGTTCATCGACCAAAAGGAAGCTGTTGTCATCGATATCTATCTTCTTGGAATCATGCGTTTCGCGGCGGTGCAGGCAGTCTTTGCAGAGATTGATAACAATCGAATAAAACCAGGGGAAAAATCGTTGATTCTGATCGAATCGTCCGGCCGACTTGAACACTTTTATAAATGCTTCCTGCGAAATATCATAGGCTTCGTCGGAGTTGCCGACCATCCCCAATGCCAAAAAAAAGGCTTTCTTTTTGTATCGTTCCACAAGCATCTTCATTGCCGACTTATTGCCGGATAAAATCTCGGCTATTAGTCTGTTATCGTCGTTATTTTCGTTCTTCACTCTATATACCGGACAAATCTGATATTATTCACAAATATTTTAATTTTCAAGCGGTTAGCCAGCCTTAGCCTCCTGCGGGAGGCTGAGCATTCTCTTAATCTCCGATTTTCTTTCTGTTTTATTTAGTTGGCGCACGGAAACCGTTTTACGTTTCGATTTTGTATCGGTTTTGGTAACAGCATAATGGGCATTTCCAGCGGCGGCAATCTGGTGGAGATGGGTTATTACCAGCAACTGATATTCTTTACTTAAATCCAGAAGCCTCTCGGCTACTATATTAGCGGTTTCACCGCCGATCCCGGCATCGATTTCGTCAAATACAAGAAGTGGCTGATATTTCTTATACTGTTTCCGCTCGGAGGCTTTCAGGGCCAGCATGATTCTTGATATCTCGCCACCCGATGCGGTTTTAGCGAGTGGTTTGAGTGGTTCGCCCGGGTTGGCCGAAATCAAAAAACGGCCGGTTTCCAAACCGTCCGGGCCCGGCTTAACTATTCGGTTTTCCATATTGATACCATCAGAGTTTTCTTCATAGATAAACTCATATTCAAACGAAGCCGAATCGATACCCAGCTTATTAAGTTCTTTGACTACCGTTTTTTCCAGATCAGCCGATGCCTTTTTTCTTATTGCCGAAATGTCGAGCGCCAGCGATTTATATTTTTCAAAAATACGATTTTCTTCATTTTCAAGAATGCTTATTCGTTCATCTACGTTAATTTTGTGCTTGAGTTGCTCATTTATTTGATCCAGCGTCGATAAAATCGATTCCTCAGAACCGCCGTATTTCTTCTTTAGTCGATATATTTCATCCAGCCGCAGATTTATCTCTTCGAGCCGTTCGGGATTATCGGGGATATCAGACAGGTACGCTTCTATTTCGCCGCGAAACTCCTCAAGATTGATTATCGCCTGATCAAGTAGTTCCGCTTTTTTAAGCAAGGCTTCATCGAAACCGGTCATATCGGTTAATTCTTTGCGGCAGATATTCAATAATTCGAGGGCCGAATTTTCGTTTTGCTCTGTCAGGTTTAGGATTGATGATGACTTCTCGCCGAGAATCTGTGAGGCATCAAGAATTTTTTTTTCGGTCGTTAGTTGTTCTTCCTCGCCGGGAAAGATTTTCGCTTTCTCGATTTCTTCTTTTTGGAAGAGAAGTAATTCACGCTCGTTTTTTTCGATTTCGATTCGGGAGCGTAGATGTAACAACTCTTTTTTTGTCCTATCCCAGTCATTATAAATTTGACGCAGTTCAATCACTTTATTTTCAAGACGCGCATAGCGGTCGAGAAATGCAGGATGATGTTTTTCGTCGAGCAGTAACTGATGCGAATGCTGACCGAAGAGTTCGGCGAGATTGTCGGTGACGGTTTTTAGTTGAGTTACTGTAATCAGTTGTCCATTGATAAAACATTTCGAACTCTTTGTCCGGGGAATTTCGCGCCTGATCGTAATTATATCTTCATTACAGTCTATATCAATTTCATTCAGGCTGTTTTTAATTTCAGGGAAATTGTTAATATTAAAATCACTCTCAATAACCGCCAGTTTGGTTCCGGAACGTATATCATCCTTACCCGCTTTTTCGCCGAGCAGGCAGGCCAGCGCGCCGACAATAATCGATTTCCCGGCGCCGGTTTCACCGGTGAGGACATTCATGCCTTCCTCGAAATTGATTTCGAGCTTTTCCACCAGCGCGAAATTTTCTATATACAACCGTTTGATCATGATTGATCCTGTCGGCGTTTAATAAGTTCGGTGATTTCCAATGTCAATCGTCGCGATTTCTCGGTGTCGCCTTTTTCCTCGGCGACTTTTAATTCACCTTTCAACCGATCGATAACCCGCTCACGTTTATGGCCTGTTAGTTTGCCGATATAATCTTTAATCGTCAGGCGAATATCCTCAACCTGCCAGTCGATCCCGGCCAGTGAGGTTATCTCCGAGGCCAGTTCGGTATTTTCCGATAAGTCAATCATGCTTGCGACAACAATATCGCCATTGGCGCTGTAAACCGCCAGCATCAGCGAAAATATCTTCCTGAGATTTTCCGACTGGAAATCACCCGCGGCCAGTTGTTCGTGTACCAAATCAAAATGGTCCGGGTAGTTAATCAAAAGCGATAAGAGGTCGCGCTCCATATCGGATATTTTTTTGGGTGGTTTTACTTCACCTTTCGGCTTTATCTGCACTTTTTGTTTGGGAAGCAGATTATAGAAATTTTGTACTTCGGTTTGAAGTCGCTCGGCCGCTTCGGCGACAAATAGCTGTTGACGGGTTTTATCCTGGATTTTGGCCGCCAGTTCGGCCAGTTCCTTAACCAGTTTCTCTTTGCCGATAATACCCTGTTTTTTTATATCAACTTCCCGGGTGCGAAATTCAAGATAGCCCCGTGCATCCTCTTTTATTTTATTGATACCGTCGGCACCTTGTTCGACTGCCACCTTATCGGGATCATCACCGCTCGGCGGTATCATCACCAATACTTCCATACCGGCATCATACAACGTATCAACCGAACGTATAGCCGCCTGCTCACCGGCCGAGTCGGCGTCAAAAAACAGATAGGCCATATCGGCAAAACGGGCAAGAAGCCGCGCCTGCTGGGCGGTGAAGGCGGTTCCCGATGAAGCCACCACATTTTTTATCCCGGCCTGATACAGCGAAATCAAATCGAAATAACCTTCGACAATGATAACTTCGTTATGCTCGCGGATAAATCGCCGCGTAAAATTAAGACCGTACAGAATGTTGCTTTTAACGTACAATTTGGTTTCGGGAGAATTGATGTATTTGGCCATCTCTCCTTTAGAAAGTGCCCGGGCGCCGAAGGCGATCGGTTTGTCGCTCAAATTGAATATCGGAATCATCAATCGCTGGCGGAAGCGGTCGAAATATTTGTCATTTTTTTCCGAATGCGAAATCAATCCGGCTTTCATCAGGTCGGCAGGGAAGAGCCCTTTTTTTAAAGCGTAATTTAAAAAACCATCCCACTCGGTTCCCGACAAACCAAGCTGGAAAAAGTCGATAGTATCATCCGACAGATGACGCGAATCATGCAAATATTTAGACAGACTTTCTTTGTACTTATCAGAGTGCAGGACCGTTTTAAAATAATCGACCGCCAATTGATGGGCATAGTGCAGTTTTTCCAGCTCTTCTTTGGATGTGCTGTCGGTGCGTCTTTCGGGAATAGTGATACCGGCGCGGGCGGCCAGCATACGAACCGCATCGACAAAGGTCATGTTTTCATGTTCCATCAAAAACGTGATAACATTACCACCCTTGTTGCATCCGAAACAGTAATACATCTGTTTATCCGGAGAGACCGAAAAAGATGGCGCTTTTTCATTGTGAAAAGGACAAAGCGCCTGGTAATTGCGACCTCGTTTCTTCAGACGAACAAATTCGCCGATAACTTCGACGATATCGGTAGCCTGTCTGACCTGCTCGATTATGTCCTGGGGAATAGACGGCATTACTTTAATGTTACCACCGTTACTCCGGCGCCGCCTTCGTTCCAGTTGCCGAGCCGGATTTCGTTAACCTCTTTACGTGCCTTTAGAAATTCGTTGACCATCTTTCTTAGAGTACCGGTTCCTTTACCATGGACTACATATATCTGGTGCAAACCGGTAAGAATCGCCGAATCAAGAAATTTATCAAGAGCCTCTTTGGCTTCATCAACAGTCATTCCGCGCAGATGAATCTCCGGTCCCGGTGCACTGATATCGTCAGGACCGCTGCTTTTAACCTGCTGTTTTTTCTCAGTATCCGGTTTGTTGACTTTATGCAGATTACCGATATCAACCACCGACATGATATTGCCGACCCGGATTTTTGCTTTTTTCTCACCGGCGTAACCGACGAATTCCCCTTCTTTCTGTAACGTTTCAATCAGCACCCGGTCACCCGGAACGAATTTCTCAACTTCGACGGTGCGAGGAAAATGTTTTTTGCCGAGTTTATTGAGTTTGCCCTTTTTCCGGTTGAGAAACCGCTGGGCATCTTTGATCGATTTTTCCGACGCTTTGCTTTCGCGGATTTCTTTGACCAGCCGTTCGATCTGAATACGCGCATCGGCAAGGGTGTCTTCCAAATCCTGAAGATGCTCCTTCTTTACTTTGTCGATTTCATTTTTAAATTGCTCGATCTGGCTGTTGTACTGTTTCTCCAGATTCTCGGCTCGACTGAGTTTCTCTTCGAGCAGAGCCTTATCTTTTCTCAATATGGAAAGCTCTTTTTCCAGCGAAGCAATCAAGTCGGACAGGGACCGTTCACCCATACCGGTAAGGCCGGATGCTTTTTCGGTAATATCTTTCGGCATTCCCAGACGCCCGGCGATCTCAACGGCGTACGATGCGCCAGGAATACCGGTATGTAATCTGAATGTCGGCTGCAACGACTCGCGGTCGAATTCAAAAGAGGCGTTTTCTATTTCCGGATTGGTCATCGGCAAAGTTTTAAGCTGTGAATAATGGGTCGTGACTATCAGTTTGGCCTTGAGTTCGGTAAGTTTTAAAATTATCGCTTCAGCCAGAGCGGCACCCTCTTTCGGATCTGTTCCGGCGCCGATTTCATCGAAGAGTATCAGGCTGTCGGTATCGGCATGTTTGACCGCATAAATAATCTGGCGAACATGCGATGAAAATGTCGATAGCGAAAGCTCTATCGATTGCTCATCGCCGATGTCGGCAAAGATTTTTTTGAAAATTCCGATTTCGGAATCTTCACCGGCCGGGATATGTAAACCGGATTGTGTCATTAGTATCAACAATCCGACTGTCTTTAATGCAACCGTTTTACCGCCGGTATTGGGGCCGGTGATAATCATCGCCATCGTACCATCATTCAGGGCGTAATCATTCGGCACAATACTGTCCGATTCTTTGGTATAGTACAACAACAACGGATGTCTGGCGGTGGACAGCCTAAATCCGGTCTGCCGCACCAGTCTCGGCTTATCACCATCGGTTTTGATGGATAGTAATCCGGCGGCGTGGATCGAATCGAGAATACCGATAATCTCGGCATTGGTCAGCAAACGATTAGCGGCCTGTCCGATCATTGACGTGATATGCCTGAGGATACGATCGATTTCGAATCGTTCCTCTTGTTTGAGTAAGCCAAGTTTATTGTTATGTTCAACGATTTCGTTCGGCTCGATATACATTGTCGCACCCGACTGCGAGCGGTCATGTATGATACCCGAATCGGGTGTAAACTGCCCCGACACGACCGGTATAACATAACGCCCGTCGCGCTGTGTGACCGTGTCATCCTGCCATCCCGGCGATTTCTGTCTCCCGGACAGAATCTGTTTAAGGCGATTGGTTATCCGGTATTTCAAATCACCGAGTTCTATCCGTACCTTTTTTAGTTTTTGCGATGCTGTGTCCAGTATCTCGCCGTCGCGATCGATTGTCTTATCGATAACCTTTTTAATTTCCGGATACGGGTGCAATTCGGTTAAATATTCCGCGATTAATGGAAAACGGTCACGATTGGTCAAACTGTCTCTATCAGATTGCGCATAACCGTGAAGATCAGCGGAGACTTCGATTAGTTCCTTGATTTTGAGAAGGTCCTCCGGTTCAAGAAAAATCCCTTCGGCCTTGGAACGTTTAATCAGCGCCGTGGCATCTTTGAGACGGTAAAGGGGAAACGCCTCGCCAAAACGAATAATATCTTTCATCTGCGAAACTTCATCGAGTCGTGTAGCGATAGCCTCGATGTCGGTCATCGGAAACAGACGGTTTATTTGTCCGGTACCGTACTGTGTTAAACAGAGTCCTCTTAAAATCGATATGACCTTGTCATATTCGAGAACTTCCAGTGTATGTTTATCGAATTCAGGCATAATTAATTAAAATAAAAAAGCCGGTTATACCGGCTTGAATATAAAAACTTGTCGCGTAAATAAAAACAGCTTTATAGAATTTTCTTAACGTTTTGTCCCAAAAAATCTGTCCATCTGAAACATAATTTTATAAACCTGCTCGCGCGATTCGGAAAGTTCCATCCGTTCTTCAGGCGGCATATCAATGGATGATTGCTGCAGTAATGCTTTTTCGACTTTATTCATAAAATTGGGATTGTTCGGATGAAGTGTCGCGGAACCTTCGTAAATTATCGGCAAAGTTTTAGCGAATGCGGCACCCAAGAATGATTCATCAAAATCGATATAGAATTTATCCGGCATCGGGGCCAGAAATACCAAAAAAATCAAAAAGCTGATTATAACCCATCCGCGGATAGCGCCAACTAATGCGCCGCCCAGTTGATCCTTTTTGCCTAGTTTTTGAAGATTGGCAAACCGGTAGAACATCATTCCCAAAAGTTTAAAAACAGCATAAACAAAAGCGAGCAATATAATAAAAGAGATAATCGCGGTGATTAGGGGAGAGCCGCCGATTTGCGCATATACCTTTTCGGCGATTATATCTATATAGTTAATGGAAACAATGACAGTTGCGGCCAGAATAACCAAAGCGATTATTTCCCGAATCAAACCTTTTCTCGATCCGATAATAACCGCCGCTACCAACAGAACCAATAGAACTATATCTATCCAATTCATTGTTTATACTCCTCTTTAAGCCACCCCAATCGATTGCTGTCGAGCTATTCCGATGCTCCGGACAACATTTCTACGGCCAGTTGGTTGACCAGTTTGCCGTCGGCCTTACCTTTCGCCTCGGCCATAACTTCCTTCATGACCAGCCCTACTTTGGCGGGTGAGTCGGCTCCCGTTTTATTGATTGCGTTTTGGATGATGTCACGCAGTTTATCCTCGGTCAACTGCTCCGGTAAATAGTCCATTATTACTTTAAGTTCAGCCGTCTCTTTTTCGACCAAGTCGTCGCGATGCCCGGTTTTGAACTGTTCGATAGCATCACGCCGTTTCTTGACAGCACTACTCAAAACACCGATGATATCATCCTCGCCTAAATCGTCCCCCTTTTCTATGGCCTTGTATTTGATATCAGATTTTAAGCCCCGAAGGACGGTCAGCTTTGCTTTCTCGCCGCCCTTCAGGGCTTTTTTTATGTCTTCATCAATTCTTTGCAAAAGAGTCATATTATCTATTTTCTTCTGCCTGGAGCTTGCGCATTTTGCGTCGCGCAGCATTAAGTTTACGTTTACGTCTTTCAGACGGTTTTTCAAAATGCTGGTGTTTCTTTATATCCGAGAGAATCCCGGTTTTTTCGCAAAACTTGTTAAAACGACGCAGGGCTCTTTCGAATGATTCATCATCACGAACCCTAACACCCGTCATCTATATCCCCCCTTTCCATACCGTATAATTAAATATTTCATAACAGTTTAGTATAAGAAGATTAATTCATTTGTCAACTAAAAAACAGACTCAAAATTACATTATAGACATTTATCTATCCATATATTTAATATTTATTCCTCCGGCATTGGACAGGAAGTGAAAATGTATATGTTCGATAATTTGACCGGCGCTGGCACCATTATTCAAAATCAGCCGGAAATTCTCCTCGATTGATAGCTCCTGCGCGATAATTCTCGCCCTTTGCACCAGTTTTATAAGCAAATCATCGGGAATATCGTTCAAATTACGGTAATGAGCTTTGGGTGTGATTAACAGGTGAATTGCGGCACGGGGGAGAATATCGGCAAAAACAATCAGGTCGTCATTTTCAAAATAGACCTGGGCCGGTTTTTTCCTTTCGATTATGTCGCAAAAAATACATTTCATGTTCTTAATATACAACTTTTCGACATTATCTTCAACCGCTTTAAGTCGTTTTCTTATAAGCGCTTCAGAAATTAGGCAAAATGACGATAATACTCAAAAACAACCATTGATACGGGAAGAGCATAATGATCGCAATTATTGGTATCGGCGTTGTTACCGCCGCGGTTTTAGGCGGATATGTAATGGAACACGGGCATCTCATGGTCCTCTTTCAGCCGGCGGAGTTTGTAATTATCGGCGGCTCAGCGTTGGGGATGCTCATGATCAGTACCCCACTGAAAACCTTAAAAGATATGTTTACTCAGGTTTTTAAAATCCTGGGTTCCGGCCCCAGCAAAAAAGTTTATTCTGAACTTCTGGTTATGATGTACGAATTATTCAATGTGGCTCGAAAAGACGGTCTGGTTGGTCTTGAATCGCATGTCGAGAAACCGCAGGAAAGTAAGGTCCTGCAAAAATACTCGTATTTTATGAAGGACCATCATGCTTTGCACTTTCTTTCGGATACAATGCGATTGATTATCATGGGTGGAGTTCCGGAGCATGATCTGGAAGCTATGATGGATCTCGATTTAGAGACACATCACCATGAAAAATCCAAACCGTCATCATCGTTGTCGATGGTGGCTGATTCGCTTCCGGGACTCGGTATTGTCGCGGCCGTTTTGGGTGTGGTAATTACTATGGGCGCTATTGGCGGACCACCGGAGGAGATTGGGCATAAAGTAGGCGCCGCATTGGTCGGAACGTTTCTGGGTATTTTGCTTTCATACGGTTTTGTCGGCCCGATGGCCAAAAACCTGACACACATGAACGAAACCGAAAGTAAATATTATATCTGCCTGAAACAGGGATTGCTCGCCTTTCATAAAGGATTCGCCGCTTCTATAGCGGTTGAATTCGCCCGACGCGTTATTCCTAACGATGTTCGGCCGTCTTTTGAAGAGGTTGAGGAAGCCTGTCGCGGTTCACGGAGTAAATAAAGTTTATGGCTAAAGAAGAATCCGGCAATCAGCCGGTTATAGTAGTCAAGAAAAAATCGGGGCACGAAGAGCATCATGGCGGTGCCTGGAAAGTGGCCTATGCCGATTTTGTTACGGCTATGATGGCCTTTTTTCTGGTCATGTGGCTGGTCGGGCAATCGGAAGAGGTAAAAGAATCGGTCCAGATGTATTTTCAGGATCCGGTCGGTTTTATGAAAGGAAAAGGGCAGGGGGCTTTACATGGAGGTGGAAGTCCCGCCAAAAGCCTGCGCCCGGGTAAAGCCGATGCGGCGACGATTCTGCAGAAAGAACGCGAGGCGCTTCTGGATGTCGGTCGGCGGATTCAACAGTCGCTGGAGAGCATGCCGGAGTTGACCAGCCTGATGGATTATATCGATATCGAAATGACACCCGAAGGTCTGCGTATACAGCTAATCGATTCGGAAGATAAATCGTCGAATTTCTTTGATCTTGGATCAGCCCACCTGAAACCAAAAACAAGTTTGCTTCTGAAAGCGATTTCGTCGGAACTGGGGCGCCTTCCGAATTATATCGTAGTCGAAGGTCACACCGATAGTAAACCGTTCACCGGGCGTGATGGTTACTCCAACTGGGAGCTGTCGGCCGATCGTGCCAACAGTGCCCGGAAATTGATGGAGTCGTCCGGTTTGAAATCGGACCAGGTGGTGGAAGTGCGCGGTTATGCCGACAATCTGCCACGTTTACCCGACAACCCGACCGATCCGAGAAATCGGCGAGTAGCCATTATCGTCCTTAATGACGAAGCTGCCAAACGTTTTCAAGAAGTATAGTTTAATATAAATGATGATAATAAACGATATACCGTAATTATATAAAGTATTGCTTTAATATAAGATTTAATGCCGGTTTGTATTTTCGATTGGTCGGAAGTATAAACCGGCTTTTTTATAGTGCTGCCGGGTCGCCGCACCCGGCAGGGGATTACGCGCGTCAGGTACGGCGACCTGACGCCACAAATCTGATTCATCCCCCTTTTCCTTTGACTATCACCCCGCATATCCGCTATATTACCGCCAGAAGGGGATTAAACTGACGTGGATAAACAAACGCCGATTATTCGTACCGATCTTATATTTCAGGAAATCAAAAATAAAGACAGCTCGAAACATTATATAATAAAGGACCCGATAACTTCGGCCTATTTCAAAATCGGCGAGGCGGAGTTTTTTATTATCTCCAAACTCGACGGCAAAAAAACGACCGGGCAGATTATCGAGCTGGTCAAAGACAAATTCGGCGAAGATTTAAGCCTCGATGAACTAAATCAGTTTTTGGATTATCTTCAGCAGCTCTGTTTTCTCGACAATGAATTAACCCGCCAGGAACTTCTTAAAAAACAGAAGGAGTCATCACAGAGACGACCGGATAGTTTGCTGGCGAAACTGGCCTACATAAAAATCCGCGCGGTAAATCCATCGAAACTGTTTAACCGGATGATAAAACATGTGCGGTTATTTTTCACCGCCGCATTTGTCTGGTTCGCATTTATCTCGATGGTCCTGGCATTTATTATCTCCTTATATAACGGCAAAGAGATGGCCGAAGGGTTTATCGGGATTCTCGATCTCCGCGGGTTGGTTATTTTATACTTTACGATTTTGATTGTCGGGGTATTTCACGAATTCGCGCATGGCCTGACCTGTCATCACTTTGGTGGTGAGGTGCGCGAATTGGGTATACTTCTGATTTATTTACAACCCGCTTTTTACTGTAATATCTCCGATTCATGGTTATTTCCGGATAAATCGAAAAGGTTATGGGTATCGCTGGCTGGTGGTTATTTTCAATTCTTTATCTGGGCGCTGGCGGTGTTTTTATGGCGGTTGACCGAGCCGGGTGTGTTTGTCAATGATATCGCGGTGGCATTTATGTTTTTCGCCGGAGTATCGAACCTGTTTAATTTTAATCCGCTTTTAAAATACGATGGGTATTATCTCCTGTCCGATTATCTCGAAATCCCGAATCTTCGTGACAAAGCCAAAAATTACTGGAAGTCATTGGTCGATAAAATCATATTTCGCGACTCCGCCTACTGGGAGAGTATATCGCCCCGGGAACGGCGAATTTATTTTTATTATGGCATCTTTTCCTTTTTTTATATAGTTTTTATAGTCGGATACCTATTGTATCTGGCCGGTTACTATTTAATCGACCGGCTGGGCGAGACCGGATTAATTTTATTTGTCGCCCTGCTGGTGTTTCTGTTCAGGAAGTTGATTATGGATACGGCTCGTGGAATAAAAAGATTCTTCAAAACCAACGCCGACTTTTTCGTCAGGCGCAAAACAGTATCAATAACCATACTGACACTCGCCTTTCTGGTTGTTATTACGTTTGTAACCGGATGGGAACTACGGGTCAAAGGGGAGCTGGTCTTAAATCCATCCAATTCGCTGTTACTCAAATATGACAATATGGGTTATGTCCAGCTTATTAATTATAACTCCGACAATCCCAATGCTGCCAAACAGCGAGAAATTTCGGTGCTGGGCGGCGATTATTCGACGACCAGTCTGGTGCCTCTTATAAATCCCGACGAACAGGTGAAGCGTGGTCAGACAATCGCCGTGTTAGTTAATACCGAAACCCAAAGATATATCGATGAATACACCGCCGCGATGGAGAAAGCATCCGAGGAACTGGCGATACTCACAAAAGGAGCGCGTCCCGAGGAAATCGAGTCATCGCGCAATGAAGTCAGCGAGATGGAGGCTCAGCTTGATCTGGCCAGTCAGAATCTTAGTCGCACCAACGAAATGATGGAGAAAAAAGTTATTGCACGGAAGATGTGGGAGGATGCGTACGCCGATTCGGTTGTCCGGGCGTCACGTCTTAAAGCGGCGCAGAGTGACCTTGATTTGCTTCTCGCCGGGGCGCGTCCGGAAGAAATCCGCGCCAAACAGGCCGAGGTCGATAGATTAAAAGGGCAGATTGGATTTCATAAAAAACAGCAGGATGCGTACGATATCAAGTCAACTATCAACGGTGTTGTGCTGTCGGTTGATACCGGGGAGACAGTCTGCGAGATAGCCGAGCTGGATACGCTGAAGGCGATAATCATGCTGTCCGAAAAAGAGCTGGCCGATATTAAATTGGACCAGAAGGTAAAATTTAAAGTGCGTAGTTATCCGAGCATGTCATTTTATGGCACGATATTCCGTATCGGCAAAAAAATAATCGAGCAGGGGGATAAACGCGTTTTTATGGTTGAATGCCGTATCCCCAACAGCGAACATATTCTTAAACCGGGTATGACCGGTGTCGCCAATATCTACTGCGGTAAACGAAAACTGAGTTCGCTCATCTACCGCAAATTCTTCCGTACTATTCGCACCGAATTCTGGGATTGGTTTGATTGGTTGTAGGGGATTAATTCGCAAATACAATTTATCATTGCGGCAAAGACGTAAGGGTGCCCCACAGCTTGCTGTGGGATGGTTGAAATAGGCACAATCGCAACGCGCTATGAAAAACAATAACGATACAATATTTAAATTTTCCTAATAAAGCTGGGTCGCCCACCGTCCAGTATCTCGAATACCGGCAAAATCCCTATCATATCAATGTAAAAACCAACTTATGTCCGTTATGTAGAATTAGAGAGTATTGAAGTATGAAATATTTATATATAAATAATAGATTTGAAGGTTCACCCGTCCCTCTATCTGAGTTTGACGAACATTGGGTCTATCCTCCAACCAAACACACACTTACACCGATTTTAGGCAGGGGAGAGAAAAGCAGGGGACCCTATTATATGCGAAACGAACCCATTTTTCCCCACCCGTCATCCCCGCGCAGGCGGGGAACCATAGGAGTAAATTTATGACGTACGATTCGACTTCCATGGATTCCCGCTTACGCGGGAATGACAAAAGCGGAGGAATTGCATTCTTTGTATCATCGAAAAAAAATTATAAAATCAAAAACGAACCCATTTTGTCGCCTCTCCCAGTCATTGCTGTAAATTGCGAGGAGTTCCCCCGATTTATCGAGGGAACAATGTGGCAATCTCCGCGTACCGTATGGAGGAAACGTAAATAAAAAAAACCAAAATCGGAAACGAACCCATTTCCGCAGGTAGCGCAGACATTCTTGTCTGCGCCGCAGTTTTAAAAAGCGCCGCCTCCGACGGCGCGCTCAGACAGGAATGTCTGAGCCACCGATTCTTGCTTGCTTTAAATATCCAAAGCTTGTATCCTTATGGTTTGATGGAGATGTCACGACAAAGATGAGTGCTGAATTAACAGCGGAGTTGGCTTCGAAAGGGTACTGGCCGGCGGTCGCTTCGGAATATCTGAAAGACAAAAAATATTCCAAGGCGGTTGAGCTGTGTCGTCTGCGTTTAAAAGAGTATCCCGAAATATTATCGGGGCACGTTATTCTGGCGCGGGCGTTGTATCATTCGGGGCAGTACGAGGCGGCCGAGGAAGAGTTTTATAATATTCTTGCCAAGGACCCGAATAATTCGACCGCTTTAAAATATCTCGGCGATTTAAAATTCCGCAACGGCGACCAAATCACCGCCTTATCATACTATGAAAAAGTACTGGAGATCGATCCGTACTCTAAGGCATTGGTTTCACCAATCGAAAGGGAAGTCACCGAAACGACCAAAGTACTGACTTTAAAAGAGGGTCGTGAAGATGTCGAAATCGATGATACCGATCTTCGCGAGATACCGTTCAAAACCGAAACGGTCGGCGATTTGCTTACATCACAGGGGCATCATAGACTGGCGTTAAAAGTATTTCAGCATCTGGCTGACGATTCGCCCAACCAACGGATTTTAGATAAACTTGAAAAAACAAAAACAGCATTAAAAGATAAAGAAGGCAGGCGATGTACAAAGAACGAATAAAAAAATTCCAGCTTTTCCTGAAAAAAGAGAATCTCGACGGTTTTATTATCGGTCCTATGGCGCTTGATGCTATCGGCCCGTTTAATGTTCGCTACCTCTGCGGATTCAGCGGCGATACCGGGATGTTAATAGTAACGCAAAAGGCGGCTTACATGTTATGCGATGGACGATTTCATGAGCAGGCACGTAAGGAAGTCAAGGGAGCGAAAGTTGTCCCGACCACCTCGTTGCCGGCCCATAGCCTTAAAGACCTGACTCAGTTTCATGGTAAAAATCTCAGGTATGGATATGAACCTGAATTTATAAACTACACGCAGTTGGAAATGATTCGGAAAAACCTGAAAGACGCGCTGTTGATTCCGGTGGAAGGAGCGGTTGAACTACTATCTATTATAAAAGATAAAACCGAGATCGGGTTAATTCAGAAAGCGGTTGATATAACCGATACCGCCTTTGATCGTATCCTCGGATATATTAAACCCGGTCTAAGGGAAAACGAAGTTTGCGCCGAGTTGGAATACCAGATGAAAATGCTCGGTTCGCCCAAGCCGGCATTCGATACGATTATCGCATCCGGTTATCGTTCGGCCCTGCCGCATGGTCTTGCCTCGGAGAAAAAAATCGCCAAAGGCGATTTCGTGACTTTCGATTTTGGCGCCTCATATAAAGGTTATGTGGCCGATATGACCCGCACGGTTGTAATCGGCAAAGCAACCTCAAGGCAGAAAAAGGTTTACAATGCGGTTTTAAAGGCGCAGATGGCGGGAATTCGTAAAGTTAAGGCGGGCGCGGCCGCTAAAACGGTTGATACGGCGGCCCGCGGTAGTATTGCCAAATCCGGATATAAGAAATATTTTACTCACGGAACCGGCCATGGCATAGGGACTTACATTCATTGTAAACCTTATGTGGGCACTCGCAGCACCGAAATCCTCAAGAGCGGCATGGTGTTAACGGTTGAGCCGGGGATTTATATCCCGGGATGGGGTGGTGTCCGAATCGAGGATGATGTGGTCGTGACAAATAAAGGGGGTAAGGTAATGAACTCTTCACCAAAAAAATTGTTGGAACTATAGATTTAAATTATTATCTTTTTGGGTCGTAAACCCAAGAGGTTTGATATGAAAGAAAAGACGATTAAGAAATTAATTCGGCTGGTTGAGGAATCGGATATCGATCAACTGGAAGTAACCAGCTGGGGACGTAAAGTACGGATAACCAAGCGTATGGCTGAAGGGAACGGACATTCCGATCAGCCGGCGGTTTTAAGGAATGTCGCCGCGACAGCAAAACCGTCAACCCAGCCCGAGTCGGCAATGGCGACCGCGCCGGAACCGACAACCGATTCGACCGCCGGACTTGTTGAAGTCAAAGCCCCGATGGTCGGCACGTTTTATTCCGCTCCGGCACCGGACTCTCCTCCCTATGTTTCACTTAACCAAAAAATAGAGGTTGGGCAGGTAGTCTGTATTGTTGAGGCGATGAAACTAATGAATGAAATCGAATCTGAAACGGCCGGGCGGGTTGCGAAAGTTTTAGCTGAAAACGGTCAACCGGTCGAGTTTGGCCAGGTATTGTTTTTAATCGATCCGGCCGGGTAGTTCGCTATAGAGGGGCCATCATGAATTTAAAACAGATACTTGTCGAAATGTTAAATCGGAAGGCATCCGATCTTCATATCCGGGTCGGTATTCGGCCGCATCTGCGAGTCAATGGACGACTCGAACAAATCGCCGCCGAACCTTTCACGATCGATGATCTGAATAATATCGTCGGTCAGATTCTCAATGATAAGCAACAGGATAGGTTCCGCCGGAAAAACGAGATGGATCTGGCATTGTCGGTGGCCAAGCTGGGACGTTTCAGGATAAACCTGTTCCGGCAGAGAGGTACGACAGGTATCGCCATTCGTGCCGTCAATACGGTTATCCCCTCGTTTGAGGATTTAAACCTGCCCGATTCGATTCGGAAATTGGCGATGGAGAAACGCGGTCTGATAGTTATCACCGGAACGACCGGTTCGGGTAAATCGACCACGCTGGCATCTATGATAGAACATATGAATGCGAACCGGAATGATAATATTCTGACGGTTGAGGACCCGATTGAATATATCTATCGCGATAAAAAATGTATCGTGTCGCAAAGAGAGGTGGGAGCCGACACCGAATCGTTTTCGACCGCGCTGCGTCATGCGCTTCGGCAGGATCCCGATGTCATATTGATCGGTGAGATTCGTGATATCGATACGATGTCGATTGCCATGACCGCCGCCGACACCGGGCATCTGGTTTTAACGACGTTGCATACATTAAATACGGTGGAGACGATTTCGCGTATTATTTCATTCTATCCTCCGCACCAGCACCAGCAAATCAGGCTTCTCCTGGCGGGAACATTAAAGGCGGTTGTCTGCCAGCGGTTATTATCCCGCTGTGATATGCCGGGCCGAGTTCCGGCTCTGGAAGTTTTAATTTCGACCGCGGCGGTACGGGATTATTTGCTGGATGCCGAAAAGACATCGGCGATTCCGGATTTAATCGAGGATGGTGCTCAATACGGGATGATGTCATTCGACCAGTCGATTATGGGTTTGTATAAAGAAGGAATGATATCGTTTGAGGAAGCCATGAACCAGTGCACCAACCCGGATGAATTTGATATGCGGGTTCGCGGAATTATGGCGGCGTCGGATAGATGGGAAGGTGACGGAAAAAATGCTACTGAAGAACAACCCGACGATATACAAAAATTCTGAGATTACTCGCGTTTGAAAGCAGGGAATTAGTTGTTTAAAAAAATATTGATAGCTAACCGGGGCGAAATTGCCTTGCGCGTCATCCGAGCATGTCGCGAACTGGGGATAAAAACAGTAGCCGTGTTCAGCGAAGCTGATAGGGATTCGCTTCATGTTCGTTTTGCCGACCAGAGCGTCTGTATCGGACCGCCGCCGGCTGCGGCCAGTTATCTTGATCCCAAAAGAATTATCGCTGCGGCGGAAGTGACCAATGCCGATGCGATTCATCCCGGTTATGGTTTCCTGGCCGAGAATGCCGATTTTGCGGAAATCTGCGAATCGTGTGATATCACTTTTATCGGGCCTTCGCCGGATATGATTCGTAAGATGGGCGATAAGGGGATGGCCAAGACGATGATGAGGGAAGCCGGTATTCCGGTTATTCCCGGTTCCGATGGTATCGTTGACAATATCGATATGGCCCGCTCTATTGCTGCCGATATCGGGTACCCGATTTTGATTAAGGCGGTCGCCGGAGGTGGCGGACGCGGGATGCGTTTGTGCCGCGATGAATCGGAACTGGCGACCAGTTTTCAGACCGCTCGTGCCGAGGCGGAAGTGGCATTCAGTAATCCCGATGTTTATATCGAGAAAGTCGTCCTTGATCCGCATCATGTTGAAATCCAGTTGATGGGTGACTCGTTCGGCGGGATAGTGCATTTCGGTGAACGTGACTGCTCGGTTCAAAGGCGGCACCAGAAACTAATCGAAGAGGCGCCATCACCGATAGTCACTCCGGAATTACGAGCTTTGATGGGTCGCACCGCTGTCAGGGGTGCATCGACTATCGGGTATCTCGGTGCGGGGACGATGGAGTTTTTAGTCGATGATGAACAGAATTTTTATTTTATGGAAATGAATACCCGGATACAGGTGGAACATCCTATATCCGAGGAATCGAACGATGTCGATCTGCTCAAGGAGCAGATTCGGGTCGGCGCCGGCGAAAAACTTGCCTATCGTCAGGAAGATATCGTGATGAAATGGCATTCGATTGAATGTCGAATCAATGCCGAGGATCCCGATAATGATTTTCGTCCGACACCGGGGCAGATTACTTCGATTAATATTCCCGGCGGACGCGGTGTGCGGGTCGATACGGCGGCGTATGCCGGATATGTGATTCCACCTTTTTATGATTCGATGATTGCCAAGTTGATTGTCAGGGCGCTGACACGCAAGAACGCCATCGAAAAAATGAAATATGCTCTGGAAGATTTTATTATTGAGGGTGTCCCGACCACAATCGGTATGCATAAAAAGATATTGAACCATCCCGATTTTGTCTCCGGTAATTTCGATACCGGATTTATTCAGAAGATGGGACAATTTACCAGAAAACCTACATCGTTAACAAAACCAAACGCAGGTGATAAGAAATAAATTTGGAGGTGGGCTTTGAATATACCATCTGATCTTAAATACACCAAAGAACATGAATGGATAAAAATTGAGGGCGATAACGCCTCGATAGGTATCACCGATTATGCTCAGGGTGAGCTTGGTGATGTTGTATTTGTCGAACTACCGTCGGTCGGCAGTGAAGTAAAAGCGATGGATACATTCGGGACAATTGAAGCGGTTAAGGCGGTATCTGATCTTTTCGCGCCCGTCACTGGAGAAGTTGTGGCGGTTAATGAAAAACTCGAGGATGACCCGATGGTTATCAACCGCGATCCGTATGGTGACGGCTGGATGATAAAGGTCAAGGTTAAAGACAATTCCGAACTTGAAAGTCTCCTGTCACCGGATGATTATTCCTCTCTGGTCGAATAGCCTGCCATGGTGTATATACCCAATACCGATGATGACCGAAAATTAATGCTCGAAAAAATCGGTGTAGCCGATTTTGATGAGTTGCTCAAGCCGGTTCCTGAAAATATTCGGTTAAAAAATAAATTAAATTTACCGGAACCGCTCTCCGAAATGGAATTGTTGGCGGAGATAGAAAAGATTTCATGCGAAAATAAATGTGACCTGACATCATTCGCCGGCGGCGGGGTGTACGATCATTTTATTCCGGCGGCGCTGGAGAATCTTCTGAGCCGCCCGGAATTCGTGACCGCTTACACACCCTACCAGGCGGAAGTGTCGCAGGGGACATTGCAGGTTATCTATGAGTTCCAGACACATATCTGTCGTCTGACCGGTATGGATGCCGCTAATGCTTCGATGTATGATGGTGCCTCGGCAGTCGCCGAGGCGGCTTCATTATCTCTGGGTAAAACCAGAAGAACAAAAATCGTTATATCCGAAACGGTTAACCCGCTGTATCGCGATGTAGCCCGGACATATCTTTCCGGCCGTGATATTGAAATCGTTATCGTGCCGTATAAAGATGGTACAACCGATTTCGATAAATTAATATCCGCAGTTGATGATAACACCGCCTGTGTGATATTATCTCAGCCGAATTATTTCGGGTTGATTGAAGATATCGAAATCGGCGCCGAGATGGCGCATCAGGCTGGCGGTTTGCTGGCAGTGGCGATTGACCCGATATCGGCGGCGCTTCTTAAAACCCCGGCCGATTGCGGGGCCGATATTGTGGTCGGTGAAGGACAGCCGCTTGGGATTCCGTTGAATTACGGCGGCCCGCTTCTTGGATTCTTTGCCGTGCGCAAAGAATTGGTTCGCTTACTGCCGGGACGACTGGCGGCGCGTACCGAAGACGAAAAAGGTAATCCCGGTTTTGTGCTGACATTACAAACGAGGGAACAGCATATTCGTCGCGAAAAAGCGACGTCCAATATTTGCACTAACCAGGCGTTGTGTGCGACAATGGCGACTATATATATGTCGTTGATGGGTAAACAGGGTTTGAAACAGGTCGCTTTATTATCGATGGATAACGCGCATCGGGCGTTTGAAAAGATTTTTGCAATTCCCGGTTATGAACCTTATTTCAACGGGAGTTTTATCCGAGAATTTGTCATTAAAACACCGGTTCCGGCCGCGGAGATTATCGACAAGATGGTCGCCAATAAATCAGTTTTGCCCGGAATCGATTTGAATCGGTATTATCCGGATATGGAAAATGCCCTGATGATAGCCGCGACTGAAAAAAGAACCGAGAATGATATCGAAAGACTCGGTCGTTTTTTAGAAGAGTTTGCAAACAATGCCGTATTGTCCAAGATGTAGGGAGAATTTTGAAGGCGAATTGACCGCCTGTCCCAAATGCGGATTCGAATTTGAAGATAATGAATTCGATACGGAGAAGTATGACTGGGTTATGATTGCTAAAATATCCAATAAGACTTCGGCCGATTATGCGCACGAGACATTAAAATCGTATGATATCCCTTCGGTTATATTTTCGGAATCCGGATTTTTCGGTGAGGTCGGATTGAACCTGCCATCGGTAACGGGTAAAGGTTACGGCAAATTTCAGGTGCATGTTCCGGTTCAGTTTCGTGAGGAGGCGGAAGGCGTTTTGGATATGATTTTGGGCGAGGAATGGGAGCGTACCGAAGAGTAGATTTTATTTATATGATGGAAAGGACAGGAGAGATGAGAAAAGGATTAGCAACCGGATTGTTTTTGTTGTTGTGTTGTACTATCGGTGCGGTTCTATTAACAAGCTGTGGCGAAAAAGATGGCGAAACAATAGCCGAGCCGGAAAAAATCGCATTTGTCACCGATTATGATTCGGCGCTGGCGGTGGCCTCGGAGAAAAATCAGAAAATACTTATAGATTTTTATACCGATTGGTGTACATGGTGCAAAACGCTTGATACCGTCACCTATGTTGATTCATCGGTAGTTGAATATTCAAAAACAATCGTATTTGCGAAAGTCGACGCCGAGGCGGATACCTTAACGACTCAAAAATATAAAATACAGGGTTACCCGACAATTATTCTGGCCAATGCCGACGGCACCGAGATCGATCGTATCGGCGGTTATCTTGAACCGGTCGAATTTCTCGAAACGGTTGATAATTATCTGAATGATCGCGAGACGTTGGCTGATTATCTGAGACGGGCCGACACCAACGCGACTAATGAAATCAATTATATCCTGGCCAATAAATATTCCGATCGCGGAATGAATGAAAAAGCGCTTTCATATTTTAATAAGGTTATCAAGGCTGATTCCAAATATAAAGATACATTGACAGCGGATGCGATGCTATCGGTCGGTTCTATTTATCTTCGCAATGGTGATTACAAAAAGTCGTTCGACCAGTTTAATAAAGTAATTAAAACTTTTAATGATACCGAAACCGGTGCCGATGCCATGCTTTGGCTGGCTTATGGATATCGCAAGCGCGGCGAAAGCGGTGATACAACCAGTGCCATCAGGTTGTATGAAGATTTTCTTAAGAAATATCCGGAAAGCCCGGACACTTCACATGCGCTGTCAATGATTGAAAGATTAAAAAACCCGCCACCTCCTAAGGAGGAAGGCGAATAACGTAGTAGTTGTGTATTATGAAAGATAAAATCCTGATATATGAAAAATCTTCGCCGGGACGGATCGGATGCCCTTTGCCGAATACGTCGCGAAGCGAGAATGAACTAATGGGCCGTATCCCCGAAAAATATCGTCGTATCGACGAAGCGGCGCTTCCCGAAGTTACCGAAGGGGAAGTAATGCGTCATTATGTCGGGTTGTCGGTCAAGAATCATCATATCGACAAAGGGTTTTATCCGCTCGGATCATGCACCATGAAATATAATCCAAAGCTAAATGATAAGGCGGCCGATATGCGCGGTTTTGTTAATGTGCATCCAACGATGCCCGAAAAAATGGCGCAGGGAACATTACGGATTATGTACGATCTGGGTGAATATTTAAAAGAAATTTCCGGTTTCGAAGATATATCGTTGCAACCGTCAGCCGGAGCGCAGGGAGAGTTTACCGGCTTATTGATAATCCGCGCATATCATAAGGACAGGGGGGATGTCCGAAAAAAAATATTGATACCCGATTCGGCACATGGCACCAATCCGGCCTCGGTCAGTTTGTCCGGATACGAAACGGTGCAGGTGAAATCGAATGAGGACGGTATTATCTCGCCGGAGGCGGTTGAGGCTGTGGTTGATAATGAAACGGCCGGTTTAATGCTGACCAATCCCAATACGCTGGGACTGTTTGAATCAAACATTGAAAAAATCGCAGCGATTATCCATAACGCCGGGGCGCTTCTGTATATGGACGGCGCCAATCTTAATGCGCAGATGGGCATTGTCCAACCGGGTAAAATCGGTTTTGATATTCTGCATTTTAACCTGCATAAAACATTCTCGACACCCCACGGCGGCGGCGGACCGGGTGGTGGAGGCGTAGCGGTGGCTAAAGAGTTGGGGCAGTATCTTCCTGTACCGATAGTGAAGCGAGCTTCCGGTAGTGATAATCAATTCTATCTCGAATTTGATCGGCCGAAATCAATCGGACGATTGCATACTTTCTACGGTAACTGTGCTAATAATATTCGGGCGTATGCTTATATAAGAATGTTGGGTGCCGATGGATTACGCGCTGTTTCGGAAAACGCGATTATCAACGCCAATTATTTGATGGCGCTGTTGAATAACGAATTTGAGATACCCTTTAATTCTATTTGCCAGCATGAATTTGTTTTGTCATGCAGTCGTCAAAAGAAAAAAGGTGTCAAGGCGCTTGATATTGCCAAGATGCTTCTGGATTATGGTTTCCATGCCCCGACTGTATATTTCCCGTTGATTGTGCCGGAAGCGTTTATGATTGAACCGACCGAAACCGAAAGCCGCGTTACACTTGAAAAATTCGCAGAGACACTTATACAAATATCGCAAAGAGCCGAAACGGAAGCGGAAAAGATACAACATGCGCCATATACGACGCCGGTACGGCGATTAAACGAGGTTAAGGCGGCGCGGGAGCTTGATATTTGTTTTAAGGAATAAATTAATAAACGACTTGAAAAAATCCGCCGTCTTGTCTAAACTGTCGGCGGATTTTTTATTATGATAAATTTTGAGAAAGTATCATATAGTTATCCCGACGGATTCACCGCGCTGAGCGATATTAATCTGCATATAAACAAGGGTGAGCGGCTCGCGATAATTGGCGGTAACGGTTCCGGCAAAACCACCCTGGCTCTTTTGATTAATGGGATATTAAAGGCAAGGAGCGGTAATATCGAAATTAATGGCCTGGATCCATCCGATGAAGAAAACAATATCCTTTTAAAACGCCGGGTCGGGTTGGTTTTTCAAAATCCGGACAATCAACTGGTTTCGACAACGGTCGAGCGCGAGATTGCTTTTTCGCTTGAGAATATGAATGTCGAATATTCGGAAATGAAAAATCGTGTCGAACAGATGCTGGAACTGTTTGGTCTGAAAGATTTTCGTAATCGCCTTAATTCCGATTTGTCCGGCGGTGAAAAACAAAGATTAGCACTGGCGTCGGTGATGGTGGCCGAACCGGAAATATTGATTCTCGATGAACCGGGATCTTTTCTCGATGAATCCGGCAAGCGGCTGCTCGATGAAGCGATGGTACGGTTATTGGAAGCGAAAGATGACCTTACTGTTATCAGGATTACACAGTATTCCAATATCGCCGAGCAGTATGACCGTCTATTGGTTTTTGATGCTGGTCGGATAATCGCCGATGATACCCCCTCGGTCATTTTTTCTCAGGAGAACCTAACCGGATTGAGGAATGTCGAGATACCGTTTAAATATCGAATAAAAAAGGGCCCGCCATCCGGGAATGTTGAAGCTGATATAATTAATGATGTCGCGCCTCAGTTACAGGGTAACAAATCGATTGTTCTTAAATCGGTATCCTTCGGATACAACGATAATGGCAAAAAGGACAGCCTATTTAAGAATCTGGATTTGGAAATAAAAAACGATAAAGTCTATGGATTAGTCGGGTCGTCGGGAAGCGGCAAGACGACACTGATCCAACTTCTGGCCGGTCTGCTTAAACCGCAAAAGGGGGGAGTCGTTCATGGCGGCTTTGAAGCCAACCCGGGTGAAGTGGCGATTGCATTTCAGCAGTCGGAGAGGCAGTTTTTTCTTGATACGGTTGATCGTGAAATCCGATTCGGTGCCGAAAATCTGGCACGGAGTAATGTCGAGACGGTGGTAAATAATTGTTATCGATTGATAGGTCTGGATCGAGAAAAATATTGCCGCCGCGATCCATTTACCTTATCGGGCGGGGAGAAACGTCGGGTGGCATTCGGCGCGATATTGTCGATGGAGCCAATGTTTATGTTTTTTGATGAGCCGACCTGCGGGCTTGATTATATAGGAATAAAACTATTTAAACAAATGGTCGAACGGCTGAGAATGGCGGGCGTAGGTGTAATTATCATTTCGCATTACGGGGACATTATATTTGATTTGGCCGACGAAATTATCGAATTAAATCACGGCCGGATAGAATCGATAAATTCGAAAAAAGACTTTTTCACTGAAATTCAATATCAGGATTATCTGTCTGTCCCCGATTTAGTTGCCTTTCAGCTTGAGAAGAATGGTGAACTTCAGTATTTCTCCGAGTCTGAGTTGTTGAATAATATGTAATTATATAACCATAAAATACAATGTGTTACGGTGCATTATTCACAATATATGTTAAGTATATATTTATCGCTTGATTATCTATGTATTATCAATATACTCAATAAAATTAAACCTTTTAAAGTCGTCCGGCGAGGCGACCAAAGGGATAACATGAAGCAGGATTTTACATTTACAAATAAATATATAAACTCCAAGTCGAATTCTCTGTTTGTCCCTGAGGTTTATATTAAATCGAATATGAAGTATTTTAGGAAAATAAGGAGGACAATTGCCCACGATTAAATCCGAAACGATTTTGAATCAAAAGGGAATGGTTCGAGCGATTACCCGAATCGCCCATGAAATTCTGGAAAGAAACAATGGCGCTGAGACGCTGGCTGTGGTTGGTATTTTTACCCGCGGGGCGGAGCTGGCCAAACGAATCGCCAAAAAAATCGGTCAGATCGAAGGGGTTGATATACCGGTCGGTTTCCTCGATATTAACCTTTATCGTGATGATGTCCACACCAAGCTGGATCAGCCGATTATCCAGAAAACCGAAATTCTGTTTGATATTGTCGATCGCAATATAATTCTGGTTGATGATGTTCTTTTCACCGGCCGCACTATCCGTTCGGCGCTCGATGCGCTGATTGATTTCGGGCGGCCACGCTCGATTCAACTGGCGGTGCTGGTGGATCGCGGACATCGGGAACTGCCGATTCGGCCCGATTATGTCGGTAAAAATATCCCGACGTCAAAAGATGATAAGGTTCAGGTTCGGCTCGTAGAGATAGATAAGGAAGATATTGTCATTTTCGAAAAATCGGGACTTAAAAAAGCGAAGGGGAAAAAGTCAACCGGCAAAAAAAGTGGGTCAAAACGGGGGGGCAAAAAATGAAATTAAAATCAAGGCATCTGCTGGGACTTGAGGGGGTAACGCCCGAGGAGATTACACTAATATTGGATACGGCCGAGTCATTTCGCGAGATTATCGAACGCCCGATTAAAAAAGTTCCTACCTTACGCGGTATGACGGTTTTAAATCTTTTCTATGAGCCGTCAACACGAACCAAAATTTCTTTTGAATTAGCCGAAAAAAGATTGTCGGCCGATACGATAAGTTTTTCCAAATCGACTTCATCGGTGAAAAAGGGGGAGTCGCTCAAAGATACGGTGCGCAATATCGAGGCGTTGAAAATTAACATGATTGTTATCAGGCACTCGTCATCGGGGGCACCATATTTTCTGACTCAATGCACCGACTCTAATATTATCAATGCTGGTGACGGTCGGCATGAACATCCAACTCAGGCCTTACTTGATATGTTCACGATTCGCAGGAAATACAAAAAACTCAAAGGTCTAAGGGTGGCGCTTATCGGCGATATCAAACATTCGCGGGTGGTTCGTTCAAATATATGGGGACTCAAGGCGATGGGGGCATCGGTGGCGATTTGCGGTCCCTCGACGTTGCTTCCATACGAAGTCGAAAAGTTCGGTGTTGATGTTTATACCAATGTCGATGAAGCCATCGATGGCGCCGATGTCGTTAATATCATGCGTATTCAGCTGGAGCGTCAGGAAGCGGGATTGTTTCCGTCGCAAAGGGAATACACTAATCTGTTCGGAATCACAAAAGAACGATTGAAACTTCTCAATAAAAACTTCACGATTATGCATCCGGGGCCGATGAATCGCGGTACCGAAATTTCTTCGGAGGTTGCCGACAGCAAATCCTCGGTTATATTGGAACAGGTCACCAATGGTCAGGCAGTTAGAATGGCGGTGTTGTACTTACTGTCCGGTAAAAAAGAGGAGACCGAATAAATGGCTAAATCAAAATATGATCTGGTTATAAAAGGGGGACGGGTTGTTGATCCGGCACTCGGTTTCGGAAGTGAAGCGTATATCTTTATTGCCGACGGTAAGATTGTCGAGATTTCAAAAGAGACGGCGGCGGTTAAGAAAAAAGTCGCGGGAATGCCCGATGATAAAATTATTGATGCTTCGGATAAACTGGTTACGCCCGGTTTGATAGATATGCACGTGCATCTCCGTGAGCCGGGACGAGAGGATAAAGAAACGATTACGACCGGATGTCAGGCGGCGGCGGCCGGGGGATTCACTTCGGTATGCTGTATGCCGAATACTTCACCGGCTATCGATAACCAGGAGGCGGTCAAATTCGTGTTGTCTCGGGCTGAAAACGCCGACGCACGTGTTTATGTGGTCGGAGCCATTACCAAAGGATTAAAAGGTGTGGAACTGGCCGAAATCGGCGATCTGGTCAAAACCGGGGCAGTGGCGATTACCGATGACGGCAATTACGTTCAGAATCCCGAGATTATGCGCCGGGCGCTGGAGTATGCCGGGATGTTTAAGATTCCAATTATCACTCATGCCGAGGATCAATATCTCTGTGCCGATGGTGTCATGAATGAATCGTACGAAGGCTCGCGGCTTGGATTAAAAGGTCGGCCGGCGGTGGGCGAGGTTATCGCTGTCTTACGCGATATTAAACTATGTCAGTTTGTCGGCGGACGACTGCATATCGCTCATGTTTCGACTGCCGGGGCGGTGGAAGCTATCAGGCAGGCGAAAAAAGAAGGCGTGCGTGTAACCGCCGAAGCGGCACCGCATCATTTTTCGTTAACCGATGAAGAAATCGGTAAGGAGTTCAATACCAACCTTCGCGTTAATCCGCCATTGAGAACCAGAAAAGATATCGAAGCGGTTATTGAGGCGCTGGTTGACGGAACGATTGACTGTATTGCGTGTGATCATGCGCCGCATTCGGAAGAAGAAAAAGATGTTGAATTTGATCTGGCTCCTCCCGGGATGATCGGTCTCGAGACGACGTTGGGATTAGTGAAAACTCAGCTTATTGACAAGGGGTATTTATCGTGGGCCGATGCGGTCAGGAAGATGACATACAATCCGGCGCGGATTTTGGGTCTGCCGGGCGGCAAACTTGAAGTCGGAGCTACGGCTGATATTGCAATCATCGATCCGGATAAAAAGTGGACCGTTAAAAAAGATAAATTCCGTTCCAAATCGAAAAACTCACCCTTTATCGGATGGAAGCTTTCGGCGAAAGTGACCTACACTATTCTAGGTGGACGAGTCGTTTATGAAGGGTAGGATATTGGAGATATGATATAAACATGAGAAACGCTATATTTATTTCTCTTGCTATATTAACGATCGGATGCGGCAATGATGAAGTGAGTAATTCGACTGGTGCAGGTGAATTAAATGCAGCATGTCGGGAATCAGGTTCCACCTGCGAGATTATACCTCTTGCAGTGGGAAATAGCTGGACTTATGAGATTACGACCTATGATTCACTCGGACAATTATTGGATTGTGACACATCTGTAGAGACGATTGGAAAAGATTCTGTTATTGATAATGAAACCTGGTATTCTATTTCACCGATATGGTTTACAAACCGTGTTGACGGCCTTTGGTTTAATGATATTGGATTTACGGAAGGATTGCTTTATAAGTATCCCGCTCAAGCGGGTGATTCATTTAAGTGTGATTTATGTACCGATTATAAAATAGTGCAATCTATAGATACTTCCATAAATCTTGGCCAGGGTAGTTTTTACTGTCTTAAATATTTAAGCACTGTCCCATGGGGTGATACCAGTTACAGCTATGTTGCTCCGGGGATAGGGTTTTTTTATCAGGAATCTTATTATAAAATAAATGATAGTACTCTTTACCTGGGGTTAAAGAAAAGGTTGATCTTATATAATCTATAAATGTTGCGATTATTTTTTATGATATTTGTTTCTACAAACCCAACTCGGAGATTTCGAATTCGAATTTTGAAGGTTTTAAGCGTACTAACCATCCCTCTTTGTACGGGTCATCGTACAGCAACCGCGTGTCGTTGATTAGTTTGCTGTTGACATCAACAACGGTTCCGGATAGCGGTGACAGAACGGTGTGTGACTGCATATCGGCGGTAAAAACACGAAAATAAACCGAACCTTGCCGTAATTCGTCGCCGGGCGACGGTAAAAATATATTTTGTATTTTACCGACTGTTTCAAGAAATGATTTTTCGACGCCCATTATAACATTGCCGCTTTCTTCAAGCATCAACCAGCCATGCTCCCCGACATGTTTAGGCGCGGATGTCGATGATATTTTACTTTCCATCCGTGGCGTGTCACCGTTCTTTTCGGCCTGTGTTTCGTACGTCTCGACCAGATTGGCGGCTCGATGGACTACCGAGGTCAATTCGGATTTCGTAAACGGTTTAGCAATATAATCGAAGGCGCCGATTTGTGTCGCCTGAAGGGCGGTATCGATAGTGGCGTAACCGGTCACCATAATTATTGGTACATGCGGTTTTTTCGGTTTGACCATTTTCATAAATTCCAAACCATCAATCTCCGGCATCATCAGGTCGGTTAAAATTATATCGATTGGTTCGGTTTCAAGAAGTTTTAAGGCGTCCGGAGCCGAGGATATAAGAAACACTTTATAATTTTCCGTCCTGAGATGACGTTGGATACTGTCAAGGACAACCTGTTCGTCATCAACCACCAATATATTTAATTCACGTTCCATAATTACACCCCTAATTTATTCAAACGCGATTTATTACATTTCTGGATCCTCGCCCTGCGCCGGCAGACAAATACGAAAGATTGCTCCGCCGCTTTCGGCTTTTTCGACATCAATTACGCCCCGATGCCGCTGAATAATCCCCTGGCTGACGGCCAATCCCAGTCCATTGGTTCCTTTGGTGGAGAAGAAGGGATCAAATACTTTATTGATAATACTTTCCGGAATACCGGGGCCGTTATCCTCGACCGCTATAATACATTGATTCCTCCGGCGATAAAACCCTGTTCTTATGATTATTGTCCCGATTCCGTTCATGGCATCGGCGGCATTAAGCATCAAGTTTAACACAACCTGTTGAAGTTGACGCCGGTCACACTCGATTTCGGGCAGATTGTCAGCCAACTCCTGCTTAATGGTGATATTTCGAAACTGCGGCAGTTTCTGCACCATCAAAAGAGAACGTTCGACAATATCATTCGGGTTTTTGTTTTCCAGTTGAAGTGTTTCGGCTCGCGAAAAATCAAGCAGACTGCGGACAATCTCGCGACAACGTAATGTCTCGCGGATGATGACATTTAATCCTTCGAAAAAGGGGTCATCCTTTTTTAATCCTTCAATCATATCCTCGGCAAAGGCCAAAACACCGGTTAGGGGATTATTAATCTCGTGTGCCACCTCGGCCGCCAGTCCGCCAACCGCGGCCAGTTTGGCGCTTTGAATTAACTGGTCCTGCAATTCTTTCTCCGAGGATATATCACGTGCAATAGTACAAACGCCGATAACACTGCCGTCGGTATCATTCAACGGAAAACGGACCGTTTGATAATGGCGTTCTCGCCCGTTGATTTCATAGGTTTCTTTATAAGTCTTATGGCAGTTGCAATCGATAACTTCTTGGTCATGGTCATGCACGATACCCGAAATATCAGGTGTTAATAATTCTTCCGGTCGTTTGCCAACAAATTCTTCCGGTGTCCTGTTAAAATCGCGCGCGCAGGCGGGATTAACGATAACATAGCGACCCTCGGTATCCTTTATCGATATCCAGTCATGGGCGGAATCGATAAAACTTTTAAACCGTTGCTCGGCACGTTCGACTTCGCGATGCAGCATGATTCGCTCGGTGATGCGATGCCATGTCCCCACAATCGATTCCAGCTCCCAGTTGTTGCCAAGAATCGGCGTGTGTGTCACCTCCCAGTATGCTTCTTCGGGGAATGATGTTTGACATATCAGTTCCCGTTGGCGACGGTTTTTAAGAACATCATCGAGAATTTCATCCACCTGCGGCAGGTATATCTCCAGCTCGGTATTAGTCAGAAGATCGCTGTAACTTTTGCCTACGATTTGTTCGGGGGAGAAACTTGAAAGTTCGGCGAACCGGGCGTTGATTCTGGTAATCCGTTTATCTTTGCTAAGCACAACCGTTGGTTCCGGGATGGTGTTGAAAAGACTATGCAGAAAATTACGGTCCTTTTTTACTTTTTTCTCCAGACGGGTTATCTCTTCCAGTTGCCGTTGTCTTTCTTCCTGAACATTGGCGATATCCCAGAAAATACGCGCGACTGTATGGTCGATAAGTTTCATGCCGGTGGGGAGGATTTTATGGATTTCCTGCAGGACGTTATCATCGCCGGTAAGCTCGATAACCAGTTCGATACCGGGAATCGCTAAAGCCTCGTTTATATCGGTCGTCGCCTGTATTCCCAGTTCTTTCGCCCGCCGCATCCCGGGTGCATTAACTTCCGGATCGACAACGGCCTTAATATTAAGATGTAACTCGGTTAATGTAGAACCGGAAGCCAGATCTATAATGGCAAGACATCCACGGCCGCCGCCGACAATTATTGTATTCATTGGTTTTTATCCTCCGACCGGTTCTCTCCCGAATCTTTAACGCTGTTATTATCGTCGGCATTAACAGCTGGGAAATGTATGTCGAGCATCTCGTAATAATCATCGAGTAATTCCTGCATGGTGGCATAGCGATCGTGTTGTTTGATAGCAAAGTGCATCAGGATTTCGTTCAGTCGCTCCGGTATATATGGAAACAATTTTTTCAAGTTTATTATACGATACTCATAAAAGGCGGAACCATCTTCGGCAATAAGACCTTGTTTGACTTCGTCGGAAAATTCTTTGCTTTTCAGTACCAGATGAAACGAATTAATACCTTTACCGACTGTATAGTTGATAACATTGCCGATACTCCAGACATCAAAATCTTTAACGTGCTGGCAGAGATCAAAATCAATCCATGAATAAATACCGGTTTTGGAGTCAATCATGATGTGATCGTTGCGAATGTCACCATGACATGTTTTATGATCGTGCAGCAGTTTTATCGCCTCCATGCACTGGCTTAATTTACGAAGGATAGCGGGTAAGTCTTCATAAAAATACTGCTCGTGTTTTTTATTAATATTGTACACGTATTGAAAGATCGAGGCACCCTCGATTCGATCGATAATCCTGACATTATTGCCGCTGCTGTCGAATTCCGTATATCCCTGCATAAACCGCCTATCACCTCGAACCAATTCAAGAACCTCCGCCTCTTTTTCGGGGCTACGATAACAATGAATTTTAAAGATACCGATATGAATGTTAAAATCTTCGTGGAAAACTGTTTTTATTATTTTCTTTTTGCCGGTTTCAAGCTCCAGAGCACCAAACACCCAGTATTTTGGCTGGTCGCTGATACCAAAACGGCTTTCATAGCGATTGCCCTCGATGACAAAGTCTTTTCCATTCAGACGTACCACATGGCCCCGCTGGATACGCATACAATCGGAGGTGTCGGTAATTATTTGGGGCCGTTTGACATTCTGCCAGCCGGTCAATTCCTCGATACGTTGTTTCAGTCGATCTTGTTCGTCCATAGCAATTATTTATATCATCGGAACAACATTCATTTTTCCCTACGACCCGGACTATAGGTATGGCACCGATTAGATTATACAGGCTGAAAATATACTTGTAAAGTCAAAACTGATTTTGGCCTAAAATGCGATTTTAGCAGCTTGAAGGAGTCACCCCAAAACGCATAATGTATGCAGTTTTGCATACAAAACAGTAATAAGATGTATATACCGGATTTATATCTTATTGTAATTCAAACGATTAGTTTTCTAATAAAGATTGGCCGCCTATTTGCTGATTGTTAAAACGGAGAAACTCAAAAGGGATTATAAAGGATTAGTATGATATAAAATATCCGGGACACCTTCTGAACACCTCATGAAGCTTACTTTAAAAGCAAGCAGTCGGTTGTCCCGGAAAAAATTCTATACATAGCCATAAACCGTCGACTCATTATTATCCCTTGCCTTACATCCCGGTCCGGGGTCGGCGGTTTTCTTTTTTGTACGCAATGCACTCAATATCATTGTTAGCCCATCCCGGTTGTTGTTGACAATTACTCGGGGAGAATATAATCTGGATTTATGGCGTCAATAAAACTCGATTCCAATGTTCAGTACCTGAAGGGAGTTGGTCCGCGTCGAGCCGCCGTTTTGGGACAGATTGGAATAAAAACCGTCTATGATCTGCTCAATTATCTACCGCGGCGTTATATCGATCGTTCGATGATAGTCCCTATCGGTTCGCTTAGGGCCAATATGGACGTAACTATTATTGGGAAGGTGCTTGGTAAAGGTATATTAAAGGGGCGTCGCCAGCGTCTGGAAGTAATTCTCGGTGATGACAGCGGCCATATCTCGTTGATCTGGTTTTCCGGCCTGCGTTATCTTGAAAGGATGTTCAATAAGGGGGATGTTTATTCGGTGACCGGGTCGGTATCATTTTTTATGGAGCGACAGATTGTACATCCGGAAGTCGAACGAATCGAGGATGACGATATGACGTTGATTCATACCGGGCGGATCGTTCCGGTTTATCCTTCGACGGCGGAATTAAAAAAAGCCGGTATTACGGGACGAACATTTCGGCGGATTATCAGCCAGGCGTTAACATCAACAATAAATCAAATAGTTGATTACCTGCCGGATAATTATATTTCAAAGTTTGGTCTTAAAACGCTCAGCGAAGCGATGTCGTCGGTGCATTATCCAGCAGATATTGCGGCGGCCGAATCGGCCCGGCGACGTTTGGCCTTTGATGAGTTTGCCGAATTGCAGTATCTAATACTTCAGTCCCGCAAAGAGAGTAATCTTATTAAAAAGAAACATGTTTATCAAAAGCCGGGTCAAACGACGCAAAACTTTTTAAAAAATCTGCCATTCAGATTAACCGATGATCAGAAAGAAACAGTCGAAAAAATTATCGATGATATGCAGTCGGCACAACCGATGCATCGTTTGGTGCAGGGTGATGTCGGTTGTGGCAAGACAGTGGTAGCATTGGCGGCGGCCGTATTCGCCGCCGAGAATAATCTTCAAACTGCCTTTATGGCTCCGACTGAACTTCTGGCGGAACAGCATTATCGGACATGGGGGCAAAACCTGGAAGATATCGGAATTACATCATTGTTGATTACCGGTTCGATACCTGCCAGAGAGCGTCGGCAGATGGAAAAATCTGTTCTTAACGGGCAGGCGAAAATAGTCTTTGGGACTCATGCAGTTATTTCGGCACCGCTGATATTTAAAGAATTGGGGTTGGTAGTAATTGATGAACAGCATCGGTTTGGTGTCCGGCAACGAAGCGGTCTTATCGCCAAAGGTACCCAGCCGGATATACTGGTCATGAGTGCGACTCCGATTCCAAGAACGCTGGCGATGACGTTGTACGGCGATCTTGATATCTCGTCGATAAAGACGATGCCACCCGGACGTCAACCGCCCAAAACGGTCTGGCGGACGGCCAATTCGCGTCCTGAAATCTATGATTATTTAAAAGAAAAACTGGAGAAGGGAAACCAGTTATTTGTCATCTATCCGCTGGTTGAAAAATCGGAAAAACTCGATCTGCAGGCAGCCGAAGATGAGTACAAAAAACTAAAGAAAGAAGTATTTCCTAAATACAGAACCGGACTGGTTCACGGACGTTTGAAAAAAGAAAAACGGGAGAAAGCGATTGCCGCTTTTCGGAACAAGGAACTTGATATCCTCGTAGCTACCACCGTTATTGAAGTCGGAATCGATATACCGTCCGCCTCCGTAATGGTTATCGAACATGCCGAACGATTTGGTTTGTCGCAGTTGCATCAACTGCGCGGCCGGGTTGGTCGCGGAAGTATGCGTGGTTTAACAATTGCTGTTGCGACACCACCGATTAGTGACCTGGCGAAGAAGCGACTTGACCTGTTTCAATCAACGTCCGATGGTTTTAAAATCGCTGAAGCTGATCTGGACCTGCGCGGTCCCGGTGAATTTTTCGGCGCCCGACAACATGGACTGCCGGAATTACGAGTAGCCAGTTTGACGGCTGATGTTGATCTGCTGCCTTTGGCGCGCAAACTGGTTGTACGGTTACTGGCAAAGGACAAAGAGCTTGACAGTGAGCATCGACGATTATTAAAATATCTTGAGACCAGGGTCGCCGACAGAAAGAACCTGGGACGAACCGGGTAGTTAATTGTATATTAAAAAAGGCGGCTGGATTTAAGTTTGTGATAATGTTGGAGGAATAATGGAAGATACACATAATAAGATCGACGCCAATTTCTTTCAGTTGGTTTTGTCGTTACAGATGGCGGCGATGCAGCAAATGGGGAAGATTACCTCGCCGATATCGGGTAAGGTGGAACGGAACCTGATGCAGGCCAAGGCCAGCATCGATATGCTAAATATGCTTTCCGAGAAAACGAAGAACAATCTTACCAAAGAAGAAAAAGATCTGCTGGATAGAATACTGTATGAACTTCGAATGAACTATGTTGATGAATCCAAAAAGCCCGACGAACCGACCGAAAAATCTGATAGTGGCGAAAAGGCGGAGGCATCAACAACTGAATCTGAAGAATCCCGGGAAAACGCAAAAAGCGACGAGACGGAAGACAGCGAGGAAGAAGACAAACCGAAGGCATAAGTGGATACCGTTTCTCCAATTAAATGTTGTAGTCAATCGGCCTGAAAACGGGCTTTTATCTTGATATATGTTTTTTTTTTCTTATCTTTATGAGCGATGATAGATTCAGGACAATGGGATTTTAAAAACTCATTGGATGTTTTAAAAAATGAGTTCGGAGATCGGATAAAAACCGATTTTCCATTGATGGAACTGACAACCTTTGGAACCGGCGGCAGGGCGCGGTTGTTTATAAATATAGAGTCAAACAAAGAGCTGGCGGCGGTTGTCAGGATAGTAAACGAATATAATATTCCCATGTTTATGCTTGGTGGCGGCTCCAATGTCCTGATTGCTGATTCCGGATTTGACGGTTTGATTATAAAGAATTCGATTCTGGGTATAAAAAAAGAGGGCGACAAGATTCAATGCGGGGCGGGGGAGGAACTGCAAAAACTGGTCGATTTTGCCGCTGATAATAGTTTGACCGGCCTTGAATTTGCTACTGGTATATGGGGGACTGTCGGCGGCGCTATTTATGGTAATGCCGGGGCCTACGGGTCTGAAACCGGAGAGGTTGTAATGTCGGCTGAACTGGTTGACAGACAAGGAAATATAAGAATAGTTGCAAATGATTATCTCGGGTTTTCATATCGCTCGTCAAAATTGAAAGAGACGGGGGAATTTGTAACTTATGTAATTTTTGCACTGAAAATGGGCAAAAAGGAGTTTATAAAACAAAAAATCGCCGATATTATGGCGAAAAGAGAGGCGAAATTGCCGATTGGTCAGCATTCAGCCGGTTGTTTTTTTAAGAATATTCCCGATAAAGACAGTGAATTTGGGAAACTTTCGACCGGTAAGCTTTTAGAAGATGCAGGAGCTAAAAGTATGGTTTATGGCGGTGCCCAGGTTTTTAAAAACCACGCCAACATTATCATAAATGATGGAACAGCTAAGTCTTCAGATATCAAAAAGTTGGCCGATTTATTAAAAATGAAGGTCGAAAATAAATTTGGTATAAAACTTCAGGAAGAGGTTATTCTTCTGGGAAATTTCGAGGAGGAAAGCGTATAGCAATTTTTTAACGATGTAAAACTAACTGACTAATTTTTGGTCAGAGCTACGAAAAAAAGTCTCTTATATCTGTGCCTTTTAGCCGCAATGATGGCGGTTTCGGCAAACCTGCTGGCGGGTGAGCCGAAGTTCGAATTCGGGTTAAAAACCCCTCCCGGATATATTGCACCATATCCGGTAAGGTTTTCATATCCGGTTGTTTCTCTTACATATTTAGAATTACCCAAATTAAGAATGACATATTCGACCAAGTCACAGGTGACTCGGTCTGATTTTGATGATAATACAATAACTTTTGTAGGTGCCTTTTACAAAAAAGGGCGCTATCTGTATGAATATACTCCGCGATCGGTTGACGCCGACGCCTTTTCAGAGTATCGTCGAAGGCGAGAAATTTCTCGTCGCATGAGCGATATTCATTCGCAGGCATTAGCCAAAGAACAAAAAGAAAAGAGGGGCGGGCTTCTTTCGGTAAATATTCCTATCAGATCAAAAGCGGTCGAATCGATTTTTGGTGAAGGTGGGGCCGGATTAAATGTCTCCGGTTATCATCAGATTGTATTCTCGGGTCGTTCGCAGTGGGATGACCGTAGCGTCACCTCGACCTACCGTCAGAGTAAGTTCCCTTCGTTGAATATGGAACAGGTTTCGCGGTTCGATATCAAGGGAACAATTGGTTCGAAGGTGACGGTTTCGGTCAGCCAGGATTCCAAAACCGACATCCCACTGGCTAATCGGATTATTATCCGCTATAAGGGCGAAGAGGATGACATTATTCGGAGTATTGAAGCCGGTAATACGACGCTGAGTCTTCCGAAAACGCAGTTGGTTGGTTACTCCAGTCGTATTCAAGGGCTTTTCGGTATCAAAACGGAAGCACAGATCGGCGGGCTGGCCCTGACCGCTATCGCCAGTCAGGAGAAGGGTTCGACCGAACGAACAACAATCAATGCCGGTTCGAGTGCAAGTAAGCTTTATATCAGGGATTGGGATTTTTATGACGGGAAAATCTCTGACCTTGGGATCGAGGGTATCGATTTTGAATCGGGAGATGTAATCACCCAGATAAATGTATTTACCAGTAAAAAGAATGAAGAAGCGACCGCCGACTCGGCAGTAATGTATGTTGATCCGGACGATCCCGATAATGCCGACTATAGAAATGAAAATTCAGGTGAAATCGAAGTATATGAAATGGAATCATCCGATTTCTGGATGAGTGCCGAAGAGCATTGGATAATGTTCAACAGCCCCGGCAACCTGAAGACATCTTATGTTGGTGTCTATATGGTGGTTGTCAAAGCCGATGGTGATACTGTGACTATTGGTGATATCGAGTCACGACCAATGGCCTTAAAACTTATAAAAAGCAATTCACCGAATTCGACTATGTTAACCTGGCAATATGCCTGGCGTAATGTGTACTATCTAAGAGCAACCAATATTGATATTGACGGCCTCGAAATAAATGTTTACGAAGGGGAGAAAGATACCGAAATCAGCGGAGATAATCTGGATCATCAAAACGGCACCCAGTATATTCGTATTCTGGGATTGGATCGGTATGATACCAGCAAGCCGGGTGTGGAATCTCCTGACGGCAATGTTGATGTTAATACTGCTATTGTCGAACCGGAATACGGTTTGTTGATTTTCCCCGATCGGAAGCCTTTTGATCCGTCGCAGAATTTCGATACCGTTTCACTTGATCCGACCGTTCCTGAAATATATGAGAACAACTACGCCGTAAAAGATGTCCAGACGGCATCGCAATATTATATCGAAGTTTCGAATCGAAGTCGCAAGTCCACAATTTCCCTGGGGCGGGCCAATATCATTGAAGGCTCCGAAGTGATTACCCTTAACGGCTCCCAGTTAACCAAGGGGACAGATTATAGAATCAATTATGATATAGGTCAGGTTACTTTCTTAACCGATGAGGCGCTGGACCCGAATGCAAATCTGGGTATTGATTTCGAGTATTCCCCATACGCGATGATACAGAAGAAAACTTTATTCGGCGTAAGGGGTGAATATGAAGTAAGCAAGAATTTTGAGGTGGGGACAACTTTCCTTTATAAATCGGATAAGGCAACCGAACGAAAACCGAAAGTGGGTCAGGAAACGACACGTATGGTTATCTGGGATGCCAACACCCGTTTCAGCGTGAAACCGGGTTTTGTGACCAAACTAGCCAACGTTCTTCCTTTTTATTCATCTGAAACACCGTCGAGTTTCGCAGTTACAGCCGAAGTGGCCCAGTCACATCCAAATCCCAATGTGGATGGTGTTGCTTATCTTGACGATTTCGAGGGAAGCCGCGATTTATATTCGCTCGGAGTTTATAGGGAGAACTGGTACTATAGCTCCCGACCGGATGGGCTTAACAGCGAAAGCAAACGCGCCAAATTATTCTGGTATAATCCTTATAATCAGACAGCTATCACAGATATTTGGGATCGGGATGTCGGCTCGGTCAGTCATACACATACGCTGGAATTGAAATTTGTGCCGCGCGATATCGATCGCCGACTGGGCGAATATCGTAGTGCGGATGACTCCATTTCGGATCCGTCCGAATCGTGGGCTGGTATTATGCGTTATCTTTCGGCTGGTGCCGCCGACCAGACCTCGGCGCAACTTGTCGAGTTGCGCCTTAACGGGAGTCGCGGTATTTTGCATATCGACATCGGAAAAATATCGGAAGACTTAAATGGTGACGATGAGAAAACGACCGAGGATGTTATTTTGAATAACTACCTCGATTCGGAGGAGGATGTTGGTTTCGATTTAATGACCGATGCAATGGAGCGTGATTCGTTGGGGATCGAGAGTACCAGTGATCCCAATTACGCCGATCCATTTGAAGATAATTTCTATTACGATGAAAGCAACGAGAATGATTATAGCCGTATTAACGGAACGCAGGGGGACAGTCTCGATCCGGGAACAGTCGGGCGCCCGTCGAGCGAGGACTTGAACCGAGACAGCGAATTTTATAAAAAGAATAACTACTTTTCCTACAGTATCGATTTGTCCGATCCCTTTTCGCCTTTCTTTGTGGAAGGATCGGAAAACAGCAAGGGATGGCGCTCGTTTAGAATTCCTATTCAGGACTCATCGGCTATCGAAGAAATTGTTGGTTCCCCGCTTTGGACGGAAATAGACTATGTACGTATGTGGGTCGAATATCCGGCCGATATCGTTGAGATACCGGATACGATTCTACTCAAGGTTGCTTCCTTCGATATCGTTTCATCAAACTGGGATGACACATTAATAAAAGTCGATGATCTGGATACTTCCACCACATTTACGGTTGGCGTAATTAATACGCAGGAGAATGAAGAGTACGCTCAGAACACACCTCCGGGAGTGGAAGGATATTATGACCAGATAAACCAGATTGTCGAGCCGGAGCAGTCTTTGCTTTTGCACATGGTTAATTTTACGGCGGCGACTGTCAGCGATACGTTTGTAGCCGATACCGGAATTGCCGAACGACTCCTTTTCGAAACGCAAAATTTGCTGGGTTATCGTAAACTCAAAATGTGGGTGCATGGCCCCGACTATGATACTGAGGGAGGTGGGATTAGCGGCGATTCGATATTGTTCTTCTTCCGAATCGGAACCGACGATGATGATTATTATGAATTCAGAGAAATCCTGACGCCGGGTTGGGAGGGTAACGATGTCGAGGTGGACTTCAATGAAATTACCGGTTTGAAAGAGTATCTTATCCGTGCCCAGGATGACAACGCGGACACTAATGTCATTGATTCCGTTATTAACGGGAAACATTATCGGGTTGTTGGTTCACCCAATATCACCCGTGTCAAATATCTGGCCGCTGGTGCGACAAATTTGGATCCGAATGATACCGTTACGGCGGATATATGGATCGATGAACTACGCCTGACCGATGTTCGGAAGGATGTCGGAATTGCTATGAATGTCGGTGTGAACGGTTCCTTCGCCGATTTGTTTAACTATACTTTCAGTTACAGCTATCAAAACAGCTATTTTCGAACGATTTCGGCCTCGTCGCGCGCCGGCTCCTCTGATAATTTGGGAAGCGGTTCGACCACCAAGCGGTATAGTATTGGTATATCGGGAATTAATCTGGATAAATTCCTGCCGCGTTCGCTTAGTGCATCGATTCCAGTTTCGCTCAGTTATTCAAAATCGACTTCAATCCCGGTGTTAAAATCGCGATCAGATATTATTCTGCCCGATGAATTACGCGATGAGGAAAGTACGGTTAGTACTTCCAAGAGATTGAATGTCTCCGAGGCATTCAGTAAAAAAACGAAAAACCCGTTATTTACATTGTTGTTGAATCCGTTGAAAACCAGTTTTTCATATAATCGGACCGACTCTCGTTCGCCAACCGAACCGATGCGTATTTCGGAATCTTACAATATCCGCGGTAACTATAGTTACACCGTTAAATCGGTACCGAATATTAAGCCGTTTTTCTGGACAAAACCGGTTCCGCTATTAAGAAGGTTGGGCGAGAATAAATTCTATCTGTCACCAAATACATTTAGCGCCAGCGGAACATTGGATAGAAGTTTAACCGTAACGCGGAACATAAATAACGTTTTAAGCAATTCACCCCCGCGCCGTAATTTCAGCGGGAACTTTAAGGTTGGATATAAGATATCGGATAATCTTAACGCCAACTATGATATGAAAACCTCTCGTGATTTAAGCGATCCGACAACGGTTATATTTAGCTTTAATCCCAAGAAATTCAAACTTGGGCGAGAAACTTCGTACTCACAGAATTTCGGTACCTCCTATGGGCCGACTTTATTTAGTTTCCTTACCCATAAGTTTACGTTCACATCGAGTTATCGTGAAAATATAGATATTATCAATGCGATTCATCGTGCATCCGCCAGTCGGGCATATAGTGTCGGCGGTTCATTTGATTTTCGCAAAATGTTCGGATCATCGAACGAACGGGACTCACGGGCTTCCAGATATAAAAGAAGACAAACCCAGCATCAGAAAGAAGACACCGAAAATGAAGGAGAAGAAAGCAAGAAGGATGAAGGACCAAAAGAAAGTATATTCAAAAAAATCTACGGACCTTTCCCGAAATTGATGCGTTTCCTGACCGGTTGGATTGATCCGATAAGTTATAATTTAAGCGAATCATATAATTATTCGTACCCCAAACTTCTCCAGCGTGCCCAGATGAAATTCCGTTTCGGTTTTTCCGATGAGCTTGGTGTTGAGGAATCGTCCGAGGGTACATCCGGATTCAAATCGAATTCGGTATCCAAATCGACTAAATATTCATTAAAATCGGGAACGGTATTCCTCGGCGGTTTACGAACAGATGTTTCATTCAGCCGATCTATAGGGCAGGATATCGTTAAAGTCGGTAGCCGTTCAAAAAGTATCTCAACTACATTCCCGGATATCACATTCTCGATCCGGCCTTTATCTACTTTTACCTTCTTTAATCCTTTGATAAAACGATTTTCACCGAGGACAAAATATTCGCGGAGTACTTCGGAAAATTATAATCTTACTACTTCATATAAAACCAGTGAAAAGTCATCGATCTCACAGAGTCCGCTTCTGGCGATAAGTATCGGTATTATGAAAGGTCTTCAAGTAGATGTTAAAACGGATCGATCGGTGTCGGAAACTAAAAATTACAATTCGGGAACCGGGGACGAGTCCAGCGGTTCCCGTAGTACTTCCAGAAGCAGCTCTTTTTCGACCCAGTATGCTTTCAGTTGGCCGACCGGTATTAAAATTCCGATTTTGGGACGAATCAAGTTTAAATCGGCTATGTCGATTTCACTTGATGTTTCTCTGCGCAGCCAAAAAACCGAAACCTCGACGGGCGGCGGCCCGATGATTTCCTCGGGAGAGCGATCGGATATGTTAATAACGACCTCGATGTCTTATTCGTTTTCGACACAAATCAAAGGCGGTTTGAGCGGTCGCTGGCAGGATACCGATGATAAGAAGACCAAACGTAAATCGCATACACGCGAATTGAGAATTTGGGTCGATATAAGATTTTAAATAACTGATTGACATTTTAATCCGCTTTCTGTTTCTTGTTCTGCATGAATAGGATAAGAGTTTTCATTAGTTTAGTATTGATAATTATTTCCGGAGGGATACTGCTTATATCCTGTAGCGGGGGAAAAAATGCAACGGTCCCCGAATTTAATGGCAACAGGGCGCTTGATTTTATAGAAAAGCAGGTTGCCTTCGGGCCGCGTGTCCCCGGAAGCGATAACAGCGCTAAATGTCGGGAATATTTTATAAAGTTTTTTGATAGTCTGGGGGCAGAAGTCGATACAATGGAGTTTATACATACCGATAAATTCTCCGGCGAAAAAATCCCCATGGTTAATGTAATTGCTGCCTTCAATGGCAGTGAGTCGGGCAGTACCGATCGTTGTTTGCTGGCGGCTCATTATGACAGCCGTCCCCGGGCGGAGTATGATCCTGATTCGACCAAGCGCGGTGAGTGGATCGACGGCGCCAATGATGGCGCTTCGGGTATAGCGGTGCTTATGGAGTTAGGGATAATGATAGCCGAACAGAAACCGCCTATTAATGTTGATATGGTTCTGCTTGATGGTGAAGATTATGGCCCGCCGGGGCATCTTGATGAATACTTCCTCGGTGCTCGCGATATGGTACGTCGCGATGAAGTAAAGGGGAAATATAAGTTCGCTTTGATTATCGATATGATCGGGGATAAAGATCTAAAAATCTATCGTGAGGAATTTTCCGACCGGTATTCACCTCAAATAACAGATTGGGTATGGAAAACGGCCGAGCAGCTAGGTGAGACCGCTTTTAATGATTCCATTGGTTATGCGGTGCATGACGATCACCTGTCGTTTTTGACTATCAAACTCCCTGCGACTCTTATTATCGATTTCAATTATAAATACTGGCATACGACGTACGATACCCCGGATAAATGTTCGGCCGAATCTCTGGCCAGCGTCGGGCGTGTCGTTGCGACATGCCTGTATAGTCTGTGATATGAGCGAAAATATTGTCAAAACCAAACGAGACATTCCATCGGTTGAGATATTAACTTCGGATAAAGAAATAATTAAAGCGTCGCATGGATTAGCTCGCCCTCTGACAGTGGAAATAGTTCGTTCTTTAATTGCCAAACTAAAAATCCATCTCGACTCGGATAAAAAAGAAATTAGTTTCGATAGTTTTAAGGCAGAAATAATTTCAGAAATACGTGCGGTAACATCGAAAAAAATCTCGACAGTTATTAACGGTACCGGAATATTGGTGCATACCAATCTGGGGCGGGCGCCGCTTTCGACGCAGTTATTCGATGAGATAAAAAATCATATTACCGGATACGGAAACCTCGAGTTTAACACTGTCACCGGGAAACGGGGAAAAAGGGGAGAGTTGGCCGAAAAATATCTGGCGCTGGCCTCCGAGGCTGAGTCGGGGGCAATTGTCAACAACAATGCCGCCGCACTTTTTATTATTTTAAACAGCCTGGCCAATAAAAGGAAAATTCTTCTGTCGCGCGGCGAGTTAGTGCAAATAGGCGGCGGTTTCCGTATTCCCGATATACTTCGAAAATCGGGCGCTAAGCTGGTTGAAGTCGGGACAACCAATATAACCACGCTGGATGACTACCGAAATGCATTCGAAGAGAACCCGGTCATGATACTCAAAGTGCATCGAAGCAATTTTGCTGTCTCCGGTTTCACCGATGAAGTTTCGTTGAATGCTTTGGTAAAACTGGGGCGAGAGTACGATATTCCGGTTGTTAATGATCTGGGAAGCGGCGTCTTTATCGATACATCAAAAATCGCCGGTATCAAAGAGCCGACCGTGCAATCATCGGTAAAATCGGGCGCTGATCTGACTTGTTTTTCGGGAGATAAGCTTCTCGGTGGCGTACAGTCGGGATTAATCGTCGGTCGTGAGAAGCTGGTTAATAAAATTAAAAAGAATCCGGTTTTCCGCGCAGTCAGGGTGGATAAAATAATATTCTCGGCTATTGAAAAATTACTCAGGTTTTATCTCGATGATAACTGGCAGGAAAATATAAAGCTCTGGAATCTTGCCTATACAAGCGAGTCGGTGTTGTATGAACGGGGACGCGATCTGTTGAAAAAAATCGATGCCGGTGATAAAATATTTCTGGAATCATCTCAAGGTGCAATCGGCGGCGGCGCCCTCCCGGAGATACCGATTCCATCGGTGGCACTGGTTTTTAAAAGCGAATTACCGCCGCAAAAAATCGCTGCCCTGTTTCGACTGGTCACACCGCCGGTAATCGGGCGTATCAACGATGATCGTTTTATGATTGATTTAAAAGCGATCGACGAAAAAACAGTTCCGCTTCTGGTGAAAATCATCAGGGATACAATCAAACGGTTGTAGCATGTTCGTAATTGGCACCGCCGGACATATCGACCATGGAAAATCATCGATAATTACACGCCTGACCGGTATCGATCCCGACCGTCTTCCCGAAGAAAAAGAACGCGGGATGACAATCGATATCGGGTTCGCGTATTACGACAACTCCGATGGTATCCGAATCGGTATAATTGATGTCCCCGGTCACGAGCGGTTTGTACGTAACATGATTGCCGGGGCGGGCGGAATCGATGCCCTTATTCTGGTCGTGGCGGCCGATGATGGCTGGATGCCGCAGAGCCAGGAACATCTGCAAATCGCCCGACTGCTGGGCGTGAAGTATGGATTTACCGTTATTTCAAAAATCGATCTGGTCGAACCGAGCTGGATTGATCTGGTTGTCGAGGATATTCGCGATAAATTGCACGATACATTTCTTGAAAAATCACCGATAGTTAAATTATCCTCGGAAACCGGCGAAGGATTCGATTTTCTTAAAGAGGAACTGGATAAATTATCAAAACAGGTTGTCAACCGTGAAGATATCGGCAAGCCACGCCTTTATGTCGATCGCTCTTTTGTTCTGGCCGGTATGGGCGGAGTAGTGGCGGGAACGTTACGAGGCGGCCAACTTCGGGTGGGACAGGATGTGGCGGTGTTTCCGGCACGCAAGACCGGTAAAGTACGCACCATGCAGTCGCACAATGAACAGATAACATCGGCCAAGCCAGGACAACGGACATCAATCAGTTTAACCGGAATCGATAAACAATTTTTGTCTCGAGGTTCGGTGGTAACATCGCCGGAATTAATAAAAGATTATCTCGAAAATAATGTTCTTGCCCTGCATGTATCGCTACTTCCCGAATCAAAGATTATACTTGCCGACCGCCGTAAGCTACTGCTGATACTTGGAACCACCGAAGTTGAAGGGGAAATCAGGCTATACGAAAACAATCCGATATCACCCGGTGAAAACGGTATTGTTTTTTTTAAACCGTTTGACCGGTTGATGGCTTTTATCGACGATAAATTTATACTGCGTCTGCCGACACCACAACGGACGATTGGTGGCGGAAAAATTCTTGATATTTTAGAGCAGTTCCCACGTAAAAAAGATATGGCTAACTTCGAGTATGTAAAACAGCGAATCGATTTGACACCCGATCGATTGGTACTCTCTGAATTATCCAAATCACTGTTTATTGATGGTAAAGCCGGTTTGTTGCTTAACAATTACGGGCCGGATAAAATCGATAAATGTATAGATAGTCTTATCAAATCATCGAAACTGGAAAAATACAACAACAAATATTATTTGATCGAGTCGATTAATCCGACCATCGAGAATATATTATCCGGGATGGAAGAGTACCTGCAGAAACGGCCGCATCTTGATGGCCTGCCGATTGATATAATCAGCGATGTCTCACATATTCAGATACAAAATCTTGATATAATGCTCGAGCTAATGTGGACAAAAAAACTGCTGATTAAAAAGGGGAATCGATTTGATTTGAGCGGGCGGGAAATTACGGTCAGGGGAGAGGTCGAAAAGGCGGCGACAGTTATTGAGAATAAAATTCAAAAGGGTGGTTATAATCCGCCGCTTATTAAAGAAGTGCTGGGCAAAGACAAAATAAATACTGAAGCGTTCAATTACCTGACGCTGTCAGGTCGGGTAATCAAAATCGGTCAGACGCTGGCGTATCATGTATCGATCTGGCGGGAGATAATCGGCATTATACGAAACCTTATAAATCAAAATGACTCCATGAAGGTTGCGCATCTTAAGGATATGCTTAACAGTTCACGCAAGTATATCATACCGATTCTTGAAGAAACCGATCGGCTTAAAATTACCACGCGTCAGGGTGATGTTCGTATCAGGGGAGATAATTTTGAAAAAGAATAACGTACTATATAACGGCCGAATTTACACACTCGCAGGCGACAATCAATCGGTTGATTCTATAGCGATTTCGGGCCGGAGCATAATCGCGGTCGGGAACAATCTCGACATGGATGATGACTTTAAAAACTGGCAGAAAATCAACCTGAAAGGTCGCACTGTTATTCCCGGATTTACCGATTCGCACACCCATTTATATTTTCTGGCGTTATGGCTGGGGACGGCAAATCTTGATGGTTTGTTATCTATAGAATCGGTTCTTGGTACAATAAAAAAACATGCATCTAAACTCGGACGTAACGAATGGGTGACCGGGACCGGGTTCTCCGCCGACCGTTTAAAAAAATATGTCCTGCCGGATAAATATATGCTTGATAAAGTATGCGGGGGACGCCCGGTCGCTATTTATTCGAAGGATCAGCATTTGATGTGGGTCAATTCGAAAGCGCTCGAGCTGGCCGGAATAGACAACACAACTTCCCAGCCGCAGGGGGGATGGATTGATAGATTAGATAACAATGAACCTTCGGGAATACTTCGCGAAAATCCGGCAATATTTAAGGTTTTAACGATTATTAAGGGTGTTGCGAAATCACGTATCGATAAACTCTGGTCCCAGGCAGTACAGATAGCCTACTCCAAAGGGATTACCGGGGTGCATTCTTTTGATTCATGGGATGCATTTTCACATTACGACCGGCTGTCAAAAACCGGTAGACTGGGATTGCGAGTATATCACTATCCGCCCGCTTCATCTATAGACAAAATGAAACAAGGCAATATTAAATACGGCTATGGTAATGATTATTTTCGCGTGATGGGGGTGAAGATATTTGCCGACGGCGCCCTCGGAAGCCAAACCGCGTATTGTTTTAATAAGTATATCGGTTCCAAAGATAGTTACGGTCTGGAGACTCATACTAAAAAAGAGATTATTGAACGAATCAAGGCGGCGTCGAAATTAAATCTTCCCTGTGCCATTCATGCTATTGGTGATCGGGCCATCTCTAATGTTCTCGACTGTTTCGAAAAAACATCAAACGTAAAAACGGGGGGAAGACATCGGGTCGAGCATCTTCAGATGATCCGACGGAAGGACATCGCCCGTGTAAAACGTCTGGGTATCGTTGCCTCGATGCAGCCGTCTCATTGCCCCTCGGATATAAAGCTGATTAATAAATATCTCGGACATCGGGGTCGCAACTGCTATATTTTCAGCACATTATTGAAAAAGAAAATTCCATTGATTTTTGGTTCTGATGCACCTATCGAGCCGCTAGATCCAATTGGTGGTATCTATGCCGCCGCTAATCGCAAAGCGCCCGGAGCCGGTAGATCGTTTTATCCTGAAGAAAAAATATCGGTGACCGAGGCGATAACCGGGTTCACTTCATCACCGGCGCATGTTGTCGGGCAACAGTTTGAGCAGGGATATTTACTGCCCGGTTACGAGGCTGATTTTGTCGTGTTATCCGACGATATCTTCAAAACAGCAGCTACAAAAATAGACAAAATCAAAGTTTTGGCTACTTTCTTTGACGGTCGTCCGGTTTATTCTACCGATCAATTTAAAATACCGGCCTGATATTCATTCTCATCGCTTTACATCTATATGCTTTTTTAAGTTGACACGGTTTTCATTTAGGCGGTACCTTATTTAATGACTTGATTATTATAAATAGTCGGTTGTATTATGTATTGTATCATTTGCGGAGATAATATGAAAACAAAATGTATATTTTTTATCGGAGTGCTGTTCGTATTATCGTTCTCGGCAGCCTATGCCGACACCACAACGATCGACAGCCTGCTCGATGATTCCCTGTACGTGCAATCGGAAGAGAATGACGGACCAAGTCTGGTTGTTATTTTGACTATTGACGGTGCTATTGGAACAGTCACCGCCGATCGGGTGATTGATGCGGTCGCGCAGGCCGAAGAAGAACATGCCGATCTGCTGCTAATCAAAATGGATACTCCCGGCGGATTTGTCTCGGCCGTCTGGCCGATTACCAAGGCAATTATGAACTCAAATGTTCCGGTTGCGGTTTATATCGCCCCGGCCGGTTCGAAGGCGGCTTCAGCCGGTGTCTATATAACCTATGCGGCGCATATTGCGGCGATGGCGCCTGGCTGTAATATCGGCGCGGCGCATGTTGTCGCCGGTGGTGGGCAGGAAATCGATTCGGTTATGTCGGACAAAATTATGAACGACGCTGTCGCCAGTTTACGCGCTATGGCCGAACGGCACGGACGTAACGCCGACTGGGCCGAGGAAGCGGCGCGGCAATCGGTTTCGATTACCAGTACCGAGGCGCTGGAAGAAAATGTTATTAACTTTGTCGCCGAGGATGTTGATGATTTGCTGCGGCAAATCGATGGTACCGAGGTTAACACCGTATTCGGAAAAAAGGTTGTTCGTATAAAAAATCCGATCACAGAAAATATCAAGATTACATTTATTCAATCGTTTCTGGATATTATTTCATCACCAAATATCGTTTTTATTCTTTTCTCGCTCGGTGGTTTGGGCCTGGTAATGGAGTTGTATAATCCGGGATCGATTCTTCCGGGAGTGGTTGGAGGTATATGTATTATTCTGGCCTTCTACGGGATGCGGACCCTTCCGATTAACTATGCCGGAGTACTACTACTGGTCTTTGCCATAATATTATTTGTATTGGAGATAAAAATCGTGAGTTATGGATTACTTACCGTTGGAGGGGTGATATCAATGATAATCGGCGGGATGATGTTAATCGATACGGCCGATCCCGACCTTCGTATTTCCCGCTCGATTATTATTGCGGTCGCGCTTGTCATCGGCGGTTTTGTACTGCTGGCGTTTACCCTGGCGTATAAGGCACGGGTATCCAAACCAACAACCGGCTCCGAAGGTTTGGTCGGCGAAACCGGTATTGTTAAATCAAAAATCGATATTAACGGTTATGTGGCAGTTGCCGGCGAACTATGGGAGGCGGTTGCCGATGAGGTTATTGAAGAGGGCAAGCAGATAGAAGTTGTGGAAGTCAAAAATCTGAAATTAAAGGTTAGGAAGAAAATATAAACCAAGGAGGATGCCAACATGTCAAACTTGGCCGGTATAGGTGTAATTATATTTTTGGTTCTCATTATTTTAACCAATGCGATTAAAATACTCCGGGAATATGAACGGGGTGTTATCTTTCGTTTGGGACGTTTAATCGGTGCCAAGGGACCGGGAATTATTTTGCTGATACCATTGGTCGATCGTATGATGCGGGTCGATTTACGGACTATTACCTTCGATGTTCCCCCGCAGGATGTTATCACGAAAGATAATGTTTCGGTCAAAGTAAATGCCGTCGTATATTTCCGGGTGATGGATCCCAACAAGGCGATAGTGGCGGTGGCTAATTTCTTCGAAGCGACCTCGCAGATCGCGCAGACGACATTACGTTCGGTATTGGGACAGGTTGATCTTGATGAACTTTTGTCCAATCGCGAGAAAATCAACCAGGAACTTCAAAAAATTATCGATAACCAAACCGAACCGTGGGGAATTAAGGTTTCGGTGGTCGAGGTTAAAAATGTCGATCTACCGCCGGAGATGACTCGTGCTATTGCCCGTCAGGCGGAGGCCGAACGTGAGCGTCGCTCAAAAGTTATTCATGCCGAAGGCGAATTCCAGGCTTCGAAAAAGCTGGCCGAAGCGGCGCATGTTATTTCGTCCGAAACAGGCGCTTTACAGCTTCGTTATATGCAGACCTTAACCGAGATTTCGGTGAACAAAGGTTCGACTATTGTGTTCCCATTACCGATTAACCTGCTCGAAACATTGTCGGGGAAGATTACCGAAAACAAGACCGAGGGTTAAAACAATCCCGATCGTCGAGTTTAAGGCCGGAATCATTTTTATAATGATTCCGGCCCATATTTTATAATTATACCTATCGTATATAATTATACCGTAGCGTAGTACGATATAATTCTTGACATAAAAGGCCATGTTGTATATATTTATATAGTAGTGGAAGTCTTTTATAAATAATAGAATATTTGAGTCTTTTATCAGGAGGGTGATTAAATGAAAATTAAATTATGTTGTTTATTACTGGGAATCCTGATTTTATTCGGAATAGTCCACGCTCAGTCATTCGCGCCGGTGGATGTTCGTATTGAGGCCTCACCAGAATACGCTCCCGGGATGATTCGGGCCAATGTTCCGTTCACCGTCGATTTATATCTCGAAAATGTCGGTTCCGCACCGCTGCAGTCGATTATATCGACTTTACGTTTCTACAGTCCCGACGGTATTGCTTCCGTGATACCGCAAACGCCCGATTCGGGAACCGTTTTTCTGGGTAATGTCGCCTTGATGAATGGTTTCGGCTGGATGGGATATTGGAATTTAATTAACTCGGTGGGTGGTTTTAGCTGGGACGCGAATCTCCCCGATACTTTTTATCATGCCGGCGTTACAATTTCGGGCGGCTGGCCGACCGGTCTTGGAGAGCAATTACATTATAGTTTCGCGTTTGAAATTTCCGAAGAAGGGACATTCTGTATTGAGTGGGTTGATCCCTCGGTTCTCGATACTAATTTCGCGATTGAATTCGAAAATATGCTGAATCTGGAGTCGAAATGCTGGGCGATTAATGATATTGGTATATGCGGTGATTTTAACGGTGACGGAGATATTAATGTTCTCGACATTGTTTATGTATTGCAGTGTATTTATTATCCAATCTGGCCGCCATGCGAGTTTCCCGAGTGGATTTTTGACATTAACAACGACGGTAGTATAAACATCTTTGATATAACTTATCTTATTTCCTTCTTATATCTGGATGGTCCCGATTTGATTTGTCCGCCACCGCCCGTGCCTTAGGAATAAATGAGATAGAAATTAAAATAATAAAGGTACTAAGGGTATACAACCTTGGTTAATATTCGAATAAGGTAACACTATTCTGATTGATGTTGCGCTTATTATGAACCAAATTGCATAATCGAGACCATTTCTATCGCATATAATCACCGTGTTGAATATTATTTTCTGGAATCTGTTGCCGCTAAAACAGATACGGAAGTAATCACATCATTATGAAACTTGTTGTGGCATATTGGGTTGGCATACTTATTGCTATGTTAGAAAATAATTAATTGAACATATTTTCCCCTGAGTTGTTAGAGATTACAGGGAGTGGTGTGCGCTGGTTTTCCAGCCACCTGACGTTAGAGTCGGGCATCCCCCCTCCACCACTCCCTATTTTTTTGTACTTATTATTTCCTATAAATTTTCCCCTAATTTGCCGATAATCACAATGATATAATATTTTGGGCGGTTTACAATGTTTGGATTTAAAAGTCCCAGTTTACTTATAAGAATTTCGCATTTAATTTTTATTCATATTATTTTTATTTTCTCCGCTTTAGCGCTGGTGATATTTTATCCGGAAGACAATGATACCACTGCCCGACAGTACTCCAAGCGGACAGAGAAGATAGAATCAGTATCGAATCAGATATTTCGCCTTCTTGAACCGGTAAAAGATTATTCCGTTTTACCGACGAATGTTGCGAATAAAATCAGGGCGATTGCCGATGCCTCGGGGTGCATCTCGAATATCGATGTCGCCGCCATAAAACCGCGGACTGGCGAGATATTCGTAGAACAACTTTCTCGAGCCGATGAAAACGATTATTACGATTTTTATGATCTGTCGGCGACAAATAATGATAAGCTTGCGTTCGCTTTTTTAAATCGAGATGGTGGTTCGATTTTATCAATATTAACCGAAGACGGCAATTACATTAACTATTTTGTTCGTCCTCAATCGGGCGTAAATAATATTGTGCTTATATTGCGGGTACCGAATGTCATTTCTTCCGCGCCGCAGAATGAGCAGGCATATATATTATTGTTACTTTTCCTGATTTCGGCCTTGATTTCATTACTTATTATTTATCTGATTTCTAATGGAATCAAGAGACCGTTGGTGCAGCTTGCTGAAGGATTCGCTAAAACGGCCGAAGGGCGTGAATTTTATATCGAAGAGACCGGCGATAAGCAGATTCGGATGCTGACGCGCGCCTTTAATGATATGTCTCATAAATTATCGCAGAAACAAAATGAATTGGCGCGGGCCAACAACGAACTGGTTAAAACCAATCAAAATTTAATCGAGTCGGAATCGATTCTCACCAAACTGGTTGACTACTCACCCGATGCGATTATTGTCACCGATCCCGACGATCATGTCATTATTTACAATCAGGCGGCCGCCCGGGAATTCGGCTATGACAATAGTAACATGACCGGTAAAAGAATGGGTAATTTTATTTCAGCGTCGAATGACTATAAGTCGGAAAACCAGACCGAAAACCATAATGGCGAGTTGAAAGAGATTATATGTCGTCGCAAAAACGGTACTAATTTCCCGGCACTTCTGGTGCAGACACCGCTTGGGACGGAACGTAACAAACCGATGGCGATTTTGTATTTTATCCGAAGCATCTCTGAAAGCGAAAATTATCAGGATATGATTCTAAAGCTGGATCGTATCGCCACACGCGGTAAGATGGCGCGTGATATTGCGCATGAGATAAACAACTACCTGGCTATATTACAGGGCAATCTGGAACTTATTCCGATAATAATGGCGAAAAACGATATGGAAAAAGTGGAAAATAAAATCGGGATAATGAAAGATACGGTCGAACGGATAACGAATTTCACGGAAGGTTTAACGCGGTTCAGCGATGAGAACAGCGAATTTGCACAGGAAGACCTTAATCAGTTGATTGAAAACCTGATAGCGTTTCTTAAACCGCAGAATAAATTCGACGACATTATGATTACTACCAATTTGTCCGATAGTATTCCTCTGGCAGAGATCGATTCCAGTCAGATTCAACACCTCCTGGTCAATCTTATTAATAACGGAGCCGAAGCGGTTACCGACAGCGGTATGGAAAGCGATGATTGGATTGTAATAAGCACGGCGTACAACGAAGAGTCTCGGGAAATTTCTATTACCGTTGCCGATGGTGGCACGGGTATTAAAGACGAATATGTCGAACGATTATTCGTTACCCGATTCAGTACCAAGCGGAAAGGCACCGGACTGGGATTGATTACCTGCAAAAATATCGTCGATAATCACAATGGCGAAATATCGTATCATGCCTGCGAGGAATCGAAATCGGTCTTTACCGTAAAAATACCGGTTGCTCATGAAATCAAAGAATCGGAAGAAAAAATCGAAGTTCAATCTTCGAAATTGATAACTTCCTGACAAATTTATCATTGACCATTTATATCAACTGCTCTAATTTACGTCCATGATGCAAGCGGACGGAATTTCCACCAAAGGTGCCGGTCGAACCAGTTTTATATTGCTGGTTATTGTCCTCCTGGGGATATTACTTTTTATTCTGACCTATATCGGTATCCAAAAGAGCCGAAGCGATAGTTTAGAGTTGCTGCGTCAGCAGGGAGTGGCGTTGATAGAAAGTCTGACGCTGTCGGCTGACAATGCTATCAAGGCTAATTCCTTCTTTGACCTGCTGGTGCAGGAGAAATTCGCGGATATGGCCGGTTTTCTGGAACAACAGGACGGTTTATCGTATTCGCCTGATGAATTATCCGATTTTGCTTCAACCTACGGCGTTGATGCCATTCTTATATACGACAATGAAACCGATTTGCTGTCAGCGGGAGTTTTGGGCGGTTTTACCGATCTGAGTCGGATAAATCATTTTCTCCAGCAGGAAGTGGCGCTGTTATGGGGCGATTCCTCGACCACCGTCAGTTTTCAGATGGATGAGGGTGATTTTCCCGGAGATGTTGCTTTGTACTATCTGTCGAAATCAAGTGACAACAAATATATTATCGCTATTGTTTCTGATGCTCTTTTTTACTCCAACGCCAAAAAAGATATCGGTATCGGTTATCTGGTGCAGAATATCGCTCGTGAGGTGGGGGTGGAATATATTTTGTTTCAGACAACTGAAGCCATTGTGTTCTCATCTCGAAAAATAGGCCCCATATTAAAAATAGAAAATGACGTTTTTCTGACCGGAGCGTTATCGGCCGATTCGGTTTTAACCCGCGAATACACTCTGAATAATCGCAAAATAATGGAGCTGGTGAACCGGTTTTCATCAGATGAATATGGTGAAGGATTGTTCCGGATCGGCGTATCTTTGGATAAATATAATGATATAATCGCCGGATATGATCGCCAGATGATAATTTTAAGTGTTGTAATTTTCGCGGTATTTGTATTTGCGGTGTTGTATCTTACCGGCCGACAGAAACGAACATATCTGGATCGTTCATTTAAGCAGATGAAATCTTTATCCGAGAAAGTATTCGATAGTATTAATGCCGGATTGATTGCGATATCTAAAGATGGTATAATCGAAATGGCCAATCGGCAGTTTATTGATATATTCGGAATCAATAAGGGAGACATTACCGGCTCTCAATGGACACAATATTCATGTCATGGTATTATTCCCTTCGATGAAACATTGTCGGGAAACAGTAGTACCGGTGAAATAGAGACGTCGCTTGATAGTCCCGATGGCAGGAAACATTTACTGATTAACAGCTCGCGCCTGTATGATTTTAACAATCAGCTAACCGGGATCGTTGCGGTTGTATATGACTATACCGCCATCAAAGAATTGGAGAAAACGGCGCAGCGAAAAGAACGTTTGACCGAATTGGGGGATTTAGCCGCCGGTGTTGCTCACGAAATACGAAACCCGCTTAATGCTATTTCCATCGCCGCTCAGAGACTAATGACCGAGCAGGATAATAAAGAAGAAGCGCAGTTTTTCGCGAGGCAGATTAAATCGGAAGCCAATCGCCTTAATGCTATCGTCACCCGCTTTTTATCACTGGCCAGGGGAGAGGGACGTACTGCTCAAAAAAAGGATATCAGCAAAATAATCGAAGGTGTGATTGAGCTTTTAAAGCTTGATTCGGAAACAAAGGGAATTAAGTTGGAATCAGATATCAGTCCGAATGTTTTGGCCCCGGTATCGGATGACCGCATTAAACAGATGGTTATAAATCTTATAAGAAATGGTATAGAAGCCTGTCGAGGTAAAAGCGGTGCCGTAACGGTAAATTTGTTGTCAAAAAACAACCGTGCCTTTCTTTCTGTTTCCGACAGTGGTGATGGGATACCCGGCCATATCAAAGATAAAATATTTACTCCATATTTTACGACCAAAGACAAAGGAACCGGACTCGGTTTACCGATTGTGCATCAGATTGTCGAAGAATTAAAGGGTGAAATCGAAATCGAAACGTCGATAGGCCGCGGCACCGAAATAAAAATCACCTTTCCGATATAAAAAAACGGCGACTCAAAAGCCGCCGTTTAATATCGAAAAATAATATTCGATTACTTAACGTTTTCCTTAATCCATTCAGTACTGACCGATTTCGGACGTGTGATCGCGGTACCCATGGCGCGGTTGAGAATCAACTGCGAAAGCATACCCATCGCACGGGAAACAGAGAATAGAACCGTGTAGTACGGGAACTCGGTCATGCCGAAGTGATACAGCAGTGAACCGGAGCCGGCGTCAACATTCGGCCACGGATTCTTGGCTTTTCCGTGCTTCTTGAGGACATTCGGAACCACGTCGTAAACTCTCGAAACGGTCTGGAAAACATCACTGTCGGGAAGATTTTCGCGACCGAAAGCGAGGAAGGCACTGAAACGCGGGTCAGTGACACGCAGAACGGCGTGACCGTAACCCGGAATGACTTTACCGCCATTAAGCGTATCCCATGCGTATTTTTCGATCTGTTCATTAGTCGGCAGGCCTTTGAATTTCTTCATGGTGTCGAGAACCCAGCCGAGACATTCCTGGTTGGCCAAACCGTGAAGGGGACCGGCCAATCCGTTCAAACCAGCCGAAACCGAATAGTACGGATCGGAAAGGGCTGAACCGACAGTGTGGCAGGTGTTGGCGCTGACATTACCGCCTTCATGGTCGCAATGCAGAGTCAGGTACAGACGAATCAATTTTCTGAAGAGACCGGTCTTGTCGGGAATACCGAGCATTCGGGCGTAGTTGGCACCCCAGTCGAGGTCCTTTTTGTATCCGATTCTCTTGCCTTTATTGAAACGCATGCGATAGACACCAGCCGCGATTCCCGGCAGTTTGGCCAGAAGATTAAGGGAGTCTTCCAAAATAGGTTTCCAGTACTCGGTCTTTTTCATACCGGCGTTGTACGCCTTGACGAATTCGGATTCGCGCTGCATGACCAGAATACCGGTGTCAAGCATCGCCATCGGATGCGAGTTCTTCGGCATTGCCTCGAGAACATCCCATACATATTTGGGAACTCGTGAACGCTCGGCATATTCTTTCTGCAGAGCCTTCAAGGCTGCTTTGTTGGGAAGCTCGCCGGTGCAGAGCAGATAGAAAATTTCTTCCGGCCATTTGTCGCGCAGTTCCATAATCGGAATACCGCGAATAACTAATCCTTTGTCGGGATAAACGACCGATGTGTCGCAGATCATTCCTTTGACACCGCGCATACCACCATAAGCCTGGGCAACAGTAACGTCGGATATTTTTGTAGCGCCGTACTTTTGCCCGATTCCTTTAAGCTCTTCCCGAAGACCGGGAATCATGCTCGCCAGTTTTTTCTGTAGGGTAGCCATTTAAATAGACTCCTGTGTATGTTTATGTTTGATTAAGTAGATTGTTAAAACTCAAATCTTTCTACCTCTTCCGGTAAATCGGGTCGTATATTAAATTATTTGGTTTGATTTGTCAAGAGAACCGTAGGCAATTTGTGAAAAAATTAACAAATTATTTACAGAAATTTTGTTCATAGTCGAAATCGACTTTTTAAGTCAAAAATATCTTGCCGGGATTCAACAGAAACTTCGGATCAAAAGTCTTTTTGATACGTTTCATATAATCCAAGGTATCCTGATCGAATTCGAGTTTCAAATAATTTCTTTTTGTCAGACCGATACCATGCTCACCCGATAACGTTCCGCCCAATTCGATGGTTTTATCGAACAACCGATCGATACCTTCCTTAATCATTGCCGTTTCCCTTATATCCTCACCGTAAGCCAGGAAATTTACATGCAGATTACCATCACCGGCGTGGCCATACGAGTTTATTCGGACCGGATATTGCCTGTTTAGTTCCGAAACGAATGATACCAACTCCGGAAGTTTCGATGGCGGGACACAGACATCCTCGGATATTTTCTGTTTGGCCGATTCCTTTACCGCTTTAGATATATTTCGTCTCAACCGCCAAAGGCTGTCGGCTTTCTTTCGGTCATTCTCACGATTTAGCTGGACAACCCGATACTGTCGGCATATATTTCCTATTCTATCGGCCTCGTCGTTGGCTGCCGGGTCGGTTGTTTCGAATAACAACACCGCCGCTGCATTGGCAATATCAATGACTTTTTCGTATTCATTGGAACAACTGATAGAGTCAGAATCCATATATTCCATCACCGCCGGTACAATTCCTTGTCTGGTTATTTCCGCGACGGTCCGCGCGGCATCTTCGGGATCGCCGAAAGCGGCCAGTATGGTCGGGCCGTATTGAGTTGCATCGATAAGGCGCACAGCTATTTCGGTTACTGCCGCCAGAAGTCCCTCAGAACCGATCAACACCATTGTCAGATTAAAAAGTTCATCATCGGTGAAGACTCCGGTTTTGATAATTTTACCATCAATCGTTACCGCTTTCAAACCGATTACATAATCTTTGGTCACCCCGTACTTTTTACAGTGCAGACCACCGGCGCATTCGGCGATATTACCTCCCAGATGCGATTCTTCGTAACTTGCCGGATCGGGCGGATAAAAAAGGCCATGTTTCTCAGACTCGTTCATTAGTTCAATCGTAACCACACCCGGGCCGCAGAAAGCCATTTTTCTATCAGGATATACTTTAAGTTTCCCAAGTCGTTCGAGAGATAACAACAAACCGTTTTCAATCGGAACGGCACCGCCGGTATAACCGGTTCCGGCCCCACGGAAAACAATCGGGATTTTATTCTCGCGACAAAAATTTATGATTTCGACAACTTCCGATTCGGTTTCGGCGAAAAAGATAGCCGGTGGACGGACCTTAATCTCGGAAGCATCACGGAAGTAATCGGGAAATGAATCGGTATTAAATATTAATCGATTGCCAAATTTATTTTTGAGTGGGGTAAAAGTATCCAAAAGATTATTTGGCATCTTTCTTCGGCTTCTTTTTGGTATCGTCTTTTTTACCGTCTGTTGAAGGAGACGGGGCAAAGCTGTCCCGCTCCTTTATTTCGCCTTTTTTATACGACTCGGATCGGTGGTCGGTCGAGTAGAAACCGGTCCCTTTCAACAGGAAACCGGTTCCGCCGGTAATTACCCTTTCGGTTTTTCCCTTACATTTCGGGCATTCGTTGAAAGGTCGGTCATTTATTGACTGAAACTCTTCGAATATATACCCGCATTTTGTGCATTTGTATTCGTACGTCGGCATCGGTCTAACCTTTGATTTCTATCACACGCTGAAATCTCTTTTCACCGGTCCGGCTTCAATCACTTCCTGCGGCGTGCCATCTTTGAATTTCTTAAAGTTTTCAATGAAAAGCGATGCCAACTGTAGATACTTATCTTTATATGCCTTTTTATCACCCCAGGTTTCGGCCGGATAGAGAACTTTTTCCGGGACACCTTCGCAGGATTTAGGCACCTCGAAACCGAAAATCGGATCCCTGTAAAACTCACCTTCCAGAAGCTCACCTTCAAGCGCCGAGTTCAGAAGTTTCCGCGTATGCTGAATACTCATCCGCTTGCCGATTCCGTACGGACCGCCACTCCAGCCGGTGTTAACCAGCCAGCAGTTGACATTGTGCTTGAGGATTTTGTTTTTCAGAAGTTCGGCGTAATAATAAGGATGATGCACCATAAACGGCGCACCGAAGCAGGCACTGAAGGTAATTTCGGGTTCTTTACCGAGATCGATTTCGGTTCCGCTGACTTTGGAGGTGTAGCCCGAAATAAAATGATACATTGCCTGTTCCGCCGTCAGTTTGGCTATCGGCGGCATCACGCCTGACGCATCGCAGGTAAGCATAATAATGTTCTTAGGATGTCCGGCCGTATTTTCCTTGTAAGCGTTGTCGATGTAATGCAGGGGGTAGGCGGCACGGGTATTCTCGGTCAACGATTCATCGTCAAGATCAAGCATGCGGGTAACCGGGTCATAAATGACATTTTCTAAAATCGTCCCGTATTTGCGAGTGCAGGCGTAGATTTGTGGCTCCGCTGTGGGGGAGAGGGCAATCACTTTGGCATAACAGCCGCCCTCGAAGTTAAAAATACCTTCGTCGGTCCAGCCATGCTCATCATCACCGATCAGTTGTCTTTTGGGATCGGCCGACAGAGTCGTTTTACCTGTTCCCGACAATCCGAAGAACAGCGCTGTATCACCCTGTTTGCCGATATTGGCCGAGCAGTGCATCGATAAGATACCTTCACGTGGCAGGAGATAATTCAGAACAGTGAAGACGGCCTTTTTTATTTCGCCGCCGTATTCAGACTGACCGATGATACACATTTTCTGAGGGAAGTTGAGTAATATAAAGGTCGAAGAGCGAGTGCCGTCGATTTCCGGCAAACCGCGAAAGGCGGGAACCGCTAAAATAGTGAATTCGGGAACGAATTTACGTAATTCATCGTGAGTTTCGGCCGGGATAAGCATGTTACGTGCGAACAAAGACTGCCAGGCCAGCTCGGTTATAATACGAACCGGTAAGCGATGATTGGGATCAGCACCGGCATAACAATCCTGAACAAACAGATCGCGTGCCTGGAGATAACCCTGAACGCGTTGATAAACAGCATTAAATTTGTCTAAACTGTAAGGTCGGTTGTACTGACCCCACCAAATATGCTCTTCGTTTTCCGGCTCTTTTACGATAAATTTATCGTTGGCTGCACGAGCAGTCCACTCACCGGTTTCAACCACCAGCGGTCCCATTTTTGAAATTCGGCCTTCCGAACGGAAAATAGCTTCTTCGTACAACGCTTCCGTCGGAAGATTCCAGTAAACGTTGTTAAGGTTTCTTAATCCGTGACGACTGAGACTATATTCGCTTTTAACCAACTGCGCCTGATCCTGTGCCGGTGTTTTTACATTTATTACATAACTGGTACTTTTCATAACCAATCCCTTCTCAATTTGCGGTCGCCGATATAAATTTCGTTGGGTGATTCAGGATCGATAGCCCATTTAATTCGGGCAATTCCTTCCATAATATCTTTGATAGTTCCGCAGTAGCTGAGTCGCAAATGTCCTTCCATCCCGAACTCTGCTCCCGGAACAGTTACAACCAGTGCCTTTTCGAGCAGGAAGTTCGACAACTTCACCGAATCCTTGCTGTAGGCTCTGAAATCGGGCAGGCAGTAGAATGTTCCATCCGGTTTAACAGTTTTTATACCGGTGAACGCGTTCAATTCGGTCATCATTACATCACGATTGTTCTCCAGGGTCAATCTTAATGATTCAACACCACTCTGCACGCCGGTCAGGGCGCCAACGGCGGCCGCCTGAAGCACGACCGAAGTGCACGACGCGTTCTGTGCCTGAACATTAGTCATCGCCTCGACTACTCTGCGATTGGCCACTGTCCAGCCGATTCGAAAACCGGTCATAGCGTATAGTTTCGAAACACCATTCAGGACAACGATGCGCGAGGAATCAGAATCATCTTTCGAGTATTTATAAACCGACGGGGCAACTTTGTTATCGTACACCAACTGATGATAGATGTCATCCATTATCAGGTATATACCCTTTTTCTCGCAGAACTCGACAATCTCACCGATGAAATCGGCTGAATACATGACGCCGGAAGGATTATTCGGGCTGTTGACAACAATCGCTTTGGTATATGAGCCAACCTTATCGGTAATATCCTGAATACGCGGTTGGAAACGACCGTCTTCGGGCGTAACAATCACCGGAATACCGTAAACCATTTTCACTATTTCCGGATAACTGACCCAGTAAGGAGCAAGCAAAATGACCTCATCCTGCGGATTGACAATAGTCATCATCAGATTGTAAAACGAATGTTTGGCCCCGTTGGAAATTATAATATTCTCCGGCCCGACGATTTTATTGTAAAATTCTTCGGTGTAACGAACAACCGCTTTCAGCATCGCCGGGATACCTTCGGTCGGAGTGTATCGAATGTCAGCCGTCGTCAGTCGGGTGGCGGCGCTGAGTACCGCATCAACAGGGACTTTGCTTTTCGGTTCACCGGCCCCGAGATGTATCACCTTCTCACCTTTTTCGCGGAGAAGGCGCGCTTTTTCGTTCATGGCCAGAGTCGGTGATTCTTTAATCTCCCTGGCGAGTTGACTTACACTCATATATCTATCCTTTCATTAGCATTGCTATAGCCGTGACATCAACAATATCCTGCCACGAGCAACCACGTGAGAGATCATTGGCGGGGAGCCGCAAACCCTGGACAATAGGTCCGGTCGCACTGGCCCCGGCCAGCCTCTGTGTTAATTTATATGCAATATTTCCGGCGTCAAGGTCGGGAAATATAAGGACATTAGCTTCGCCGCCGATTACCGAATCGGGCGATTTCTTATTGGCGATTTCAGGTACGATTGCGGCATCAACCTGAAGTTCACCATCCACCTTGAGTTCCGGATGTTCTTTCTTAATTATTTCCAGCGCCTTCAAAACTTTATCGACATCGGGATGACTCGCCGAGCCTTTGGTCGAAAATGATAACATGGCGACCTTGGGTTCTTCACCTGTCAGATTTTTATGCGTCTGCGCGGTCGATACCGCAATCGATGCCAACTGCTCGGCGGTTGGATTGGGAACAACGGCGCCATCGGCATACATAAAGACTTTGTCAACTTTATCGCGATACTTCGGGACCGTCATCATAAACGCCCCGGAGACAGTATTAATTCCCTGCGCCAGTCCGATAACCTGTATCGCGGCGCGCAGGACATCACCGGTTGTATTAATCGATCCGGCTACGGAACCATCGGCCATACCTTTACGGACCATCATTGCTCCGAAAAACAAAACCTTTTTCATTGTCTCTTTGGCCTGTTCTTTGGTGATACCTTTTTTCTCACGGAGTTTAAAAAACTCGGCGCTGAAATCGGTAAGAAGGTCGGATGTGGCCGGGTCGATAACCTCGACCATATCAAGATTGAGTTTATGTTCTTTGGCCAAAGCATTGATTGCAGTTTTATTGCCCAGTATAACTACATCGGCGATTTTTTCTTCGGCAATCGCTTTGGCCGCCTGGACAGCGCGCGGTTCGGTTCCTTCGGGAAGGACAACCTTCCTGTGTAAGGCGCGAGCCTTTGCCTTTATATCATCTAATATGCCGGACATTTAATTCTCCCTGAAATCGGGATGAGTCAGATACGCTTCGATAAACATATCGAGATTGCCATCCATCACCGACTGAATATTGGAGGTCTCTGCTTCGGTGCGATGATCCTTAACCATGTTATACGGGTGAAAAACATAGCTGCGTATCTGGCTGCCCCATTCTATTTTCTTTTTACTTTTTTCTAATTTGTCTTTTTTCTTCTGCTGTTCCTCAAGCTCAATCTGATACAAACGCGAGCGAAGTATTTTCATGGCCGTCGCCCGGTTTTTAAGCTGACTCCGTTCATTCTGGCACTGCACTACGATACCTGTTGGAATATGAGTAATACGGACGGCTGAGGAAGTTTTATTGACATGCTGTCCTCCGGCGCCGGAGGCGCGATAGGTATCGACACGCAAATCTTCATCAATGATTTCGATTTCGATATTATCATCAACTTCGGGGTAAATATATATAGATACAAATGACGTGTGCCGCCGACGGTTGGCATCAAACGGCGATATCCGAACCAGCCGGTGTACGCCCGATTCTGCCTTGAGGTGTCCATAGGCGTACTCGCCCTCAATCTGAATCGTAGCCGATTTTAATCCGGCTTCGTCACCCGCCGTATAATCGAGCAGTTTCGTCTGAAATCCTTTTATTTCGCACCAGCGGTTGTACATTCTAAATAGCATCTCCGCCCAGTCCTGCGACTCGGTTCCGCCCGCACCGGGGTGGATAGTCAGGATAGCATTGCGCGCATCATCACGACCGGAAAGCAGAGTAGTTAATTCCAATCGGTCGAGTTCGCGTATCAGTTTTTCAAGAGATTGATTTATTTCATTCGCCTCGACCGAATCTTCTTCGTCAATCAAACTAATAAGTTCCTCGATATCATTCAACTCCGAGGCGAAAACATCGACCTTATCAATCCATTTTTTATTATCCGAAATCTCTTTTAAAACAGCCTGGGCTTTAAGGTTATCGGTCCAAAAGTCCTGTTCGAAGGTTTTTTCTTCCAACTTGTTAATTTTTTCACGACGTTTATCGAGGTTAAAGAAACCTCACAAGTTTGGAAAACCGTGTGTTTAAGTCGGTTATCAGTTCTTTCGTTTCATTTATCATTTTTCCACCTCGCTGATATTATATATATCTTTATAAGTAAAAGTCAATTTTTTTTGGGTGAAATTATTCGAATATTGGATGCGATTTTTGCTTGTTTTAGACCTTTTTCCCATTAATAAAGCAAATAACATTTTAAAAGTTGACAAAAACAGGCCATTAAATATCTTGCTCCAATAAATTTCGTAAACGTATGTATGGGTAATTATGGAGATTGAAATACTTGAAGTCAGCCCATTTCAGGTAAACTGTTACCTGATTTGGAGTAAGGAAGACAAGACCGGCGTTATAATCGATCCCGGCGATGAGGACGAATTGATTCTAGAACGGATCGAGAAAAACGGATTTGAACCAAAAGCGATTCTGTTGACACACGGCCATGCCGATCATATCGGAGCGGTGAAACCGATAAAGGAAAAACTTAATATCCCGCTTTATATTGGGAAGGGAGATGAAATGATGCTGGAATCGCCGTCGGAGAATGTATCGCTGATGTTCGGTTTCAAAATCGTTTGCCCGCCGCCCGACCATATACTGAAAGACAGCGACGTCATCGGTTTCGGTTCACTTAAATTCTCGGTTTTTGCCACTCCCGGACATTCGCAGGGGGGAGTGTGTTATTTCTGCGAGGATGCACTGTTCTGCGGTGATACATTATTTAACGGTTCCATCGGGCGGACCGACCTGCCGGGTGGTAATTATAGGCAGCTTATCGATTCTATTGATAAAAATATACTATCCCTGCCGGATGATATCATCTGTTATCCCGGTCACGGGCCGAAAACAACAGTCGGCGACGAACGCAGACATAATCCGTTTTTAACCGGCAACAGGTTTGTATAAAATAGGAGTTTGTTTTATGACGCGCAACGGTTATTCGCTGGCTGATTTTCATATCCATCCCGAATTTTCATTCGATGCCAAGGGAACGATCGACGAGTATTGTATCGAGGCTAACAAAAGGGGCCTGGGCGAAATCTGTTTTACGACGCATTATGATACCAATCCGGCGATTTCCGAGGATGACCGACGAATTAAACTAAATGGTCAGCTTGTTCCGGCCACGATAGAGAATTTAAAACCGTATGTTGATGCTGTCTTCGAGGCGGCCGAAAAGTATTACCCGCCGATAGTTCGCTGTGGAATCGAGGTTGGCTATTATCCCGGTTGTGAGGATGAAATCGCGCGGCTGTTTGAAACATACCCGTTTTATTACAAACTTTGCGCTATCCATGAAGTCGAAAATATCGAGTTATGTTATAAAAAGAGCATGGAACAAAAGACGAAACAAATCAGCCTTGAAACCCTCGCCGACAAGTATTTCGATATCGTAGATAAAGCGGCTGGATCCGGCCTGTTTGATTGTATTGCGCATATTGATATCTACAAGAAGCACGGTTTGGAGTTTTACGGAGATGATGTTCTGACTATCCACCGGGGACGAATTGAACCGGTCTTTAAGACGATGGTTAAAAACGATGTCGGCTTTGAGATTAATACTTCGGGACTTCGTAAGGGATTGAATGAATATTATCCGACGATGGATATTGTTAATATGGCGCGCAAAGCCGGTGTTCGAATTATGGCGATCGGTTCCGATGCGCATCGCCCGGAAGATGTCGGCTACGATTTCGAGATGGCGGCAACGATTGCATACGATCTTTTTCCTTATACCGACGAATAACAATATCTATGATCTGTGTAAATAATAAGCTTTCACGTGACTTCTATTTACGGCCGACACTTAAAGTAGCACATGACCTGTTGGGTAAGTTTCTGACATACAAATCAGGGTCAAAACTATTGACCGGAAGGCTGGTCGAGGTGGAAGCTTATATCGGCAAGGGTGACCCGGCCTGTCATGCCGCAGTTGGAAAAACAAAACGTAACGAGGTAATGTTCGGCCTTGGGGGATATAGTTATATTTATTTTATTTACGGTATGTACTACTGTTTGAATGTCGTGACCGAGGACGAAGGTTTCCCGGCGGCGGTTTTAATCAGAGGAGTCGAGCCGGTCAAGGGAGTCGAATATATGCGACAGAGGTATTCCAATCCGGACAAAAACAAATTAACCGACGGGCCGGGGAAATTATGTAAGGCGTTTAATCTGACCGGTAAAGATAACGGCCTTGATTTAACCGGCGACAAATTATATCTTGAAGATTGTGGATATAAGGTATCACGAATTGAAAGGTCCCAACGTATTGGAATAAAAAAGGGTGTTGAGAAACTGTGGCGATTTTATGACCCTGATTCGATTTATGTATCGAAGCGGGGAATAAAACGAAAATAAAACAGAGGATTATATAGAGGTTATTCCTATGGCAAAAGCCAAGCGATTAAAATCGGTGACGATTCCGATTTCGACATTTGAAAACACAATGAAGCAGTTCGATCAGGCGGCGGCCAAATTGAAAATCGATAAAGGACTTCTGGAATTTATCAAATATCCGCGTAAAAGTACTATCGTGAAACTCCCGGTCCGTATGGATGACGGTAGTTTTCAGATGTTTACCGGCTACCGGGTGCAGCATAGTATTGTCCGAGGTCCGGCCAAGGGGGGAATCCGATACCATCCGGATGTCTCTCTCGATGAGGTTCAGGCGCTGGCGGCATGGATGACATGGAAGTGTGCGGTAGTGAATATTCCTTTCGGCGGTGGTAAAGGCGGGATTATCTGTGATCCAAGTAAAATGTCGGAAGGCGAACTGGAACGGTTGACGCGTCGTTATACGACGGCACTTCTGGAAGTGGTCGGCCCCGAAAAAGATATTCCGGCCCCCGATGTCAACACCAACGAGAAAACTATGGCCTGGTTTATGGATACCTTCTCTATGCACGCCCAACATACGGTAACATCGGCGATTACCGGTAAACCGGTAATTTTGGGTGGCTCGCTTGGACGCCGTGAGGCGACCGGCGCCGGTGTCGTAATCACCGTTAGAGAAGCATTGAAACATCTCAAATTGATTGCGTCAAAAACAACTGCGGCGGTCCAGGGTTTCGGTAATGTCGGCTCGGTAGCGGCCGATCATTTGCAAAGATTGGGTGTCAAAGTTACCCATGTCTGCGACGTCTTCGGGGGATTGTATAATCCCAAAGGGATTGATATTCCGGCTTTGATAGAATATGTAAACAAGAATAAAAAAGTGGTTGGTTTTCCGGGCGCCAAACCTTTTGATAAAGACAAAGTTCTCTACGCGAAAGTTGATATTCTTGTACCTGCAGCGCTTGAGAATCAGATAACCGAGAAAAATGCTGCCAAAATTAAGGCCAAAATCATCGCCGAGGGCGCCAATGGTCCGGTTACACCGGAAGCGGACAAAATATTGGAGAAAAATAAAGTAGTCGTTATTCCGGATATTTTATGTAACGCCGGCGGTGTTACCGTATCATATTTTGAATGGGTTCAGGATCGGATGGGATTTTTCTGGACCGAGGAAGAGGTGAATAATCGCCTGGAGCAGTTTATGACCAATGCCTTTAACGATGTACTGCAGGTTGCCTTGAAAAACAAGGTGCATCTGCGTATCGCCGCCTTTATGGTGGCTATCCAGCGGGTGGTCGATGTTGTTATGCTTCGGGGAATCTATTCGTAATGGTGGGAGTATAAGACAGAGATAGGTTATTATGTTTGATTCCGACTTTTTAAGCAGAGCATTGATTGCGGCCCCAGCCATATTTTTTTCATTGACGGTGCATGAATTTTTTCATGCCTACCTGGCGTACAGGTTCGGCGACAGCACCGCCCGTGATGCAGGGAGGTTGACTTTGAACCCGCTGGCGCATCTTGATTTGTTCGGAACTATGATGATGTTTCTATCCGGTTTTCGTTTCGGATGGGCCAAGCCGGTACCGGTTAATCCATATAACTTGCGTAACCCGCGTGTCGCTAATTTTTGGATATCGGCGGCGGGGCCTTTGTCGAATTTGGGATTGGCTTTTATATTCGGGATGTTGTTCCGGATGTCAGTCGGCGGCAGCCTGGGTCTCCCGTCGGTTGTGGTACAGTTTTTTCTTATTGGTGTGATGATAAATGTCTCGCTGGCTTTTTTTAACCTGATTCCGCTTTTTCCGCTTGATGGTTCGCATATACTGGAGTCTATTCTGCCACCCGAATTTGAACCGACATTAAATCGGTTCCAGCGTTATGCGCCGTTTCTTTTGATGTTTCTAATTTTGGTCGGCGGTTTCTGGCTGATTTTGGGACCCTTTATAAGTTATTTCGTTTATCTTTTTGCGGGGGTAAGGCTTCATTAAGATACTTATAAGATTATCCGGTCCGTTAACATTATTATTGATGTTCTGTATTTTTATGTCAGGGTGTTCTCTGGCCAATCGCAAACGAGGCGGAACGGTTAAGGTTGATGAAGAGGTGCCCTCATGGAAAGAGGGCAAAGGCGATGCCTACCTTTTTGATGTCAAGATTTACCGCGAGGGCAAAAAAAATTCTGTCAGGCTTGATGTTTACAGGCTGGGTGATACCATCTCAATTTTCGCCCGCGGTTATCTTGGTAAAGGAGTCCTGAAAGGTCTTCTTACGCCCGATTCGATTATAACGTATTCTCCAACCGAAAAGGAATATTATTCGGGGAAACTGGCTGATTTGATGAAAAACGGCTGTGCCGAAAATCTCCCTCTGGAATTGACCATCATCGAACTATTTCAAAAAACTCCGGCCGAGATTGATTTCGATTTAGGCAACTTTTATGTCGTGGTTGTAAGCGAAGATGATCGATACCGGCATTATCGGTTGGAGTCGCGAAGCTGTCCGGAAGGGATGGAGGTAAGCTACACCGCGAAAAACAGTAGATTTATTCCGGATGAAATTCTTTATTCTTCAAGCGATGAAACTTTCCGTTTCGAGGCCAAACGCCGCCGGGCCAAATTAAATATTGATATTCCCAACGAAAAAATCCAAATTGATATACCATCGAGTGCGGTGCGGACTTCACCGTAGTCAATCAGACCGGTTGACAATCCCGCATCGATATGATTACCTTATAAGTTTAGATTTTAATGTTGTATGAATTAGGAATAATTCGAAACAGGAATTGGTATTGATAAATGAGTTTACTGCGACGAACAATTAGTTGTCTGAAACCCTATTGGGGGCATGTTATTGTCTCCTCAATATCGGCCGGTATTCATGCGTTCGCTGCCGGGCTGTTGGTTTGGATGGCGGGTCCTTTATTAATGACCCTGTTTCAGGTAGCCGATTTGACTGAACAGGCACAACCTGAACAAGCAGTAACGCATCAGGTAGAGAATCAAACCACCGAAACAGTTGCCGATTCGGATAATATTTCAAACAAATTGCAGGACAAACTTGATTTTCTGGCCCGGACAAAAAACACATTAAAGGATAAAATAAATGATGTTGTCGGCGGCGAGTCTCGTAAGGATACCTTAATAAATTTCTGCTGGTTGATATTTTTTGTGGCGCTGGTGTCGAACTTTTTTGTTTATCTCCAGGGCTTTTTTATGGCCTATGTTCAGCAGTCGGTTATTCGTGATTTCCGTAACCGGCTTTTTGCAAAATATCATAAGTTGTCATTAAGTTTTTTTCATCGCCAGCGCACCGGCCAGTTGATTTCACGAGTCACCAACGATGTGATTGTTTTAAACGAGACCGTTGACCTCGGTTTTAATCGTCTGATTATCGATTCGTTCACCGTTATACTCCTGTTGATATTTTTATTGCTCCTGTCATGGAAGCTGACATTACTCGCGGCGGTGATGCTTCCGATAGTATTTGGTTTTATTTACTGGATGGGTAAAAAACTGAGGAAATATTCGTTCCGCTCTCAGGAGAAAATGGCCGATGTTAATTCGATTCTGGAGGAATCAATCGGCAATATCCGGATTGTCAAAGCGTATGCGATGGAAGATTTCGAGATTAAGAAATTTTTCAAGGCGACCGGTGAATTTTTCCGCGCTCTATTGCGTATGACCCGGATTCGACATCTTGCCAGCCCGGTTAACGATATTCTGATTACCGTTGCCGGGATTGCTATTTTAGTTTATGCCGGGACAAAAATTATCGAGGGCGGCGGGGAGATGGATGCCGGCGATTTTATGACATTTATTATCGCTATGTTCTCGCTTATCAAGCCGGTTAAAAATCTTTTCCAGATACATATCAGGGTGCAGGAAGGTCTGGCGGCGGCGGAGCGAATATTCCATGTTCTCGACGCCCCGATAAAGGTTTCCGAATCGGTTGGCGCTAAGGATAAAGATAAATTCGAATCGGTGCTCAAATATGAAAATGTCACTTTTGCCTACTCAACTGGCGAACCGGTAATCAATGATGTTTCTTTCGAGGTGAAACGGGGAGAGGTCGTCGCGCTGGTTGGGCCGTCGGGAGCCGGTAAATCGACTCTGTTTGATCTACTCCCTCGTTTTTATGATCCTCAAAAAGGAACGATAACTATCGATGGTGTCGATATCAAAAATATCAAACTGAATTCGCTTCGCCACATGCTTGGAATAGTTACGCAGGAGACTTATCTATTTAATGATACCATTAAAAATAACATCGCTTACGGTTTGACCGGAGTGCCGTTTGAAGACATCGAAAAAGCGGCGATGGTGGCCAATGCCCATGATTTTATAAGTGAGTTTGAAAACGGTTATGATACCCTGGTCGGTAATCGTGGGGTCCGTCTGTCGGGCGGTCAGCGTCAACGGATTGCGATTGCACGCGCGATGTTAAAAAATCCGCAGATATTGATATTCGACGAAGCTACCTCGGCGCTTGACACCGAGGCGGAACTTTTAGTGCAGGAAGCTATCGATCGGTTAATGAAGGACCGTACCACCCTGGTTATTGCGCATCGGCTATCGACCATTATCAATGCGCATCGGATTTTAGTTCTCAATCGGGGACGGATAGTCGAGGAAGGTCGACATGATGACCTTCTGAAGCGAAATGGGATGTATCATAAATTGTACATGATGCAGTTTAAGAACAACAATCATAAAGCTGATTCATCGGTTCTCTCGACCCGATAGGGGGCGAATTATTATATGCCGTCTCGTGTTATCAAACATATCGAGCATTCGTTTAAAAGAATCCTGCGCTTTCCATTCAAATGGCTTTTAAAAGGTGGTGATCCATCAAAACTACCGATTGATCCATCTAAAATAAATTCAATACTGATTCTTCGTCCCGATAAAATGGGTGATATGATTTCATCGGTTCCGGTGATGCATGCTCTCAAAAAAGAACTGCCGCATATAAGACTGGAGGTGATTGCTTCACCGGCTAATAAAGAGTTGATTGTCAATGACCCGTTGATCGACGAAATTCATATTTATTCCAAAAACATTTTGTATGATTTGCCATTGATAGGTCGTCTGAAAAAAAAGAGGTTCGATGTTGTTTATGATCCATTGACACATGATTCTGTTACCGGATTGTTGCTGTCGAAACTAATTGGAAATAAATCGGTATTGGTCGCATCGCGAAAATTAAAATACCAGAAGTACTACGATTATTGTTTGCCTTACTTGCCCGATGGTCACGATCATAATTTCGATAATGGATTGCTGATTTTTAATCTGTTTGAAATTAATCCGGACACGATTGATCCGTTCCACTCGGTTTTTATTCCTGACAATTCGAAAGAAAAGGCGAGTCGGTTTTTCGAAAAACTGCCTGGTGATAGCGGTTTGATTATTGGAATAAACATATCGGCGGGAAGTCCCACTCGGACATTGTCGATAGGAAAATATACGACTATTATTAATATGTTAGCTGACAAATATCAGCACTGCCGGTTTATAATAATATGTACTATGAACCATCGTGAAGAAGCAAATGAACTAATAAACAATTCGCATGGAAAATGTTTTCTGATTTCCGAAAATCTTTCGCTTCTTGATGTCTGTGCTATTTTAGCACATTTAGATTTTCTAATTAGCCCCGATACATCGCTGGTGCATATCGGACGTCTGAAAAAAATCCCGGTGGTCGGATTATATTCGGGTCATCGACGTAATTTTTATTTCTGGCGACCGTACCGGCAGGAGTATGGTGCCGTAGTGGCAAAGAATATCCAAAACCTGTTTGATATCGAACCGAAGCAGGTGGTTGATGAATTCGAACGGTTGTATAATTCAACCGATCATGCAATAGTATCAAACACGGAAATAAAAAGGATTCGGTTTGAATAAATTATCGGCGGTGGTTATAGTAAAAAACGAGGAGCGCAATTTAACGCGGTGTCTTGAATCGCTGCAATTCGCCGATGAAATTATTGTTGTCGATACCGGCTCAACCGACAAGACACCCATTATTGCCCGGGAGCTGGGAGCAAAAGTTTATCATATTGAATGGAACGGTTTCGGGCCGGCCAAAAAAAACGCGGTCGATAATGCAACCGGGGAATGGATACTTTCGATCGATGCTGATGAGGAGATCACCCCAGTGCTGGCTTCGGAAATAACCAAAGCCATCGGTTCAAATCAAGATTTTACAGGATATTATATTCCGCGTAAAACCAATTTTCTCGGCCGATGGATTAATCATTCGCGATGGTATCCCGATTATGTGCTTAGATTATTCCGAAAAGATAAGGGACAGTTTACGGACTCGCTTGTGCATGAAAAAGTCATATTGCATGGCGAAACCGGAAAATTTCGCAACTACATAAAACATTACTCCTATCCCGATACCAAAACGTTTTTCGATAAACTCGATCGCTATTCGACCCTGAGTGCACAGGAATTATTGAAAAAGGGCAGGAAGTTTTCTGTTTTTGCATTGATATGTAAAACGGTAGCATCGTTTTGTCGTCATTATATCACCGGAGCCGGTTTTTTGGATGGGCTAGAGGGATTCATTATTGCGGTGCTATCGGCCTACGGGGTTTTTATCAGATATGTGAAATTATATTATTTGGAGAAAACTTCGCATAAAAATGAAAGTTTTGCATCTTGATACCGGCCACACATTTCGCGGCGGTCAAAGACAGGTTTATTTATTAATTCGCGGGCTGTCTAAATTTAATGTCGAACAGCATCTCTCATGTCCCGCTGACTCACCGCTGGTAAAACGAGTATCCGATTATATTCAAGGCTTTCACCCGTTGTCGGGCAGTAATCTGGTTCGTTTCATATCTAAGAAAAGCGCCAAAAAATATATCGAGCAGAATAATGTCGATATTGTCCATGCTCATGATTCACATGCCCATTCATTACTCTGGTTTATGGGCGGTCACAATCTATCCGCCAAACTGATAGTAACTCGGCGTAGTTCCGGTCGCATCGGTCCCGTAAGCCGAAAAAAATATAGAATTAAGGGTATTAAATATATTGCTATTTCCGAGCACGTTAAAAAAATGCTGACCGATGGCGGTGTTAATACAAGCGCCATCGAAGTTATCAATTCGATGATTGACGAGAAGTTATTCGAATCCAGATCCGCCCAAAAAAATATCGGGACCCGATCGGACAAGATAATTGTCTCGGCCGGTGCCTATGACAAACTAAAAGGTTATGACAACGCATTGGCGGCGATGTGTCTTCTAAAAGAAAAAAGAATCGATTTTAAATATTATCTTTATGGCGACGGACCTGAAAAAGACAATTATTTAAATTTTATAAAAAACGCTGGATTACAGAGTATCGTTACTCTGGGCGGATGGTATAATGAGCCGAATGAATATATTTCGAAAGGTGATATTTTTCTGTCACCGTCGCTTCACGAAGGTTTAAATATGTCGATTGTCGAGGCGATGGCGATGGGTGTTCCGGTGGTGGCATCTGCTATTCCTCCGCATATGGAAACAATCAAGGCCGGCACAAATGGCATTTTATTTCCGCCGGGGGATTTTGAAATGATGGCGGAAGAAATAAATCACCTTCTCGACGACTCACAAATGGCACAAAAGCTGATTGCCGAAGCATTGACTACCGCTCGTAAATTCGCGAGTAAAATAATTTCGGAACATATTTATAATCTTTACCGACAGATAGTTGCCTGATAAATAAAAACTATTTATTATTCCGTATGGAGAATACGGATCTAAACATACCAACGAAAGGTCATTGAGATGGCCGGACCAATCGAGTTAAAACCGGGCGAGCGTATATTAATCGGTTATTTTGAACATTTGACCGAATTGATATTGGCTATCCCGCTGATAGAAACGCTAAAAAAGCGGTACCCGGAAAACCGTTTTGAAGTTTTGACTTCCGAAGGTTTTACCGCGCTATGTAAAAATATAAAACATCTCGACAATGTTGTAACATTGGATAGCACCCGGCTTCGAAATGATGAAGACTATCGGGACGAAATTCTAAATAAAATAAATGAACAGTATTATCAGGTCGCGATCGTTATTTATCCAAACAAGGAGGTCGGTCGGCTTCTTTATGAGGCGGGAATACTTTATCGAATTGGTTCGGGGAAAAGGTTTCACTCGATTTATTTTGATCGCCATATATTCCATAATCGAGAGGATAACAGGAAACATGAGAGCGAGTACAATCTCGATTATCTTAAGTTTTTTCGCCAGGGCGTCCTTTTCAAAATTCCCAAATTGGATATATACAATCGCGAACTGGATGAAGCCCGCAGGCTTCTAACTCTTGATGGTATCAGCGGCGAATTTATTATACTCCATCCCATTGGTGCAGATGCCGATACCGGCGCCGGCGACCGCTGGCCGCTGGATCAATTTATCGAATTAGCCGATTTGTTTAATAAAAAGGATAGATTGGTGTTAATGACCGGCACAGCCGAGGAAGGTACCCTTATTAATCAAGCCGCTTCGAATTATGGAATTAGGGTTCACACGTATGCCGGCAAAACCGACCTGTTGGTCTTAGCCGCGCTGTTTTCTATGGCTCGGGCGGTAGTGACCAATGCCGGCGGCCCGCTTCATCTCGCTGCGGCGGTCGGAACCAAAGCGATCGGTATTTATCCGTCGGAACAACAGTTATCATCGGTTCGCTGGCAACCGCTCGGCGAAGACAATCATTTTATCCAACCATATCCCGATAGTTCCATCGAAACGATAAACGTCGAAGAGGTGGCAAGAGTCGTATTGAATAGCATGAATAAAGTAAAGGCGGAGTAATGACCACAGTCCTGAATCTGGCCGAGTTCATAATCTCGATTGAATCGTTCAATGCCAATGTTGATATCCCTCTGCTTCGTCGCGCCTATGAGTTTTCTCACAACGCCCACGCCGGTCAGATTCGTGAATCGGGTGTCCCATATATCGATCATTGTCACAATGTCGCATTGATTCTGGCCGAGCTGCATCTCGATTCGGCAACTATCGCCGCCGCTTTAATGCACGATGTCGTTGAGGATACCGATGTTCCTATTGAAGAAATAAAGGAAAATTTCGGCGAGGAAATCGCCTCGTTAGTTGATGGTGTCACCAAACTGGGTTTGGTCGAGTTTAAGTCGCGTGAGGAGCAGCAGGTCGAATATTTCCGTAAGATGTTACTTTCGATGGCCAAAGATATCCGGGTTATTCTCATCAAGTTAGCCGACCGACTGAACAATATGCGAACCCTTCAGCATCTCGAGGAAACCAAACAAAGACGAATAGCCGCCGAGACTCGCGATGTTTATGCACCTTTGGCTCATCGTTTTGGAATCGCCAAGATAAAGACCGAACTGGAAGATCTCTCTTTGAAATTTCTGGAATCGAAAACGTACGACGATTTGGTGAAAAAAGTTGAGCTTACCCGAGAACAACGGGAGGCATATGTTGATACAATCGTGAAGGAGATTAAATCGGCGATGACGGTCGCCGGTATAAAGGCCGATGTCTATGGGCGGGCCAAACATATCGATTCGATTTATCACAAAATAAAAATACGTGAAGTCAAGTTCGAGAGGATTGCCGACCTTCATGCGATTCGTATCATCGTTCGCACCAAGGCGGAATGCTATCACGCAATGGGAGTCGTGCATGAGTTATGGCCGCCGGTTCGCGAAAAATTTGCCGATTATATCGCCAGCCCGAAACCGAATAATTACCAATCGTTACATACCGCTATCATTGCGCCGGGTGAAAACGGTGAAAATATTGTCGAGGTGCAGATACGTACTCAGGAGATGCATCGTATTGCCGAGAACGGTATTGCCGCTCACTGGTTGTACAAGGAAGGACGTCAGCAGTTGGACAAATCGGATCGACAAATGCTCTGGCTGCGCGATATTCTCGACTGGCAGAAAGATTTAACCAATCCGTCGGAATTTCTGGAATACTTAAAAATCGATCTGTTTGCCGATGACATTTATGTTTATACACCGCAGGGAGAAATCAAACATCTTTCGGCCGGCGCCACTCCGCTCGATTTTGCCTTCGCGGTGCATACCGAGGTTGGACTTCATTGCAGCGGGGCAAAGGTTAACGGACGAATTTCACCGCTGACAACCAGATTGCAGTCGGGCGATGAGGTCGAAATTATGACCTCCCCACATCGGCATCCCTCGCATGACTGGCTCAAGATAGCGGCCACTTCGCAGGCGCGGGCCAAAATCCGCCGCTGGCTGAAACAGGCCGGTTACAAACAAGCGGTTGAACTGGGGAAAGAAATACTGGAAGGTGAACTTAAAAAAGCACACTTTCCATTTCCATCGGATAAAGACTTACTGGAGGTGGCCCAGGGATATTCGATAAAATCTATTGATGGTTTGTTTTTTGCGCTGGGTAACGGTGATATTTCGCCGGTGCAGATTACGACCAAAATTATTCCTAAAAAGGAAGAGGAAGAAACTGAATCGGTTGTTGAGCAGGTTATCGATCGAGTCCGCAAAGAGCGGGGGATAAGGATCGAGGGGCTGGACAACATGATGTTTCGTTTTGCGCGTTGCTGTCAGCCGATTCCGGGTGAGGAAGTTATCGGGTATATCACTCGCGGTCGCGGGGTCTCGGTACATCGGGTTGATTGTCCCCATGCCCACGAACTTCTCAAACAGGAGGAACGGATTGTTCCGGTTTCGTGGAATGTCAAAGACGAGCAGACTTTTGTAGTTCGCCTTCAGGTTGAAGTCGCCTCGCGCAAAAATATTCTTCTTGATATTACCGAATCGATTGCCGATAGCGATACGAATGTTCGCGGCGCTGATATCAATATCAGCGATACAAGTTCAACCGGTATTATTGCCGTCGAAGTAAAAAATCTAAGTCAGCTTGAACGCGTCCTGAACAGAATTAAAAAGGTTAAAGGTGTTATTTCTGTCAAACGCGCCCCAGGCGGCGGATAGATCGTATTCTTTGTAATTAAGGCTTAAATCCTCCGTTTCTTTATTATGAAAAAGCATTTGATTATTTATCTGGTCGTATCGATTCTTCTCTTCCTTGTATTTGTTTATCTTTTTTGGGATTACTCTATTGACGATGCTTTTATAACTTTTCGTTTCGCCGAAAATCTGGTCAATGGCGATGGATTGGTATTTAATCCGGGTGACAGGCCGGTTGAGGCGTATTCCAATTTCCTCTGGTTGTTGGTTCTGGCGTTTGTTTACCTTTTGGGTTTGCCGATTTATCTGTCGGCCAAAATACTCGGCGTGTTGTGCTTCCTTTTTTCCGGACTGATATGGCTTAAATACGGCTTAAAAGAACAAAACAAATCGGTTTGGTTAGCCGGTCCGCTTTTTTTGATAACGCCAATAACCGCCTTCTGGGCGGTTAGTGGTTTGGAACTGGGATTGTACTCACTACTTTTAACCGGATTTTGTTTGGCTGTTTTAAGAAACTCGGTATGGTCCTTTCTTTTTGGTTCTTTAATAGTCATTACTCGGCTGGAAGGATTCGGAATTGCTTTGATTATTTTGTCGGCTGGTTGGCTGGCCGATTACCTGAATAGTACCTCTCAAAAAAAATATTACCTTAAGAATATAATCGTCTTAGTAATTGTTCTTATCGGCTTAATCACATTTCGGATGATTGTTTTCGGTTATCCGATGCCCAACACTTTTTATATGAAGCTGACCGCCTCGTATCGGGGGATTTTACAACTGGGTATTGGGTTACTCTATTTTACACCGGTTACATTGTTGTTTGTTTGGGGATTGTATCGATTTATCATTTCCAGACAGTATGACAAGGATGTATTAGTATTCTCGATTGCTTTTTTATCACAAGCGATTGTTTCATGTGCCGCCGATGCTGTTATGAATTTTCATTTCCGTTACATGATTCCATTCCTGCCGTTAATGTTGTGTATTGCGTTAATATCATTAGACAAAATTGAGAATAAGAAATACCGTTATGTTATTTTGACTTTGATTTGTTTTTCAATATTGACTCCCTACAGAGGTCTTCAGGCTACTAATGAACAGGAACAAAGAATTATAACTGCTCAAAAGGAGCTTATAAAACATCTGAATACAATTGAGGAACCGATAACCATATCTATGACCGATATTGGCCGGATACCGTACTACACCAAAGCCACCTATTATGATCTTTGGGGGCTGGCCTCGGAAGATATCGCACATGGTCGCTCCAATGCCTTGATTGAATATCTACGGTTTCCGGATTATTTTATTTTTGTCGGATATATAAAAGAGAACAAGCTGATGGCTCGCTTTGGCAACGATCGGTTAATAATGCAGAACCGAGGATTCAAACAGGCCTATGAGCCGGCTTTTGTCGCCAAACCGGTTGGGGCGAAACTCGGCGAGTGGGGATATTACTATTTCGCTTATGAGAAAAATCAGCAGGCGGTTGATTCATTATGCCAGTTTTTACCGCCCGAATACCGACAATAGGTAACTTTTTTAAACTTGACAACTGATTTACGCATCGCCATTTTTTGAAACATAAGAAATACTGCTATGAAAACATTATTGAAGATATTGGCGGCTTTGGTTCTGGTGGCTGTAATTGTCGGTATTTCAGTTATTAAGTCTTCAGTGTCAGCCAAACGCGAATCGGAACGTATGGCGGTTATCAAATCGGAATATTTTAAAACCCAGGATAGTCTTCTGCTTGCTCGCCTCGATGATTCGACCCGGTTATATATCGACTCGATTATGAAAATGGAAACCTATTATCAGTCTCAGATTGACAGCCTAAACAGATTCTATAAAACAAAAGATAGTCTTCGCGCAATAGAGGAGGCCAGAAAGAAAAAGGCCGCAGCTTCTAAAACCGAAGTATCAAAACAGGCTGTGAAAACCAGCCCCGGGAAAAAAGTTGTTATCGATAACACTCCCAAAGAAATCAGATCCGATTTTGATTCGCTTCTGGAGATGCTTCCCAAAGATTTAACCAAGTATGAAATGGATGTTTCTATCAGGGAATTGGTTATCGACCTGTCAAATAAATACAAAATAGCTCCTGATTCAGTCAAGGCGGTTCTCGGCAAATAGCTTGAAATACAACAAGATACGCGGCATTATCAGCTATTACTAAAAATTTTTCCTTATAAAATGTTAAAAAAGCGCTTGACATTATTTAATAATTTATTTTAAATTTAATTTAGATAAAAAGGATTCTCACTAATACTTTTTACCGCCGTATCTTATTTAGAAACCGAAGCACATTCCTCATGACTTACAGAGATTTATTGTACTTCTTAAGGAGGTGATACAGGCGAAATAAAAAAACGAGCACCCCAATTAGCCCTTATTGACTTTTTAAACTTTGCCATCAGGCTAAACGGGAGAAAAATTATGCCTGCGAGAAAAGAAGCTGAGCATTTTGCCAGCGCGGCAATCAAAGATTACTGGCACCCATATGGTTTGCAGGGATTAAGCCCTGAAAAATTCGCACACGTGGCATCGAGTATTTTGAAAGGAAAATTCAATCTGCTGGCGCTTAAATGGAAATCTAAGCGCGGCTGAAAAACACTATATGATTTGAGCAACATGAAAGCATACGGCAGTTAAAAATCAGGTTGGGAAAATCTTGAAATGAGGCCGAATTATTTCGGCCTCATTTTTTTTAACGTTCCCGAATCTATTTAAAAACATAAATATAAAATTAACAGGTTCAGTCGCCGACACTATTGACAAACAGGTCGCAAATGCAGATATTGGCGGCAATATTTTTTTGAACCGAATAGATGTATGATTGTTTTAAGATTATATGAAACTACGTTTTAAGCAGCCACTGATATTACTCATTTTATCCGTAGTAATAGCCCTACTGGCGAATACTATTTCAAGTAACCGTATACCGTTTGTCGGCAATTGGCCATCAGTCTCCGGATCCGATACTATTGTAATACCACCTTCTGCAGAGGAGGGGGATCCGGCTTTTATCTCGCTCGATGAGGCGGCGACCAAATTTCAATCCAGAAATACTTTATTTATCGATGCCCGTGAACCGGAGGATTACGAATTCGGGCATATCAAAGGCGCGATCAATTTGCCGTATGATTATCTGGAAGATTACTGGGATGATATCATAAAAGATATTTCTCCCGACCGCGAGATTGTTGTTTATTGTTCCGGAAGCGAATGCGAATCGTCGTTGTTTTTAGGGCGGGAACTCAGTGAAACCGGCTATAATCATGTATATATATTTTATGGTGGATGGAGGGAATGGGAGAGGTCGGGATTACCGGCCGTGATGGGGAACTAAAATGTTTGAATCTAATAAATTCTGGCACAATGATTATTTAGAATTGGTCGTTCGGGTGGCCGTCGGCGTTATATTTATATATGCTTCGATCGACAAGATTATTACCCCGGCCCAGTTTGCACGGGTGGTTTATAATTATCATCTAGCCCCCGCAGAACTTGTCAATCTGGTAGCCGTAATTATGCCCTGGGTGGAACTGATTTGTGGAATTAGTCTGATTCTCGGTATTTATAAAGAGGGTAGCCTTCTTATTCTTGGCTTTTTATTACTTGTTTTTGCGGTTTCAATTGGAATAAACCTGTTTCGTGGGGTTGATCTGGAGTGCGGGTGTTTTACTGTTTCATCCCGGGCAAAAAGCAATACTCTGACGTTACTTTTACGAGATTTTGGCTATATGGTTTTGGTTGCTTATCTCATGATAAACCGTTCGCAAAGGTTTGATATTGTCAAGACAAAGTGAGGATTCTTTTTTATTGGAATATATCCCCGGGAGGTTCTTAGGTTATATCCTGAGATATTCTATATTTATCGGTTTTTCTATCTTTCTGGGAGTAGCCGCTTCGATTAGTCGTGCTGATAACTACGAAGGCTATATAAACCCGGTATTAATCGACTCAATTGAGATTGATAATCAGAACATTTTTAATGTTGATTCGGCCAAATATAATTATTGGATTTATCGCCTGGCCAATAGGCTACATATAAAAACCAGACCGCATATTATCCGCCGCGAATTGTTACTGAACAAAGGGGACCTTTTTTCGGAACGATTAGCCTCCGAGTCGGAGCGAAATCTTCGAGCTTTACCGTATCTGTGGAATGCCGATATCTCGCTTTATCGTTCCGGAGACAGTCTGAACATTTTGCGTGTGACGACCGCCGATTCCTGGACCATGCTGGTTGGTCTTTCTATAAGTCGAAACTCCGACGAGATAGTGTATCATACTCGTTTCGAGGAATTAAATCTATTCGGCCTCGGGCAATCGTTGTCGCTGCATTATTATATCCGGGAGTTTCGCGACGACTACGGCCAGCTATCATATACCGAACGGCGTCTTTTCGGCAGCCGGAATTACCTTAATCTATTTTACGATGGTAATCCTGAAGTCGGCCTGAAAGGTTTTTCGGCCGGCCGGCCGTTTTTTTCGCTCGACTCACGAATTCATTACAGCATTTCATATTCGGCTATCGATCGAAGAAACGATAAATATTCCGACAGCGGCATCGTTACCGGCTGGGAGCAGATATCGGGTGACAGGCTGAAACTTACCAATTTTTACCGATTAGGTTCTTACCAGAACAAAATCCAGCTTGGTATTGAATACGAATATAAGGATATCAGCCCCACCGACACTTTTATTATCTCGCCAAGTGACAATAATACTTTCTCTGATGACAGCCTGTATTGGTCAATCACTCCCGAAATCGGCATGTTTAATTTGCATTATATCGGAACGACCCGGATAAATACTTTTCGAACTACCGAAGATATTTTATTGGAAAAAGGGGGGAAGGTCGAGGTTGGATGGGCCTTCGACGCATCCAGCCATCATAATATTTACCGAACTCTTGCCTTTACCGGGGAGTTCAGGCATTATATCAAATCTAACCTGATTATTTCGGAAATTAAGCATAGCCGCTGGTTTAATGGAAATATCACCTACAGAAAAGCGTATGGCCTTTCGATAAAGTATTATAACAACTATTTAACATGGCTGACCCCGATGTTTAGAGCAGTATATAACTCGGATGATATCAGGGATACTGACGGGACATTGTATCTTGGAGAGAATAACGGGCTGCGCGGCTATCCCCGTAACTATTCAACCGGTGAAAAACGATTAGTGGTTAATATCGAAAATCGCTTTTACTCCGGGCTTGAATTTTATTCGGTTGATATCGGTGCCGTTCAGTTTTTTGACATAGGTCGCTGCTGGCCGGGAGAAAAGGGTGTGCGACTGAAAGACTTTTACTGGTCGGCTGGCATCGGTTTGCGATTCAGTGCCGAGCGAATATCCAACGCTAAAATGATGCGGCTGGATCTGGCTTATGCCGACGAACTAGAGGAGTGGCAACTTTCATTTGGTGTGGGACATTATATTGATTAGGAACATTTCAGGTCATTCAGGGGTTATATACTTGACAAAAAGCAAAAATAAGGTAAATTTATAGTGAACCTATTACACCGCCGTACTGCTGAAAGAGCACGCCTTACAGATAGGGGATTTGTTTTAATGACAAGGGGATATATGAAAGTTTTGGCTGTTATTTGTGCGTTTATAATTTTCGCGATCCCGGTTTATTCGGTCGCTGAACAGCTACAAGTCAAATCGGGAAGCTCCCTGGCATTGATAGATAAAGCCTATATTAAGGGAGAAATATCCCGCGGCGATAAGGTTTTTTATGAAATGCAGGCGGTTTTATATCCCCAGCAGCTTCCGGCCGAGTTCCAGTCAAATATTGTTATGCCGGTTCGGAGTGGAACGCCATATATCAATAATGTTCTGGACAACTGGAATTTACTGGATTCTGATCAACAAGCGGCCGCGACTGCGTATTTTAATCGTCCCCCGGCCCATAAATACCATATCTCACCCGATTCTTCGTTTATGATTCATTATGATACCTCGGGAAGTAACACTGTTCCACCCGAAGACCTTGATTCCAACGGTGTCCCCGATTATGTCGATCGGATAGCTTTATATGCTGACAGCAGTTGCCGTTTTTATCATGATGGACTCGGTTATTTACCGCCTCCTTCGGATACCGATGACTATTACGATATTTATGTTAGATTCACCGGTCTGACGTACGGTTCGACCTATAAGGAGGCTGCCGGTGATTCATCCTGGGATGATTTTATGTCTTATATGGAAATTCATAATACAATGTCGATTGCCTCTGAAAATGACGATCCTGAAAGCGATTCGATAGGTGCTCTTAAAATAACCTGTGCCCATGAATACTATCATGCCACCCAGATGGCTTATGCATTTAGAACCGGACCGGATATGTGGTGGACCGAAGGAACGGCGGTATTTATGGAAGATGTTGTTTTTGATGTCGTAAATGACAATTATATTTTTCTGCCGTACTTTTTTAATTATCCCGATACGTTCTTGATTGACACATCAGTTTACGGTGCCAGTTGGCATGATTATAGTACATTTGTCTGGCCGACCTATTTGGCCGAAAAGTACGGTATCGATATTGTACGGCATATCTGGGAGTATATGCGTTTTTATGCAACTCTACCCTCGATGGATTCTGCGCTAACACCCAACGGTACAGACTTTACATCTTCCCTCCAGGAATTTACCGTATGGAATTATTTTACCGGTGACCAGTATAATTCCGATTATTATGTCGAAGGGGCATCATATCCACTGGTATCTGTCGATCATCAAATTTTAGCCTGTCCGTTCAGCGGTGATGTCCCGGTTGACGCGCCCGATGGCTTCGCCAGTAATTATATTACCGCCTATCCCAATTCTGTCGATAATGGGATGTTGAAATTGAATTTTGATGGGGCAAATATTGTCAAATGGGGTTTTTCCTATATCGTTTTTAAAAATGACAGCGGCTTACCGGTAATAAATTGTGAAGTTGATTTAACCGGAAAGACAAAATGCGGCATTTATGATTACGCCAATTATGATTCAATTGTATTTATTCCCTGTGTCATTTCGCAATGGCAGGATGATAACAGCTATTTATTCGATAGCGAAGTACTGTCTTTCGGTGATGCCGACGGTAGCGGTGAAATGAACATTTTTGATATTACGTACATTATCACTTTTCTGTACCTCGGTGGTCCTGATCCCAAGTACGATTATTATATGGGTGATGTCAACTGCGATGGTTCCGTAAATATATTCGATGTGTCTTATCTGATTACATATCTCTATCGCGATGGACCGGAACCGTGTCCCGATGGTCCTCCGCAATAGTTTGTAATTATTTACAATAGTGATATAATAATCCTGTATTTGGTCTATTTTAATATAGACAATTAAATATGTGATATTAACTTAAAGCGGAAATATTTTCCCCCTATCCATTTTTTACTTGACTAATATTTAAGAATAGTTATATACAGACTCATATTACATATACATTTACTCTGCTTAGCGTACTTGTCACCAAACAACTACAATAACAAGGACGTTATTACAAGAGGGGGAAAACATGGCTTCGCATTTAGAGCCAAAAATACTTATCTGTGTCGAGTGCGGCGAGGAGTTTGTCTTTACCGTCAACGCGCAGGAATACTTCATGGAACGAGGCTATTCCGAAGATCCCAAACGATGCAAACATTGTTATATGAAGCATAAACGGGATAAAAGAAACGGCGCGATGGAAGTGAGACGACTCAGTCCGGAATAAAAATTACGGCCCCCTTTAAACAGGGGGCCAAAATCTCGAGAGATATCGCTGGGGAGAAACCTTACCCACCGGAGTAACTTGTTTTGTACGGAATATTATTTAATCAATGTCATTTTCTTCGTTTCCCGCCCGTAATCGGTACTAACTTCGTAAAAATAGGTTCCTGAAGCAACTTTGCGGTTGCTTTTATCATATCCATCCCAAGCTGTTTTTATTGTACCGGCCGGGTACCATTCGTTTATTAGTTGATGTACCAATTGTCCGGATATGTTGTATATATTCAATGATACATACCCCGGTTCGGGTAATACTATTTCAATTGTTGTTATTGGATTGAAAGGATTGGGATGATTCTGACGTAGAAACGGTTTTTCCGGGAGAATAATTTCTTCTTCATCATTAGTGCTGCTGCCAAATGGTTCGGTGATAAAATCAAATGTCATTAATGATGCCGAAGATGAAATATTCCCGAGATAAATATATGAATTACCACCATTGTACCAACATGAATTCGGATTTGATAAATGAGTAAAGCTGTTATTAGAGCTTGAGCCGGGGAAAGGATCGCCCGCATCACCGGAATTATTCAGTTGTTCCAAATTATATAAACCATCGGCCTGTTCCAGCGCCACCCCGTAATGACCATTGATTGTATGTCCCGGATACCACTCGTTCATGTTGGGAAGCATTGTCGTTAATTTTGTTTCGTCGATATGCCATATTAGTAAACCGTCACCGGGGAGATATTCATCGTATCCCAGCTTCTGACGATTTTCGACAAGGAAATATTCGGTCGTTGACATCGCATCCGACAACAACCGGTATATTGTCCCGGTTTCTTCTACATTGCCGATATTCATACTGCCGACATGTTCTTCAATGTCTATAGATGATGTGAATCCCAACTGCAGCCGGCACCATGCGTCCGGTTCGGCTGGACAGGATCCGTCATAGTTCGGTCCCAGCCAGCTTCCATACGACATCACCGACCAGACGCCGATTCCGCGTGAACTGTAATCGGGATCGTACAGGTCGGGAAGACCGAGAATGTGCCCGACCTCATGACAAAAAACGCCACAGGTCATATCACCCGGTTGAAACCAGTACTCCGGTTGAATTGTATAGTCGTAAACATATACATTATCTTTCAGTCGCGGCTCAATGTTCCATTTATGCGAATGGATGTCGTCGACATCCGAAGTTTGTTCGTAACCGGAACCGCTGTGTATCAAAATTACCGCATCGACTGTGTCGTCACCATCATTATCGTACAATGAAAAATCAACCAGCGTGTCAATCACATCAACTATGTCTTCACACAATTTTTGCGTATTCTGTGGGTAGTCCCCGCACCCTTTTTGATGATTACAATACCATGCGTATTCCTGGGGCGCTTCGATCCAGCCGATCAATGAAGGCAGATTAACCGTTACGATATCAAGCCGGTCGTATGATACTGTTCCATAATAATGCCTTAGGGTTCCCGTATGATTATCAAATAACAATGTATCAAAAAACACCGTTGCCGTCTGGCCCGGTTTATCCGAAAAATCAATCAATACCGCCAGCATGTTGTACGTTCCGTCACTGATCGCACGTCTTAAATCGGTAGCTTTCGAAGGTTTGTTCAGATTTTTATTCAAGGGGAGAGTGTTTTCGTTATATAAGGGAGTCGGGAATTTTGCGATACCATCGACAATCTGCGGACGGGGTGGCATGGCAAATGATGTGGCAGAGAATAGAATAAAGAGGATAATCGACTGGGCAATCGTAATATTTTTAAAACCAATAATGTTCAGATATTTATGATACACAATAGTCTTCCATATTAAAACAGGAGTCCGGTCGAGACAGCCACATGCATACCTTTTGTAGATGACATCCTGAAGAGACTGTGATTAGCAACTGCAATATCCAGATAGTACAATCCCAGATCAATACCAAAACCACCCGACAGCGCCGAACTACGTCCACCACCGAGGGAATAACCGCAGCGAAGCGGTAATAGATTTATCAAACGGTACTCAACACCTGCCGAGATACGCGGCTTCGAGGAAGACCCGGCGGCCGGTTTGAATCCTTGTATCCAGTCAACCGCCCAGATTAATTTACCGCTAGTATTGGCCACCCCGATTTTCATGATAGCGGGAAGTTTTGAACTGAATCCGACAATATCTTCGGAGTAGTCGTCCGAAACGACAATCGAATCATCATCCATGTTGTCAAGAGTTAGCGTGTCGAAATGAAAATTATAATAATGCTCCTGGGTGTCGTTACTCCATCCAATATTACTCAGCAGATTTTCGAATGTAATTCCGGCTGCGTAGTTGTCATTAAATTTCAATGTCGCGCCGATATCGATCCCGAAACCATTACCACCGGTCGCTGTCTGGGCTATCATTGTTCCTTCGCCTTCAAAACCGGTTTCCAGTGTAATAACATCACCCTTGATCTCGGTTATCTTTTCATAGGCGATTCCACGGATATACTTAACGGTTGCGCCCAGACCGATCTGTCTGGTACCCGATTTGTAAATGGAGCGCCCGTACGAAATTCCGGCGGATGCGTATGCTATCGCCTCGCTGTAATTTCCGTTCAAATTGACGCTTTGATTTAACTCGTTGCCATCGAACAGAACCGACAAAACATCCTTGTTAATATCGGTTTCGGTTGCGGCACAGCCATTAAACGAAAAGACAAACGAACCAAGCGATAATGTTACCGCCCCGGCCTCGGCAATGGCTGAAACCCGAAATCCTTCTGATGGGATTTTACCCAGGATAGCCGATTTATCTTCATCAGATAAAAATGCCCCGGTGTACTGATTATAATCATCCAATGTAAAACTATTATTTCTGATCTCAATTCCGGCGCCGGCCAACTCCAGACCTGTCTGCCTGAAATCATTGATACCGATGTTACCCGGATTGTACAAAGGAGCATAGACACCTTTGGCTAATCCCATGTGGGCGCCACCCATAGCGACGGCCCGAGCCGAGGATAACCCGGCAGCATTGGCCAAAGTCGCGGTTAGTATCAGTATTATTATTAGAGTAAATATTTTCGGTTTCATTCTTCCCCCGGTGCATACATTTATAATTCATTCGCACTTGTGTTAAAAATCCCCATCAAATTTGTACTCAACATTGATAATTCCCTGAATAATTACCCGATCCGAGCGGACTATTTTAACCGGATTGGTACCGTCACCGATAAGGGTGATATCCTGAGTGATAAACAGCGGATCATTTTCAAGAACCTTAACCTCGGTGCTGTCCAGCGAAAATAAAACCTGCGAGACAGTATCCGAGCCGACCTCAAGCGTTTTTACAACCTGAGCGCTATCATTTAAACTGGTTGAGTCACCATCAAAATATATTTTCATAAAGACACCAAGGGGAAGACTGTTATCGATCGTTGCCCTGAAATCAGCCGAAATAAAGTGATCAACGATACCATCGATATTATCCTGATCGAATTCCTCCGAGGTGGTATCACCCGATATAGTCAAACTATTGACAATTACTTCCAGCGGCGACGTAATTTGTATATCCGCCAGCAGATAATCATTATGCGTAATCATTCGCCCGATACCGTCACCACCGAGCGTTGCCTGACCGCTAACCGTTACGAACTGCGGGACCGGATTTAAAAACGAAGCGAGACTGGAATCGATAATTACCGTTGTATGCGGCTCCGATACTGTCCCGCCAGCGATCGGTTGTGAAATGTAAAGCGGTGTCTGACCGGCATCACCATTTAATGTCAATTCCAGCAGACAGGGTACATTGACGGCGCTTTCGATATTTATCGTTAAAACAGCGCTGGCCAATTGTAAATCATCGAATCCCTCGGGAATATCCAGCTCAACCGTATCCAGATCACTAAAAGACATCTGAATCGGATCCAGAATAGCTTCCATCGAGTCGAATTGAATATTCGATAATCCGGCGATAACCCGAAACATATCACCACGGCTGACGACTACTTTTTCCGATGATCCCGATATTGTCAGTACCGCTTCGATATCGATATCCTGAGGAGGAATTTGATCTGTCGGTTCAAAACTATAGGCGGACATATTAACATAGATTGTTGTCGTTGCCTGTGGAGCGACCGCGGTATCGATTGCAAAAGGCGAAACACCCTGTTTGAAATCCGGAAGAGATATCGATAAATCGGCCGAGAGATTAGAGTAATTTTCGATATACATCTGCAGCGTGCCCGATGTCAGGTCGGCCGATATTATCGTATGTTCGGAGTTTAATGTAAGGTTTTCCGACATATCAATCGGATCCGCCGGAGGAATCTCGGCCTCGGCCGCTTGGATTATCAAACCACTGTCGAATCCCGTCGATACAGTCGCCTGTTTACCGGCAACATACCACCAGTCTTCATAACCGGGAGTATAACAATTAAGAGAAACCGAAAGATTATTGGAGATCGTTTCAGCAGACAAATCGACAATCAGATTAGTTGTGTCTCCATCGGGAACTGCCGGATCGCCGACTATTTGGGTGACATTAACAATGCGGCCGGAATCATCATCGTACAATATAATAAAAACCGAATCAAGATCGAAGCCCAGTTCATTGACAAATTCAACATCCATCTGGCCGGTACTGATGGTCACCCAGTTAAAAATATCGAACTGAGGCAAATCGAAACTGACTGTATGCAACCATCCTTTGGGGATAACAGGAACATTGCTGGAATAACCGAATTGTGAGGCGGCAAATGTTGTTGGCGTCGGTGTTGATGGATGTATTGTTACCAGACCGAGCGAATCGACCAGCGTATCGGCCATATCATCAACGCTGAAATCTTCATCGATTTTAACCGTATCCAGAGATTCTTCAAATGTAAAAAAAATCTCATCGTTCGTTTCCAGCGACAGTCCGGGCTGGTCGATTTTCTGTACGATTTCATCCATGTCGTATGTGCGATTTATCACCGGCAATACTATGCTGGTGGTCCAGGAAGGCGATTCCGGTTTTTTTACGGAGCATTGAACCATTGTCAGGAAGGCAATGATGATTACTATGCCGAGTAATATTTTAAATCCGTATCTGACCCAAAACGAATCTCTGAATCCGGAGTGACGTTTTCGCCTTGGCGGCCTTTTTATTACAACTTCTTCTTGTTCCATATCATCCCCGACGATAAAATTTATATTTCTTCACATTTTGATAATGCAAAGCTGATGCCGGATTTGCGTGTCGCCGCAAGGCGTTATGATTCAAGAGAATAGTCTGTTTGCATCAAAAGAGTCGGGTGTTGAAAACTATGGGGGAGCGCCTATACTTAATGGTGTTAATTTGATAATTGACTAAAATCGTCCGGATCATTAATATATATGGATGGGAATGGCCAAATATGACAGACTGCTTTTTATCCTTAATCTGTTGAGGACCCGGAAAAACTTCAATGCGGCGAAGCTGGCCGAGGAGTGCGGGGTGACCGAGCGGACTATTTATCGTGATATTATTTCTCTCTCGGAGGCTAATATCCCTATCTATTACGACAAGGGGTACAAATATGCCAGCGATAATTTTCTACCGCCTTTGAATTTTAATATCGATGAATACCTGGCGCTTAAAGTGGCGCTGGAGTCGTCACCGTTGTATAAGAGCGGTTTTTCGCGTAAGCTGATGAAATCGATTAAGACCAAGATCGAGGCCTGTCTGACTCCGGCGGTTAAACGCGAGAAAATATATTTCCCGGATACGATGGATGTCAGTATCAAGGCGACTCATGCGCCGAATGTCTCGGAGAAATTTTTCGCCGGAGTCGAGGCCGGGATTAAACAGAACCAAACACTCAAACTTACGTACAACTCGATTCAAAGCGGTGAAGTAAAACGCGAGGTTGATCCTTACTTTCTTATATTTATCGAGCGGGCCTTTTATTTTGTCGGCTATTGTCATCTTCGCAAAGATTTCCGGACTTTTCGTATCGATCGGATTGTCGATCTGTCGCTGACCGAGAAAAAATTTATCCCGCGCCAGGGGATTAATCCGGCGGAGTATTTCAAGGACAGCTGGGGGGTGTACGGGGGTGAACCGATTGATGTTGAAATACTCTTCAGTGGTCAGGCGGCACGGGTGGTGAGTATGGGGAAGCATCATCCGAATGAGGAAATAGAGGTACAAAAAGATGGTTCGGTTTTATATAAGGTCCGGGTCAGCGGTATCGAAGAAATCAGCCATTGGATTATGGGTTTTGGCGGTGATGCGAAAGTCCTCGAACCGCCGGCGTTGATTGACAAAATCAAGGCGGCCGCGGAGAGTATTCGGACGAATTATAAGTAGAGACAAAAATGGGTTTGTTTTCGATTTTGCTATAATGGTAGGTCGGGTTCCGAATTCTCGATTTATCGAGGATGAGAAACCTGACATTTTTTTTGCTCGACGAAGATGTCGGGTTTCTCGCTTGGTGCATAAATGCCCCTTCGTTCGGAACGCCGACCTACGTAAAAAAATGGGTTCGTTTTTGATTTGTGGATTTTTTCCTGTGGCGTCGGGTCGCCGCACCCTACGCCCGACGCCGGGTTCGCCGACCCGGTATCACAGGATAATTCCCGGGGCTGGCGTACGTCCTCGTGAGCCAGCAAAATGGGTTCGTTTCGCATATATAGGGTCCCTTATTTTATTGTTTCCCTCGCTAAATCGATATAAGCACATGGAAAGAAGTAGGTTAAATAAAAAGTCATTATGTCCAGTCTTCCATTTAATCAGTTTTGTTACTCGCCGACAACATGGCACTTAAAAACATTATATCAAAAAATATTTTCATATATACTTCTTTTTAGTTTCTATATAACGGTCGCGCATCGGAATTAACACTGATTTGGTATTGATTGTGTTTAAAATAGATGTAATTGCCTTGATTATATGTTGACAATACTGCCGTCATTTATTATTATAATTTATGTAAGGTTTCACAGCTCGGCATTTCATATAGTGTAAGGCCTTACAAATCGGCAACTCGTGGCGGACACAATGGGGCTGTGTTTCAAGGTTGTCAAACAGAGCACAATAAAAACTAAATACTTTTGGGATTGGGTTGATGTACCAAAAGGGCAAAATACTACAGTTATAAATATATACAGCAACACAGGAGGTCTGAGCATGTCTTATCCAAGATTGCTAATGATTATCATGACACTGGCGCTTATTCTGATGGCGGGTATGGTATCTGCCGAAGTGCCGCAAATCATTAACTATCAGGGTCGTCTTACCGATGCGGCCGGTGATCCGGTCGCCGACGGTCTTTATCAAATCAACTTCAAAATTTATGGTTCAGAATCAGGCGATGATTCCTTATGGTGGTCGGATTTTCAATCGGTTGATGTGATCGATGGATTGTTTGAATATCCGCTGGGATCGAATACGCCGATACCGGCTGATTTTTTCGGCCCGGGTTCAAATCCCTTTTTGGGAATAATTATCGACACCGATCCTGAAATCACGCCGCGAACGCCGTTGACTTCGGTGGCGTTTTCATTCTACTCCGGTTATTCGGATACCGCTTCTGTGGCGCAGGATTTAACCTGCACCGGATGTATCACTTCAGATCATATCGCCACAAACGCAGTCAGCAGCCCGCAAATTCTTAATAATTCGATAACGGAACAGGATATCGGAGCCAGTGCAGTAACTTCTAACGAAATATTAGATGGAACCATTGAGCTAATTGACCTTGATCAAAACGGTGCGAGTTCGGGTCAGATTATGAAATGGAACGGTACAGCCTGGGATGTTGCCGATGACGAAACCGGCAGCGGCGGTGATCCGAATGGCTGGGTTGATGATGGTGATATCGTAAGGTTGGAAACAGCCAATGACTCGGTTGGTATTGGCACCTCGACCCCGACTGAAAAGCTGGAAGTTGCCGGTGGATTAAGGGTGACCGGTAAAGCCAATATTGGTACGGGTAACACCAATCCTGGAACCGAAGCCTTCGTGGCCGGTGAAGATAACAGTGCCATCAGCAACTACACGACCGTCAGCGGCGGCGCCGATAATTATGTGGCCGGCAATTACAGCGCGATTGGCGGTGGTCAGGGAAACGGCACCGGCGGCTACTACAACGTTATCACCGGCGGTCAAAACAATCACACGGCCAACAATTACACCTCGATTGCCGGCGGCCGGCACAACCGTGTTTCCGGCAGTTACTCCTTCACTACCGGTTTTGCCGACACAGTAACGTCCGAGTATTCCTACCTCTTCGGGATTGATTCTGACCTTGACGATGATTCAACTTTTATGGTTGATCTGCCGCATATCCGTTTCGGTGATGCGTCCACGGGTTACGAGTTTCCGGAAGAAGACGGGGCCACCGACCAGGTCATGACCACAAATGGTTCGGGGCAATTGAGTTGGACGAATATTTCAGGAAATGACGGCGACTGGACTATTTCGGGTAATGACCAATATTCGGCAGTCAGCGGAAATGTCGGAATCGGGACGAGTACGCCTTCTGAAAAACTAAGCGTAATTAATACGACTTCAGGTAATTACGGCTTAATCGGTGGTAATAGTTTTGGTGTTTCCGGTGTCCATTCCAATCATGGTAATATCGGTATATTGGGCAGCGACTCGATCGGTGTTGAGGGATGGTCAATTCGTGATGATAATAATACGATAGGCGTTTTTGGTAATGCCGAGGGGATGGGTGACGGTGCCTTTGGTGTTATGGGAAAAACTATAGGTACATCCGGGGCCTCTTTTGGTGTTTATGGTTCAACCGGAGGTACTGGCGGATACAACTGCGGTGTTTACGGTGATAATGAGCTGGTCGGTCATTCGGGTTATCTTGGCGGCGATAATTATGGTGTCGGTGGTATAAATGCCGCATCCGGAAACGAAGGCTTTCTCGGCGGTGATTCATCTGCCGTTAGGGGAGTTGCGACTTCACCCGACGACTATGCCGGGCTTTTCGAGGGTAAAGTGTCGG